>Ga0325400_1000085_pt1 | contig 54050 bp, 56 predicted proteins | sample PopdelMetagenome_2_FD_205662 | JGI IMG/M metagenome (GOLD analysis project Ga0325400, IMG submission 205662) | Populus deltoides microbial communities from Bellville, Georgia, United States - Xylem-PdKOR-R1 | ecosystem: Host-associated > Plants > Phyllosphere > Stem > Wood/Secondary xylem... | reverse complement strand
TTAACCCACGCCACGCCGACCAGAACTTACGCGATAGTCTTGTTCTACCTGCCGGTACTGGCCGCACCGTCCGCGTCGCTATCTTTGACGACGCAGCTGTCGAGGGTGCCGATCTGAGCGGTGTCGAAGCAATTTCGAAAGAACTCGAAAAGGGTACCATCAATTTTGACGTTTTGATCGCGACGCCAGCCCAGATGCCAAAGCTCGGTAAGTATGCTCGTTTGCTTGGCCCACGCGGTCTTATGCCAAACCCCAAGAGCGGTACCGTCACGACTGATGTCGCTAAGGCTCTGCAAGAAGCTAAAGCCGGCCGCGTCGAATACCGTGTCGACAGCACCGGTATCGTTCACATCGGCATTGGTAAGGTTAGCTTCGGCGATGCCAAGCTGCTACAGAACGCTCAGGCCGTCTACAATAGTCTCAAGAGCAACAAACCAGCTAGTGTTAAGGGCGTCTACGTCAAGGCCGTTCACATCGCAACCACGATGGGTCCTTCGATCACCGTAGAACCAAACCTGTAAAACTGCTAAAATAACGCTTATGAATATCATCGGCGTTACCGGCCAAATCGGCCACGGTAAAAGCACATTCGCCCGTCTTGTCGGTGAATGTGCTTTTTCATATCAACAATTCGAATCAGGGCAGGTCGTTACTGAAGTGGCTAATGCCTGGCAGGCGGCTACCAAAATGCCTCCGCAACCAACCCAAGCCGGTCTTAACAATTGGATAAGTCTGTTACCGCCTATCATGTGGGACATTGTCCATGCTGAGACTGATAAAACCCTACTGCAATTCACAGCTGGCGATCAACAGCAGGATCCTAGCATGTTCGATAAGCTGTATCAATACGCCGAGCTGGTTCAGGCACAACCGAATTTATTACGCGAAACGATTACTGCCGAAAATAAAGAGTTATTCCGCCCACTTCTGCAGTGGATTGGCGGCTACATGGTCAAGATGGTTAACCCTGGCGTATGGTACGACGAAATCGTCCGACGTATTCAACGGTCTGAAGCCGAAGGTCATGATTTGGCCATTGTTACCGGGCTACGTTTTCCCGGCGATGCCGAACGCATTTTGTCGGCCCGAGGGATCATCGTACGGGTCATTCGTAATGATGCCCCCGATCGGGATCAAACCGATCCAACTGAACGTGAGCAGTTAACGATCCCGTACCAAGTTACTGTTCACAACAACGGCAGCTTGGCCGAGCTTGCCGAAGCGGCTTGCCGTCTTCATAAAGACATGAGTCAAGGTCAAATGCAGGTCGCCTATTACGCAGTCGAACCGTCCGTTGTATAGACCACTATGTTTTTGACTTGCTTTCAAACAGTCAGTCCCGCTAGAATATTGCCATAGCGGAGGAGTAATAGCGCCATGAGCGTTTACAGTAACACACAGATTCGACAGGCGCTGGCCGCCGGCCACATTGTATGCACGCCATTCAACCCTAAACAAGTTTCGCATGCCAGTTTAGATGTAACTTTAGGCTACCATTATTACCGGACCGAACGTTCCGGCGATCATCCGATCTACAACCCATTCGACAAAGGTGACGTCGAACGCTATTTCGGTCCAGCACTCAAGGCATTATCTCATAAAGAATGGTGCGAAAAGCTTGGCGTCAAACCGCTAGCTGGCATCCCGGAAGATCACCCTGTCATTCCAGTCTATCCCGGTGAGCGCATTTTAGCTCATACTCATGAATTCTTCGGCATCACGCCGCCAGGGGCCTGCGAAGTAAAGTCGCGCTCGACCTGGGGCCGCAACGGTGTAGCTGTTTGCTTTGACGCCGGTTGGATTGACCCTGGTTATATCAACCGCCTGACTTTAGAAATTTACAATCTCAACCAGCACGAAATCGTCCTATTGCCAGTCGGCGAGCGCATCGCTCAAATCATTTTCCATGACACCGGTGAAGTCGAAGGCAACTACGGCTCAGGTCGTGACAAAGGCTTTAGTGGCAAGTATCAAACTGGCACCAACTTAAGTGATTTGATCAGCAATTGGCAACCAAGCCAGATGTTGCCAAAAGCTTACTTAGACACTCGTCAGTTACCTCAGAAAGTTGAGGGGCTCAGTGTCGACTAGAACCGAACTTTGGGTGCCGGGCAACGATTTATCCGAGGAATACCCAACACCACCGTTAGACGAACTTGCTCAACATTGGTCTGAATACACTGGTAAAAATACCTTATCGACTAATGGTGTATACGGTGCTTTTACTGAGCCTACGCAGCCGATTAGAGCTATTGCCTCAATTGATGTTTGTGAAGTCCTACGCGATTCGGTCGGATCAATCGATTTGGCTAGCGGTCGAAAAATAACCCGCCGTAGCAATTATGCAGAAGGCTTATGGTTCAAAAACGATGAAACATTGTATGACTCCGTCTATCAACAAAGTTTTTACACCAACTTTTTACGCGTAGCCATGACGAACGGTCAGGTCCCACCTGTAGAGAATATTGAAGAGATCAATGATATTGTAAGTGGCTGGCAAGAACGCGGTATATATCCTGTTGCCAATACCGCGACTCTGGAAGGCTGTGAAATAGGCACCATCAGACATACGCTTGGCAAGTACATGGCTAAGTCTTTCGCCGCAATTGTGTTCCCACGTTATTTTGAGAGTGAAGGAATGATCACTAAGCCGACCGCTTTAAAAGCATTAGCGACTGATTTAAATGTTGATCTCAAAGAGACGCCAACTATTCATATTGATGATGCAGTCAAACATATAAAGGCTTTTGATGAAGACCGCGACTCCTTTACAGATTTGGATCTGATAATTCCATTACATACTGATAATGGTGATGAAGCATTCGACCGTTATCATGTGCCGACACCATTGGCGGCGTTCGAACGAGCCGACAAACTATTTGCAGAAAGAGGAATCTAGCTATGGCGCAACATCCAGGCATTTTTATCGTTATTGAAGGCACCGATGGCTCAGGCAAAGGTACTCAGTTTAAACTGTTGCACGAACGGCTTGTTACTGATGGTTATGATGTCGCCACCTTCGACTTCCCTCAGTATGACAGTCCATCCAGCCACTTCGTTCGCCGCTATCTAAACGGGGACTATGGCACAGCCGAACAAGTCGGTCCTTATACCGGCTCGCTCTTTTACGCACTTGATCGTTATGAGGCCGCCCCCGCAATCCGTAAAGCACTTGATGAAGGTAAAGTCGTCATCGCCAACCGTTTCACTGGCTCGAACATGGCCCATCAGGGAACCAAATTCAACCATGCTGATGAGCGCCGTGGCTATTTCATTTGGCTCGACAACTTGGAATTCCAGATGCTGAACATCCCGCGACCCGACATGAATTTCGTACTTCGCGTACCCGCCGAGACGGCTCAACAGTTAGTCGATCAGAAAGCTGCTCGAAGCTATACTGATAAAAAGCGTGATCTTCATGAAGCCGACCTAAGTCATCTGCAGCGAGCTGTCGAAGTGTACGACAATTTGTGTGATCTATTTCCAAAGGATTTTCAGCGGATTGACTGCGTAAGGAGCGAAGAGTTGTTATCAATTGAGCAAGTGCAGAACTTGCTATGGGAAAGGATCAAGCCAATGCTGCCAGGTCGCAAAGATAAGAATAAGGCCAATAAGCCTGCTAAAAAGAATGATAATCCATATGTCAAAAAAGTTGACGGTCGCACCGTTGCGACTGACGCTGGTAAAAAATATTTAGCCGAAGCCGTTACCAATGTTGAAGGTAATGTTTACGCCTTCAATGATAAGCTCAGCCCGATCACGATTGCGGCTGCTATGGCCCGCTTAAGCCGCCGGGGTGATGACATGCGTGTCACGATCCTCGACGAGTTTGCCCATGCCATGAATCAGGATGAAAAACTGCTACAGCGGGTTATTACCGCTTACGGTGATGATTCGGTTCAGCAGCTGGTCGGCCAGCATTTCGTTATCGAAAACGCTTCTAATCTTTTGACGAAAAAGTTAGAGTGGGGCCGTCTGGCGGCATATCTCGAACAGTCTACCCGCTACATTTACTTCGATGAAAAGGACCAGAATGGTAAGTACAAATATCATGTGCCGACCGATCTCGACAAAGCTACTCGCCAAAACTACGTTGAAGCCATGGACCAGATTTTTGAAAACTATTCGGCCATGGTCCGTCAGCTGACAAAATACGTTCAGGATAATTCTAATACTCCGGCTGATGAGCGCGACGTAGCCTGGAAGGGTGCTACCCGGGCCCAAGCCTGCGACGCAATTCGTGCCGTTTTACCGACCGCCACTAAATCGACCGTTGGTGTCTTTGCTTCTGGCCAAGCCCTCGAAAGTTTAATCATGCACTTACTGAGTGACGAACTACCTGAAGCTCGTGAAACTGGTGAGCAGCTGCTTGTTGAAGCACGTAAAGTCGTACCAACCTTCCTTGAACGGGCCGACAAGCCAGAACGGGGCGGGGCGCTCGTCGCCTACCGCGCCAATACGTATAACAACGTTAAGAAGTTGGCCGACGAATTATTACCGGCCGACTACGGCAGTGACGCAACCACGCCGGTTACACTCACCGACGTCTGGCCACGCAACGAACTTGATATTGTACCGGATATGCTCTATGAACACACTAGCTTACCGCTGCAAGACCTCAAGGCAACGACCGCCAACTGGGCTTACGACCAAAAAGCTAGCGTGTTACAGGCATACATGGGTGAACGTCTCAATCGCCGCCACCGCCCTGGCCGCGCACTCGAAAAGATTCACTATAGCTTTGATTTGGTTTGCGATTATGGCATTTTCCGCGATTTACAGCGTCACCGCATGGTTGATGACCTGGAGTGGCAGGCACTAACCCCACGCTATGGCTACGAAGTTCCTGCGCTCGTCGAAGAAGCTGGCTTAACCGAACTATTTGAGAGCTGCTTCGATCTTAGCCTTCATCTCTACAGCCTTTTGCAGGGCCGCGGCTACAACTTAGAAGCTCAGTACGCTACCTTACTTGGCCACCGCATGCGCTGGAAACTGACTTACAATGCCCGTGAAGCTTTCCATTTACACGAACTGCGCACAAGTCCTCAGGGTCACCCTGGCTACCGCAAGCTCGTTCAGCAGATGCACGACAAAGTCGCTCAGATTCATCCACTATTGGCCGAGGCAATGATCTTCGTTAATCAAGGCGAAGACGTCGCCCTGACTCGTTTAGCAGCCGAGCGCTACACCCAGTTTAAGCTCCAGCAAATCGACGCTGGTGTTGACAAGGCGGCCGGCTAGGCTTTTAATGGTAGTTATGTTTACGCGCGTCAGCCAAGCTTTGCAGATGATTATTCTCAGCCTCCAGGGGCTGCGCTTCAGCAAGGTTGAAGTCCGGATACGTAACAAGTAACCGCCAGCGCAGTCGTCACCAATAGGCTTCAATCGAAGCCTATTTTTATTTTAAGGAACTACTATGGAAAATTATCATTACGACGTTATATCAACTGAAAACGGTACGGCTATCGACTTTTATACCCCGGTTGCACCAATCATAACCGAGCGAGCCCCCGTCGGGCCTTGCGGATTGGTTGAAGGCCAAGCCTATCGACGACTTCAGGAAGACCAAGATAACGGCCGATTCCTTATAAGCTTTTTGGCAGAAGTAAGTAACTAAAATATGTCAGCTGTTCTGCCTAGCTCCGAATACATTGCTCATCAGCACGTTGTTGCTGATGCCTACCTGCCAAGGTGGTCAACCAATAACTTGGGTAGCCGAGTCATTCAAGAGCAAATCTTGGTTGATTGTATGTGGGAGGCAGATCCAGACATTATGATTCGCGAAGCGGCTAGGACTGACCGTTTTGTTGCTGAGGTTCTGGAAACGGCCGACCGTATTCAGCCATACGTTCATGAAACGCCACAGCTCACGTCAGAGCGTTTGTCTGCATTGACTGGACAGAATGTTCAGTTAAAGCTTGAAAATACGCAGTTCCCAGCGCCTTCGTTCAAAGTCCGTACAGCCGCCAGCTTCATGACATTATTAACTATGAAGCAGCGCGAAAAGGGTGGTTCGGCATCATCTACCGGTAACTACGCTCAAGGTGTCGCTTATATAGCTCGCGAACTCGGTGTACCGACCACCATTTTTATGCCTGAATCGACTACCAAAGAAAAAATAGAAGCGACCAAAAATCTTGGCGGCAATGTACAGCTTGTCGGTAAAACTTTTGATGAAGCAAAGCGAGCCAGTATAGAACATGCTAATAAGACCGGTTCAATAGTCTTTCCGCCGTACGATCATCCGGCTGCAGTTGCCGGCAATGCGACGGTTGCACTTGAGACGTTGCGACGAAATCCTAACGCTGAATATTATTTTGTACCAGTTGGCGGTGGCGGGTTATATGCTGGTGTTGCATGGCTCATCAAAGCATTACGCCCAGATGCGCAAGTTATCGGTGTTCAGGAAGATACCGCCAATGCCATGACGCAGTCGCTCAAAGCTGGCGAAGTTGTTGAGCTGGATACAGTATCGGGAGTGGCCGATGCTTTACAAGTAAAGCAAGCAGGTGAGTTTACTTTAGCAATCTGTGCTAAACATGGAGATGGTATGATTAATGTTTCGGCGTCCGAAATATTAACTGCTCATCAGGATCTACAGGCCGAGTTATCTAGTCCTGTCGAAAAAAGCGGGGCTATAGCCGTTGCCGGCATGATCAAATACTTTAAAAAGTTCCGCCATATTAACCGCGATGTTGTCGCTTATGTTTCGGGTGGTAGCACTGGCGTTGCCTAAGACCGTTCAATCTGTTACAATACAAGCACGTTGCCCGAGACAGTAGCCGTCCACAAGACTTAATCAGCTACCGAGGTTCAAACTCTCATTCAGATGTTTGTCCGCCGCATAGCCGGCAACCGCTCATGCACTGGTCGATTGCAGAGCAATACATAAACAAGGAGATATGCATCTATGGCATTAACCCAAGTTCAGAAGAACGACGTCGTCGCTGAAATCAGCGGCTTAGTCAATTCTTCTAAAATGACCGTCGTCGCTGCTTACCAAGGCTCTACCGTTAAAGCCCTTCAGGCTCTACGCAAAGATGCTAAGCAGAACGGCACTAAGGTCAAAGTCGTCAAAAACCGCTTAGTCATTAAGGCTTTGCAGGCAAACGACACCTTGAAAGACGTCGACACCAGCGCCCTTACCGGCATGCTACTCTACGCTTTCAACGCTGAAGACGAAGTCGCTCCGGCCCAAAGCCTTAACGAGTTCGCTAAAGCTAACCCAACGCTCCAGTTCGTTGGTGCCATCAGTGCCGAAGGCAAGTTCCTCGGCGCCGAAGACGTGAAGGCCCTGGCCGGCCTACCTGGTAAAGATCAGCTTATTGGCCAAGTCATCGCTCAATTACTGTCACCAGTTCACGATATTACTAACGCCCTTTCGGGCAACCTGCATGCGCTGCTCGACGGCGTAGCAGACGCTAAAGCATAACGAAGGAGTTATCCAAATGGCTGACTTAAAGAAATTAGCAGAAGACTTGACCAAGTTGACTGTTCTCGAAGTAAACGAACTTAAAACCATCCTGAAGGATGAATACGGCATCGAGCCAGCTGCTGCAGCTGTCGCTGTCGCCGGCCCAGCTGCCGACGCTGGTCCTGCTGAAGACGCTAAGAGCGAGTACGATGTTGTCCTGAAGGACGCTGGTGCTCAGAAGGTTGCTGTCATCAAGGCTGTTAAGGACCTAACCGGTCTTGGTCTTGGCGAAGCTAAAGCTCTCGTCGACGGCGCTCCAAAGACTATCCTTGAGCACGCTGCTAAGGATGACGCTGAGAAGGCTAAGAAAGCCCTCGAAGACGCTGGCGCAACTGTCGAATTGGCCTAGTTCCACATTTGATATCCGCCCGTTACCGGGTACCTACTAAATGTAGCGTACCCGGCAGCAACCGGCGCACTAAATATTTCGTAAAAACCTTTGACACGCTTATTCAGACGTGGTATGTTTACGATAGAAGTGTAGCCTAACAAACACTGTAAGAGAGACCTCACACAATGGCAGACGTAGCAGACAAACAAATCAAGCGCCTCCGGGCCCTTATTCAAGAGGCCGAAACGAACCTGGCAGCCGCAAACGAACTCCTCGTGAGCTTGGTTGGCGACGACGAGGCTCGTGTCGCTGTCCCGTCCCGCGATGAAGCTCTCGGTAAAATTGTCGAAGGCGTCTTTGACGGCCAGAACATGGTTGGCAGCGATGGCAAGACTTACCCGGTCCCAGCTAACTACGCATCTAAATCGAAGTTAGTCCAGGGCGATATTCTTAAGCTTACCATTGCTGATGACGGTGCTTTTCTCTATAAGCAAATTGGCCCAATTCCTCGTAAACAAGTTGTTGGTACGCTTAAGCTTGAGAATGGTCATTACTTCGTAAGTGTCGGTAGCAAAGACTTCCGTGTCTTGCTTGCCAGCGTTACCTACTTCAAGGCTAAGCCAAACGATCAGGTCAGCGTCAACCTGCCTGAAGACGACAGCACTGCTGAGTGGGCTGCACTCGAAGCCGCACTGTAAATACAATCACTCGCTCAATAATAGACACCTACAGGGTGTCTTTTTTATTGTGCTTAATTGCCCCTACATGCTGTCGACGATATACTACCTGCGATATGGCAAAACTCTATTTCCGTTACAGTGCAATGAACAGCGGCAAAACAACTGCGCTCATTCAAGCCGCCTACAATTATGAAGAGCGTGGCATGCGCACCGTCGTCTTAAAACCAGTGGTTGACACGAAAGGCGACGCTCAACTAGTGTCACGTGTTGGCGTCAGTCGAGACGTCAATCATCTTCTTAATAAAAATGAAGACCCCGTTAATTATCTGGCAGATCAGTTTGATGTCGCCTGTGTCTTTATAGACGAAGCTCAATTTTTGACACCCGAGCAGGCTGAGCAGCTATTTTGGTATGCCGTTACAACCGACATACCGGTTCTAGCATATGGCTTACGGACCGATTTTCAGGGCAAAGGTTTTCCGGGTGCCAGCCGACTACTCGAACTGGCTCATGAGCTTCAAGAGCTCAAAACGATATGCCGGTGCGGCAAAAAAGCCTTATTGAATGGCCGACTCCGCAATGGTGAGTTTATTGCCGAAGGCGACCAGGTTGCGATTGACGGGACAGGTACAATCACCTACGAATCGCTCTGTCCACGCTGTTACCGGCGATTAGTCCTGCAACAAGCATAATTTTACAGCAGCCCGCGCCGACCGAAAGCGGTATAATAGATAGAACTATGGGGCAAGCACTCTACCGGAAATACCGGTCTAAATCACTGGACGAAATCGTCGGCCAGGAACATATCACGACGGCTCTAGCGCAAGCATTAAAGTCGGATCGGATTAGTCATGCTTATTTGTTTACCGGACCGCGCGGTGTCGGTAAAACCAGCATTGCCCGCATCATGGCCCACGCTATCAATGACTTGCCGTATGAAAAGGGCGTTAATCATCTGGATATTATTGAAATCGATGCCGCCAGTAATCGTCGTATTGATGAAATCCGTGACCTACGCGACCGGGTATACGTAGCACCTGCCAACGCCCGTTACAAAGTCTACATTATCGACGAAGTCCACATGCTGACCAAAGAAGCTTTTAACGCCCTCCTCAAGACATTAGAAGAACCACCGGCACATGTCGTTTTTATCCTGGCCACTACCGAAGTGCATAAATTGCCGGCTACTATTGTCAGTCGTACGCAGCGCTATATCTTTAAGCCGGTTGAACAACGCAAAGTCATCGAGCACCTGCGGACCATCAGTAAGCAGGAAGGTGTCACGATCGATGATGACGCTTTAGCGCTACTAGCCGAACACGGTGAAGGCAGTTTTCGTGACAGCATCAGTCTGCTGGATCAGGCCGCTAATAGCGATCAAGCCGTTACCGGCGATATGGTCCGGTCCATGCTCGGCGTCGCTCCGGCCGAGAGTGTCCAGCAATTAATCACCGCACTCGAACAAAATGATAAAAGCGCGGTTGTTACGACACTAAAAAGCATGGCAGAACAGGGGTATGCTGCTCCCCAAATCAGTAATCAGTTAGCTGAGCAACTACGGGCTGCTTACTTACAATCCAGTCTTCAGATTGACGACGAGGCTACACTTGATCTATTGGCCGCGTTAGTTGAAGTACCGGCTTCAGCTGATCCGGCCCGTTTGCTCGAAATCAGTCTGCTAAAGGCTATCAAGCAGCCTTTAACGGTAGCGGCTCCAATCGCTTTACAAGCTGTTACACCTGCTACAGTGCCCGCGCCACCAGCCGCTTTAACTCCGAAGCCAGCGTCTAAGCCTGAGCCAACGCCGCCAAAAACTAAAGCAGCACCCGTGGAACCAGCCATCATTGAACCGAAACTAATGAGTGCTCCTGAGCCGGCAATCGTGCCAGCTGGTGCGGCGACTGCAACTGATTTTGACATAGCCGTCTGGCCACAGGTCGTCGAGGCCGCCCGTTCACGTTATAACACCCTGCATAGCATTCTTAAAACCGCACAACCGGTTATCGAGGACGGCTCGCTCAAGCTATGCGTCAAATTTGCCTTCCATCAGAAGCGCATGAGCGAAACCAAAAATAAGCAGATCATTGGTGACCTCATAAAATCAGTTACCGGTCTTGATGTAGCTTTCGATTGCGTGACCGGCATAGACGACGCCAAACCAGCCGTGGCTCAAACAACGCCAACTATTGCAGCTCCGCCCAAAACCGAAGCGCCACTTTCAGCCATAAGCGATATTTTCGGTGGCGGCGAGGTGGTAAACTAAGCCTATGGAACCCCAGGTACGTAACAAGCAGCAACAGCCGCAAAATACCGATGCCGAAGCCAGCTTGCTCGGCGCCATTCTAATCGACACCGATGCTATTATAAAAATTGCTGATGTCATTGGTAACAACGACTTTTTTGATCAGCGTCACGCCAAAATCTACGAAGCGATTAATCAGCTGTACGAAAAGCGCAGCCCGATTGACGTTTTAACATTAGCCGATCAGTTAAAAAACAATGGCTATCTTGATTTAGTCGGCGGCCCAGCCTACCTGACTGAACTGACGAACTACGTGCCGACCGCCTCACATGTCGAGCAATACGCCGACATTGTGGCCCAAAAAGCGCTTCGCCGCCGTCTTATTAAAGCCAGTCAGGACATCGTGGGCCTCGGTTACGATGAATCAAAGCAACTCAAAGAATTAATTGAAGAAGCTGAACTTAGTCTGTTTGAGGTCAGTCAGCAACATGTTAAGCAAAGCATTACGAGCATTGAAACGATCTTAGCCGACAGCTTTGAACGGCTGGATGACCTACATAAAGATAAGGCTAAAATTCGCGGTATTCCAACCGGCTTCCGCGACCTCGACAATATCCTGGCCGGTTTGCAACGCTCCGACTTATTTATTCTAGCGGCCCGTCCATCAATGGGGAAGACGGCGTTCGTATTGAACTTAGCTCAGCAAGTGGCTTTAAAAGCTCAAGAACCGGTTTTAATCTTCAGTCTTGAAATGAGTAAAGAACAGCTGGTCGACCGTCTGTTATCAATGGAATCGGGTGTCGACGCCTGGGCTCTGCGTACCGGTAACCTCACCGATAGCGACTTTGAAAAAATCGGTGAAGCGATGGGCCGCTTGAGTGAAGCCAAGATTTACATTGATGACACCCCGAGCATTACCGTCAGCGATATGCGCACCAAGGCTCGCCGCGAGTCACACCAACACAAACTTGGTCTGATTATTGTCGACTACCTGCAGCTAATGAGTGGTGGTAGCAAATACGGTGGTGATGGCAACCGCGTTAATGAAATTTCCGAAATCTCACGTGGACTGAAGGGCGTCGCTCGTGAGCTCGATGTTCCGCTTATTTCGCTTAGTCAGCTAAGCCGTTCGGTCGAAAGTCGTACGCCTCAGATCCCACAACTATCCGACCTTCGTGAATCTGGCTCCATCGAACAGGATGCTGACGTCGTGGCTTTCTTGTACCGCGAAGACTACTACAACCCGGAATCCGACCGTAAGAACATTATGGACGTCTTAATTAAAAAACATCGTAACGGTCCAATCGGCAATGTCGAGCTGTATTTCGACCGCGAAAAGCAACGTCTGAGTTCGCTCGACACCCGTCATGGCGATAATCCGTTTGACTAAATGCTATACTAAGCTGAGATGAAAAAGCTACGCTTACAACGTCTCCGTTCGCGTCCGGTTATCTGGGGCGCTATTACTTTACTTGTTTTGCTAACTGGCCTCACCTGGCGGCTTGGTACGTCGCCGGCCGGCTTGGCTGCCACAGAGTCGACGCAGTGCCAAACCGGCCTTGATCTAAACCAGTCATTCATCAACGCGCCGTACTTTGTCGTGCAATCAATCCTGCCAGCTACCTGTTCGACCGATTCGGCATTCTGGGTACGTTTGCCTAGTGTCCTGTTTGCAATATTAGCCGGTCTGTTATTTGTAGTGGCCGTCCGTAACTGGTTTGGTCGTAAGGCCGCTGTATTCGGTGGTTTATTGTTTATTACGGCCAGCTGGTTCCTACATGCTGGACGACTTGGCTCAGCCGATGTGCTCTGGCTGCTGGTAGTACCGTTCGCCGTTTGGCTGTATCAGGCAGTGCATGCCGAAATGATCCGCCGTCGAACTGTTTTTATAGGAATCGCCGGTACACTAAGCTTGCTATACATTCCTGGTGGCGTCTGGTTTGTCGCTATCATCCTCAGCGTTTTAGGCAAACGACTACTGCAAGCCTTTTTGGCGATGTCAGTTATTCAAAAGAGTCTGGCGATCTTTCTCAAGCTCGGCCTCCTGGCACCATTCGTTTACGGTTTTATCCAAGCGCCTGATCAGTGGCAGCGCTTGCTTGGCCTACCACCGAGTTTCATGCCGATGGAGCTTTTGAAGCAGTTCGCCGCCGTACCACTGCATTTAGTTGGGCGCGGTCCTGAAGCATCAGTGTTATGGCTTGGACATCGTCCGGTACTCGACGTATTTGTAACTGCCATGGCAATCGTCGGTTTTATCTGGTTCATTCGTAAGAGTCGATATAGCCGCATCGTCTTTATCTGCTTATTGCTGGCTGCGACTTGGATACTGGCAGCGCTTCGACCGACCGGTGTTGCCAGCCTTAATCTGATCGTGCCCCTAATGTACTTTATGGCCGCTGCCGGTATCCAAGCACTTTTACGGCGCTGGTTTGAGACCTTTCCGCGCAATCCGTTTGCCAAGTGGTTGGCCTTTGGTCTTATCACGCTGGCCGTTGGCGGTTCAGTGCTACTTAATACCCGCGAGTACTTTGTAGCCTGGCCGAACAGTCCAATCACCGAGCAAACATTCAACGCTGAGCGCTAATTTGCTATAATTACAAGATAAGAGGAGACCGTATGAGCCGATTTGACCAAGCTAAAATGCTTATGAAAGTTAAGAAAATCCAAAAAGAGCTGCAGAAGCAGATCATTGAAGTTGAAAAGGGTGATGGTGCCGTCCGTGTCGAGATTACCGGCGAACAGAAGCTCAAAAAAGTCCATATCAATCCTGAATTCGTCGATCTCGATGATATTGGTCAGCTAGAGCGCTGGATCGAAGACGCCGTCAAAGAAGCCATCCAGCAAAGCCAGAAGATTGCCGCCGAAAAGATGCAGCCGATGATGGGCGCGCTCGGCGACCTCGGCCTATAGTCCATGGCAGTACTGCCACCAGCCCTCCAGGATGTCATCGAAGCGCTCGGCAATTTGCCGGGTGTCGGTCCACGTACCGCTGAACGCTACGCTTATTACTTGATGCGTCACGATCAATCGGTTGCCCTTAAATTAAGCGATACTTTGCAAAGTTTGCACGGTGGCATTGGTTATTGTCGTAAAACTTTTGCGCTTATTCCAGCCGATCAAGAATTATCCGATTTATACACCGACCCGCGCCGCGACAAAACGACGATTGCCGTCGTGGCCGAACCATTCGACATCGTGGCACTTGAAAAGACCAACCAATACCGAGGCACCTATCATGTGCTTGGTGGTTTGGTTTCGCCGATTGATGGCATTGGCCCCGAGCAGCTCCATATCAAAGAGCTGGTCGCGCGTATTGATGAAGATAAAGTTGAAGAAATAATCCTGGCTACGAATGCCAGCGTCGAAGGTGAATCGACTGCTTTGTATATTCAGCAACAATTAGCAGACAAGACGGTCAAGATCAGCCGTTTGGCACGTGGTCTACCGATCGGCGTTGATTTGGAATACGCTGATCAGATCACGCTTGGCCGAGCACTTGAAGGCCGCCAAACGCTGTAATCAGTTATACTGTTTAATAATTATGACTGACGCCAACCAATTGATCGATTACATCCAAAAAGCTCAGCATATCTTAGTCATGCAAGCCGACAACCCCGATGGCGATAGTTTGGCCAGTGCCTTGGCTCTCGAACAAATCCTTGGCGATATAGGCAAGCAAGTCAGCTTGTACTGCGGTGTCCAAGTGCCGACGTACCTCCGTCATCTTAATGGCTGGGACCGAGTCAGTGATGAGATACCACAGGGCTTTGACCTGAGCATCATTGTCGATACGAGCGCCGAGAGTCTATTCGAACATTTGCAAATGTCCAGCCAACGGCCCTGGGTCGCCAGCAAACCAGCTATTATTTTAGACCACCACGCCGTCGAGGTGACCATCTCATACGCCAGCCTGGTTATTAACCGTCCGGTGGTTGCAACAGGCGAATTAATCTATGAGCTAGCAATCGAGTATAACTGGCCCATCAATATAGAGGCAGCTGAGATGCTGGCCGTCTCAATCTTGGCCGATAGCCTTGGTCTGATGACGCCGGCCACCACCGCTCGCAGCATTGAAATTATCAGTGAACTGGTCGGCCGCGGCGTAAGCCTAGCCGATTTAGAGAACCGTCGCCGCGAAATGATGCGCAAAAGTCCACTCATGACCGAATATAAAGGTCAATTACTGCAGCGTATTGAATACTCATCAGATGGCCGCGTCGCCAGTGTGGTTATTCCTTGGAACGAAATTGAAACCTATAGCAATGAGTACAATCCTTCGGTACTAGTATTAGATGAAATGCGCCTCGTAACCGGTGTCGATGTCGCCATCGCCTTCAAAACCTACCCCGACGGCAAAATTACCGGTAAAATTCGCTGCAACCATGGCAAAACGGTCGGCGCCGGTATAGCCGAGCACTTTGGCGGCGGCGGCCACTTATATGCCGCCGGCTTTAAGATCAAAGATGGCCGTCCAATCAATGAAGTGAAGTCCGAATGTTATACGGTAGCGACGCAACTACTTGATAACCTCACTGAGAGACCCGATGAAACTTTATAATACACTTACTCGTCAAACTGACATATTTGAACCATTGGCCGCGCCAGCCGTAAAGGTGTACACCTGTGGCCCGACTGTCTACGATTACCTACATGTCGGCAATTGGTTTACGTATATCCGCGAAGATATTCTAATCCGATCGCTCAAGGCTGGCGGTTACGAACCGGACTGGGTGATGAACATCACTGATGTCGGCCATTTGGTCAGCGATGCGGACGACGGCGAGGACAAACTTGAGAAAGGCGCTCGCCGTGAAGGCAAAACTGCGTGGGAGGTGGCCGCATATTACACCGATTACTTTATGGACGGCTTATCCAAACTAAATATCTCAACACCGAATCACATTACCAAAGCGACCGACCACATTGCCGAGCAAATCGAACTCGTTCAAACGTTAGAGACTAACGGCTACACGTACGTCATTTCGGACGGCGTCTATTACGACACCGCTCGATTTGAGGGTTACGCCGCGTTTGCCCAGCTCGACCTTGATGAGCAACAAGCAGGTGCCCGCGTCGAATACAACCGCGAAAAACGGAACCCGACCGATTTTGCCCTTTGGAAATTTAGCCCAAAAGATCAGCAGCGCGATATGGAATGGGACAGTCCCTGGGGTAAAGGCTTTCCGGGTTGGCACATTGAATGTTCGGCTATGAGCATGAAATACCTTGGCGCCACTCTCGACATTCACGCCGGCGGCATCGATCACATTCCGGTCCACCATACGAACGAAATTGCCCAGAGCGAAGCTGCTACCGGCCAGCGATTTGCTAACTATTGGCTGCACGCCAACCACATTACCATTAAGGGTGATAAGATTTCCAAAAGTCTTGGCAACGGTATTAAGCTCGAAGACATTACTGACCGTGGTATCAGCCTAGCGGCATTTCGGCTTCATGTTTTAGAAAGCCACTATCGTAGCCAGAGTAAATTCAGCTGGGAAAGCTTAGAGGCGGCTCAGAACCGCCTTAATAATTGGCTGACGGCCGCTGAACTCCGCTGGCAAGATGAGGGTCAAGCCACCCCCGAATATACCGCTTACTGCGCTTATATGCAGGATGATCTGAACACGCCACAAGCCCTGGCTCAAATTGATGCCGTCTTCACGGCCGTCAGCCAAGATTTACCGGCCGATGTCGTAGCCTACAGTTCGTTCCTGCAACTAATCAATAATGATTTAGGTATTGATCTACTGTCCAAGACAGGTGATATTACTGACGATCAGAAGCAAATGGTTACGGAACGTGAAGCCGCCCGCCAAAACCGTGATTGGGCCGAATCAGATCGTCTACGTGACAAACTGATTGAAGAGGGCCTGCTGGTGCGCGATACACCACACGGACCTATTTGGTCGCGCCGTCGGTAACCTTCTCGACTTCGTCTTTGACAACTTCATCATGAGCGAAACCACGACGACTCAAGTACTCTAATACGGCGATACGGATACAGCCAGCCATCGGGATGGCTACCAAACCACCTAATAATCCATTAAAGCTGACACCGACGACCACAGCTGAGAAAACTAGCAGTGGCGACATATCAGTTAAGTTAGCTTGAATCCGCGGTTGAACGACGTAGTTTTCAATTTGCTGATACAGGAAGTAGTACACGAGCACCACAGCTCCAGCCGTGATCGAGGTAAACAGCGCCACAATCGTCACGATGATGGCACCGATCGAGTGACCGACCATCGGAATAAGTCCACAAATGAAGACGACGAAAATGAGGGCGAACGGATAACTGACGCCCATGACCAGCAGTACTGGTAATAACATGACCGCAGCGATGACCGCTAAGGTGACCTGGCCGTTGACGAAGCCTTTGATAACACGATACATATTAGCAGCCAGTCGGTCGGCTACGGCTTGGCGCCGCGACGGTATGAGGCTGCGGATCAATCGTACCCAACGCGGACCTTCGATGAGCATCATGAAAGTTAGTACCAGGACGGTTAGTATGGAGATGGCGCTGCTGCCGAGTGAGCTCAGGGTCGTAAAGGCCTGGCTGCCAACATTATCGAGTCGGCTCGATAGTTCCCGTGATAAGTTATCGACTTGGTTCTCAAGATTATAGCGGTAGATCAAGCCACCGATATCACTGTTACGGTCGCGTACGGTATCGACAAGCGATGGCACGGTACTAATAAAGCTCTGAGTCTGACGAATAATCAGTGGCACCAAGCTGACTAAAAAGGTGACTAATATAGCGACAATCAAGAAGAACGAGATGGCAGTTGCAAAAGTGCGGCTACCACGTAAGCGACCCGGCATGCGGCTAGCCAACCACTGAACCGGTGCATTGAGTGCCAACGCTAAGAACAAAGCAGTCGAAATTAAGATAAGCGCATGGCTAGCTCTCTGTAAAGCCGCTAATAAAAGAATGGTACCGATAATCAGAACGACAACTTTGAAAAAGGTTGGTGTCGTGATTGTTAAAGCGACGACATTAGTTTCGGAATGGTTTTTTGAGGAGCCAGCTGGTAACTTCATGCTGCGTATTATGGCCGATTTACCGGTAGCAGGCAACAATTCGCGGGCCAATTAGACGCACGTCAAATTGTGCTGCATGTTCACCAAGTTTATGGGCTAATTTTATGCGTTCGGTTGAACGAAGTTGCCGCTCAATTAATTGTGCCAAAGCTGGCGCGTCGAACGGATCAAATAGTAATTGCTCATAAGGTGTCATGACACTACGGTAGCCAGCGTTATCGCCAGCCAGGACAACACTATGACCAGCCGCCATCGCTTCGACAAGCACTATACCGAAACTTTCGCCGCCCTGACTCGGAAACACGCTGATGGCTGCATTTGCTAGTAGAGCCGGTTTTGTCACTTCGTCTACAAAACCAATGAAACGAACGTTTGACAACTTCAGTTGATCAACTGTCTGTTTTAGCTCAGTTTCTAATGGTCCGGAACCTCCGATAATGACATCATGTTCCGGCACATCATTGGGTAATAAACTAAGCGCTTTCAGTAAGGTTGCGCAGCCTTTGCGCGGAACTAATCGACCCAAAAACACTATCTGTGGCTTAGCGGTCGGCATGGAAGCGACTTGGAAGCGAGCAATATCGACGACGTTCGGTAGTACTCGGCACTCACGGCCATACATTTGCCGACAAAAATCAGCTGCTGCCGGCGAAACGGCCAAACACGTATTAAAACGATTCAGACTGGATCGTAACCACAAGCCCAGCAAACGATTCGCAAAAGCGACAATTTTACCGTGTGCCACGATGTGAAAGGTACCAATAATCTTAACGGAAGCTGGCGCCACTCTAATAAGTCGAGCCGCCATGAAGGGACTATAGGGCATCTGGATATGAAGCACATCAAAGTGCTGTTCTTTAAGAAATTGGCGTAGCTTACGACGGTTCGTCGGCAGCGGCATTCGCATCCGATTACCGTTAAAACGCACGGCGACGTTTCGGCTTAAGCTATGTATATTAGATAGGTCAGTCCGGCTGGTTTGCCCGACTAAATAATGAACATCATGGCCTTGATTACTTAACCAACGGCCAAGCGTCAGGACATATTGCTGAACGCCATCCGGTACATCTAGCGTATCGTCAAGAACGAGTCCGATTTTCATTCAACTGGCTGAAGCGTTGGTTTGTCTTGGTGGAGCTCGATCGCTAGCTCATAAGCCGCTTCGTATTGATCAATGACAGCCGGATAGTTGTACTGCTTAATATAGTTACGGGCCCAGCTGCTCCACAGCTTGCGAATCGGCGCTTCGTTGATAAACATGTCAAGGCGGCGGGCAAACTCGGCGCTATCTTCTGGATTAACTAGTGACAAACCACCGACACCTTGCATAACCGAAGCGTAGCCAACATTATTGCCTGCTACGACCGGTAAATTATAGGCCATCGCCTCAAGTAAAACGATACCAAAACTTTCGCCGAAGATTGCTGGCGAACAAAAAACAGTGGCCTCAGATAACAAATCGTGTTTTTGTTTATCACTGATATAACCAAGGAAGGTAACATTTGGCAGTTGCAGATCACCGACCATGTCTTCCAGCTTTTCGCGGTCCGGGCCGTCGCCGGCAATTACCAGGCGAGCATCCGGTTGCTTAGCCTGGACTTGCTGAAAGGCTTTGATAAGAAACTTCAGACCTTTGCGCTTTTCAAGCCGGCCAATATAAAGGATCATCGGGTTTTCGGACACAGCGACTGACTCTGGCTGACGGGCGTAGGAGGTAAGGTCAATCCCGTTTGGAATAATCGTGATTGGCTGGTCGGTCATCGTACCGATATATTCGGCGGCAGCATCGGATACGGCCGTAATTTCGTCCAGATACTTCAGAACCGATTTGAGGTAGGGCATGACAGCCTTCATGACGGTCTGGCTGACAATCGTTTCGGGAATTTTAGCATGAAAGGTAGCCACATTAATCGATTTGCTACGGCTCAAAATCTGCCGGCTGAGCATTGGTACCCACGGTTCGTGAAAGTGCAAGACATCAAACTGTTCGGCCTCAAGGACGGCATCAATCGCTTCGGTACTAACACTGGCCGATACTTGAGCGAACGTGTGCATTGGTGAATACAGGTCGGCCGCACCGCCGATAAAAATAACGTCTTTTAAATTAGCGTCTTCGATCTCGCGGGGCTGAGGCGTGATAATTTTTGCCGTATGGCCTCGTTTGTTGAGGTCGTCGCACAATGCCCGGACAACTTCCTGGACACCACCACCGCGCGCGATGTTATACGGACATACAATGCCGATTTTCATATTGAACTTATTATATCATGCAGCTCTCAGGATGCGCCGGACACGAGCCGGAATAAACGGTGCCGCCTCTTTGGCGGTCGCCACTACGCTCGGGGCGTGGCCGTTCATTTTAGACAGCGCGACATCAACCGATTTATAAATAATCAGCAAATGTTGCTCGACCAACTGGTTATTAAAGTAACGGTCCGGCTCGGCCGTCACGTGAATGACCGGAAGATCGATCTGTGATGTACAAAGGTCAAGCTTAAACATAGTGACTGCGTTGTCCATGTATGTTCGAATGTCATTGCACTTCCAAAGGCCGACCTCGAATTCAATGCGTCGGTTCTTTTCGGCTTCATCGGCATCTTTGAGCTTGTCGTGCGTCGACTCGACCAAGCGATACGAACGCCGAATGATCGGACCACGTAAGAAAACATTCTGCATGATCCAGGCCGGTACGCGATTCGACAGAAAGCGCGTCATGATATTCATGAAAATCCAGTTCTTACGTTTAAACTTAAAGTCATCTTTGTGGGCAAAGCCGACGATACTGACGACGAGATCGACCTTTTTAACAAGATCAGGATGACGTTGTAACATCCGCGTAGCGATTACGAAGCCGAAAGACATTGCGATGATCGTAACGCGACGATGCTTATAACGCATTTTTACGAAAGCGGCCAGGTAATCAGCCATATTATCAAGTGTCGGCTTTTTGCCAATCTTATAAAAGCTATCCATGCCGCCTAAGCCCGGTAAATCAGGCAGGCAAATGGCCGCGTATTTATTGAGGTCTTCGGCCAAACCCATCATGCGTTCGATACTGGCATGATGACCATAAAGCATCAGAATGTTTTTATTACGACCTTTAGGTGCCGGCAAATTCAGCACACGTCCCGAAAGGCCGTTGATATGTAACGGTTCGATATATTCGACCAATGGTTTCGTGAGGCGGGGCATAACTGAAGTCTTTACAGACTATGATACCGCAGCCGAGGGAACGAGGCCAGCAATTTTAATAGTGGTGATTTAAATCCTTCACACAATCGACAAATACATTATCAATTCTGGGAAAGTTGGTAGTTATTATAAGGAGCAGGGGTGGACGGGGGTGCGACGAAGCATCTCAGGTAATAGCCCGGGGGGGTGGCTAAACCTTCAACGACACTCCGCCGCACCCGTCCATCGCAGACGGCTATAAAAGCAGCATCTGCAAGTATGGCCCGAGGACACCTCTAAGGGAGACCCGGCGGAGTGAACCGCGTCGGCGTCGACCAAGAGGCTGTGTGTATTGGGGATACACGTACACAGAAGTTAACGAGCGTCAGTCGACGTCCGCTACTCTGCCCTCGGGAGGACATCCTACTGGTACCGACCGGCGGGGGCACGGCCGACCAACATAGGAGCCTATATAATGAGCTCAACTTGAATTTAATAACTACCAAGTACACTTACTACTCACTCAACCTCTTGGGAATAAGTAAAAGTGAGATTATATTATCAGAATATGCGCATAATGCAAAATGTTTTAAAGAGTAGGGCGGAGGGATTCGACCTTTCAGCGCAAAACAAAATTAGTTTTGCTACTGAAACCGGTTCGCTTTGGCTTACCGGCTGAAGGGCGGGGCATGCCACTGGCATACCCGTTCGAATCCCTCCGCGCCTGGTAAATAAAAAAGACCTACTGACGCAGGTCTTTTTTATTGGCTAGGGCGGAGGGATTCGAACCCCCGAATGCCAGTACCAAAAACTGGTGCCTTACCACTTGGCGACGCCCTAACGTGCTAGCGGAACGTGTAGTAGTATACCATATTTAATTGGCCGTACAGCGCCCAGCCGGGACTGTTTGATTCTTCTGTACAGCTTGCTCAATGCGATCAGCTACACTACCTGCAGTCAATGCGTAACCGACGTTATCTTGTAAGACCGATTTAGCGAAGATGATGCCAGCAACGTGGCCATCAGCCGTTATGAGCGGGCCGCCGGAATTGCCGGGTTCAACCACGGCTGCCACTTCATATATAGAGCGGGTGACAGCGCTGCGACCATAAATATCCTGCCCGAGGGCTCGGGTCTGGCCAAGGATAACAGCGTCGCCAGCCGTAAGTGGGCCGCCCTCCGGATAGCCCAGGACGGCGGTAGCGGTTGATTCGGGTAAAACGGTTCGCTCGAATGCTAGAGCTGGCGCGTCCAGGCCTTCAACATGTAAGATTGCCAAATCTTGGCGCGGATCGAAATAAATCAGTCGAGTTGCAAAGCGTTCGCCGCTATCCAAAACTAATGGCCTGGATACGCCAGCGACAACATGGGCGTTAGTGACAACAGCATTACCACCGATTACAAAGCCACTACCTTCTACTAAACCACCACAACCGAAACCAGCAATCTGAACAACCGACTGTTCGGCAGCCGCGATCTGTGCCTCACTCAGCTTCTGGCCGGATTGGATCAGAGCTCGTTCCGGTTGATTGCCGATGAAGACGTTCGGGAAACCATTCGGACTCACCAGTTTTTCGATCCGCGACAAGACATCAGGCGGTGCCGGTAAGATACTATTAAGTTGCCGGACGATATACGATGACTGTAATTGCCGTCCAATATCGTAGGCCTGGACGTTAGCTAGCAGGGAAGCCAGTAACCAGACGGCAACCAGCATTACGACCGATTCAAACAAAGCGCCGAGCACGGCATTCAACTTTTCCAAATGGAATTTGAAGCTCAACGTATTAAGGCGCTGGCCGATCAGCTCACCGATCATAAAGCCGATACTGGCCAGGAAAATCGCGAGCGCCAAACTGATGAACACTTTGTCATTAAGATTAGCGAACCGACTGACGACGTGCGGTATAGCCCAGGCCGCACCTAATAAACCGGTCAATAAGCCAAGTGTCGGCAAAACGGTTCGTCCAAAGCCAATCCAGTAGCCACGGATAGCCGCTAGAATGACCAGCACGATAATTACTCCAGTCGCAATATTCACTCTATATATAATAGTTGAAAACGGGTATAACACCTATCAAATGTTGTGCATTAGGCTCATGGTTAAATATCTCACAGTGATCTTTAAGCCATGAGCAGTATGCTTAAAGAGCGTAAGGAGGAACACACGCAATGAGTAAAACCTATCGTAAATTTGAGAGATTCGACACTGCAAAGCTCAGACGGGATAAACTTCGTCTCCGCTATTCTTAGTATTTTCCGACTATTCCTAAATAGCCGTTATGATGACGGCTATTTTTTATTGGCTTTTTATAAGATAAAATTCAGCTAACTCACATATATTTAGATAGTATGAGATTACTTATTATTGAAGATGAGCACAAAATCGCTAATGCATTACGCCGCGGCTTAGAGCACGAGACCTTCGCAGTCGATGTCGCCTATGACAGTGACGAAGGCTTAAGCTTTGCTACCACCGAAGAATATGATGCAATTATTCTCGACCGCATGCTACCGGGCGAACTTGACGGCGTCGGCATCTGCCGCGAACTACGCGAACAGAAGATACATACGCCGGTCCTAATGCTTACCGCCCGTGATCAAATCAGCGATCGGGTCGAAGGTCTAAACGCTGGTGCCGATGACTATCTTGTTAAACCGTTCGCATTCGAAGAGTTGTTAGCCCGCGTCCACGCGCTACTACGTCGCCCACAAGCCACTCAGGATACCGTTCTTGAAGTCGATGGCCTTCAGCTTAATCCAACCACTTTTGAAGTCCGCCGCGACAACAAATTAATCAGTTTATCGCGTAAAGAGTTCTCGTTGCTGCAATTCCTCATGCGGAATGCTGGCATTGTCGTTTCTAAAGACAGCATCATCAGCCACGTCTGGAACTTTGACGCTGATATTCTGCCAAATACCGTTGAAGTTTACATGGGTTACTTACGTCAGAAAGTCGATAAACCGTTCAGCAAAGACAAACCACTCATCCACACCGTTCGCGGTTTTGGTTACCGGCTTGGTCACGTACAATAGTAGTATATGATCCGGTCCGCCGTCCTTCGCCTCAGTCTACTGTATCTCGGTATAGTCATGGCTATTAGCGTAGGCTTTAGCGTGCTCTTGTATAATATGGCTAGCGCCGAACTCCAGAATGAACTGAACCGCGTGTCAGCGGCTCGGCGCAACTACTGGCCGCTAGCATTGGAGCGCGACTTTCAAGGCTTTATCGTCAACCGAGTCGAAGAGAGTCGCAACCATATCAAAGCCAGCCTTATTGTTCTAAACGTTCTAACGCTTAGTGCCGCCGGAGGGCTTAGTTATTATGCAGCGCGCCGAACCCTGCGACCGATCGGCCAAGCGCTTGAAGCCCAGGCCCGTTTTGCTAGTGACGCCTCCCATGAGCTACGCACGCCGCTTGCGGCTATGCAATCAGAAATCGAGGTGACATTACGCGATGAAAAGGTCAACAAAGCCGAACTGAAAGAACAACTTACCAGTAACCTCGAAGAAATTCAGAAGCTTCAGCAATTATCAGACGGTCTGTTACGCTTGGCACGTCAAACGGAAGATTCGTCGGCCTACGAACCAGCCGACATCATGGTGGCCCTTGAGCCAGCTTTAGATCGAATTACCAAAAGCGCCAAAGCCAAAGCAATTACCATTAAAACCGATATCCAGCCCGTTACCCTTACTATGAATGCGCCGGCGATCACCGAGGCAACCTATGTATTGCTTGATAACGCCATTAAATACAGCCCGGAAAATACCGAAGTCACGCTATCAACGGCTGCCAACCGTCAACGTGTCGCAATTGCCGTCAGCGACTCCGGGTTAGGCATCCCGCAAGATCAGATACCGCATATCTTTAAGCGGTTTTACCGGATTGATGATTCACGTACCAAAAACACTACCACTGGCTACGGACTCGGCTTAGCAATTGCTGATAATATTGTTCGGCAGCATAACGGCACAATCCGGGTTGTTAGCCAGTCGGATCAGGGCACGACATTCACAATTAATCTACCGCGGCGCTAAGGTAGATAGCGTCCGACCGGTATCGCCACGCACAGGACTATCATCGTCACTAAAGATCGTAAAAATATTTTACGGGCCCAGACATCTGTCGGTAAGTTCAATGTCCGTAGACTCGTAATAAGCCACCAGCCGCCTAGTATAAAAGCAATGCTTGCGTATACAATACCGAGCTGCGACGAGATGGCCAGCCCCACAGCTGCCAGCCAAAATATAACTAGGTAACTGAAGATAGACTGTTTGGTGCGTTTTGATCCGCGGACAACCGAGAGGACCGGAAGACCAGCTTTTCTGTAATCTTTTTGTCGGTATAGCGCGATTGCGTAAAAGTGTGGCATTTGCCAAGCGACTAATACTAAGAATAGCAACAAAGCCGTCAAATCAATCTGACCAGCACCAACCGCATAACCAGCTACTGGCGGTAACGCACCCGGAATACTGCCGACAATTGTCCCGAATGGCCCTTGTCGCTTAGCGTAGCCATATGCCATAACGTACAGTAGCAATCCAGCTAAACCGATGTAAAACACTAACCAGCTAACCTGTATTAATAGGTAAAGACCAGTCGTAGCCGTCAAAAGTCCGATGCCGATAGCTGCCGGTACGGCTAAACGTCCGGAGGCAACCAGGCGGTTATGCGTCCGGATCATTCGAGCATCGATCCGGCGATCCAGAACGTTATTGAGAACACAGGAGCCGCCAATTACTAACGACTGGCCAAGCAGTGCTAATACAAAAGTCCATGGCTGGCTTAAGCCAGCTGCCAAAACATATGCGGCCACAAAGGGAAGGGCATTACCGTAAATAATACCCGGTTTAAATAGCTCATATAGAGCCCGCATGCTAGAACCCCTCTTGATCCTGCATGTACTCAGTTATCTGGCTTGGCATTACCATATGATCTTCCAAGTTGGCCATAATCCAAAGCGATCCGAGCACTACGATGATAATGATGGCGATAGCAAAGAACAATACGAATAATTTCCAACGCGGTTTGGTTTCTTGACCAACATGCAGGAAGCAGATTAATTGAACGATGACTTGCACTAAAGCCAAACCAGCTAGGATTGGAATGATGTAATCGTGGCCCATGCCGTTATGGTTAGTTGTCACGTGCGTATCAACTAACAAATAGGCACCGACCGTTAGAATGAGCGATGCGATGAAGCCAAAGACATAGCGCCCGAGTGAGCGGTTAGCTTGATGGTGATCAGAGACAAGCGGTTTTGACATACTATAAAGACCCTATCATATAAACGACCGTAAAAATAAAAATCCAGACGACATCGAGGAAGTGCCAGAACAAACTGAATAGCCCGAGCCGTTTGACAGCACTATGGTTTAACCCACCGCGGACAATCTGGGCAATTAAGCTCAGGCCCCAGATGAGGCCAGCTAAAATGTGCAGACCGTGCGTACCAACCAGTGTAAAGAACGCTGACAAAAAGGCGCTGGTTTGCCAGCCGTTACCCTCATGGATTAAATGGCTGAATTCATAAAGCTCCATGCCAAGGAACGTCGCGCCAAGCAGACAAGTAATTGCCAAAAATATAACGGTCGCCCGGCGATTAAGACTGGCGGCCGCCAGGACGGCCATTCCGCAGACAAAACTACTTGTTAAAAGTAAGACGGTTTCGATTAAGACGAAGTTAAGATCGAACAGTCCTTGGCTAACCGGTCCGCGGGCGGTATTGTTCTGTAACACTGCATAAACCGCGAAGAGACTGGCAAATAGCACGCAATCCGTCATCAGATACACCCAAAAGCCGAACTGAGTTTTGGCGGCTGCAGCGTGTTCTGCAGCGGCCAGCTTCGCTTTGGTCATAGAGTGGTGGTTCATAGGTATTGCCTCCGGTTTGAGGTTGCTTCAATGGCAGCAATAGCCGCCGGTGACAATTCATATTCCGGTTCCGGATCGCTAGCCCGAATGATGATACACGCGATTAGCAGCACAAGACTAAGCGGCAATAGCCAAATTATCTGCCAAATGACCCCGAAACCGAACAGACCGGCGCAGACGGCAATGTAGAGACCGAAGCCAGTGTTCTTGGGTAAGAAGATCGGTTCATAGGCTGCCGGCTGGCGCGGTTCGCTCGATTTTTCTTTAGCTTCCCAAAAGGCGTCGCGGTCGTTAACAGTTGGGATAACCGCGAAATTATAGACCGGCGTTGGTGAAGCCGTGGCCCATTCTAACGTGCGACCGTTCCAGGGGTCGCCGGTCGTATCCATGTGTTTATGACGTTGGAAGTAACTAACGACTAGTTGTAGTAGCTGGAAGAAAATCCCAAGACAGACGAACAAGACGCCAACGCCAGCGACGATAAACAGCTGCTGCCAACCAAGTGACTCATCGTAGTGGTTCAGGCGGCGGGTTGCCCCCATCAGGCCGAGAATATACAGCGGCACGAAAGCTAGTGTAAACCCGATGATCCAGTTCCAAAACGCGTACTTACCCAATCGTTCGTTAAGGGTGTAGCCAAAGATCTTGGGGAACCAATAAGACAAACCAGCAAAGTACCCAAACAGCACACCACCGATGATCATCGTATGGAAGTGAGCCACCAAGAACAAACTGTTATGCATCTGGAAGTCTGCCGGCGGCACCGACATCAGCACACCGGCCACACCGCCGATCGTAAAAGTGATGACGAAGCCGATGAACCATAGCATTGGCGTATCGAGCCGAATGCGGCCGCGAAACATCGTAAACAACCAGTTAAAGACTTTGACGCCCGTTGGCACCGCGATTACCATCGTCATGATGCCAAAGAAGGCGTTGACGTTGGCGCCGGCCCCCATCGTAAAGAAATGGTGCAACCAGACAGTAAAGGATAAAAAGGCGATAGCGATAATTGCCCAGACCATTGAAGTATAGCCGAATAGCCGTTTACGCGAAAAGGTTGCCACGATTTCAGAGAAGATACCAAAGGCTGGTAGTATCAGAATATAGACTTCTGGGTGGCCCCACGCCCAGATCAAGTTGATATACATCATGGCGTTACCGCCGCCATCAGTCGTAAAGAAATGCATACCGAGCGATCGATCGAGGGCAAGCAGCGCCAGGGTAACCGTCAGGATCGGGAACGCAAACATAACCAGTGCCATACTGCTCAGCACGCTCCAGGCAAACATCGGCATCTTGAATAACGTCATACCGGGTGCCCGCATCTTGATAATCGTCGTAAAGAAGTTGATGCCGGACAGCAAACTACCGAGGCCGGCAATCTGCAAACTCCAGATCCAGTAATCAACGCCTACTCCGGGGCTCAGTTTGATGCCGGATAACGGTGGGTATGCCAGCCAGCCTGCTGCCGAAAATTCACCGATGACGAGTGATACGTTCATCAAAATTGCACCGACCGCGAATAACCAGAAACTTAATGAGTTTAGAAAAGGGAATGCCACATCACGCGAGCCGAGTTGTTGCGGCAAAATCAGGTTGATGATGCCGAACATGAAACCCATGCCAACGAAAAAGATCATAATCGAACCATGGGCCGAGAAGACTTGTTGGAAATGATCTGCGTTAAGGATACCTTCGCTGGCACCAGTCGATAAAGCTTGTTGAGTGCGGAGCATAAGCGCATCAGCGACACCGCGCAGCAACATAACGCTGGCGATGATGATGTACATAACACCAATCTTCTTGTGATCGAGCGAGGTCAGCCATTCGGTCCATAACCAACGCCACTTTTTGAAATAAGTTAAGGCGGCTACGATTGTTAAAAGGCCACCGACCAGCATGATGGCGCCGCCAGCCGCAATTGGATCGTGCGGTAAATCGTCGAGGCCTAACTTACCAAGTACTGATGCGAATAAAAGATTCACTCGTTTTCTCCATGTCGTTTATGACTGCCGCCGTGCGCCGGTATACCACCGGAGCTTGCTAAAACGGCTTTATCGTACATATTCTGTTCGGTCCAGCCAAAGGTGGCTTCCGGATCATCTTCGGATGGCTTCACGAGCTGTTGGTAGCGGGCGGCCGTTAACTGTTTGTCAGATTGCTTAGCTGCTTGGGTCCAGGTGTAGTATTGGTCTTTATCAACGGCCTTAACGGTAAAGTGCATACCGGCAAAACCTTCGCCGCTGAGGTTAGCCGAAACACCGCGGTAATCCCCGGGCGTATCAGCCATGACGTGCAACTTAGCCGACATACCACTCATGGCATAGACCTGACCGGCAAGCTGCGGCACCCAGAATGAATTCATAGCCCCAGCCGAACTAATCTCAAAGTTGATTGGCGTGTCAACAGGGATCTGGAGGTAGTTGACGGTAGCAATCCGCTCATCCGGATAAATAAACAGCCATTTCCAATCGAGCGCCATCACCTGGACGCGAACCGGCTGAACGTCTGATGCAATTGGTCGGTACGGATCAAGCTGATGAGTGCTATGCCAGGTGACCCAGCCGAGCACACCAATGATGGCCAGCGGTACGACCCACCAAATCGTTTCTGCTAAACGGTTGTGGTCCCAAGTCGGATCGTAATGGCCGCCGCGACCCTCGCGGTACTTTACTAAAATCATGATCAATAATCCAAAAACTGGGATGACGACGACCAGGCTGAGCAACAGCGTAAAAATGATCAGTTTACGCTGCTCATTAGCGATAACGCCACGACTTTCAAAGACAGCGACCGTTTTATCCTGCAAATACCAGACCAACAGGGCAGTAATAAGCCCAAGTCCAAGCGCAGCAATAATAATTTTGGTCTGTCGTTTCATCCGTATTGACGGCTCCCCCATGAAGCCGCGTCCCTAACTATTCATGCTTATTATAGCACTAACGGATTAAAAGTGGTCGCGAATATGCTGGTAACTATAATCCCAGTCAGCGTCAGACTTTTTATGTGGATTAAAGATGTTAGCCGGATCAAAAATATGTTTGACGCCGCGGAATAAGTCGACGACTTCTTTACCGAACTGCTGCTCAAGCCACGGGCCACGTACCAAACCGTCATTATGTTCACCACTCAGTGAACCTTTGTACTTCAAGACCAGTTCATCGACTTCTTTCATAGCTGGCAAGAGTTTTGCTCGTTCTTCCGGGTTTTCTAACTTCATCAGTGGGATAATGTGGAAGTTGCCATCGCCCATGTGGCCAGCAATGGTTGCGAACAGTTTGTACTTCTTGATGATGTCACGGAGCTGCGGCAGGAATTCAGGCAGATATTCCGGCCGGACGATCAAGTCGTCAATGAACGGTGCCGTGTGTTTGTCTTTGACTTTACTACGGAGTAACTGGAAGCTACGACGGCGCATAATCCAGAACTTCTCAGCTTTAGCTTCGGTTGGATCCTCTTCGAAGCCATTGATCTCGTAACGGGCCCGGTACTGCGATAGGTCGCGGTGTAAAGCCTTAATTTTGTCGCGGACTTCGGCCTCAGACTCACCATTGAACTCAACCATTAATACGAGCTTTGGAATACCCCGGAGCAGCTGCAAACCATCCGGAATCAGTGACAAACATAAATGGATGAACTTCTTAACACCAAGCATCTTGAGGAAGCTTGGCATGAAACGGATTGAAAGCAGCAATGTCTGATCGTCAAATGACTCAAAGGTGGCCGGCTTGTATTCAAGGACTTTTGGAATTAATTCACCCAGGGCATTGATATCTTTTAGGAAAAGTACGAGTACGCCAGAATGCGGGCGGTGCGGTACTAGCTTATAAGTAATTTCTGTAACCATACCTAGCGTGCCTTCCGAACCGACTATCAGACGAGTTAGGTCGAAAACACCTGTCTCGCGGTCCCAGACTTCCCAGAGCGTATAGCCCATCGAGTTTTTACTGACCTGCGGGGTGGCGGCTTTGATGACATCATAATTGTTGTCGCACAGCTCGAAGATCTGCTTGTAAATGTTACCTTCGTAATCGCCCTGAGCCATTTTTTTTAACAGTTCGGCGCGGTTGAGCGGCTTGACGACATATTCGTTGCCATCAGCAAAAATAACTTTGAGCTGTTTAACAAAATCTTTCGTCTTACCATACTCCAGCGATTTTTCACCGCCCGAGTTGTTGCCGACCATTCCACCAATCGTAGCCAGGTCACGAGATGCCGGATACGTTGGCATGAGGGCATTATGCTTCAGTGTTTCGGCTTCGAAATCGCGGTAGAACATGCCCGGCTGCGCAGTCGCTTCGTCGGCATTAACGCTGATTAACTTATTAAGATAGTAGCTGAAATCAATAATGACAGAATCGTTAATAGCGCCGCCGGCCATGTCGGTACCAGCCGAACGGGCCGTCAGCGACAAATCAGGAATAGTGGCTTTTTGCTCGGCTGTCAGTTTGGTAAGCAAAGCAATGTCGGCAGCATCTTTCGGTTTGACAATCAGTTGGGGCCGGATCTCGAATAGGGAAGCGTCGTGGCTATAGAAGTCGCGGGCAGCAGCTGAATCATCAATATCGCCCTCAAAACCGCGCGATGTTAATTCTGTCTTAAATGAATCCATTTTATCTCTTTGTTATTATGCTTATGACTACTATAATAGGCGGTAATACCAACGTGTGCAACAGGAAATAACAGACATATGGCCAAACAACGGGTTTTAATTGTGGGCGGCGGCTTTGGTGGCGTCAAAGCAGCGCTGGAGTTACAACACTCCAGTAAAGTAGCCGTAACCCTTCTAAGTGACACTCCAGATTTCCGCTATTATCCAACCTCTTACCATACGGCCACTGGCGGTTCACGGGCCAATGCCGCCATGCCATTGTCCGAGCTTTTCAAAGACAGCTCTGTCCGTTTGGTGCGTGGTAAAGCCATCACACTCGATCGGGCTCAAAAAGCTATTATTACCGAAGATAAGCAGACACTATTTTACGATAAGCTTATACTGAGTCTCGGAGTTGTCACTAACTACTTCGGTATTCAGGGCCTGGCCGAATACTCTTATGGCGTCAAAACACTGGATGATCTCGACGAACTCAAAAAGCACTTGCACGATCAGATCGAAGACCAGCGCCGACCCGACCTCAACTACGTCATCATCGGCGCTGGCCCGACGGGCATCGAGCTGGCCGGCTCGCTACCAGCTTATTTGCACGAGATAATGGACAAGCATGGTGTCCGCCGCCGCAAAATCCATATTGATCTGATCGAAGCCGCGCCAAGACTCTTGCCACGGATGCCTAAAGATACTTCCAGAATGGTCAAACGGCGTCTCAAGCGTCTCGGCGTTACTGTCATGACCGGCCAAGCCGTTCAAGGCCAAACCGCCGACGAACTTACCGTCAACGGCAAACCAATCCGCAGCCACACCGTCATTTGGACGGCTGGCGTCACCAACCATCCGTTCTACAAAGACAATGGCTTTGTCCTTATGAAGCGCAGCAAAGTTGCCACCGATGTTTTCTTGCAGGCCGAAGATGACACTTTTGTGATTGGCGACAACGCCAACACACCTTATAGCGGCATGGCTCAAACCGCCTTATATGATGGTAAGTTCGTGGCTGATAATATCATTCGAGCCGTCGAAGGCAAGGGCATGAAAGCCTATAAACCGAAGCTGCCAATCTCCGTTATACCGGCCGGGCCAAAGTGGGCGGCCGTCAACTATGGTCAGCTGCGCATTTACGGTTGGCTCGGTTGGGTGCTGCGTGAAGCCGGTGACATCGCTGGTTACGCCGACTACAAGCCATGGTGGCAGGTACCGGCCCAGTTCATGACCGAATTCGAACGCGATGACAACTGCAACGTCTGCCTTGGGGCCAAAGCATAACAAAAATCACATGCAGTTTGTGCGATATATTACGGTCAAAACCGTAAGCGTGGTGCATGATAGAAGTATCATAAGCGCTTGAGGGAGGCAATATGAAACTACTACAAACTCGTCGACACCGCGTCGAAAAAAAACAAGCAGATTTTTGGCAACAGTACATTGTCTACTAATTTTCTCAATTCAATCTAAAGGTTCCGGTAATAAGCGAGATTACCGGAACCTTTTTCTATATAATTAAGGCATGGCCGATTTTTCTTCCGTTTATAACCGTCTTAACCACGCCCAGCGTCAAGCTGTCGACACTATCGAAGGCCCCGTACTAGTCATTGCCGGTCCAGGCACCGGTAAGACTCAGCTACTTAGCGCTCGTATTGCTAACATCCTTAGCAAAACCGATACCGGCCCAGAAAATATTCTCTGCCTTACTTTTACCGAAGCCGCCGCCGCCAACATGCGCGAGCGCCTTAGCGGCATGATTGGTCAACCGGCTTATGCGGTCACTATCAGCACCTACCACGCTTTTGGCAGCGAACTCATGCGCCGCTATGGCCAGTACTTCGGTGATCAGCCTGGTCAAACGGCCATCGACGATCTGGGCATCGACGCTTTGCTCCGTTCAATTATCCGCGAACAGCCCTTTAGCAGTCCTCTCAAATACGCCGAGGCCTACGTCCGTGACGTCCGCTCTACATTAAGCGATCTAAAACGAGCTTTGTTAAGCCCCGATGACGTCAAAGCCATTGTCGCCGCCAACGATTCATTTGTTCAGTTTGCTAACGAGCAGGTGGCCACTCACTTGAACGGCATTGCCCGGATCGACAAAAAATCAATCGCTGCCTTTGACGCCCTAGCCCAAGCTACCGCCACGTTCGACAATACTACTAATCAACAACATAGCTTGGCCGCCAGCTGGCAAAGCGAATTACAAAAAGCACTAGCCGCCGCCGAAACTACCGGCAAGACCAATACGATTACAGTCTGGAAAAATCGTTGGCTGGCCCGCAACAGTAAAGCTCATTTCGTTGTCGGAGCAGCCGGCAATAGCGCTAAATTGGCGGCGATGGCCAAAATCTACGAAGCTTATAATCAGCAGTTGGCCGAACAAAACCTTTTTGATTACGATGATATGATCATCCGGGCTATCCGTGGCCTCGAGACCAATACCGACTTACGGTACACGCTCCAGGAACAATACCTGTACGTCCTGCTCGACGAATTCCAAGATACTAACCAGGCCCAATTACGACTGGTCGAACTCCTAACTGATAGTCCGGTCAACGAGGGCCGGCCAAACGTTTTAGCTGTCGGGGACGACGACCAAGCCATTTACGCTTTCCAAGGCGCTGACTATTCTCATATGCTGGCATTCCAAAAAACCTACCGCGACGTAACGGTCATCCCACTTACCGAAAACTATCGGTCGTCTGAAGCCATTTTGCGTACAGCCGAGGGAATCTCAGGCCAAATCGTCGAACGTTTACAGAACTATGTTCCAAACGTCGACAAGACATTGCAGGCTTCCAATCCATCCTTGCCATCACCTACAATTGAGCGTCTGGAATTTCAAACCGATGTCGGCCAGTATGCCTGGGTGGCATCCAAGATCAAACAACTTGTCGATGATGGCATGGATGCCGACGAGATTGCCGTCCTGGCACCGCAGCATCGCTATCTTGAGCCGCTCGTACCATACCTGCATCAACACGATCTGCCAGTGTATTACGAGAAACGCGAGAATGTCCTCGATGAGCCCTTGATCGTCACTTTAACAGCTATGAGTCAGTTAGTCGTAGCTTTAGCTGACAATAACTTTACGTTAGCCGATAGCCTATGGCCCGAAATACTCAGTTCGGATTTCTGGCAACTAACGACCAGTGTTATCTGGCAATTGTCGTGGCAAGCCTACGACGAGCGTCATAACTGGACGTCGACACTCCTCGAAACACCGGATACCAAGCTCATCGCACTGTTTTTCATCCGACTGAGTCAGCTATCAACCAGCGAAACACTGGAAACGATGTTTGACTATCTAGTTGGGGTTAGCGAACTTGAAACTGGTGAGCCAGATACGCCCCTATTTAGGTCGCCATTCTATGATCACTACTTTAATGAAACGTCGCCAACTCATATCAGCACGCCGTTCTGGCAGCTGCTGTCCAATCTAACCGTCTTACGAGCCCATCTGAAAAATTATCAGCCAGAGGAGGGCGAACCACTCAAACTACGTGACCTGCTTGGCTTTATCGCTGCCCACCGCCATGCCGATATCAAAATCTTGAATACTAGCCCTTATCAAGAGGCTGCCTCGGCCATACAACTAATGACCGCATATAAATCCAAAGGGCTGGAGTTCAGAGCCGTTTTCGTGCTAGCTTGCATTGACGAGGTCTGGGGCGCCAAAGCCCGCAGTCAAAGCTCGAATATAACGCTGCCAGCCAATTTGCAGTACATTCGCTACGCCGGCCAGACCAATGATGAGCGCCTGCGCCTGTTCTACGTCGCTTTAACCCGAGCTAAGACCCAGCTATACCTGACTAGCTATGGTAATACCTTTGGCGGTCGGGCCACAACTCATTTGAGTTTGCTCGACGAACAGCCAGTCGACACCGATGTCGTTATCAGCCCGCTGTTACCAGCTGATTCGCAACAAGTCCAGTTTGTCGATGTAGCAGCACCGGCCGTAGCCGCTCTCAGCGCTAATTGGCAACAGCGTCATGGCTTACCAGCTAGTCTCGATCTATCCAATGTACTACAACATCGTTTAGGTCAATATCAATTAAGTCCGACCGACCTTAACAGCTTTATCGACTTACAGTACGCCGGCCCACACAGTTTCTTCGTCCATAAAGTGCTACGTTTTCCAAGTGCGCCGTTACCGGAAGGCCAGTACGGTAATGCCATCCATGAAACACTAGAATGGCTCAACAATCACTTCGTGCAAACTGGTCAATTTTTGACAGAGGCAGCTTTGCTGGAGTACTTTGAGCGTCAGCTTAAGGCTAAGCGGCTCAATGCAGCCCAGACCAATCAACTACTTGAGCGTGGTACTCTATGTTTAACGGCTTATCTAAGTCAGCGTCAGCAGGTCATCGGCCGCAATGTGGTCAGTGAAGCTAAGTTCCGCGGTGAAGCCGTTTTCTGCGGTGACGCCCACTTGACCGGCAAGATTGATAAGCTGATCATTGATAAAGAAACCAAAACGATTACCGTCGTTGATTACAAAACCGGCCGCTCCTATAGCCGCTGGACCCGGGAGCCGAAGCTGCACCGTTACAAACAACAACTCTATATCTACAAGACGTTAATCGAGCACTCACGGACATACAAAGGTTACACCGTAACCGACGCCTATCTTGAATTCGTCGAGCCAAACGAAGACGGTGTTATCACTGAGCTACATCTCAACTTTAATGACGAAGAAGCGACCCGGATTAACCGATTAGCCGAAGCCGTCTGGCGCCATATCAAAGATTTGTCGTTCCCGAATGTTGATACCTATGATGGCAATGACATGGCGGCCATCGAACAATTCGAAGCTGATTTGATAGACGGCACTATATAAAAAGCTCCGACAATAATGGCCGGAGCTTTTTATTAAGCACAAGTAGTGCTATTTCTTCTTAGGAATGCGCTTAGCTTTTGGTGTAGCTGGAACGACTTTTTTGTCGGTAGCCTTAGGAGCTTTGGCAGTTGCAGCCTTGGCAACGATAGCTTTTTTAGCTGGCTTTGGCTCTTCAGTAGCGACAATTTCTTCGTCGGTAACGACAGCTGTTTCGCCAGCGACGACGGCCACAACCTTTTCAGGAGTAGCAAACAGCAAGCTGTACAGGTTGAAACCTATCAAAGCACCGAGGACTGGGCCAAGGACGTAGGTACCCCATTGCCACTGCTGAACACCGAGAGCGACAGCCGGGTTGAGCAGGCCGGTGGCGGCAGCACTAGCTACTAAGATACCAGCTAGGTAGGCAAGACCAACGGTAGCGCTTAAGGCGATGCCCTTGTAGCCTTTATAGATAGCCGCAGCCCAGCCAAAGGCCAGGACAAAGGCACCGACCGCTTCAGCGATCAACAGGCGGTTGCTGAATTCAATAACCGTTGTCGGCAGCGACTGGTTGATAAAGAAGCCGAACAACAGGTAGGCGAGGTAGGCGCCAATTAATTGCAGGGCAATAAACAAGACAGCTTCGAGCGTTTTGACCTTACGAATCGTCCACAGACCAAGCGTGATAGCCGGGTTGAGGTGAGCCCCAGTGTTAGACGTGCTGAACGCGAACGTCAAGATGGTAACGGCCAAACCAGTAGCCAAAGCTACGAAATATGGCAAGCCGATGGTTGATTTGCTAACTGCCAGGACAACCAGCGTCAAGCCGGCCGTACCGAGGAATTCGCCGAGCAGAGCTGCAATTTGTCTGCGACTGAACATAGTGAGGACCCTCCATGAATGGAATTTATTGATAGCTACAGCTTACAGGGAAGCGCCAGGGTTGTAAAGGAGTTAGCCGACGACAGAGATTTTAGTTGAGTTGTTATTTAGGGCCTTGCAGACACCGACGTTATAAAGAAGTGCGGCCGCAACTAACAAGGCTGCTTCTTTTTCAGTGCCACCCTCAGCAGCAACCTGCTCGTAAATATCAGCTTTGTAAGCTCCGAACGATGCTGAAAACGCCTGGCCTTCACCTTGATCCAACTTATGGTCTTCAACGAATGCGGCTTTGTTAAAAGCGTTAGGACTAATGTCGGCGCGGATATCCGCTTCAAGGTGCTTACCGGTGTATTGTTCGTATTTCGCACCGGCAGCGATTGCTACGGCAATCGCTTCTTCTGGGGTAACGTCCCAGAAACTTTGATCATGTGCTCGATCAGCGCCGTTAGTAATAAGACGAGTAATATCCTCGTCGGCGAGTAATTGCTCGTCAATACCGAGCGCTCGACAGGTTGCGATGACAGTTTCACCGACAACTGCCGCATTACGGACATTATTCGTAAGTACGGCCGTGCTGACAGCTAATTTGTTAGCACCACAACCAGCCCTGCCGCCATCGTCACCATGGACGTAGACTTCTTTGCCAGCTTCGACAGCTTTTTGGGTTGCGGTGGTGATTGCTTGGCCATACGTTGCTGAGCTGTCTTCGTCTTGCATGATGCGAGCCATTGCGTCTGTGAAAGATCGGCCACCGGCGATCTGGTGAGCAGCTTCATCTTCACGACGAGCTTCCGGCGTAACACGGCCATCGACACAAATCCATTTGTTGGTTGACGGCGCAACGTACTCTGGATTAGCGATATCATCTATAACCGCTTTAGCGACATTAGGGTGCAACTGGTCCGGGCCGATCGATCCATCGTTACCACTACCTAATTCCAACGTTGCCATTACACTAACCGACAATGTTTGTGACATTTCGAGCTCCTCCGGCTGAGCCGGGTTTAACTGTTCTTTCATGACGTATCCTCTAAATTTCTTGAACCAACTTAGTTCATTATAGAACTTTGAAAATCGGTTTCAAGACGTATCAAATGTCACAGCTTTTCTTAAAGCGTTATCTCTATACTAAGCAGTATGAGAGAGCAGGGTACAACGTTTACGATCGGCATTGAGCGCCAAGACCAACAAGGCTTAGCAATGCTGCGCTTCTACCATCAGCCGTACCCAATTGCTAAGACCTATACCATTACACCGACTCGACATAGTGCCATTGCCTTTGATGCTATCTGGCCAAACCGGATTCATCAAATTACCGTCGAGCTACACTATCTAGACGATTCGTTAGACGAACTAGAGCCATACATCGGCCCAGCCGCTCTCACGCTATTTATGGACGGTATCAACTCCGGATTAGCCGTAACCGAAATACAACTAACCGATCAGCAATTTCAAGCTATAGCCGAGTTACAGGCTGACAGTCCAGCCACGCCACGACATCTCCGGCCCATTTGCCGGATGCAGAGCGAATTGTTCAAACGACCGGTAATTAAGCAGCTCTAACCGCGGCGGTGACGGCGACGGATTTCGGCCACCCGGACGCGGACAGCTTGGCGATCGATGACAGCTTGAGCATCGGCCAGTTCTTTTTGGTTTGAAGCGCTCGCTTTGAGGCGCTCGGCTTCTTCGCGGGCAGCGGTGGCTTCTTGTTCGTTGATTTCATCACCGTAGTCGGCTTCGTCGACTAGTACGCGGACTTGGTTGTCGCCGATCTCGACGACGCCACCATAGGTAGCGTACTGTTCGAGCTTGGCATCGATATCGTCTTTGTTACGGCGAATCGCGATGACACCTGGCTTTAAAGCGCTAAGTAATGGTTCGTGGTGGCCAAGGACGGTAATTTCGCCTTCCATGGTTGGTAAGCTAACGGAATAGGCCTCTTCGTCGTAGTTGACGCCCTGCAAAGTAATAAGCTGTAATTTCATAGCTCTATTTTACCCTATAACAGAGATACGGTACAATATTGCCTAACTAAGGAGCTAAAAATGTTCAAAGATTTCAAGAAATTCATTCTGCGCGGTAACGTCGTCGACTTAGCCGTCGCCGTCGTCATTGGTGCCGCTTTTAACGCAGTCGTCCAAGGTATCGTCCAGAACTTCATAACGCCTCTCATTACGGGGATTACCGGTTCCAAAGATGCCGAAGCCGTACAGGGCGTTTACGAACCAACTATTTTTGGTCACGTCTTTAGTTTTAATTGGGGTGCAATTGTTAGTAGCCTGATTTCGTTCATCCTGATCGCAGCCGTCGTATTCTTCTTAGTTGTGCAACCTATTAACAAATTAGTTGCTATTAGTAAGCGCAAAGAAGAACCGGCACCAGAACCTAATACCAAAAAATGCCCAGAATGTTTAAGCGAGATCCCAAAAGCGGCTACCCGCTGTGCTTTTTGTACGGCTAAATTAACCGTTGAAACCGACAAACCAAAACAGCGCCGCAAATAACGGCGCCGTTCGTTATAAAGTCCTAATTAATTAGGCTTTATGTGTGACTTTGCGGACGATGAACAATAAGATTACTGAACCGAGTACCGCTGTAAGCAGGGTAGTGATGTTAAAGCCGGTGATACCGTCGCCACCGAAGAGGCTGAGGACAAAACCACCCAGGAAGCCACCAATGATACCGACGACAATGTTACCAACGATACCTTGCTCGGCGTTGTTGCCGATAATCATGCTGGCAATCCAGCCGGCCAAACCACCGATGACGATCCAAGATAAGATTCCCATATTTTAGCTCCTTATTACGTTATAAGTACAACTGTATACCGTAGCAATAAACATAGCTGTAATGTAGCTTACACCGCCCGGCATTTACTAGCGTCCAACTAGCGGCATTAAAAAGGGCCAATATATCTATGATAAAAGAACGCAAGCGGTCTGCCGGGGCAGACTTACTTTTATCTCTATCAGATATATTGACCCTTTTTGTTCCGGCGTTGCCCGACGTAAATGCCAGGCGGTGTAAGCTACAAACTACTATTTGACGGCTGAGATATCGCCCTTCAGATAGAAAGCGCTTTCTGGCTTGTCATCATGCTTACCTTCGAGGATTTCCTTAAAACCGGTGACAGTGTCTTTGAGCGAAACATAGGCACCAGGGTTGTTGGTAAACTTCTCGGCGACGTAAAACGGCTGGCTCAAGAAACGTTGGATACGGCGAGCACGGGCGACCGTCTGCTTGTCGTCTTCCGACAACTCGTCCATACCAAGGATGGCGATGATGTCCTGAAGATCCTTATAGCGCTGCAAGACTTGTTGCACGCCACGGGCGACATCGTAATGTTCCTGACCAACGATTTCCGGGTCGAGGATGGTCGAGCTGGAAGCTAGTGGGTCGACGGCTGGGTAAATACCAATTTCAGTCAGAGCACGGTTGAGGCTGATGGTCGAGTCCAAGTGAGCGAAAGTGGTAGCTGGTGCTGGGTCGGTCATGTCGTCGGCTGGGACGTAGACGGCCTGGATCGAGGTGATCGAACCGGACTTAGTTGAGGTAATACGCTCCTGCAAGCTGGCCATTTCCTGCTGCAAGTTTGGTTGGTACCCAACGGCGCTGGGCAGACGACCTAAGAGAGCTGACACTTCGGCACCGGCCTGGGTAAAGCGGAAGATGTTGTCGACGAATAACAAAACATCCTTACCTTGGTCACGGAAGTTTTCGGCCATCGTGAGGCCAGACAAACCGACGCGCAAACGGGCACCTGGTGGCTCGTTCATCTGACCGAAGACCAGGGCAGTGTTCTTCAAGACTTCGGCTTCTTTCATTTCTTCGTAGAGGTCATTACCTTCACGGGTACGCTCACCGACACCAGCGAAAACAGAGTAGCCAGAGTGAAATTTAGCGATGTTATTGATCAATTCCTGAATCAGGACGGTCTTACCGACGCCAGCACCACCGAATAGACCAACCTTACCACCTTTAACGACAGGGCAGATGAGGTCGATGACTTTAATACCGGTTTCCAAAATTTCGATAGAACCAGATTGCTCTTCGAGCGTAGGTGGCGCGCGGTGGATTGGCGCTTTATCTTTGAAATTGTTATTTTCTTTGACACCATCAATTGGTTCACCAACGACGTTGAACATGCGGCCAAGCGTATCGTTACCGACTGGTACGGAGATTGGTGCACCAGTGTCAGTGACAACGGCGCCACGGTTCAAACCATCGGTGCTTGATAGGGCAATGGTGCGGACGGTGCTATCGCTTAAGTGCTGGGCGACTTCGAGCAGCAAGCTGTTACCGTCAACTTCTAAAGTTAGGGCGTTATTAATTGCCGGTACGCTACGATCGGCAAACTCAACGTCGACGACGACGCCAACGATCTGAACGACTTTACCTTCGTGAGTAGCGGCTTTGGTCTGTAAATTGGTCAGGGCCATTATAATTCTCCTCTTTCATCTATTCTAACAGTAGTCATTATGATAACGCCTCCACACCCGCACTAATCTCGGACAATTCCTGCGTAATAGCAGCCTGGCGGGCATTGTTAAACTCAAGCGTCAAATCTTCGATGATGTCACTAGCATTGTCGGTGGCGTTCTTCATGGCCAGCATGCGGATAGCGTGCTCACTGGCAGCGGCCTCCAAGTATGCTTGGTGTAGCTGAGCTTCTAGGAAACGGACAACGGTAACATCAATCAGCTCTTGAGCACTTGGCTCAGCCTCGGCGTTACTCAAGTCGTCTTCAAGCTTTTCGTCGACGAAACCAGCTGGCAAAATGCGCTGGGTGGTGACGACTTGGTTAACGGTCGAACGGAACTCAGTGAAGAGCAGGCTGACATCATCCACTTCGCCTTGAGCAAAGGCATCAAACGCTGAAACCAAGATCGGTCGTAGGTCAGTTGCGCCCGGGCGATCCGGTAGTTCAGTGTAGACGCCACGGACATCGACGCCTTTCAAGCGAGCGACGTTGCGGGCAACCTGGCGGCCAATACAAATGACGGCTGTTTCAATACCAGCCTTTTTATCGGCTTGGAGCTGACGAACGACGGCTCGGAAAATGTTGGCGTTATAGGCACCAGCCAATGAACGATCACTGGCAATAGCGATGATCAAACGCTTCTTGACCGGACGGTCTTTGAACAGCTCATGGCCGCCCTCGGTTTTAGCAATTTGGCGTAAACGGGTCAGCATTTCGCGGGCTACCTGAGCATAGACGCGTGGACCGGCCACAGCTTCCTGTGATTTACGCAGTTTACTAGCCGAAACCAGCTGCATGGCCCGGGTAATCTGCTTAGTGCTGGACACCGACCGGATGCGGGATTTAATTTGCTGACGGGAAGGCATTGGGCTTAGGCCTCAGCTACCTTTACATATGATTCAGCAATCTTGGTCGCCGTCTTCAGAATAGTCTTCTGATCAGCTTCTTCTGGCTTGGTACCTTCATTCAGGTGAGCCACGATCTTTGGATGTTCTTTGCTGACAGCACTGATCAGTTCGGCTTGAGCGTCCTTAATCTTAGCGGCTGGGACTTTGTCGAATGCGCCGGTACCAATTGCCATTAAGGAGACGACTTGTTCAGCGATGCTCAGTGGTGAGTACTGCTTTTGCTTCAAAAGTTCCGTCAAACGCTGACCGCGGTCGATGCGGCCCTGAGTTTCTTCGTCGAGGTCGCTACCGAATTGAGCAAATGAAGCTAATTCGCGGAACTGAGCCAATTCGAGCTTGAGAGAACCAGCGACGCTCTTAACAGCTTTGGTCTGAGCAGCACCACCGACACGGGAAACCGACGTACCGACTGAGATAGCCGGGCGGACACCTTGGTAGAACAAGTTAGTTTCGAGGAAAATCTGGCCGTCGGTGATTGAGATGACGTTGGTTGGGATGTAGGCCGAGATATCGTTAGCCTGAGTTTCAATGATTGGCAGAGCGGTTAATGAACCACCGCCGAGATCGTCGCTCAACTTAGCGGCGCGCTCAAGGAGACGAGAGTGGAGATAGAAGACGTCACCAGGATAAGCTTCACGGCCTGGTGGGCGGCGGAGCAAGAGGGACATCTGACGGTAAGCTACAGCGTGCTTAGACAGATCGTCATAGATGATCAGACCGTGCTGAGAATTGTCGCGGAAGTATTCACCCATGGCAGCACCGGCATATGGCGCTAAGTAGAGAAGAGCAGCTGGATCAGCCGGACTGGTCGCCACAACAATGGACTGTTCCATAACACCTTCGCGCTTTAAGCGCTCAACGAGAGCGGCAACTTTGGAAGACTTTTGACCGACAGCAACGTAAATGTTGACGACGCCAGTGTTCTGGCGCGACTGGTTGATCATGGTGTCGATGGCGATGGCCGTTTTACCAGTTTGGCGGTCACCGATGATCAGCTCACGCTGGCCACGACCAATTGGAATTAAAGTATCGATGGCCATGATACCGGTCATCAAAGGTTCGTGGACTGATTTACGAGCCATGACACCAGGGGCGTTGCGCTCGATCAGACCACGCTGCTTAGCGTCGATCGGACCGTTACCATCCAGCGGGCGGCCAAGCGGGTCGACAACGCGGCCGAGTAGCTCTGGGCCGACTGGTACGTCAAGGACACGGCCAGTCAAAGTGACACGGGAGCCGGCTTTGATCTGCGAGTCGTCACCGAGCAGTACGGCACCGATCTCATCTTCAAGGAGGTTGAGTACAAAGGCTTGGACTGGAGTGCCGCTTAGGCCTTCGATTTCGACGACTTCGCTATAGCCGGCTTTGCGTAGGCCGTAAATCCAGGCCACGCCGTCACCAACGCGGGTAACGACACCGGAGTCGGACAAGCCGCTGTCTTCGCGCATGTTGGCGATGGCATCTTGTAATTCTTTACTGAGTTCGTGAACTGCTAAATCAGGCATGGTGCAGGCTCCTTTAGGCGATACCGCGTAGTTGGTTTAGTTGATGTTGGACGCTCTTATCAATTTCGGCATCGGCCGTCCGGGCGACGAAGCCGCCGAGCAAATCCGGGTCCTGGCTGATCTGTAATGATACTTCCTGAGCGCCGGTAGCTGACTTCAAATAATTCTTAAGATCGGCGACTACGCTGTCAGGCAACGGATTGGCGCTGACGACTTCAGCCGTCAGCTGACCGCTGCGCTGCTCAATTTCATAAGCTAAGTCATTAACGAACAAATCGGCTTTGGCGGCCATATTATGATCGACTAAATAAGCCGCCGCCGCTTGCATGATAGTGGCACGGTCAGTTGGACGCTCGATTAACTGAGCGGCCACGGTCTGAGCCAGCAAACGACGGCTGGCCATTAGCGTGCCTCGCTCAGGCTATTTTCGATCAGACTGGCATCTTTTTTAGTGTCGAGTTTTTCACGGATGATGCGTTCAGTAGCGGTGGCCACTAGGTCGGCCGTATCTTTTTTGAGGTCACGGCGGGCCTTAGCAATATCAGACTCAAGCTGTTTATGAGCATCAGCTACCATACGCTCAGCTCGGACTTTCGCCTTGGCTTCGGCTTCGGTGATCAAACCGGCTGCTTCCTGTTGGCTACGCTTAATAACAGCGTCGGCGTCTTTACGGGCGGCAGCTAATAACTGATCGGCTTTGTCGTTTGCTTTGTCGAGAGCTTCGCGTGATTCGCGGGCTTCTTCTAAGCCAGCCTCGATCGTAGCCCGGCGATTGTCGATAGCTTTGATTAACACTGGATAAACGAACTTAGCCAGCAAACCAAGTAGGATCAAAAACGCACCAGCCTGGATTATAAAAAGTTGCCCGTTAATACCCAGAGCTTGCAATAAACCCTGGTTACCTTCGGCAGCTTCGGAAGCAAATAGAAACATGGCTATGCTTACGGATCTTCCGGATTACTGTACGAACTTAACGATCAATGCTACGACCAAACCGATGATAGCTAAGGCGTCGACGAAGGCCATTGCCAAAATCATCAGTGTACGGATATCACCGAGAGCTTCTGGGTTGCGACCAGCCGCTTGAACAGCGCCAGCGCCGATCATACCAAGGCCGATACCACAAAGGCCGGCGCCGATTGCGTAGGTCAAACCAAATGCGATGTCATTCATGTACTGTATTCTCCTTGAATAGTTATTTCTTACTTAAATTTATACCATACTATCTGTTACGGCCGAAGCTCTAATGCGCGTAGGCATCGACTTTTGGTCGATTGGAACGGCTATTACTAGCCGGATCCGGATCGTCGTCAGCCGGCTTATTGCCCTGGGTTTTACCTTCCGGCAACGCCAAACTGATGAACGCGATAGTAAGCATGTAGAAGACGTAGGCTTGAACTGCGCCCACGAACAGCTCAAGACCATAAAAGACTGGTAGCGCAACGATACCGCCGTAACTGGTCAAGAAGGCGATGACGCCGAGCAAGACTTCGCCACCGAAGACGTTACCAAACATACGAAGCGCAAGGGCAGCCGTACGGGATAATTCACCAATGATCTCGAGCAACCCGATAAAGAAGTGGAGCGGATCTTTGAATGGGTTGGTAAAGTAACGGTGCAGGGCACCCATGGTACCGCGGCGCTTAAAGGCCCAAATCTGGGCAGTCACGATCGAAATGACCGCGACCGCTAAGGTCATGTTAAGGTCGGCGGCGGCACCACGTAACAACGGAATGTCGTTATAGGTAATGGCGTTCAGGAATGGGAACAAGGCGATCCAGTTGTTGACCAGGAAGAAGAAAAAAATGGTTACAGCTAATGGCAAAACCTTACGGGCGACGTGCTTGTCGCCGATGACGGTGACGGTCAAATCATAGAAGTACTCAAAGATCATCAATAACAAGCTGCTGTTTCGGGAAGTGCTACCAGCTTTAATTTTGCGGGCCGTACTAACTAACCACGCTAATAGAATGCTCGAGCCGATAAAACCGAGCAGCATGCTATTAGTAACTGGTAATGGCCCGATATGAAACAACGTCTCGGCAGCGAGACTGATGTGCGGACCTTCGGAGCCGGTAGCGGCCATTATAAAATTCATGATTCTTTACCTCGTTTGATTTGGCGGATAACCAGTAAAGCGGCGAAGTAGAAGCCGATCAACATGCCGAGCAATGTCAGCCATGGGGCGCTATCCAATTTGGTATCAACGAATAACCCGATACCCGCAAATAGTAACACTGGAACAGCCATGCGCCAAGTCGTATCGGCCAGCTCCGCGACGACATTGAAGTTTTTAGGCTTTTTCGGATCAACTGGTGTAGGTGCAGAGTCTTTCGTCATCTGTTATCAGTATAACCAACAGATAGGGGACTGTGCAACCGCCGATGGCTTGACAGGCTCATTTCACCAATGCTATACTTTGTATATGAATACACCACAAGTCACCGTATACTCAGCAACCTGGTGCGCCTTTTGCCACGCCGCTAAGGATTATTTAGACAGCAAGCACATCGCTTACGTCGATAAAGACGTTGATAGCGACAAAACCTACATGCAGGAATCTGTCGATAAGTCCGGCCAAATGGGCATCCCAGTCCTCGACATCAACGGCGAAATCATCGTCGGCTTTGACCGTGCTAAGATCGACGCCGCTTTAGCTAAATAGTTTCGTGTATTGGTGGCTGTTGATGCCAGGCTTCAGCAGCTGGGACTGACCGTTCTATAAATGTCTTGGGGTCGCCATAACCTAAGTCCTCTAAAACATTGCCGACATATTCTCGGATATATGCGGCAGCTTCATTCCGTCCAAAAAGGCTATGACGGTCGAAAACAGTCGTTGCTTCAATTGTCATTGTCTCACGTGATCGCACTCCGTCAGCATCAGTCATCGTAAGTCGATCATATCTTAATGATTCGGCATGCCCATGCCGACGACCTAAAGTAGTATACCCAGGTATACCACCGGTTTCACGGCCAGCAATGGCACTGGTAAGCCGTAAATTATTGGTCGGCTCAAAATCAACACCTTTCAACTGGCCAGTGAGATCAGTACCGCTACCGCTATTAACGCTTACTAATTGACCAATCCATCGGGCCGTATCATGAACATGCCGAAATGCAGGTAATCTATCTTGAGCGTTAATAAATGCCGGGATTAATAAATCATCATGACCTTTGACGACTCTGATGTTACCAATGTCTCCCTGCTGTTTACGACCTGAGGTGTACCCTTCAATAATTTTCATGCGCAGTCCTTACTTTTGAATAAGCATTGATTGTAAACCGCAAAATTAGAATAAAAAATTGCTTATGCTACAGACTTTGTAGTTAACGCTATATACTAGTTCCTATGGCATTCGAAGACTTCCAGACCAAACCATCTGTTGTCATCGTGTATACCGGTGATAGTAAAGGTAAGACCAGCGCCGGACTGGGTCTATTGGCCCGTGGCCTCGGCAACCGTTGGAACGTGGCGTTCATCCAGTTCATTAAATATTGGGGTGTTAGCGAACATAGCTTCATCCGCGACATTCAACCAGTTTTTAAAGACAAGCTTTATTTTTATAAAGGCGGCAAAGGTTTTTATAACGCTGGCGACCTGAGCGAGCAACACGTTACGCCCGAGCAGCATAAGCAAGCGGCTCTCGATACCTACGAAGAAGCTTACAAAGCTGCAACCAGTGGCGACTACGAACTGATTATATGTGACGAAATTAATAACGCCGTCAATGACGGACTTCTGTCTATTGAGCAACTTAAAACACTCATTAATAATAAGCATACCAAGACCAACCTTTGCTTAACCGGACGCAATTTTCCAGACGAACTATTACCATTAGTCGACATTGCCACTAATATGACCAAAATCAAACATCACTTCGACGACAAGTACCTCGCAAATAAAGGTATCGACTACTAAGGTATGGAAATGCTCGGACGGAACCCCGAATTCCGAACCGAGGCCGCGGCACTAATTTTAGATGTTATGCGGCGGCACAACGCCAGTAGTCAACTCTTCAATCAAATAGCAACTGTTTTTGGGCATGACAGCATTGGACTTGCCGCGCATTATCGGCATATAGCTCAGCTCAATGTGCAGCACATCCATGAACTTATGAAGTTAACCGACATCAATGGCGTCTGCTGGTGGCGAAGCGAAACTTTACAGACAGCTCAGCTGTGCAATGAAGGCGTCGGCATAGATCAAACGACCAACCGTCTAGCGTTCATCGCTATCCAGCACGGCATGCCGGACGCACCGGACTCGATTCAACACTTCGTGCCCGATGGTTCCTTTCAACTCGGTGTGTTATCAAATACACAATTAAAAATTGTCTAACGCAGCCGGCTTTTCGATTGGCGACTTTTAAGCGAACCGCTACACTAAATATTATGCAACAGCGCTTATATTTATTGGTCGGTTATCCAGGCGCCGGCAAAACTACCGTTTCACACTTAATTACTGAACTGACCGGAGCTGAACATATCTGGGCCGACCAAGAACGCCGGCACCGCTTCAAAGACCCTCAATATAGTCACGAAGAAAATGTCGTTTTGTATGACGCGCTTAACCAACAAACCGACGATCTATTGGCCACCGGCAAATCAGTTATTTTTGATACCAATTTTAATTTCTATAAAGATCGTCAGCTCCTACGGGACATCGCCGACAAACACGGCGTTACCACGACCGTCATTCATTTGGTAACCGACCGCGAATTATCCAAACACCGCGCCCTCAATCACGACGAGTCGCATCATACCCGCGTACTGGGCACGATGTCGGGCGATGACTTTGATCGTATTGCCGGCAATCTCGAGCCACCGCATGGCGACGAAAACAGCGTCGAGATCAACGGCGTCGATCTAACGGCCGAACAAGTCAGATTGGCTTTGGGTTTGTAGATGGCCCGCAAGCCTTCTAAGCGTCAAATCAAACGGATTGTTTACGGCTTAATGAGCTTGGCCGTTAGTCTGGTTATTTACCAACTACAAACCAATCCATCGTTCAAAGAACAAATCGTTGCCAGCCAACCTGGTCTTTACAAAGTCAGCCGCTTCGTCGATGGCGACACCGTCGAAGTCAGCATGAACGGCCATACCGAAAAAGTCCGCTTCATTGGCGTCGACACACCCGAAACACACAAACCAAACACGCCGGTGCAATGCTACGGCCCGGCCGCGGCCGCTTTTACAAAACGCACTATTGGCAATAATGAATTACGCTTGGTTGCTGACCCGAAGAACACCGACCGCGACCGCTACGACCGGTTATTACGCTATGTCTACTTACCAGACGGCACATTGGTCAATAAAGCCATCATCGAGCAGGGCTACGGCTTTTACTATCCATATTTTCCGTTCAGCAAAAAGGACGAATTCGCAGCCGCTCAGAATCAGGCCCAAGCTGAAAAACGTGGCCTGTGGGGTAATTGTAGTCTGACAAAGACGGACAGAGGCGGGTATTTATCAAATACCCAGTGAACGGTAGAAGCTGCGTAGGTTAAACACTGGATAAGCAATCGGGCTACTAGCAACCCATAAGCTAAACGGTAAGCGTGCAACGGCAAGACGCCAACCGATCTGGAACCAATTAAAGCCGCGAAATGTCGACTTATCATATGTGCCTGATTCAATATGTAGCCGCCGAGTAGCCCAGCGACGCTGCATATATTCTTTGAGCTTTGGATAATAGTAGTAGCTCTGCTCAGTGGTATGCATGACGATATTATTATCACGAATGATCTTCTGACCAAGACCAGCCATGCAGAGTGAAAAATCAATGTCTTCATGCACCTCGCTGTCTACGGTATGTAAAATGCCGCGGACCTTACGCCATGCCGAACGCCGCACAATCATGTTGGCACCCCACAGCACGTTGGTACGTAAAAAGGCTTCGGTCGCGATCATATAAAACTGGCTGAAGACGGCTGAGTAACGGTCGCCGGCTAGAACTGAGCATTCGTTATAACCAATGCCGGCCAAGCCATCGAGTTGCTTATCGTCTTCAAACCGGGCACGGACTCGCTTGACCCAATCCGGTGCCAGGCGAGCATCGGCGTTAATACGACCAATCAATTGACTTTTAGCAGCATTCATCCCGGTGTTCCGAGCCGCAATTAAACCTTGGACCGGTTCGGTCAACAACGTCACAAAAGGGTAGCGGCTGGCGATAAGTCGAGAGGCATCTAAAGAGTTATTATCCACGACGATGACTTCGTCGGGCCTAACAGTTTGATTAGCAATTGCATCTAAGCAAGCGGCAAGATGGTTTTCTTCGTTATAAACTGGTATAACTATTGCTAACGTTAGCGTTTTCATAAAAAAACAAATAATTAACTCTATGGTATCAAATGTCCAAGCGCGTCTCAACTAAAAAACCAGCTCCAAGTCGCTTTAAGCAATTAGTTCTACACAATCGTTGGGTAACCATTCCAGCCATCATTTTAGCTGTATTAGGAGCTATCTGTCTTGGAGGTTATGGTTTATCAAGATGGTACGTCAATAAACATGCCGACGAACCAGTTCAGCTTGGCACTACGTTTATTTCCAGCTATGCCCAGTATTACGACCTGGATCCAAAGCAGACGCTGGAAGCTATTTTTAAAGATCTTGGCATGAAACACATCCGGCTTGTCAGCTATTGGAGCGAAATTGAGCCGGCTAAAGGTACCTATGACTTTTCCAATCTAGACTGGCAAATGGACATGGCCGAACGATACGGCGCCAACGTTACGCTTACATTAGGGCTTCGTCAACCGCGGTGGCCAGAGTGCCATGCCCCAAGTTGGGTCCACGATGAGCTCGCCAACGACGAATGGAAAACCGATCTTAACAAATTCATTGCTGCGACTGTCGACCGCTATAAATCGCGGGTACATCTGGAAAGCTACCAGCTTGAAAACGAATATTTCCTGAGTGCCTTTGGCGAATGCAAGCAGTTTGGAGGCGAAAGGCAGCGCTTGATCGACGAGTTCAACCTGGTCAAAGACCACGACCCGAGCCACCCTGTCATTTTGAGCCTTTCCAACAACTATGGGTTACCGTTCAACGAGCCAACTCCTGACATCTACGGCGTATCAGTTTACAAAAAGGTCTACGATTACACCGTGACGAAACGTTATTTCGAGTATCCGTTCCCAGCCTGGTACTACGGCGCCCGGGCCGCCATCATCGAAATGCGCAGCGGTAAATCATCCGTCCTCCACGAACTCCAGACCGAGCCATGGGGGCCGACCGGGGTCAAAGAAATGCCGATCAGCGAACAAGATAAAACGATGAACGCCAAGCTGCTGACCGAACGAATTGACTATGCCAAACAAACCGGCTTCCGGACAATCGATACCTGGGGTGCTGAGTGGTGGTACTGGCGCAAAGAGAAGTTGCAAGACCCAAGTTTGTGGAACGCCGCCAAGGCCAGCGTCCAAACCGCCAACCAATAATCAGCTACCTCTGTTATACTGGTTAACGATATGGCTAAGAAAAAACCGAACGCTCCTAAAGCGATTACTAATCGCCGCGCCCGCTTCGACTACGAGCTGGGTGATAGCCTGACGGTCGGCATCGAATTGTCTGGCGCCGAGACAAAAGCGCTGCGGATGAACCACGGCCAACTGCGCGGCGCTTACGTGATGGTTCGGAGCGAAGAACTCTGGCTGGTCAACGCCACCATCAGTCCGACCAACGGTATTCCAATTGAGGAACGCGATCAAACGCGTGACCGCAAACTGTTAGCTAAACGTAAAGAGATCGATAAACTGATCGAAGCAAAGCAGCAAGGGCGAACTATCGTACCGTTAGAAATTTTGACCCGTACCCGGTACATAAAAGTACGAATTGCCATTGGTAAGGGTAAGAAACAATACGATAAACGGCAAACCTTGAAAGCCCGGGATGAGGGTAGGGCGATTCAGCGCGCCCTACGGCCATAAGTTTGGCGCTTTGGCAAAGCCTGGTTACACTTAAAGGATGTCAAACAAACTACGCCAACTTGCCCAATTCTGTTTCCGTCACCGCCGCATCGTCAGCTTCAGCTGGCTAGCCATCTTAGTCATCAGCGGAGTGCTGGCCGCTAGCTTCATGCGGGAAGCTGCAAATACGTTCTCGATCCCAGGTACTGAAGCCCAGCGGACGATCGAGCGGCTTGGTTCAGAATTTCCAGCAGCCGATGGTGCCCAAATTAGTGTCATTTTTGCCGCGCCAGAAGGCGGTCAGATTGGAACTTACTTACCAGCCGTTCAAAGTACAGTGGCTGAACTAGGCCGTAGCTCAGCGGTTGCATCGGTGCCTGATTTCGCTGCACAACGACCAGATCAAGCGCCTCAGCCGACGCAGCAACGGGCATACATCGTGCCAGTTACCCTCAGGGATAAAACTGGCGAGATCAGCCAATCATCGATTGATCAAGTCACATCAATCGTCGAACGGAATAACAAAAATGGACTGCAAGTTGAAGTTAGTGGCTTCGGCAACCAGGGGCCGAGTGAAATTCTAGGTATCGGCGAAGTGGCTGGCGTCGTCGTAGCCGCCTTGGTCTTAATTATTACATTCGGTTCTTTGATTGCAGCTGGCATGCCGTTACTAATTGCCATTGTCGGTGTTGGCACGGGTGCCGCTCTAATCACCTTTATTGGTGGCTTCGTCGATATCACCGCAACTACACCAGTATTGGCTGTTATGCTCGGCTTGGCAGTTGGTATCGATTACGCCTTATTTATCATTTCGCGTTATCGTCAGTATTTGCAGCAGGGACTTGAGCCGTTGCAAGCCGTCGGTAAAGCTGCCAGCACCGCTGGCAATGCTGTCGTCTTTGCCGCTTTGACCGTCATTATCGCCTTAGCGGCTCTAACGGTCGTTGGCGTACCGTTCCTGACCTCGATGGGCTTGGCCGCCGCCGGTACAGTGGCAATTACGGCTATTATCGCTATCACGTTATTGCCAGCAATCCTCGGTTTTGCCGGAACCAAGATCCTGCCACGTAAGCAGCGTAAGGCAGACGTGCCGACCGTTACTGAGCCAGCCAAGTTTATCCGCCGCTGGAGCCGTCTAAGCGCCGCTAAGCCATGGCTAACAGTTATTGTCGTAGTCGTAGCCCTCGGCGCTATGGCATTGCCAGTAACAAGTCTGCGTCTTGGCCTGCCCGACGCTTCAAGTTCGGCACCGGACACGACCGAACGAAAAGCCTATGATTTGATCAGCCAAACCTACGGTCCAGGCTTCAATGCACCGTTAATTGTGTTGGTCGACCTGCCCGAAGGCAGCACCATAGCTAACCTTGGCCCAATTGCCCAACGCATGCAGCAATACAATCAGACTGTTATCCCAGCCGGCGTCAGCCAAGATGGCCGTGCCGGTATCTTGCAGGTCATTCCACCTGAAGGCCCATCGGCTGAATCAACTCGAGACTTGATTGCTACCATCCGCGACAATAAAGCAACTATTTTAGGCAGCGAAGGTAGCGACCTAGCTATCACCGGTAACACTGCCTTGGCCGTCGACGTCGACAACAAACTAGCCGCCGCTCTACCGATCTACTTACTCGTAGTCGTTGGCTTATCGCTCATCCTGCTCATCATCGTTTTCCGGTCCATTCTGGTACCGATCAAAGCCACCGTTGGCTTCTTGCTATCGATCGGCGCTTCGTTCGGTGCGGTCGTCGCCATTTTCCAATGGGGCTGGTTCGGTTGGTTCGAGCCGTCACTTATTATCAGCTTCCTGCCAATCCTAATGGTTGGCATATTGTTCGGCTTAGCTATGGACTACCAGTTCTTCCTGGTATCGAGCATGCACGAAGCTTACGAGCACGATAAGTTCGAAGCCGACCGGGCAGTGCGGGTCGGTTTTGAAAGAGGTGCGCCAGTCGTCACGGCTGCCGCTCTTATCATGACGGCCGTCTTCGGCGGCTTCATCTTTAGTCACGATACAATTATCCAGATGATTGGCTTTGGGCTGGCAATCGGCGTGTTTATCGATGCCTTTATTGTCCGGATGACATTAGTGCCAGCGGTAATGTACTTATTCAGTAAAGCCG
>Ga0325400_1000084_pt1 | contig 54147 bp, 35 predicted proteins | sample PopdelMetagenome_2_FD_205662 | JGI IMG/M metagenome (GOLD analysis project Ga0325400, IMG submission 205662) | Populus deltoides microbial communities from Bellville, Georgia, United States - Xylem-PdKOR-R1 | ecosystem: Host-associated > Plants > Phyllosphere > Stem > Wood/Secondary xylem... | reverse complement strand
CTTTACTTGTAGAAAGACAAAATCTAAAGTATAATAACATGGATTGTCTACACCATTGCCTGTACTATAGAACCTTGAGTAGATATCTCTATGGACTTTTTTTTAGGTTTACCTAGGTTAAACTATTTTTGTTGTGGTTGATAAGTTTTCTAAAATGACACATTTCATTACATGTTATAAGATTGATGATGTATTTCATATCATAGACTTGTTCTTTAGAAAAATTGTACATTTGCATGACATTCCTAGAAGTATAGTTTTAGATCATAATGTTAAGTTCCTTAACTACTTTTGGAAGACTTTATGGGGAAAGTTGGGTTCTAAACTTTTATTTTCAACAACTTGTCATCCTCAAACATATAGGCAAATTGAGGGAGTGAATAGAACTTTATCAAAAATTTTGCATGTTATTCAAAAGAATCTAAAAAGTTGAGAAGAATGTTTGTCTTTTGTTGAATTTGCTTATAATAGAACTGTTCATTCAACCATCAACTTCTCTCGTTTTAAAATTGTTTGAGTTTAATTCATTAACTCTTATAAACTTAATTCTTTTACCTTTGGAAGAAAGAGTAAGTTTAGATGGTAAAAATAAAGCAAAGATGATGGGACAACTCCATGAGGGAGTTCAACTGCAAATAGAGAAAAGAAACAAGTTGTACGCTTATAAAACAAATAAAGGGCGTAAACATGTTATTTTCCAACTCAATGATTGGGTTTGGGTGCATATGCATGAGGAACAATTTCCTAACCATGGAAAATCAAAGTTATAAGCTCGTGGTGATGGTATATTCTAAGTTTTAGAGAGGATCAATGACAATGCTTACATAATTAATCTTTTAGGTAAGTATGGTGTTAGTGTTACCTTTAAATGTTGCCGATCTTACTTTGTTTGACACCGGTTTTAATTCAAAGCCAAATACTTTCAAGGAGAGAGAAGATGATATGGATCATCCTATGAACACCAAGGACCCATTATGTGTTCGAAATGGGCCAATCACAAGGTCTAGTGTGAAGACATTGGAAGAAGCATTGAATGGGCTGGTTGTGGATGTTTCGGCTAAGGCTAAACTTTGGGATCATTTGGAGCATAAAGAGAAGGTCTTAGTACATTTAATTCATGTGAAATAGGGGCCCAATCCACCCTTATTTGGGCCATAAAGTTTTGACAACAAGGCTGCCAATTTTGCATTAGTTTCGGCCAACCTTGTTTTATGATGTTTCCATGTGTTTTATGGATTCCTAACTAGTTTTGGATTTCCTATTATGTGTGGAAATATTAATTATTTCTTTCAAATATCAGGATTTATTATTTTATTTCCTTGTCACATAAGGAGAAAACACAACAAATAAAACAAAGGAATCCAAATTGACTTAGAAAACACATGTGGTGGCAAAGATTTCTTATTATGCAAGGAGAATAATTCAGTAACTTAATTATTTTTCCTAGTATTGGAAGGATACCAAGAGACAGCATTCAAGACAACATCATTTTCCTTCCACAAGAAGGATAAATATAAGGCTAAGATTAGAATCCTATTCTAACTTGGAAACCAAAGGGGCGACCACTTCTCTTTTAGTTCCTAGGATTATTGGGCAGTATTATAAGCTATAAATAATTCTTGTATCAAACTTGCAATGTTTTCTTTTCTTCTTCTCTTCTCACTACAGAACAAGACTTTATACTTATGAGCTTTATTTTTATTTTGTTAGCTACAACCTAAGGCTTGTTTGTGGTTAATTAATACTTGATTTTTAGCTAGAATCCATGACTTACTTGGATCAGGATTTGTGCTCACTAGTAAAGATTTTGGGTAAGTTTTTGAAAGTGAATAAATTCGGTCCATAAGGGTAAATCCATTAGGGTTAATTTCTCAGAACTATTTAAACACATATAAACCTAAATTTCAGGACTTTTGATCAATAATACTTCTGAAATTTTTAGTTTAATATGTGAGAGGTTCTTGAATGAACTGAATCTAGCATATCAAATATTAAGTAGCTTCGTGGTGTTATTCGATTTCATTCCAATAGTATTGGTGTCTTGGGACAGGTTCTTATTGTGTCACACTCCTATCAAACCTTTTTAGCTTTCCAAGATTAGATCTCAATTTTGATTGTGGATTGCACGATCATGAGGTTCATGTCAGCGACAACCAAATAAGGCATTACAAAGGTATATGTAGGCTCTCGTAGGTGCAAAATGAATAAATCGCTAAAAGAGAGTTGGTATAGTACAAGCTCTAAGATTTGTCTTGGTTAAGAAAACATAAACGACCCCAAAATAAAGAGGACCAATACCTAAATTAGGTTCAACGACACTAAAATTGACAGAAATGATGGGAGTTATAGGTTTTGTAGAGAGAGAGATCAATTGTATAGTGTTAAGGTTTTAGTCTTGATGGGAAAAGACAAAAAATGTATAAAAGTTTTATATACCTCATTCCATATGGGGTGATCAAAGATAGGATCAATTCCTAACTTTCAATGCTTTTTACATTTTAATCTTATGAGACTTTTAATTTATGCAATTGAGGACAAATTGATTTGTACAAAAAAAAATCTCAATTGGGTCCTTGACCAAAATCAATAGACCCCCTCCAAGTTCTTTTTTTTTTTACATTATGGTTCATGGTTCTATAATTCTCTTCCATTAAAGTGAAAATTGACTATTAAGTCAGAAATTTCTTTAATTTAGCCTATGTTTGAGTTAATGAAACCTCTCAAGTCATGCTGCCCTTGACCCCTTAATTCTTTTAATTATAACTAATGTTTTTCAATTGTACCCTTCAAAAGGCACCTGTTAATAAATCTGAAAATTTAATTTAAGGAAGCTTAAATAAAAAAAACTTTGAAAAGTTTGATCTGAAAAATATACTTGAAATTTTTTGTTTTTAAAAATATTTTGACTATTTTTTAAAAAATTATTAAGAAAATAAAAAATAAATTATAATAAAATTAATATATTTATTCGTGATGTTTCTTTAATGTGGCTATTTACCTTTATTAGAACTAAACAAACACCTAAATGCAGTCCCTCCATCTATAACACATCTATAACATGATTAATAACAAAATGGACTAAATAACCTTCATTTTATAAATATAATAGAAAATAAAAAAAATAAATTTATAATTATAATAAAAAACTTTAAAATAAAGAAAAACAAAATAATCATATTTTTTATTTTTAATAAGTGAAATTTTAAAAAATTTATATTAAATAGAAAAACTAAAATCACCAAACAAGTACCGAAAAAGTTTTTGGACATATTTTTGTTATATGTATTTGATTTTATATAAAATAAGAAGGTTTTTAATCAATTCATTTAACCTATTGATTTTGTATAAAATTAATTGTGAGATGAAACATGGTATCAATTATGTTTTTTGAGGTTTTTATATCAAATATTAGAATTAAATAGAACAAAGGTTCGTTTTATCAATATCTTAAATAAATAAATATAAAAGGAAACCTAAATGGATATTGGAAGCTCATGCCAATAAATAAATAAATAAATAAATAAATTTCTCATTCTATAGAGGTAAGAATTGAAGGAATGATGATATGAAGATTTGAATTGAGATATTTGGAAGATCAAATATATATTATAATTACGAGTGACTAATGAAAGTGTAAATTAATGAGATGGAGGATAACCAACGGTAAGAAATATGGAAACATGAAACCAATAGTTCCTTCCAGATCCAATGTATTAAACAAGTCAACTACTCGGTCTCGCTCTCTCTCTCTCAATCCTCAAAACCTTTCTTCCTTCGCCAACACTTGTCAGTTGTCACCGTAACTACAGCTGCATACTTCTCTCCTGACCAGAAAACACACAAGCACTCTCTTTAAATTACCGAACCACCCCTCCCCCCTTTCCTTTTTAGAACCTTCCCTCCCCATGGACTACATTAACTCTCGCTCTGAGGTTCCCGACGGCGGCGGCGCTAGGTACAAGCTGATGTCGCCGGCCAAGCTTCCGATCTCGAGGTCGGCTTGCACCATGATCTCTCCTGGACTCAGCCCGACCTCGTTTCTTGAGTCTCCAGTTCTTCTCTCGAATGTTAAGGTTAGTGGTTTTAGAATATATACTTTTTTGGATCGGAGTTGATGGTTTTTTCTGTTTGGTTGGAGTTGTTTAAGGATGTGGGTGGTTGGGAGGTGAGATAAGTAGAGCCAACTGAACTGGAGGACTTGATAATTGAAGTGACCAAACAGACCATTATTAAAATAAAAATCTTTGTTTTGTCGCATTCACCAAGGCAAGGTAATAATCAAAGTAGTTTTGTTGCTGTTATATATATATGATAATAATGATAAAACAGTGTTTTCTACTATTTCATCTCACCAGCTATCAAAAGAACGGTGCTGTTTACAGCTTCGTGTCGTTGAGTTCAAGAAGTGGAGAATTGACTTTAAAAAACAAGATGCTCTTACTTTCATTTTTTATTTTCAAAAAAAGAAAAAAAATATGAAATGCCAGTTACTATATTTGTCTCGTTTCGTGTTAATTTAATTTATGTGATTCGGGAGTGCTTATGTCGTAGCCTGAAGTTGTAGATTCTGATGCTTTATGAATTTGGTACCATGTCTCGTGTGGAATTTGTCTGGAGAATATTACTTTTTCATTTTTAATTACTATTAGCCTAAGCTTCCCCTTTTCATGTTCTCTTTTCTTTAGAAAAAAAAAAAAAATCTTTTTTTGTTCTTTTAGATGCCTGTGTTGTGTTCTCACATAAGGAGTCTTTGCCATGCTTCTTCTTGTCTATGTTCTATTGGTCTTGTTGGGTGTACAGATATGACTGCAAAGAAGCTTGAAGGTATATGTGAATCAAACAAGTGAGAATAACTTGATTATCCATAGAGAGAACAAACTTGGTTGCCCATCATGAGTCCATGACCATATATAGAGCTGAAGCTTAAATGTGATAGACAGCATATGTTGAGTTCAAGCATGAGAAATTGGGTTTGCGGCTTTGTTCAGTTGGGTATGTAGTTTTCTACATTTGAAGTACTGGTCCAAATGGAAACATTTGAAAATTGATGTCTCTCTTACTGGGTTCAATATATATTTATTTCCCTCTTTTTATATTTTCTGAATTTCCTTACGCTTGTGTAACCTGGCAATGATCGGTTAGCTCACGTCACTTGTTTAGATGCACTGATCTTTCTATGTATTGATGCTGATAAGAAAGATCTAAGAGCTTCACAGATTTGGTGCCAGACTCCAGACAGTGGCATAATAGTTATCAGTTGCGCCATTGATGAGGGCCTTAGGACATTCATGGATTATGAAACTTGCCTTTATCTTGATTTTGTACTCTTTCAAGTCTTGTTTACTTGATCTGCTTGTACTTTGCCTTAGAAATATCTTTAGGCTGATTCCTATCTTCTTGACTTCACAGGCAGAGCCTTCCCCCACTACTGGCACATTTACTAATCCTCAAACTGTGCTTGGTTCTCTAAGCTCCACTTCATATTCAGCTACTACTGTTTCCTCCACCACCTTTGGAGAAAGAAAATCAAACTGCTTTGAGTTTAGACCACATGCTAGGTCAGACATGGTAAGATCCCAATGAAATTTCAGGCTCTCATAAAATGCGTGGCGATTTTAGGTACTTAGTGTTATGTAATTTTTTTTTGGACTTAAATTGCTTGATAATTACTCCAATAAATTATATGGTGCTTCTATCCCCACATTCATGTTTAAATAACAGCTCCAATAATTCCTCACATCACTCAGTGTCTTCTACTTTTTAACGTGTTTAATTTTACAAGAGCTTCTAAACTTAAAACCTGACCTATATTAACTAGTCTGTGGTTTCTCAACAAAACTGAAATATTCACTGCCAATGAGCCATTGGTTTTATTCATTCTCATTCTGAACAATATTTGCAGAAGGATAAAATGAAGACTTAGATGATGAGGCATGTTTTTTTACTCGACCTTCCTGTTTTCCCTTCTCTGGAATTACTAAATGTTTATAAACTCATTTCAATTCCTGATATCTACAAGTAGCCTTGCTGGTTTAGGGTCATTGTTTGCCTAACATGTTTCATTTATTTCAAGGTTTCTGCAGATATGAACCATCAGAGAAGTGCACAATGTGTTAAAGTCCAAAGCCAATGCCAGTCTCAATCATTTCCATCATCACCCTCAGTAAAAGGTGAGATGGCAGTCTGTACAAATGAGTTGACTCTATCAACACCACTTCACATGGTTACTTCAGGTTCTAGTGTTCCTGCTGAAGTTGATTCAGATGAACTAAACCAAATGGGGCTCTCTAGCAGTGGGCTTCGTGCATCACAGTCAGGAAGTGCACCTACAGTGTCATCTGATGATGGATATAAGTGGAGAAAATATGGACAGAAAAACGTTAAAGGAAGTGAGTTCCCACGCAGCTATTACAAATGCACACATCCTAACTGTGAAGTGAAAAAGTTATTTGAGTGCTCTCATGATGGACAAATAACAGAGATTATTTACAAGGGTACACACGATCATCCTAAACCTCAACCAAGCCGGCGATATGCCTCTGGCTCTGGTTTGTTCATGCAGGAAGAAAGATTTGACAAGTTTTCTTCTCTACCTAGTCAAGATGGTATGGATGGAAACTTCTTAGGGAATTCAGTTTGCTATCTACTTTCCATATGTACTAACCAATGTTCCTTCATTCCTTTCATTTTCTCTTTCAATCACTTACATTGCAGACAAGTCACCTGGTGCATATGGACAGTTGTCTCATGCTATCGAACCAGATGGTGCCCCTGAACTATCTCCTGGCACAACAAATGATGATACTGGAGAGGGTGCTGAGGATGACAAAGATCCCTTCTCGAAAAGAAGGTATCAGTTCAGAACACCGTTTTACTCATAAAATACATATATTAACCATAATATGGTCTCATAAAACACCATTTGAGCAGGAGGTTGGATGCTGGTGGTTTTGATGTTACTCCAGTGATCAAACCTATCCGAGAACCACGTGTTGTTGTGCAAACTCAGAGTGAGGTTGATATACTGGATGATGGGTATAGGTGGCGCAAATATGGCCAGAAAGTGGTGAGAGGAAATCCTAATCCAAGGTTTGTTTTCTGTGTTGATGATGAGTTAAATAGTTTCTGCTTTTTCACTGTTATGGTCCATTCTATCATGTTGTAACTCTTTTCTTCAGTAATTTATTGAATTTCTCGGGAATGTCCTGTGCATTAGTACCTTTGTAGCAGTCATATTTTCCTTCGCATGATGTGGATAATGGATAAAGTGATGGAGTGGGCAGATATCATCTCTTGAATTGATTAATGCCCTGTTTTTCTGACTATGGGTTTGACATGAAATCATTGTGATTCATAATTTAACTACTCTCATAAATATGAGCTTTAGCGTGAAACCGTCTTACAATATGCACATTGTCGTGGGACAATGGGTTGGATTATATTTCAACAATAGGAGATAATTCCTACTTGGATTGTTTCTTTAGCGTTGCTATTGTAGCATGATAAATTTTTTATAAATTTGAAGTTGGAACAAGATAGCTGAGGTTTGGGTTCATAAGAAACATCTATAATCTGAATGAATTGATAAAATATAAAAGATTGATAGAAGTAACAAAGAACGACCATAAAATAACCTTAGCAACCTATTTATATTAGTCTAAGCCCTAGATCCCTATGGAAGAAGGGTTCGTAATCTTAATCCATCAGTAAAACTAAAACTTTTAAGGAAATACTTCAAAAACTCATTAATCATATGATCCTATATAATTAACCCTAGTATCATAAATAAAATAAAATAAATTGTAAAGAAAGCTCTTGCATCACTGTCCTTGGGTTGGAAGAAACCCGTTCTTGAGTTAAAACAATTCTTGCCACAATCTTAAGGATGTCCAATTAAGAGTCTATATCCCCCTTTTCTTTCTTTGCTTCAACTGTATAACACGAATAGATATTAGAATTAGTTCCTCCATGATAATGCTTGCAGAACAAACATCTAGATGCAAGTTATATTTATAACCTTAGCAACCTATTTATATTAGTCTAAGCCCTAGATCCCTATGGAAGAAGGATTCGTAATCTTAATCCATCAGTAAAACTAAAACTTTTAAGGAAATACTTCAAAAACTCATTAATCATATGATCCTATATAATTAACCCTAGTATCATAAATAAAATAAAATAAATTGTAAAGAAAGCTCTTGCATCACTGTCCTTGGGTTGGAAGAAACCCGTTCTTGAGTTAAAACAATTCTTGCCACAATCTTAAGGATGTCCAATTAAGAGTCTATATCCCCATTTTCTTTCTTTGCTTCAACTGTATAACACGAATAGATATTAGAATTAGTTCCTCCATGATAATGCTTGCAGAACAAACATCTAGATGCAAGTTATATTTATAACCTTAAATAGGTTTCTTACATTGATTTCTAGAGTAATGAATTGCAAACCTTAAAACTTGCTTCAACATGTGTTTTTGTACAGGTAACCTTTGCACAATTCTTTTGCCTTTGGGATAATATCATGCATGTAATCGAAAGGATCTGCATGGCCTCACTAGATAAATTTCTTTTGTTGAGCAACCAACTATCATTACTGTTTTTGTACAACTCTCCTATTCTCTTTGCACTCAACTACTAGCTTTTCAATGAGGGCATCATTTTTAACATCATCTCTATCAATAATGTTTTTGTTGCTGCCATAATTATTCTCATAATCATTGTTGTAATAAACACCATGGATTGGTGGAGAATCCCAATCCACATATACTCCTTTCCAATGAACGTTTCATCCATTTGTACTTGCTGCCCTTCCACTTTTTTCGTGCAGAGTTTTTCCACCCTTCCAATCCACCTTGCACCAAAGATTTATGGCTCCAGCGTCATAGTCTTCATCCTTATGATTACCTTCTGGTATGTCTAAGGAGTTGTGATTGCCTTCTGGAATCTCCACTTGGGCTTCCACTAGTTCCTGTTGCTTCAAAACATCAATAGTGCACATCAAATGTTCAATTATACCCACTTATCTCAGCCAAAATTGTTTGCCAATCTTGATTTCTCCATTTACAACCTCCAACACGCCCTGACATGGTTATAAGGTTTGAACCCAACACAATTGCGAGGATCTTTTCACTCTGCCATTTGACTAAGTGTGGGAAGGGGAAAACATTAGAAAACAGAAATTACAGCAGAATAATGACTAGAATGAAGATGTAATTGAAATTGGAACAAGATAATTGAGTTTAGGGTTCATAAGAAACCTATAGAATTTGAATAGAGTGATAAAATAAGGAGCAACTATAAAATAACCCTAGCAGCCTATTTATATTTGTTTAAGCCCTACATTCTTGTAGGAAAAGGATTCCTAGTCTTAGTTCCCAAATAAACTACCTAGCTTCTAAATAAAGACTTTAAAAAGTCACATGCTGATCACATTACCCTAGATTAATTATGTAGCTCTAATATCAGAAATAAAATAACATAAATTGAAAGAAAGCTCCTGGATCAGATCATTCTTTAAACTTAAGTAAAAGGTTGGGAAAATGAAGATCTTTTAATATGTTTTTGCAAGTGAATCTCTGTGTCTAGAAATTGCAGACATTCAGCGAAATGCAGAAGAAGGTTGTGAAGACTTTTTAAGAAGTCCTCCTTCCCTCTCTCAATATCTTAAAGAAAAAAAGAGTCCCCCTTCTCCATAGAATGAAAGTATGTGAGGATGATGCGGGGAAAATATATGCTATGAAAGCCAAAACCTACTGGGAAAATGCTTAATATCTTAAAATCTGATTGGACTGGAATATTTAATCGTTAGTAATTATAACATGAAATACCCACCCCGATTCTTGGAAAACTTTGTCGGTATAGGGATTTAATGCTGATTTTTCATTTCTTATTATTCCTTGCCAGAATCCCTTGCTTTTGATCAAAATCTTTTGTCAAGGTTGCCATTAGAGGACCTTTTCCTTGTTCCAAAAGTACTACAGGCTTTTGAATTCCTTTTATGAAGATGAAAGTAAGCTAATTTGAACCAGATATGCTGATTTCAAGTCTCTGTCAACACTGAGGGTCCTTGAAAGATCAATAGGAATTCTTATGGATGTGAAACACTATGCTTGATATTGTGTTAATCAATATTCTGGAGAAACTTGGGAGTTTGCAGTGGAGGCCTGAAGATTGCAATTATAATAACCATAAAGAACAATCTCTAGGGACTTCTACCATAATACTAACAGAACAATAGTGATGATCAGAACACACACACATGCAGTGATAGCTGATTTTTTGAATTTTATTTGTAATTCTTTGCTTTAACTTACCTTTGTTTTCTACCTAATTTGTTAATTTTCATTCTTAAAACAAAATTTCTACTATTTCCCCATTTCGTTATTTCTTATGAGATATATGATGTTTTCTTGTCATATTTTACCGATCCTTCAGGAGTTACTACAAATGCACAAATGCTGGATGCCCAGTTAGAAAGCATGTGGAGAGGGCGTCACATGATCCAAAAGCAGTTATAACCACATATGAGGGGAAACACAACCATGATGTACCTACAGCTAGGACAAACAGTCATGACACAGCAGGACCATCAGCTGTGAATGGAACCTCAAGGACTAGACCAGATAAAAATGAGACAATTAGCCTTGATCTTGGGGTCGGGATCAGTTCTACATCTGAAAACTTGTCCAGCGATCAGCAACAAGCTTTGCATGCTGAACTTTTCAGATTCGAAAACCAAGCAAGTAGCGGTTCCAGTTTCAGAATGGTTCATGCGAGCCCAATTGCGGCTTACTATGGTGTTTTAAATGGTGGCATGAATCAGTATGGATCTAGACAAATTCCGAGTGAAGGCCGTAGCATTGAAATTCCACCTTTAAACCATTCTTCGTATCCATATCCGCAGAACGTGGGAAGTTTATTAACGGGTCCATAAGCTTGTCTAATTTGTTTAAATTTGTCTCTTGCCTTATAGCTGGTAAATAACAGAAAGGTTAGAAACTGAATTTAAAAATTATGTATTGCTCTCTATATATTCTTGCTGATGGTCTTCGAGCTCATATCTGGTGTTGGGATCTTCCCTTACGTGTACTCTCCTCCCTCCTGTTTCCATTTCATCAACTTCGATGACCACTAGGAGTGTGTATTTGCTTATAAAAAATGTTGAATTTTTTGTTTTAATTTTTTTTTATGATTTTGAATTGTTTTGATATGGTGATATTAAAAATAAATTTTTAAAAATGAAATGAAAATATTATTTTTATATATTTTTAAATAAAAAATATTTTGAAAAGCAAATTTTAAAAAATAATATTTTATTTTTTAAAAGTAGTAATGTAAATAGTGGTTTCAATTAGTGATGTAGAAATTAAAATAAATTTCCTTTTTGTTTTTCTTTTCTTTAGATTTTCCTCTAATATCATACTGGTTTTTTATATTGAGTTGTATTATGATAATGCTCATAGAGCGAGGATAAAAGTACATAAAAGATGACCTTACAATTTACATGTGATAATTTCAGAAGCCAATCCTTTGAAAGCATATTTTAAAGGAATATATCACGTTATTTTTTGTTACGAACACCATTTGAAAATAAAATTAACACAATTATCAAAAGTTTTGAAGAAATAAAATAGTTTAGCACCGTGATTAAAAAAAATGTGACATCTTAAGATATTGCTACATGAAAATGCTGTATTTCAAAAAAATTGTTAAATAGACTTACATGAGCTAAAATGAAGATAAGGGGGAGAGAGAAAAAAATAAAGAGATCTTAAAAGTACATTGAAGCTTTATTATAACATTACTGGTATTATAAGAAAAATCTTGACAAAATAAATTCAATGACACTAAGAAAGGTCATCAATTTTGACAAAAGTGGATCACACTCTTCGTCCAAAAGCAAGTGAGGCACGTTGAAGCTCCAATTACGACACTAACAGTATCATCGTAAAGATCTCGATGAAATGAATCCAATGACATCAAGAAAGATCACTAATGGTGACCGGAATGGGCCACATGTAATGATGACTCATTTTCCTTTCGACGGAGAGTGTACCAAACTGTATTATTTCGCCAATCGCAACATGTATTAAACTATGTTATTGATGATAATGCAAAATATCATATTTTTCTCTCTTAGTGTTTAGTCTTTATACTAATCTAATGTCTAAATGTAATCATTAAAGATAAGAATCCATTTTTCTAATTTTGTTATGAATTGTGTATAAGGAAATATAATGTAAGAGAAGTGGGTACATGTACTATTTTAGATCAAAGGACTGTTGAATCCAACAGTATTACTTGGGAGACCATTAATAGAAAATCTATCCAGCCTCTTTCTTCCATAAGTGAGTTCAATGGGCATAAGGAGGAGATTGATATTAAAGTTAGGGAAGGTGATATAGATATGGAGTGTACTGATCAAGAGTCTATGTTTTTAATTTTGGTAAGTCCTTAATCTTATTTGAATTCTGTCAGCAAGTGAAATGTTAATCAACTTGCAAATAAGGATAAAGACTTTCTTGAGAAAAAGAAGAAGGTTTTGGTAGGTTCTTCCAAGAAGAAAAAGAAATTAGGCTCCTTTCAAGGGTAAATTGAGGAAATCTTTGTGTTGTTGATTGTCTTCCTCTCTACAATTTCTATGTTTATCAAATGTTGTAATGTTAGAGGTTTGAATGATTCTATAAAGCATTTATAATTGCGTCGTCTTGTCCAGCATGAAAAGGTGGATTTTTTAGGTTAGTTGAAACTCAAGTTAGATAAGGAAATAAAGATAGTGTTTTTAGATTTCTTCTTCTTCAAAATTGATCTTTCTTGTATTATTATGATTTTTCATGTTGCATTCGAATTTGAATTTGATGGGATGCTGATGTTGTGAAGGTGGATGTTTTAGGTAGTTCGAATTAGTTTATTTATGTTTGTGTTAATATGTTAGGTACCAATACTTGCTTCAACGCTTCTATCATTTATAGAGATTATAGTTTGTTTAAACGTGAGGCTTTATGGTTTGATATTGTGAGTCATAGTGATGGTTGAGAGTCCATTTCATTGATTCTTATAGGTGATTTTTATGTTATTTATTCTCTAGATAAGAAGAGAGGTGGTGCTATATGATGGCCGCCATGGAAAAATAACCTTAATAATTGTCTTATTCAATTAGGTTTAGAGGACCTTAGATTCTTTGGTTCTATGTTTACTTGGATTAATCAGCAATGTAATAATGTGCTTATTAATATGAAATGAAAGTGTGATTTTTCAGTTTTTAAAGCTATTTTTGCATGCTTTTGGTATCTCAAATCATTTTTTGATGTTAGTTAAGCTTGTGTAAATACCTAAAAGGAAGGTTCCTTTCAAGTATTTTGATTTTTAGGTTGATTATCCTTAGTTTGTACAGATTATTGTCAAGGCCTAGGAGGAGGAAGTCACTAGTACTCTGATGTTCATTTTGTGTAAAAAGTTAAAGTATGTTAAGGTTGTTTTGAAAGAATTTAATAAGAAGGTTTTTTGCTAAGATACCGAAGAGGGTTTTGATGGCTAAGAAAGCCATAAAAGATGCTTAATGTCTGGTGTAGCAAAACCCTCTTGATTTGGATATTCATAGAACTGAGTCTATATTGGTAAAGGAGTATGTGAGACTTGCGCAAGCCGATGAGAGGTTTATTAGGAAAAAATATCGGGTTTAATGGCTGAATTTAAGGGATAAGAATTCAAAGTTTTCTTTTAACTCGGTCAAGTATCATCACTGTCACAAAAAAATTCTTTCCATTCATAATGATATTGACACTTTTATTATTGATGAAAAGGGGTATATGACACCATTATTAACTACTTTGAGAATCTTTTGGGGGGTCTCGGTCAAATTCTAGTATTAGGAAAAAATATCGAGTTCAATGGCTGAATTTAAAGGACAAGAATTCAAAGTTTTCCTTTAACTCGGTCAAGTATCATTACTGTCGCAAAAAAATTCTTTCCATTCATAATGATATTGACACTTTTATTACTGATGCAAAGGAGGTAAATGACACCATTGTTAACTACTTTGAGAATCTTTTGGGGGGTCTCGTTCAAATTCTAGTATTGACTATTCTTTTATTTGTGAGGCTTTTTCTTGGTGGTTGTCTTCTTCTTAAACCATGAGTTTTGAAACTAATATTAGTGATGATGAAATTCAGAAGGTCCTCTTCTCTTTTAAAGATAATAAGAATCCCGATCCATATAGGTTTAATATGGGTTTCTTTAAGAAAGCTTGAAGTATTGTTAGTCGAGACACTATTAATGTTGTTTGGTCTTTCTTCAATTCTGGCCAGTTACTCAAACAGGTGAATGCTATTACTATGGCTTTAAATCCTAAGGTTCCTAATCCTTCAAGGGTTAAGGATTTTATGACTTTCTTGTTGTAATCCATTTACAAATGCATTGCAAAGATTATTGCTAATAGAGTTAAGAGTATGCTTCCAGATTTGGTTGGTCCATTTCATTCTGCTTTTGTTGAGAGGTGAAATATTAGTGATAACATCTTATCATTTCAAGAGCTTCTTCATAATTATTATCAGAGAGAGGGTCATTTTAGGTGTTCTTTGAAGGTGGAATTGATGAAAACTTATGATTTAGTTAGGTGAGACCTCTTATTGGTTGTTCTTCATATGTTTGGTTTTCCATCCCTTATGGTTAACTGGATTGCTGAATGTATCTCTATTATTATATTTTCAGTCTCTGTCAATTGTGAGGTTCATAGTTTCTTTCCTAGTGGTAAAGGGTCAAGGCAAGGAGATCATGCATTGCCTTACTTGTTTATTCTTGCTATGGAAGTTTTCTCAGGTTTGATAGGTTAGATGGTTAGAGAAAATGACTTTAGATTTCACTAGCATTGTGAGAGGGAGCATCTTACTCACTTGTGTTTTGCTAATGATTTGATGATTTTTTGTTGAGCTAAGGTGGTTATGGTTTCCTTAATTAACCATAGCCTTGATCAATTTTGGTTTTTGTCTAGTTTGTCTCCTAATAATAACAAGAGTAATATGTTCCTATATGGTATTAAGCCTGATACTAAAATGCAGCTTCTTGATGTTCTCGATTACAAGAAAGGGAAGTTGCTCGTTAGGTACCTTGGTGTTCCTCTTATTAGTACAAAACTCACATCTCCTAATTGTTTGATCTTTGTGGACCATATTATGGCTAAGGCTAAGAGTGAATGAATTGCACTCTTTTATATCCAGCTAGACTTCAGCTTATCAAATCCTTTCTTTTCTCTATTCACGTATACTGGTCTTCTCTATTCATTCTTTCTGAAGGCTGTTATTGTGAAAATCATTTCTTTGTTGAGATCTTTTTTGTGGAATGATAGTAATCTTGCTTTAAGTGATGCTAAAATTTCTTGGGATAAGATTTGCTTACCAAGGGAGGAAGAGGGCTTATGTGATATAAATCTGAAGGTTTAAAATCAAGCCGTCATGGTTAAACACTTATGGACTATATGCATTAGACTGGTTTATTCAATTTAATCATCTTGGATACATTCATACTTGTTGCGAAGTAGGAGTATTTGGGAGGTGATTTGTCCTAGGAACTATGCTTGAAGTTGGAGGAAGATTCTTGGTCTTCGCAGTCTTATTCGAACGTTTATATGCTACCGCGTCGGTGATGGTTGTTCCTCTTCTGTATGGTTTGATAATTGGCATCCTGGGGGTCACTTGGTGAAGGTTTTTGGGGACAAAATTATTATTGACTCTGGCTTGGGTAGAGACGCAAGGTTGAGTTGTATTATTGCTGGTCAAGAGTGAATTTGGACTCCTACTAGATGTACCCTTGTTTTTTTTTTTGCACTTAGATGATATGATGTATGATATTGTGCGTTGGAAGGATGATCTTAAAGGTATTTTCTCCATTCATAGTGTTTGGAATTCTATCCGTCCATTATAGAACAAAGTGGAATGGTGAGAGCTTGTATGGCATAAACATGTTATCCTGCGATTCTCTTTCATCTTATGGCTTGCTATTCACGAGACACTTTCGACTTGGGATAAGTTCATGTCCTACGGTTCCATTCAGGTTAACCGGTGCTTTTTATATGGGGGTGGTAGGGAAGATTTTGATGACTTATTTTTTAACTGCATGTTCTTTCAATCAAGGAAAATCACACTGCCACCTCATGTAAGCTATTATTGTAGGATTTATGACAACATCAAGGAAGATTACACTGCCAACTCACGTGAATTATTATTGCATGATCAACTCATGCAACGGCAGAATTCAACAACTTTATTATTGCATGATCAACTCATGCAACGACAGGACTCATGACAGTATAGATCAATAATCACTGCAAGCTACAATCAAGGATTAGTTGATGTAAAGCTAGGATCGATTTCTTATATTCTTACTATTACTATAGCTAGAATTAAGGATCAGCTAGAATTAGGGATTCGGTTTCTATTCTTTCCTTTATAAGCCTTCCATACTTAGCACTCTGTATCTTGTATATATATTACGTTCTGCAGTTTGAATGAATTAAGTAAAATTCAAAACTTTTATCTTCCTTGTTATGGTATCAGAGCATTTCAATCTCTAAAGAGTATCATTCCTAAACCTTTACCATGTCTTCTTCCGCATCCATCAATTCTGCCCCTAACCAAATCATCACTATCAATTCTGCTACTGCCATCAATGAAAAACTTATAGCCTCCACCTTTCCACAATGGAGAGCACAGTTTGAAGCCTTACTTATTGGCTATGATCTCATGAATTTTGTTACTGGTGATCTCTAGTGTCCTGCAATTGATACTGAAAACTCTGCTGTCTCCAAAGCTGCAAACTCTTACTGGATTCGGCAAGATAAATTGATTCTTCATGCACTGCTAGCCTCAACATCCACCACCATCACACCTTTGCTTGCTTCATGCAAAACCTCCTATAAAGCTTGGAACAAACTAACACGTTTGTATGCAGGAAAATCACGCACCCGTGCGATGTAGTTGAAGGAGGATCTCACCCTCAATCATCGTGGCAGTAGGACTGTCACTGAATTTCTCCAGGCGATTAAACTTACAGCTGATGAACTTGCCAGGATTGATCATCCTGTTACTGATGATGATTTGACTCTTTATGTTTTAAATGGAGTGGGTCCAATTTTTAGGGAAATTGCTGCACCAATACGAGCCAGAGAACATCCCATTTGGTTTGAGGAGCTACATGATTTGTTAATTGGCCATGAAAGTTATATTCATCAGTTGGAACAACAAACCATGCAGCCGCTAGTTTCAACAACAAATTTTACTTAACGAAGGCATTTCCCTGCTGGAAATAATGGACAATGCTTTTACTCCAAAAGCCGTGACAACACCAAATGAAGCACATACAATTCAGGTTTTTGCAAATATAAACCTAAGTGTCAGCTATGTGATCAGTTGGGTCACACAGCTAAAACATGTTTCAAAAGCAATTCATCTGATTTTTCTGCAAATTGTTCTGCATCTTCTAAAAGCAAGGATTCGAAATGGTTAGTGGATTCGGCAGCCTCTCATAATATGACGACCAATCTTTCAAATCTATCTATTCATTCTGAATATAATGGTATAGATGAAGTAGTGCTTGGTGATGGATCAGGTTTGCAAGTATCTCATACTAGGTCATTATCTTCATCCCCCCCACCCATATTTTTCATTTGAAAGACACTCTATGTGTTCCTGAAATTAAAAAAAATTAATTTCTGTTCATCACTTTACTAAACAAAATAATGTATATCTTGAGTTTCATCCCTCTTATTTTCTTGTGAAGGATCGGATCACGGGGGCGACACTACTAAAAGGTGCATGTGAGGATGGTGTGTACCCTTTGTCGGAAATAATGACTATGGCTTCCAAACCTACTATTGCTTATGTTTATGAACGCACAACAACAGATGGATGACACAAACGACTTGGTCATCCATCTTCCAAAATTGCTCAACATCTTATCTGTACTTTTTCCTTACCTGTCAGAAAAACAAAAGAAAATTCATCTCTTTGTGTCTCATGATCTAGCAATAAAGCCCACCGACAAACATTTCAATCTCATGGTTTTGTTAGTATAGCACCCCTCGAATACATTTATACTGATGTTTGGGGTCCGACTCATGACATTGGTATTGATGGTTCAAAATACTATATTATTTTTGTTGACCACTATACTAAATATATATGGCTTTATCATATGTCCCATAAATCATATGTTCACAGTATCTTTCCTCAATTTTAAAATCTTGTGGAAAACAGGTTCAACACCAAAATCAAAAGTCTATATTCTGACAATGAAGGTGAATACATTGCTCTTAAAAATTATTTATTTGTTCATGACATTGGTCATTATACCACTGCTCCCCACACTCCACAACAAAATGGAATATCTGAAAGACGACATCGTCACCTTGTTGAAACAGGTCTCACTCTTCTCACCGATGCCCAAATGCCTCCTTCCTATTGGCCTTATGCATTTCAAGCTGCAACATAATTGATCAATCATATGCCAACCTCCACTCTGAATAACAAAACACCCTTCGAATTGCTTTTCCATCAAAATCCCAACTACATGAAACTAAAGCAATTTGGGTGTCTCTGTTATCCCTTAACCAAACCCTACAATACACATAAACTTCAAACCAAAGTCGTGTCATTTGTTTTCGTGGGTTACTCTTTAACCTAAAATGTTTATTTATGTCTAGATCTTCTCAGCAGAAAAGTATATCACTCCAGACATGTGCTCCTTGATGAGACTGTCTTTCCCATAGCTCAAACTGATACTTGTTCTTCTGTAAAATCCTAACCTGCAACCAGTGCTCTCGGTTCTTCTCACCCGGTTGCCATAAGTCTGCCATTGTTATATCCTGCACGACCACCAAAATCAATTGCTTTTGCACTGGGTACCGCTGCTCCTTCATCACCTTTGGTAGCTTCACCTCCAATGTCAGTTCCCTCACAGGTATGTCCTCCTGCTCAAACTGAACCTTCCTCTGAAAATTTAATTGTTAGTCATGCTCCTGTGGTGCTTCCTACTGATGAATCGCGTCCCCATCGTATGATTACTCAATCTATGAACAACATCTATAAGCCTAAAAGCTTTTTCATGGTTACCAAACATCCATTACCTTCATCTGTGGAACCTACATCGGTGACTCAGGCCTTAACTGATCCTCAGTGGCTTGCTGCAATGTCCTCAGAGCTTACAATTCTTATGCGCCATGATACATGGCATCTGGTATCACTTCTCAAGGGCTGCAACATTATTGGATGCAAGTGGGTGTTTCGGGTTAAAAGGCTTGCTGACGGCTCAATAGACAGATTTAAAGCCAGATTAGTGGCCAAAGGTTTCAATCAAAGACCCGGTTTGGATTATACCTAGACTTTTAGTCCTGTAGTAAAACCAGTGACTATTCACACTATTTTATCAGTTGCTGTGATGCATGGATGGCCTCTCCATCAGTTAGACATAAACAATGCATTTCTCCATGGCCATCTTACAGAAGAAGTATACATGTCGCAACCTCCTGTATTTCGGGACCAATCTTCACCAGATTTTGTTTATTGTCTTAAAAAGGCAATCTATAGCCTTAAACAAGCACCACGTGCTTGGTTTACTACTGCACTTAAACAAGCTATTCTGGAATTTGGTTTTATCAATACTAAGTCTGACTCTTCATTGTTTGTCTATAATGTTGCGTCCAGTACTGCTTACTTTCTGGTGTATGTTGACAATTTAATTATCACTAGCAACAACTCTCATTTTGCTGCAAGTGTTATACAACAGCTCGACAGGAAGTTCTCTCTTAAAGACTTGGGACCCTTGCATTTCTTCCTTGGTATTGAAGTTATTCCCACATAGAATGGGCTATTCCTCACTCAGCATAAATACATCAGGGATCTTCTTGCCAGAACCGGCATGGATGGAGCAAAAGATGTCACCACTCCACTGTCAACTTCGGTCTCTCTGAAATTAAATGATGGCTCAGCTGCTGTCAATCCTACTGAATATCGCAAGGTAATTGGAGCATCGCAATATCTTTCACTCTCTCGACCCGACATCAGCTTTGCAGTAAACAAATTGTCACAGTTCATGCACTGCCCTTCTACAATTCACTGGACTGCTACCAAGCAGTTGTTGCGTTATCTGAAGAATACAATTTTTCATGGCATCTCAATTTAGAAAAATGTTAAACCTCTGCTTACATGTTACTCAAATGCGGATTGGGCTGGCAATTTGGATAATCACAGCTCTACTTCAGCTTATCTCATTATGCTCGATTCAAATCTTTTCTCTTGGAGTTCCAAAAAACAGCGTGCAATTGCATGATCATCTACAGAGGCTGAATACGTGCGCTTGCCACCGCTGCTTCTGAGTCTATGTGGATTCTGTCACTCTTTACTAAAATCAAGTTTTCTCTTCCTCAGTCTCCACTGCTCTTGTGTGACAATCTTGGTGCAACCAATCTCAGCTTCAATCCTGTTCAGCACTCACGCATGAAGCACATCCAAATTGACTTACATTTTGTTCGGGACCTTGTTTAGAAAAACTTTCTTACTATTCGCCATGTTCACACAAATGATCAACTTGCAGACCTGCTTACCAAACCACTCTCCAAGCAGCGCACAGATTTTCTCAAGCACAAGATCAGTCTCATCAATGCAAGTCCGTTCTTGCGGGGGCGTATCAAGGAAAATCACACTGCCACCTCATGTAAGCTATTATTGCAGGATTCATGACAGCACCAAGGAAGATTACACTGCCAACTCACGTGAATTATTATTGCATGATCAACTCATGCAACGGCAGAATTTAGCAACTTTATTATTGCATGATCAACTCATGCAACGGCAGGATTTATGACAGTATAAATCAATAATCACTGCAAGCTACAATCAAGGATTAGTTGATGTAAAGCTAGGATCGGTTTCTTATATTCTTACTATTACTATAGCTAGAATCAGGGATCAGCTAGAATCAGGGATTCAGTTTCTATTCTTTCCTTTATAAGCCTTCCATACTTAGCACTCTGTATCTTGTATATATATTACGTTCTGCAGTTTGAATGAATTAAGTAAAATTCAAAACTTTCATCTTCCTTGTTACTTTCATCACATTTGGTATGATCTTTGTTCTAAATGCCTCATTCTTTTTGGCGCAGATCCTGGATTAGTTCCATTTATGGCTCTTTCTTTTGGGTGGAGGTAGCTCTCCTAAATCGTTGATAACCATATTGATATTAGATGTTGTAGTTTACTACATTTGGAGGGAGATGAATGCTCGGCTCCATGGTGAAGCTCCTCGCAACAATTCAATTGTTTATAGTGATATTGTTCATTGTATTGTTTCTAAAGTTAATCTTCTTCATAATATGGTATCTTTGAATACTAACAAACTACTTCATATTTTATGAGGATTTTCTGATGATATTTTCATTTCTTGTTGATTTGTTTCTTGTTTAGGTTTTGAGAGCATGCCCTTTTAGCCTCTGTCTCCATGGAACGTCCCAGTTTTCTTGTTTGTTGCTTTAGGTAAGGTGGGGTTTTGTCTGCGTTTTTGAGTTGTGTGAGTTTTGCTCTATTGCTGTTATCTAATAATCTATTCTCAACATTTTAGCCTAATGATCGATCAGCTTTGGAAGAAATATCATCCTTGTGAGGTTCAGTGAACCTTATCGCAAATGAAACTGATATACATACAAACGACAGCTAATAATTATGGACTGAACGGCACGGCACTACTACATTTCCACCCTTCTCCCCTGGCACCAGTTTGTTATTTATAGAAGTCCTATGCAAGCAAATCAAAGCCGTTACTAGCGAAGGGCAATAATACTCCTTGAGTTCTCATTATTATTATTAGCCAAATATAAAGTAATTTCACTTTTGTTTCCTTCTTTAGCCAAATATAAACATTTGATGAAGTGGTGATGAAATGTTATGAATAATCCTAACATGATGAACAGATGCAAAAACATCCAAATGCTTTTCCAACCCAGAAGGTTAGTTTTTGTCGGTCTCCAGCACTGACAGCTTCTGATATCCCTACGATGAGCTACAGTGCTTCAAATGTATACATGATTCTTGGAGTAAAATATTGAAAAATTCCATTGTAATTGAAGTTGAAGAAATTCCCACTAATCTGTCGTCTTGTGTGTGCAACTTCCCTCAACTACTTTATGTTTTTCACATATGTCCATTCCCACTTGGTTTTATCAAACACGAGCTTCTTTTTTCCCTTTTTCTTTTTTAATCGATGAATTAAATGATGGCAGCTTTGAAAATGCATGTTCTTTGAGCACAGATGTTCCAGAGGACATGCATTGCTTTCTACAAAATATCCTTTGATTCTGATGTTCGTGACATGTTATTCTAATGGCCTAAGTTACTCAAAGTTATCATGAATTTTGGGTTTATTAGTTATTAAATTTCAACTTTTTAATTAAATACAATGAACTATTTTTTAATAAAAAAACAATCCTCGTTCAGGTTTCCATCACTTTGTTATTTTTTTTTAAATAATATGTTTTCACATCAAAATTAATAAAAAAAAATCTATTTTTATAAAAAATAGTTTGAGGTATTCAAACGATTAAAATTTAAAATCCAAAAACTAAATTCAATTTCATCCAAACTTCAGGGTAATTTTTTATAATTTGGTCGACGGTAACCCGAGGTTTTACAAACATTCATTAATGTGATAATTTCAGAAAAACAATCATGCAAGGCCAACTTTAAACTGTTATCAGTAAGCAAAGACTGAGCCTGGATTCGCAGCCTTCTCTGGTTGTGGGTCAATCTCAACTTTGATTATATCTATAGTGAAGAATCTCTAATATGCTTTTTGGTATCCCATAGAAGACAACGAAGTATTGAACAATATTTGAAACTTTGGCCATATCTACATAATCTTTGGAAATGATGAAAGAAATGTCTTCGTCTGAGGAACAAAAACAATGGAGGAGTGATGTTTGTAGTATCAGTCCATTTCTCTGATTTGACATACCTTAAGAAAGTGAAAAAACTGCTGATTAAAACTTTCCACCTTGATCACATTTTCATCCTGTTTTCGAGTGTTCAAACAAATAAGTAGATGTTAGTAAAATGTGGAGGAGGAGGAATTGCTATCTGCTATTGAAGGCCCTGGCACACATCACCGTGTTTTTCTTCATCATAGCATGTTCAGGAGGTGAGTTGTCCGAAACTGAGTCTTTCTTCACTTTCATGAGAGCCATTGATCCCCAAAATGTGCTGAGAATCAGCTGGAATGGGATAGTGCCACATCCTTGCTCGTATAGGTGGCGGGGAGTCAAGTGCAATTTTCAGCCTCCTGCTATAACACAAATCAGGCTTGACAGGCAGAACTTTACTGGGACAATTGATGCAGACTCCCTTTGTGGGCTCCAACACCTGCAAGTCCTGAGCTTAGCAAAGAATCACATCCAAGGAAATATTCCTCACTCCATATTGAATTGCAGAAGCCTGACCTATTTAAATCTAAGCAGTAATTTTCTGACTGGGAGGGTGCCTGTGCCTCTATTCAAGTTGAAATATCTCCGGACCTTGGATATCTCTAACAATTATTTAACTGTAATTATTCCTCGTCCCGAACTGGAATTCAAGCATCTAAATAATTATTCTATGAAACATAGTGCAGTGAAGATGTACAATCTTCAAAAATTGGCAATAGTGGCAGACTCCGTGGCCCTAAATAGCACTGACGCTGGTTCCGTCGAACATCCTGCAGACCCATCTAATGGAAGCAAGCCTGGTTCTGACAAAAGGAAATGGTACGACAAAGCCATATACGTCGTACCATTAGCTTTTGGCATTGTATTTCTCTCTGTATTATCTTATTTTGTGAATAAGAGGTTCTCTGATTCGGCCAAAGAGAGGGAGATTCTGAAATCTCTGGCACATTCTCCTCAGAAAACTCCTCCACCTGTGCCTCAAGAAGACTTGAAGCCTAAAGAAAGATGCTCAGAGCTCGTTTTCTTTGTTCAAGAGAAAGAAAGATTCGGATTGGATGACCTCTTTGAAGCTACTGCTGACTTACAAAGCCAGACCCCTAGCAGCAGTCTGTACAAGGTGAAGCTTGGTAATATCGTATACGCCGTCAAAAGATTGAAGAAATTGCAGGTATCATTTGAGGAGTTTGGCCAAACAATGAGGCAGATTGGGAATTTGAAGCACCCAAACATTCTACCCCTTGTTGGTTACAATTCCACTGATGAGGAAAAACTTCTAATATACAAGTATCAAAGCAGTGGAAGCCTGCTAAACCTGCTAGAGGGTAAGTTTTGCTATTCTTGATTTAAAATTGTCCCAAACATGCTTGATGCACACACAAAAGCACTCAGACTCAGAGAAGCAAGCATGCATGCACACACGTGGGTGTTCAAATGCAAAAGGATCTGTGCAAGCCATTTCAGGCCTGATAAGTGTAAAAGGCGGCATGCTTGGCCACTCTTGAACTTCTCTCCCATGTCTGAAATTGTTCCACATTCATCAAATTAAAGAGAATAAAAGAATGTCTGAACTTGTTGCTCCTCGAATATAGTTTATGCATGTCTTTCCATTCAGAATATATTCTTAAGAGAATTAATGTTCGGTTTTCGTTGTAACTAATGAGGTTAAGATATAAAGAACAACACAGTATCACGTGACCCATAGTCTTATGACCAGCACGTTCAGATCTTGAAATGTGTTACTTTTTCTACATGCAAACATATATCTCAGCAGATTGTTGTTGGTAACCTGCAGACTACATTGAAGGCAAGAGGGAGTTCCCATGGAAACATCGGCTGTCAATAGCAATTGGCATTGCAAGGGGTTTGGACTTCATATATAGGAATCCTATTGAGCATGAGATCAAACCTCATGGGAACATTAAACTTTCAAATATCCTGTTGGATGAAAATCAAGAACCACTAATTAGTGAGTACGGATTTTCAACATTTTTGGACCCCAAGAGAGTTTGGTCCTTTTCCTCCAATGGTTATACAGCCCCTGAGAAAATCTTGTCGGAACAAGGCGATGTTTTCAGTTTTGGAATAATTATGCTTGAGTTACTAACAGGAAAAACTGTGGAGAAGAGTGGGATAGACCTTCCTAAATGGGTCAGATCCATAGTAAGGGAGGAATGGACAGGAGAAGTTTTCGACAAGGAGTTCAATCACGCTGCGAGGCAATATGCCTTCCCTTTGCTCAATATCTCTCTCAAATGTGTATCAAAATCACCGGAAGAGCGGCCACCTATGGGAGAAGTGATGGAGAAGATAGAGGAAGTAGTAAATGCAAATGAGGAATTCACTATTTCTTCCATGGGCTCAATACTATCCAGTCCACCAGAGTGGTGCATACTTCACTCTGTCATACCTGAGACTTGGGATACTCCTGGCTCAAATTATTGACCACGGTCGGCATTTCTTTGATCCAGTACTAGGAGCTTTTTCCCTCCTTTTTTTCTCTTCTCTTTTCTCCCCCTTCTTTCTGATTTGGTCATCTGGCTTTTACGTACGAAGACATCTCAATCGCATGATTTAATATTCTATGTAATAAACAGCTTGTCCAAGCCTGTAACTGCGAATGAAGGCAGAAGCCGACTACATCAATGAAGAGTGAGAGTTGACCTTTGATGTGTTTACTTTGCCAACCAATGTTTTGCATAATCTTTTCTTCTTCCTGCTTATAGAATAAATGTACGCATCTAATGATTTGGCTATCAGCCTTTTCGAAAAGAATGAATAAGATCAGTAAACATTATTATCGAGGATTGATCGAGAGATATTCCAATACCCAAAAAAGAATGAATTCTTTCTTTTAGTTATTTTATTCAGAATTATTAACCAGTACATTTTGATTTATTTCCTTTCATTATGTTTGTAGATAACATTATTTATAATATTCGACACCTTCCTTTTAATATTTATTAGCACAATTGATCCATCATAATATTTGAATTGTGAACTCAAAATCTTTGTCTCTATATTATTTGATCTCATGTTAACAACTCTTTTTTAACTTTAATTAAAAAAAAACATTCTAATAATTTTGATCCAAATCTAATGAGAAATCATAAAAACAATCCAATGTTCTGAGTTATTGTAGAGAACTCTTCGATAATGTTACTAAACTAGGCTTAACAGGTCAACTTGAAGACCTTCAACCTAGCTTCTTGCCTCTTCTGAGTTTAAGATTTAACCTTAATGAGGTTGGATAGACTTAAAAAATAATTCTAGACACAATTTATTTTTAATATTGAGACAACAATGTCTTGGAACGATCTGAATTAACTCGAGTTAATTCATTAAATTAACACCCTATATCATGTACATAACTGAGTTTAATAATTTATTAAAAAAACTATTTTTTATTTAATTATATGATAATAAAAATAGATATTTTTAGAAAAATTATTAAATAGATTTAGAAAAATAAATTATTATGGGTTATGCAAAAAAGAATGATTGTTAATGTTGTAAAATGATACCTATAATATTATTTGAAAGCAAAGTAAAATTTGAATGATATTTAATAAAATAATACCTAAAATATATTCTAAATTAATTTAAGAATTCAATAAATTAATATATCTAACATATTTTTAATTATTTATTTTTTAAAGAAACTAAATTTGAATTAGAAAACAATATTAAAAAAAGTAAAGGACTACAACAAGCCAAGCGTGCAGGGTTGAATGATCTATCACACATGGCCCATTAAAAATCAAGCTAGGCCTAGGGGTATGAGACTTTTGTTTTTCTTTTTAAAATGCATTGTCCAGCAATTTTGTTTGTTTAAAAATGAAAAAATAGATAATGCTTTGCTTGCTTGCCTGGTTTCCAACCATCTAAATGGTTGTAAAAAATGAGTCTAATTTTTGTTTAGAGGTGAAAAATGGGGCTGATAGAATTTTGTTTTTAATTTCAAAAACCATTTTTCAACCTATTTTCACTTAAAAACAACTAATAAACACTCTTGAAACCCCAATAAATTATTTTTTCAACAAAAAACAATCTGAAATACATCTAAAAACACAAATTTAACTGGTACAAAAAAATTCTTTCTTAACCTTGGGCCAAAAATAATGTTGTTACATCTCCAACATTCTCACCAAGGTATAAAGCTCATTGTCATATGTGAGGTAGCTCAATGCTAGCCTATTGAGCAATTTACTGAAATAGACAATGTGCTTTTTATCTTGTATTAACATAGCTTCAATATCTATACTTGAAGCACCATATTTAATCTCGAAAGCCTTTTTAAAGTATGACAAAGCTAAAACATGAGCAATATATAATTTATCTATCTATAAGTTAAAAACCATATCTTGTTAATCACCCCATTTAAAACTAATAGAATTTTTCACTATCTTAATTAATGGTGTTGCTGTGGTACTAAAGTCCTTCATACAACATCTTTAAAAACTAGTTAGACCATGGAAGCTCCTTAACTCAGTTATAGATTTAGGTGTAGGCCATTTTTGGATGGCTTTAACATTGTCTTCATCTATCTTGATACCCTATGCAGTTACAACATTTCTAAGAAACATCATTTTTTCCACGCAAAAGGTACACTTCTTACGATTAGCATATAATTACTCACTATGCAATAAATTAAGTACACTACACAAATGATTAAGATTCTTGTTCATGTTCTTGTTATAGATCAGGATGCATCAAAATATACAACCATAAATTTATTTATAAATGCATGCAACATATGATTCATTAACTTCATAAACATACTAGGTGTATTTATAAGTCCAAATGACATAACTAACCATTCATACAAACCATGCTTAGTCTTAAATGCAGTTTTTCATTTATCCCCTTCTTTTATCCTAATATGATGGTGCCCACTTTTCAAATCAATTTTAAAGAAAATACACGATACGTATAACTCATTTAGCATGTCATCAAGCCTAAGAATATGATGTCTATACTTTATCATTATGTTGTTGATAGTTCGACAATTAACACACATCCTCCATATTTTATTCTTCTTAAACACAAGTAACACTAGCACAACACAAGGCTCATACTCTTATAAATATACCCCTTTATCATTAGCTCCTTACCAGTATTCAATAATAACTCAGGATACTTCCTTCTCATTTCAGACTCCCTTTCCCACGTTACTTCTTTGATTTGTGAACTTCTCCATAACACCTTAATTATTGGAATTTTTTTATTCTTTATTTCTTTCTCAATATAATCCAACACCTTAACTTGTTTTGCTTCTAGATTCAAGTCTTCTACAACCTCTAAAGGAACTTGTGGTAGTACTCGAGATGGATCCATTTAAGCTTTTCTTGACATCAAAACATGAAATACATCATGGATCTTATTCAGATGTGGGGGCAAAGCTAATCTGTAAGCCACCGGTCTAATCCTTTCGATGACTTGTGGACCAATATACCTTGGGGCCAATTTCCCCTTCATACCAAATCTTAACATGTGTCTTCAAGGAGCAACCTTCAAGTATACTCGATCACCCACAATAAACTTAAGAGGTCTATTTCGAATATCTACATAGCTCTTCTATCTATCTTGAGCTGCTTTCATTATGTCTCTTATGATTTTCACTTTTTTTGTGGTAATTTGAACCATCTCTAGTCTATTTAACTTCTTGTCCCCTACCTCTTCCCAACATATTAGTGTTCAACATTTTCTTCCATACAAGTCTTCATACGGAGCCATCCCCACAGTTGCTTGGTAGCTATTATTATACGTAAACTCTACCAATGGTAAGTGATCCTCTTAGTTACCCCTAAATTCTAATATGCAAGTCCTTAATAAATATTCCCATGAAAGGTTATACTTAAATTCAATCTTGTCCCTAAAGCCCGTTGTATGCTTGGTCACAATCGAGAGGTGAATCTAGGATCCCAATCGGATACTATAAACACTGGCACTTCATGCAATCTTATTACTTCGTTTACATGCAATTTAGCCAGCTTATAAATCGAATATGTCGTTCTTATAGGCAAGAAGATAGTAGACTTGGTCAATCGATCCACTATAACCCAAATAAAATGTTTGCCTCTTTTCCCTTTAGGCAGGCCTGATACAAAGTCCATAGAGATGTCTTCCCATTTCCATTGAGAAATCAATAATGGTTGTAAAGACCCTATTGGCTTCTGGTGCTTCACCTTTACTTGCTGACATACACCATACATGACCATATATTCAACTACTTCTTTCTTCATATTTGACCTCTAGTAGTATTCCTTTAAATCCTGATTCATTTTAGTACTCCCGGGATGAGTCGCAAATCTAGACTCACGTGCTTCTTGCAACACTTCTCTCTTTAGTGTTTTATCATCAGCTAAATACATTCGTTTTCCAAACGCTATCATTCCATCCTCCAGGATTTGGAAGGAAGTCCCAACTCCTGACTTCACTCTGTTCCTTATTTTGCCAGCTCTGTCATCATTTTGTTGTGCTTCTAATACTTTATCTCGGAATGTTTACCTTACTCGCAATTGAGCTAATAAAGAACCTTCGGGTTCAACTTTTACCTTAGCATTTATCTTCCTCAACTCAAACAATTCTCTTTCATCATTGTCATCTAACTCAACATCTATCATCTTATTTTTACGACTAAGGACATCTGTAACCACATTTGCTTTCCCCGGATGATATTTTATTACACAATCATAATCCTCAATTAACTCCACCCAATGTCTTTGTCACATATTCAATTCATTTTGCGTCAACAGATACCTCAAACTCTTATGATTGTAAATATTTGAACTCGAGATCTATACAAAAAATGCCTCCATACTCTGAGAGTAAATACAACAGCTGCCAATTCTAAATCATGCACTGAATAATTAACTTATGAGTTTTCAATTGTCTTGAGGTATATGTAATTGCCTTACTGTGCTGTATCAAAACACAACCCAATTCTTTTCTTGAAGCATCACTATAAACTACAAATCCTTCAGTCCCAGATGGAAGGGCTAACACAAGTGTTGTTGTTAGTCTCTTTTTCAGCTCCTGGAAACTTTGGTCACACTCATTGGTCCATTCCTATTTTTTTCTTTTTCCGCGTCAGTCGACTCATTGGGATAGCTATAGTGGAGAACCCTTCAATAAATCTCCTGTAATATTCTGTCAATCAAGAAAACTATGAATCTTAGTCATATTTATAGGTCTCTCCCATTTCAATATTGCTTCGACCTTCCTAGGATCTACTAGTATTCCTTTAGCCGATATAACATGTCCTAGAAAAACTACGTTCAACCATAACTCACACTTACTTAATTTGGCATACAATTGATACTCCCTTAAGGTTTGATAACATTTGTCTCAAATGTTGTTCATGTTTCAAATACGAATTAGAATAGACTAAGATGTCATATATGAACACTACCACAAACTTGGTCAAAAAACTCGATTCATTAAGTCCATAAACACTGCTGGTGTATTTGTTAACCCAAATGGCATTACTAGAAACTCATAATGTCCATACCGAGTCATAAATGCAGTCTTTGCCACATCTTGTTCCTTTATTCTTAATTGATAATACCCGAATATGAGATCTATCTTTGAAAATACCCTGGCTCCCTTAAGTTGATCAAACAAATCATTTATCCGCGGGAGTGGATATTTATTTTTTTATTGTTACTCTCTTTAATTGTCTATAATCAATACAGAGTCTAAGAGTCCCATCTTTCTTCTTTACAAATAATACTGGAGCTCCCCAAAACGAATTACTTGGATGGATAAATCCTCTATCCAGTAATTCTTGTAGCTGAATCTTCAACTTAGCTAATTCGACAGGCGCCATTCTATATGGTGGTTGAGCAGTAGGTGTTGTTCTAAGTAGTACATCAATGGAAACTTCCACTTCCCTATTTGGTGGTAACCTCGGTAATTCATCTAGGAACACGTCTGGAAATTCTTTCACTATAAGGATGTTTGTCAACTCTCAAGTTCTCTCCTTCGAATCCAACACATAGGCAATGTAAGCTTCACATCCTTTTTTAACCATCTTCCTTGCAGTCATAACTGAGATGATGCAATTTAGTATAACATTTCTTTTCCCTCTAAATATCACTCTCCTCTTATTCAGTCCTTGGAGAGTTATCATTTTTACAAAGCAGTCCATTTGAGCCTTATATAAACTTAATCAATCCATACCTAGTATCACTTCAAAATCCTGTAATTCTAGGGGAATTAAATCTACTCCCAACTTCAGCCCTTCTATACTAATCCCAATTCCCTTATAGACTACGTTAATAACTACAACTTCACCTAGATGAGTACTTATCGTAAATCCTTTTTCTACCCTGCTAGGTCTTTTTTCTATTTTTTCCACAATTTTATTAGCCACAAATGAATGGGTAGCCCTGAGATCAATCAATGCATGTACAGGCAATGAATTTAACTATAAAGTACCTGCTACTATATTTGGGGCAACTCTGACCTCCTCTTGTGTCATATGAAATACTTTGCCCTAGGTCCTCTCACCCTGCATCCTAGGCCGCCCTCTATTTCCACTTGCCCCCGACTGTGTTAATCTACCCAGTTTATCCACAGTGACAGACTGCTGCTGGTTTTGGGTTTGTTACCTCTGTCCTTGTATGAACTCAGCTCTCTGTGGACAATCCCTACGGATATGTCCCTATCCTTCACAGTAGTAACATCCTCTGCCTAAATAAAAGCAATCATGCCATATATGCCCCTCAGCTCTGCAAATATAGCATTGTCCTGGTGACATTAAACAATCCCTCAAATGTCTCTGCTCACCTTAGACACAATAAGGATAAGATAATGTATTTAGTCTTGATGCCCCTCCGGCAGAGCCTCCTTGAGAAGGTGGCTATCTACTAGCAGTCCTAACACCAGTACTTTGAATAAGCCTAGACACTGCTCCTCCGTTCCTCTTAAACTGGATGAACTGTCCCTTATCCTTTTTAGAAAAGGGGGTCTATTTGAGGAAAAATCAATATCCTTCTTTTTACCCACCTCTACCTGACTTTGCTACCCTTCAACTATACATGCCTCAAGAGCATATGTTGTGTCTATAAGTTATCTGGTTGTCCCAAATCTAAATGTTATGAAGCCATATCTTAAATCCTGGCGTAATCCATCCCGTAGTTTGTCAATCATGTATTGTTCGGTGGGAACAAATTGTGGAGCAAACATAGAGAGATCATGAAATCTCATTTCATACTTAAGTATTTTCATACCCTTTTGCCTCAAAGCTAGAAACTCATGCTTCTTCATCTTTCGATGATATGATGAGTAAAACTAGTTCTCCAATTGAACTTTAAATTCATCCCATGTCCAAGACCCCACGGGCCTCCTAGATCACACTATATCCCACCAAGATTGAGCCCGACAGTGAGTAAGCACAATTTACTCATAAATCCTCTGTCACCTGAATTTGCTTCATAATGTCCTCTAATGTACATAGTCATTTACTTGCTATCTTAGCATCAGGCTCTCCTGAAAATGAATCACATCCCAGCTCTCGCATACTCTTCACTATTTGAACCAGTGTAACCAAATTGTCCATTGATGTAGGGGCAACTTGCGGTACCTATGTTGCCAGTGCCACTAGGGGTGCCGGTACTAGTACATGAGGCATCATCTTTATTACAGCTCTCACAATCTGGGTTATAAATATTGAATCAGGATATGGTACAGGGGCTGTCACTGGCACTGCTATTATTAGAGGAGGCACCTCTTTTAGATGAGGTGTTGCAGGTATGTGAGAGGCTGAATCCTCTAAAGAATCCTCTCTCTTTTTCTTTATGCTCTAATCTGGGATCTTGACCCCGTTTCCATGCTAGAGAGTGATCCGCCATCTCACCTTGCCTTATGTGAACCACCCTGAACCAATTTGATACTTATCAGATTCTAATTCAATTCTTGAACCTAGACCAAAGCTCTGATACCAACTGCAACAACCCCAAAATTTAACTTCAAAACAAAGAGCAATGACATAATAATTCAGTTAAGATTAGGGTTTTTTTCTTATTTCTTGCAATCAATAAAAAAATCCGACAGAGCTTCCTCTATATTTTTAGGTACCAAGTTATCGACTCTTCTTCCACAGTTCCTAATTATCAAATTTCATACTCGTCTTATCATCCAGGACATCCTCCTCTCATTACATCATAATTTCTCAATAATCAAATTTACACATATTTAAACAATTCAATATCACATATTTACATAGATGTAATTCAATGAATTATTCTACAAATTATAACTAAATTATGTTATACAATTTAAGGATTTACAAATAAGGACCACTAACAAAATAATAATTGAAATAAATACATAATTAAATAAGAAATTTATAATTAAAATTATACTACAAAAAAAAGCTTTCGATAAACTATTGACGTATTAAATTCTAGAATTTATATTAGCCAACAAAATAATAAATTCATTCATTATAAAATGGTACCCAACAAAATATAAGAAAACTAATCTACTATTCAGTATGATATGGGGAGGTACCTAAAAATTGATTTAATATAATAATTTGATTAGACATATGAAATAAAATATCAATAAATTCTTTCTTATTTTTTTTAATTTACTCATAAGATCATTAAATTAATTTGTTCATCTAGTATTATATATTTCAATTAAATTTCAGAATAAACCTTAATTTTTTTGAACATCAACAAAATATATAATTATTCTTATCGCTCATTAATCAGGGCATTAATTCTATTAATAGGTGATTAATTTCTCGTCCGTCCCTTCAATAAACACTAATTTCATCAATCCAGAAAATTAGTTTAACGATTTACCCATTCATTAGGGTACTAATCCCATTAACCAGTGAATTAATTCCTCTCACGCCCATTTGTCAAGGCACTAATTCCATTAAACCAGGAATTAGTTCAACGATTTGCCCATTCACCAGGGTACTAATCCCATTAACCAGGAAATTAATTCCTTATTACATTCATTCACTAGGGCACTAATTCCATCAATCCAGGAATTAGTTTAACAATTCACTCATTCATCAAGGTACTAATCCCATTAACCAATGAATTAATTCCTTATTACACCCATTCAGATGAAATCGTCAGCGCACATAGGATACTCCTGACTTAGAAATCAGTGACAAGAACTGAGTCGCTATCAACTTAGAAATCATCAATGCAATCCGATTCTACGACTGGTGCTGAAATCATCAACGCATATATACTATTGTAAACACAGAAATCATTGATGAAAATTGAGTTGTTACCGACTCAGAAATCGTTAACACAAACCAAGTCATTGCCAATTCAAAAATCATCAGCGACATGGTGAGTCATTTCTGGTTTTGCCTTCAACCTAAGCAATGCGTAAGGTTTACGCTACGCATTTTCCCTTACATATATTTCAACCTAGTTGAATATAAACATCACCAACCACACTCCAATCATCATACATTATTACGCAACCAAAAAACAACATCTTCGTAAGTACATTTACCAAGGTTTTTCCCAAGTCATCACTTCCTAGACCAACACCTAGCATTGCTACAACCATACATTCTTACATTTACAATTGTATCATGGTAATGCATCTACATAACAAATACAATTCTACAACATATAAGGGTTCTATTTCTATTCCATCTCTTGTTATTCTAAATGTGTTCATCATGCATAGTTACCTTCATGATTTTTCCTCTTCTTTGACCGGACATTGTTGACCATTTTCTTTATAGTTTACACATGCAATTCTTCATTTTGATCACAAATGTATTCACAACAACATGCTATAATTATAACTTCATTCACTTGGTTCATAACCATGCAATGTTTCCATTTACATGATAGATTCAAAGCATTAACTTTAACATAAATTCTTTTTCAGCTCAAACATCCTTCTAAAGGTTCAACAAGGTCACAATTTTGTGCATTACATCATTCTAACATATTTTCACTCTATTTCTTCAAACATATACATAATTTATGTCATTAACACATGTATAAATTTCTGTTTTAGTTTCACATGATCAAACAACTCTAACAAGGTCATCATCTTTGCATTTCATCACACAAACACATTCTATCCAGTCCTCACTATGGTCGACCCTCCCCTAGGTTCATGCATTCAAAATCGTTCATGTTTATTGGGTAAGGGTATGTGCATGTGTTGTTCATTCATCTTTTGTTCTACTTAGGTTAGTCCATTTAGTCAAGATTCCTTGAGTTAAGGTGCAAGAACACTACCCCTTCTATTTTTTGAGTTTTCTTCCCTTTTTTTTTATCCGAAATCTGGGGTAACAACCAGCTAAGGGAAGGATATTGGTCTAACCTCAATGTTTTTAGACAACTTGTGAGTAGGTTTTGGTGGTATGTTTCTTCCCTCAAATCTTGGTTTTCTCCTCTTCTTCCTCTGCTGACTGCAGCCAGCCCTTCCAGCTCACTTTCCTTTCATGATTTCTCTCCTTTCTTCTAAGTCTCTTCTCATCTAACCTAAGGAGGTTTGCGTGCAGTTGGGGTTTTGTCAATTTTTTTTAGGAAAGAGGAAGAGAAGCAAGAGCATTCAGCTAAGCACATGCAGCTGCTGTAGTAAATTTTTGAGAAGAGGAAGGGTCACCTTCTCTCTCCCCCTTGCATTAATACCCCTTCTTTAATGAGGTAGGGGTGTTTGGGTGCTGGTCAAGGTTGTCCTTATCCCTTTTTTTGGGTTATTTTGGGCTAGTTTTTATTCCAATTCTCTCTTAGGATTGGTTAACCCTCCTTCTCTAGGATTTTCTCTAAGGCTGACTGGTTTATATCCTTCAATTCTTCCTAATTGTTGTCGGCCAAAGATTAAATTTTTTTATCGAGTTTTACAAAACACATGGATTCATCAGCGCATACAACCATCGTTGACTCATAAATCGTCAATGAAAATTGAGTCGCTCTTAACTTAGAAATCCTAACAAAACTGCTTCCACAACTAACGCATAGATTCGTCAGCGCACATAGCCTTTATTGACTCAAAAATCATCAACAAAAACTGAGTCACTGCCGACTTAGAAATTATAACACCCCACCCCACTAGTAAAATATTGTTCACTTTGATCCATGGGCTTCAGAGATTTGTTCTTGGCAGCCACACATGGCCCCAAAATGCATCTTACTAGTCAAGCTGAACATGCTCATATAAGGCTTTCTCCCAATTCCTTACCTGTCGATGTGAGATATTACAATCCACCCCCCCTAAGGAGCCCGACAACCCCATCAGCACCATTGGACAACCAGTGAGCCGGGCTCTAATACCAAATGTAACACCCCACCCCATTAGCAAGATATTGTCTGCTTTGGCCCACGGGCCTCACGGATTTGTTCTTGGTAGCCATCCATGGCCCTAAAAAGTATCTTGCTAGTCAAGGTAAGCATGCTCATATAAGGCCTTCCCCCAAGTCCTCACCCGCTGATGCGGCATATTATAGAAATCATCAACGAAACTGCTTCCACAAGTGACACATGGATTCGTTAGCACACACAACCCATGTTGACTTAGAAATCATCAACAAAAATTAAGTCACTGCCGACACAAAAATCATCAACAAAAACTATGTCGCTGCTAGTTCAGAAATGAGCAGCGACAGTGGAGTCGTTTCTGGCTTTACTTTTTTTTGGGTGTTTACATTCTCCCATCCTAATATAAATTTCATCCTCAAAATTAAAGGGACTCGTATTGATAGTGCCTCCAAATTCTCAGAGCAAATGCCACAGTAATCGACTTCAGGTCGTGTATTGGGTAATTCTCTATTTGAGTCTTTAATTGTCTTGACGCATAAGCAATCACTTCCTCATGTTACATCAATTACACCTAAGTCCTTTCTTCGAGGCATGATTACTAACTATGAAACCCTCAGTATTTCAAACGTATCAGTTTTAGTGTAGCAGTTTATCCGACCTAGTACTTACTCAACTAATCATGTCTAGGATTATATCGAAATCAGGTAATTCTAGGGGCATCAGGTTTACTTTTGTTTGATACCTTGTTACCTGTTGGAGTTCCAATTATGAACCCTTTTTTTCTATTATTTTCACCCCCTTCCCTATTTTGGTGACAATTCTCCTAATAATAAATGAGTGGGTAGCACACAGTTCAAACAACAGAAGTACATTAAAGTTATTCATCGGTAGTGTACCTGCTACCACATCGGATGCAACCCTAACTTCTTACTATGTCAGGTGGAAGACTCTTCTTGAAGTCTGGTAATCCTATGTGATTAGTACTTAAAAGTGCATTTTTATCAAGGTTTTATATCACCATTTTGCTCTTGAAGTATCAATAACTCTTTAACTAGAGCATGTTTTATAATAACAAATCTGATAATATAAGATACCTTTAATTTATGGTAAATGTTCATTTTAAATACAGGCTTATCACATAAATCAAAGGATTGATTGATGAGTTTAAGTACTGAAATTGAGAAAACAAAGAGAGGCTAAGCTTAGAAAAAAGATGCTGATTGAACTCAAATTGGAACACCATTTGGTTATTGGATCATAACTGGAGCTGTAGAACTTGGATTTAGGTCTGGTTTATATGGATAGAAAGTTAAGACATAAGCCTAAAACTTTCAAAGATTCAAAAGGACTGTTTTCAAGTTCAAATTGTAGCAATAATAGAGAAGTCAAAATTTGTCCTCCAGCCTAGACATTGTTCAGTGTTCAGCCCATATCTCGAGTTCTAGAAGTCCAAATGACCTCATTCATTTTTTTTGGAAAGCTAAGACAATTTCCTTGAACTTTCATGAAGACTATCTATTCAAATTCTTATGTTAGCAATGACGTTTTTTGCAGACAAGAAGATAATGATTGTTACCAAGTCAAAAGGTGGTCACTCACTCAACAATTAGTCATCAAATCAATAGTTCTGAATTTTGGCATATAAAAGAAGGCATTTGCTATGCATTTAGGCATCTTGGTTGTTCATATCAAGATTTTGCTCTTACTCTCTTTCTTTGTAATGTTCAAGTTTTATTCCGTGTTATATTTTTCTTAATCTCTTGTTTATGCTTTTCATTTCCTTTACTATACTTATATAATTATGTTCTTATCTTGTTTATCTATGTTTCTCTTATTCATAATGTTCAGCAAAGTTTATTATGTCAAGGTGAAAAGGTTACACTAATGGTGTAAGAATAAGTATAGTATAAACTCAACATAGACTTTAATGTTTGATAATAACATGTTTTGTATTTATTATGTTACTCACTCTTAATACCTTGCTTGTTAAATGGTTAATCTAGATTTGTGTTGAACAACCCTTGGTACAACAAATATTTGGCATTTTCATAGCCCAACTGTATGGTATAACCGACACCTGTGCTATGAAAGGAACTTGATTTGTTTTTAACATAAGTTATCACCATGAATACCTGACAACATTTATAAGTATTGGCATTACTGAAATAAGATAATTAATATAATCATGTTAAAAAATTATAATCTGATTGGAACTTCATTTGTGTGTGGTTTCCAGTTGAATAATAAAAAGCGTTTATATTATACTTATTTGAAATACCATTAGTGGATTCTCTAACCTTGACAATTGTTTTATATTTGTTTAAATCCTTACATCAATATCACATCTCAAAGCTCTCTTCAACTCCTTCTATGTTATTATATATTTATTTATTTATAGTTTATATAGTTAACCTTCCTGTGGTTCGACCCTGGACTTGCTGGGTTATTTATTACTTCGACACTCCTGCACTTGGGAGAAGACCTCAACTCTTTAATTGTGTCATTATGCCCTTGGCCTCTCATGACTGGAGTTTGCCCCTGATTAAGAAGACCTTACCAGTCTATTCATAGTGATGGACTATTGGTGACTTTGATTTGGCTGTCGCATACTCTGTGCTTGTCCCATGTTTTTGCTAGGGCTTTCCTTCTTATAATGACCCCTTTCACCGCAATAACGACATCATTGCCCCAAATATTAGCAGTATCTCCATCTGTGATCCTCTCCTCTACATATAAAACATCGTCCTGGTGAAACATAGCAGTCTTCCAGTTGCCTCTGTTTGTACTTCATACAGTGAAGGTAGTTAGTTCACTTTCTTCCAGTCACTAGTCCCCTTTGAAGGGTTCGTTCTTAAGTGAGTTTGTCCACCTATTACTCTTCCATTTAACTGCCGGTGAAACGATACTGTTATTGTTCCCTTCTTCTTGAATGCCTCAAACATTCCACTTTTTCCCTTTCATTGGAAGTGGTGGTCTACTGGTAAATCATCCTCATCTCTTTTTTTACCCGTTCTAAGATGCCTCTATTGACCTTCTCTAATATAAGCTTTTAAGGTCTGTGTTACTTCAATCAATTCTCTTATCGTCTTAAATCGTAAAGTGATTAACCTTTGTCTCAATTCCTGTTGAAACTCATCTCTCAGCTTCTCAATCATGTGCTCTTCTGTCGAGACATAGTGGCAAACAACAAGAGGTCATGAAATCACTTTTCATATTCTAACACTGACATTTCACCTTGTCGTAACTTTAGGAACTTCTGCTCTTTCACCTTGCGATGGTACCTAGAGTAGAATTGGTTCTCAAACTCTAATTTAAAATCTATCCAAGTCAATGTTTCGGTTGCACACCTCAGCTGGATGGTTTCCCACCATGTCATGGCCCGGTCAGACAGTAGCCGAATGGCACAATTTACCCGTAAGTCTTCAGGTATGTTAATCTGGATCATAGTCTTCTCCACCTCCCTGCTATCTCAGCATCGTGCTCTCCCATATACGGTTTATAACCCATTTCCCTCATACTTTTGACCAACCATACAAGTAACACCACGTTGTTCGTGGTTGCAACAATTCCTGGGGTTATCCGTGGAATTTGTGTAGTTAGAGTTGCTTGAGTCATGGAGTCAGCCATGCCTTCCATTACTGCCTTGACTATTTGAACTAGAAGTCCCAAGTCATTATAAGACGAGGGCACCCCTGTTGGAACGGTTGAGGGGTGTGCCTCCATTCTTTCCTGTTATTCCACCCTTGTTGGGGGCATTTCTTTAGTTTGATTTGGTACCCGCTCTTCTTTAGCTTCTGCGGTTTTTCCCCGCAAGGACTCAGATGTTCTTACTAGAGCATAAGAACCAGTGTCATCCAATGGATCCTTATCTTGCCAACCATAGGCATTTCGACCCATATTCCTCCCTTTAATGGAGGGTGGCTTGGTTCGTGCCCCTTGATGAATGCGTATCATTTTGAAATAGATCAAAACAACTTTATTATCATCAATCCTTAGGATCCTAACCAGGTGCTCTAATACCAACTGTAAAAACCTGGCTTTTCATAGCCAAAAATTGGTGGATTTTTTTTTATAAGTCGTTAGGTTCTCAATGCTTTTCACAATATCATTCTATGAATTTATAAGTGCATTTCATTCATTAGCAAGGCATAACCCATATAGAATAATGTAAATCAACATTCTTAAAAGAGACAATACACATTCTTGCAACAGTATTTAGGGTTTATCGTAACATAATTTATCTCTTAGTGTAGTGCAATATTCATGTGATTTCATAACACAACATTCTCATAAAAGAGAATATCACATACATACATTTACCACATCATGTTTACAAGATCATACTTTCACATTCGTATTCCATTATAATTTTTGATACAAGCCTTTACAAAAGTGTCGAATGACAAATATTCAATTAGTTCGTTCGTTCTTATCAAACACATAAAACCTAAAACATAGTATTACATAGCACCTTTTAAAATATGTGAACTTATGGAACGGGTTTTTCTACGCACCTTGATTGTATGATGTCCCTGTTACAAAAACAACATCAATACAAGAATTGTAAATAATCTAAATATGATAATAAATAACTAGAAGAACATTATTGTTACTTTTTATTATCAACTTAAAATGGGTACATTCCTTCTTTTACTTCTCATATGCATTGTACAATCCTTATTATTTTGTTAAGTGTATTATTCTCACTTATACACCCCAACCTCTCCATAGGAGTTGTAGGGATAAAATTTAAACATCGGTAAGGGTTAATTACTTTACTTTAACCTGGTCATCCACCTTGGATACTTCTAGCCATAGCTAATCACAACATCCAAACTCGGTCATCCATCTTGGATGCCATTAGCCAGAACTAATCACAAAATCAAACCCGTCATCCCTTATGGATACCATTAGCTGAAGCCTATCATCATAATCAACTTGGCTATCCATCTAGATGCCATTAGCTAAATCTAAACATCATATTTAACCCGGCCATCCATCTAGAATGTAATTAGCCAAAGCTAAAAATCATATTCAACCCGGCCATCCATCTAGGATGCCATTAGCCGAAGCTAATCATTAATTCATCACGGCCATCCTCTTAGGATGCTATTAGCCAAAGTTAATTATTAATTCATCCCGACCATCCTTTTAGGATGTCATTAGCCGAAGCTAATCATTAATTCATCTCGGCCATCCCCTTAGGATGTCATTAGTCAAAGTTAATTAAAGTATCATTAAATTCCCCAACTTAAGCATGTTTTATAATAACAAGTCTGATAACATAAGATATCTTTAATTTATGGTAAATGTTCATTTTGAATGCAGGCATATCTCACAATTTAAAGGATTGATTGATGTGTTTAACTATTGAAAGTGAAAAGAAAAAGAGAGGGCTAAGCTTAAAGAAGAGATGTTGGTTCACTTCAAACTAAAACATCATTCAGTTATTGGATCATAACTGGAGTTGTAGAACATGGATTTAGGTCTCCTTTATATGGATGAAAAGCTAAGACATCGGCCTAAAACTTTCATGAGAGTTCAAGGTTCAAAAGGGTTGTTTTCAAGTTCAAATTTTAGCAACAAAAAAGAAGTTGGAATCTGTCATGCAGCCTAGACACTGTTGAGTTTTCAGCCCATATCTCGAGTTCTAGAAATCCAAATGAGCTCATTTTTGTTTTGTTGGAAAGCTGAGATAAATGTCCAGAACTTTCATGAAGACTATTTGTTCAAATTCTAATGTTAGCAGTGATGTTTTGTTCAAACAAGAAGATAATGGTTGTCATCAAGTCAAGAGGTGGCCACCCACTCAATAAGTAGTCACCAAATCAATAGTTCTGAATTTTAGCCTATAAAAGGAGGTATTTTCCATACATTTAGACATCTTGGTTTTTAGATCAAGATCATATTCTTGCTTTCTTTCTTTGTATTTTTGTAATGTTTAATTTTTGCTTTTATTAATCTCTTGTTTATGCTTTTCATCATAACTATGTTCTTATTTAGTTTATTTATGTTTCTCTTCTTCACAATGTTTACCTAAGTTTATTATGTCAATGTGAAAAGGTTTCACTACTGGTGTTATAATAGGTATAATATAAACTCAACATGGACTTCAATATTTATATCCAAGAAAGTTTGTTATTAGCATGTCTTATCTTTTTATCTTACTAATTCTTAATACCTTGCTTGTTAAATTATTAATCTAGATTTGTGTTGTACAATCCTTGGTACAACCAATACTTGACATTTTCATAGCCTACTGTATGGTATAACCGACACCTGTGCTGTGAAAGGAACTTGATTTGTTGTTAACATAAGTTAACATCATGAATTCCTGACAATATTTAAAAGTATGGTGTTACTAAAATAAGATAATTAATATGATCATGTTAAAAATTTATAATGAACTATTAAGGATAAATCATCCGATTGAAACCTTCTTTGTGTGTGGTTTCTAGTTGATTAATAAAAAGAGTTTATACTATTCTTATTTCTAATACTATTAGTGGATCCTCTAACCTTGACAATTGCTTTTATCTTTGATTAATACTCACATCAATATCACATCTCAAAAGTTCTCTTCAACTCCTTCTCATTTGTTGTTTATAATTTTTATAGTTCACCTCCCTATGGTTCGATGACATGATCAAAGAGTTGATGTCTTATCCCAAGTGCAGTAGTGTCACAGTAATAAATAACCCGGCAAGACCGAGGTCGAACCACAGGGAGGTGAACTATATAAATAATAATAATAATAATAATAATAATAATAATAAGAATAATAATAATAATAAGAACAACAACAACAACAACAATGATGATGATGATTTAAAGAGGACTTTGAGATATAAGATTATTAAAGAAGATTAAACAATGATAAAAACAAATGTCAAGGTTAGAGGGTTCACTAATAGTATTAGAGATAAGTAAAATATAAACTCTTTATAAATTATCAACATGATCATATTAATCATCTTATTTACATAATACCATACTTACAAATTTTATCAAGCATTCATGATGCTAACTTATGTTGACAACAAATCAATTTCCTTTCATAACAACGATGTCGGCTGAAAACTATGAAGGATCAAGTATTTGATGTACCAAGTGTTATACAACACAAATCTAGATTAACCATTTAACAAGCAAGCTATTAAGGATTGATAAGATAAAAAAGATAAGACATGTTAATAGCAAATTGTTTAGGATTTAAGCATTGAAGTCTATGTTGAGTTCATATTATACTTATTCTAACACCATTAGTGAAACCTTGTCACCTTGACATAATTAACTTAGCTAGACATAATAAAGAAGAAGAACATAAATAAACAAGATAAGAACATAGTTAACTAAGTATAGTAAAGGAAATGAAAAGCATAAACAAGAGATTAATGAAAATAAAACTTAAGCATTACAACAATAAAGAGAGAGCAAGAACATGATCTTGATCTTAGAACCAAGATTTCTAAATGAATGGCAAATGCCTCCTTTTATAGGCTAAAATTCAGAACTATTCATTTGGTAATTGATTATTGATGTAGTGGCCAACTATTGATTTAGTGGACTTGGTGGACAGCAGCACTCAAGCACTTTGGCTGGATGAAATGACATTGCTCCATTCAGAATTTGGCAAAGTGTTCCTCATGAAAGTTGTTGGAAATCATCTTATCTTGTCACCCATAAAATTTCAGAGCATTTGGATCACTAGAGCTCGAGATATGGCTAAAATACTGAGTAGTGCTGTTGGTGGACGTGGTGGATAGACCTCAAGCTCTTGTCTGGATGAAATGTCATTGTTACCATCCGAATTTGAGAAAATCTTCTTCATGAAAGTTGTTGGAAATTGTCTTTTCCTTCCACCCACCAAATTTCACGTCATTTGGCCTTCTAGAACTCCAGATATGGGTAAAATTCTAAGCAGTGTTTGGGCTGGATTACAGGACAGATTCTGACTTCTCTTTTGTGGCCAAACTTTGAATTTGAAAACAGCAGATTTGGGTCTTACACTATTCATGAACATTGTAGGCCTATTTCTTATCTTTCCATCCATATAAATTAAGCTGAAATCCAAGATCTACAGCTCCAGATATGACCCAATAACTGAACAGTATTCCAATTTGAATTGAATCGGCATCTCCTTTCTAAGCTTAGCCGTTTCTTTGTCCTTTTACTTTCAATAGTTAATCACATCAATCAATCCTTTGAATTGTGAGATATGCCTGCATTTAAAATGAACATTTACCATAAATTAAAGTTATCTTATATTATCAGATCTGTTACTATAAAACATGCTCTAGTTAAGGAGTTATTGATAATTCAAGTGCAAAATGATGATATAAAACCTTGATAAAAATGCACTTTTAAGTACTAATCATTCGACCCCAGTCTTGCTGGGTTATTTATTACTTTGACACTCCTGCACTTGGGATAAGACATTAATCTTTTGATCGTGTCAGTACTCGTACAAACATTTCATAACAATTTAACATCTATTATATCATAATAGTAGACCATTCATGATATTCGTACAAATATTCCACAAGAGTTTAGCACTACCTATAACACAATAAAAGACCCTTCGTAATAAATTCACTTCGAGGAATTAACGTTATGCTAGAAGGAGTGGAAGTCGTCTACTTGTTCCTCCCATGGGTTGTACTTGTCTGGTCAAAAGTCCAATCCCGGTCGTACCACCTAACACATCAATGATCACAAATCAGCACATTTGTATTTTATAATCACATAACTCGTCACCCTAAATATTCCAAAAATACACATGTTCATATTCAAATGTTCCACATATTACACGATCATACGAGGAAATCATTATAAGTATTTAAGTCAATTTTGATATGGAAATGTGTCGCAGAACATCAGTAGTGAAAGCTGGTTCACTGGTGGCACAAAATTGGACAGCGAAAACTAGTTCGCTGGTGGCCCAAAACTCATCAGCAAAAAATGATTCATTAATGAATCAGAAATTATCAATGCAATCCAATCCTATGGCTGGCGCTGAAATCATCAACGCACATAAGCTAGTGCTGACTCAGAAATCATTGACGAGAATTGAGTCGCTGCAGACCTAGAAATCATCAACGCAGTTCGGTTCTACAGCTGGCGCTAAAATCATTAGCCCACATATCCTACTATAAACAGAGAAATCATTGATGAAAACTAAGTCGTTACCTACTCAGAAATCATCAATAAAACCAAGTCAGTACCGATTTAAAAATTGTTAGCGACAAGGTGAGTCATTTCTGGTTTTGCCTTCTCCCTAGGCTATGCGTACCGTTTACGCTACGCGTTTTTCCTTACACATGTTCTGAACTAGCTGAATATAAACATCACCAACCACACTCCAATCATCATACATTATTACACAACACAAAAACATCTCCGTAAGTACATTTGCCAAGGTTTCTCCCAAGTCATCACTTCCAAGACCGACACCTAGCATTGCTACAACCATACATTCTTACATTCACAATTGTATCATGGTAATGCACCTACACAACTAATACAATTCTACCACACATAAGGGTTCTATTTTTATTCCATCTCATGTCATTCTAAATGTGTTCATCATGCATAGTTTCCTTATTGATTTTTCCCTCTTCTTTGACCAGACATTGTTATCCATTTTCTCCCTAGTTTACACATGTAATTCTTTATTTTTATCACCAGTGTATTCACAACAACATGCTATAATTATAACTTTACTCACTTGGTTCATGACCATGTAATTTCGCCATTTATATGACAGATTCAAAGTATTAACTTCAACATGAATTCTATTTCAGCTCAAACATCCTTCTAAGGGTTCAACAAGGTCACAATTATGTGTATTGCATCATTTTAAGGGTTCAACAAGGTCATAATTTTGTGCATTACATCCTACAAACACATTTTCACACAATTTCTTCAAACACATCCATAATTTATGTCATTAACACATGTATAAATTTTTGTTTCAGTTTCACATGATCAAACAACTTTAGAAAGGTCATCATCTTTGCATTTCATCACGCAAACACATTTTGTCCAGCCCTTACTATAGCCGGCCCTCCCCTAGGTTCAAAATCATTCATGTTTCTTGGGTAAGGGTCTGTGCATGCGTTCATTCATCCTTTGTTCTACTTAGGTCTATCCATTTAGTCAAGATTTCTTAAGTTAAGGTGCAAGAACACTACCTCTTTCATTTTCGAGTTTTCTTCCCTTCATTTTTGTCTGGAATTTGGGGTAAAAACCATCTAAAGGAAGGATATTGGTCTTACCTCATGTTTTTAGACAACTTGTGAGCATGTTTTGGTGGTATGGTTCTTCCCTCAAATCTCAGTTTTCTCCTCTTCATCCTCTATTGATTGTAGTCAGCCCTTTCAGCTCACTTTCCTTTCATGGTTTTCTCTCTTTTCTTCTAAGTCTCTTCTCAGCACCCAAAGAGGTTTGCATGCAACTAGGGTTTTGTCAAGTTTTCTTTGAGAAAGAGGAAGAGAAGCAAGAGCATGCATGCATATACAGTTGTTGCAGTTAGTTTTTGTTAAGAGAAAGGGTCACCTTCTCTCTCTCCCTTGCATTTATACCCCCTCTTTAATGAGGTAGGGGTGTTTGGGTATTGGTCAAGGTTGTCCTTATCCTTTTTTAGGTTATTTTGGGCTGGTTTCTATTCCAATTCTCTCTTAGGATAGGCCAGCCCTCCTCCTCCAGAATTTTCTCTAAAGCTAGCCGGTTTATATCCTTCAATATTAATTCAAAGACTAAAGTTTTTTGTCGGGTTTTACAAAACGCATGGATTTGTCAGCGTACACAACCACCGTTGACTCAAAAATCATCAACCAAAACTGAGTCTTTGTCGACTCATAAATCATCAGCAAAACTGCTTCCACAACTAACGCATGGATTCGTCAGCGCACACAGCCCCTGTTAACTCAGAAATCATCAACGAAAATGAGTCGCTGTCGACTCAGAAATTGTCAACGAAACTACTTACATAGCTGACGCATGGATTCGTTAGCGCATATAACCCCTGTTGACTAAGAAATCAAAAATGAAAACTGAGTCGTTTCTGACTCAGAAAACATCAACGAAACGGCTTCCACAGCCGACGCATGGATTCATCAGCGCACACAGCCCCTGTTGACTCAGAAATCATCAACAAAAAATGAGTTATTACTGACTCATAAATCATCAACGAAAACTGAGTCACTACTGACTCAGAAATCGTCAACCAAAACTGTGTCGTTGTCGATTCAGAAATCGGCAGCGACGTTGGAGTCGTTTCTGTCTTTACTTGTTTTTTTGTTTACATAAAGATTTAGATAATTTCTTACTGGTAGTTCGAGTGGATTATTGTTGGAGGCTGGACAATTAGACGACTTATGATTTGCGACAACCCAACTTTTAAAGAATTATTCAAAGCCGAAAAAAATTATATTTTTAGATAATAAATCCTTAAACAATTCTAGATCTCTCTAAAGAGATCTTAGAGGCTCTCGAATAATTTTATTTTATTATTTACGCTATATATAATATTCAGGAATCTGATAATTATAAGCAAAAACATTTTAAGTTTGAAGAAACTGAAGTTGACTTTGTAGGTTTTTGAGTTTAGATTCTTTAACCATCATAACTAGAGTGAAAGAGGTGGCTAAGGATACCATATGAATTAACTCTACATGTAAATGATGAATTATCTTGGAAATCTATTGAGTTGTTTGCTCCATGATAGGTAAAGCTTTATGGAGTTGTTCCTCAATTTTATTTTTTTGTTTGCTTAGCAATTTTGTGAAGTATTTTGTTATGTGCCAGTGCATTCTCATATTGCCAATTAAGGACTTCCTCAATTCGATAGGTGAGGAAATTCATATATATATATATATATATATATAGCAATGGTAAGGTGTATAAAGACAAATGTGCAACCTAAAACCACATTAAAATCATATTATCTTCTAGGTTTTGAATCATATAATGTCAGAAGAAAGAAAGTGACCGTAGTTATATCAATTTGGATATTAATGATCTCCTATAATTATATTTGGTCCAAATGTATGAAAACTTAAATGAGAATGGGAGGGGAAAAAAGAATTTTAAATTTAATTTCATCTTAAGAAAGAAAGAAATGTCCTGGAAAATGCAAAAGTTCTATTTAAGATTTGGTTCTAGCATCCAATCCAAGCAGGAAATAGTTATGTGATACGTTCACATAATCTCAAATTCAACATCTCCCACAAGCCTTGAGCTCCATCCTCTAAGATTTCAACAAAATAGTGCGCAAACCATTATTATGCTACTCATGCATTGTAAAGAAGTAGAAGAAGAAAACATTATGCTCCACGGAAATATTTAAAATGTAATGTAGTAAAATAGCACGAAAATAAATAACCACGAGTGTTTCACTCTTTAGGCTCCTTCAAATATTCTCGCAACAGAGGATTGCCAAATCTCAATATCGCTCTCCATTTTTGTATTATATAAATATATTCTCTCTCTCACTCACCTTCTCAGCTACAAATTCCATTTCTTTTCTTTTCGTTTAATTAAGAGGAGTGGAATAACTAAGAAAAGATAAAAAAGAAAAAAAACGGAGAGAGACACATAAAAGCCTCTCTTCAAAGCATGAGCACCTCTTCCTCTGTTTACATTTCAACAATTCCTCCCCTTAGATCTTAGCTTCTCTCAAATTTCCCATCTGGGTCCTCTCCAATATGGTAAATTATTAATCTTTCACTCTTCTTTTCTCCTGATCTCAATCAAGCATTATCTGGGTCGTGATACATCCACAACAATTCCTGTGCTTATTATTTTTTTTTTTTTGGTTCATCAGTTATCATGGATTGGCTTTTGATTGGTGCTAGAAGGATCAGATGATCCTAGATTGGATTTGTTAAACACCCACCTTCCTTTTTTGACTGGGCATCAATCAGATTCTATCTAAATCATTTTAAACGGGTATTCTTTTTTCTTTGCTTGTCTGACTGTTCTTATTGACAGATTGATCTGTTCTTATTCTATTGATAAACATTGAGCATTTGCATCGAAGTTTTTATTCACTTGTATAATTCATATTTGTTTACTACTAATTAAGCTAATGATTATTAGATTATCAACTGAATTATAAATTTTGTTTGATTTGGATGTTATATTTTGAATACCTTTTCTTTTTATTGGTATTCGCAATGGATGAGAGAATTTGTTGTAATGGATTCTTGTAGCAAGAGATGGAATCAGATCTTGGTAAGCTCTTCATTGGTGGGATTTCATGGGACACTGATGAGGAACGTCTAAAGGAATATTTTAGCAAGTATGGGGAAGTGGTTGAGGCAGTGATCATGAGAGATCGAGCAACAGGCCGTGCCCGTGGCTTTGGTTTTGTTGTCTTTTCAGATCTTACTGTTGCCGAGAGGGTCATCATGGAGAAGCATGTGATTGACGGCCGCACGGTGAGTAGCTTGATTGCAAAAATCTTGTTTGCATTGTGAAAATTTATGGCGCCATGTTAACTTTCTTGTTCTAATTCAGATCATATTTGTTTAGATGTCCAAATTCATGAGTTGAACATACTCTTTCTCCCATGTTTAACTCCGAGTTAGTATTGTGAAATTAATATTAGGACAATTAAAATATTCGTATTTTAATTTCGTTGCAGAATGTTTTGAAATGTATCAACTTCAAGTTTAGTACTCTGTATTAAAGAGTGAAAGAGACTTTATGGTTATGGTCTCCGACGATGGTGAGAAATGTAAACCAATTTTGGTCTGGAGTAGAATGAAATGTAACTTATTGTATGCTGACACTAGAAACTAGAATGAAATGTAACTGCTTGATTTTAGATACTCCGCTCTCAATGTCTCAGGTTGAAGCAAAGAAGGCTGTTCCTAGGGATGATCAGCACATTTTAAGTAGAAGCATTAGTAATATTCATGGTTCTCCAGGTCCTGGACGCACCAAAAAGATTTTTGTTGGAGGCCTGGCATCTACAGTTACCGAAAATGAATTTAAGAAGTACTTTGAGCAGTATGGTATTATTATTGATGTTGTAGTGATGTATGATCATAACACTCAAAGGCCAAGAGGCTTTGGCTTCATCACTTATGATTCAGAGGAAGCAGTTGACAGAGTTCTGCATAAAACATTTCATGAACTCAATGGTAAAATGGTTGAGGTCAAGCGGGCAGTCCCAAAGGAGTTATCACCAGGGCCTAGTCGGAGCCCTCTGATGGGGTACAACTACGGTTTGACTAGGGCCAACAACTTTCTTAATTCATATGCTCAGGGATATAATATGAGCTCTGTTGGAGGTTTTGGAATGAGGATGGATGGTAGGTTTAATCCACTTGTCACTGGTCGAAGTGGCTTTGCTCCATTTGGCACCAGTGGTTATGGGACAAGTATGAATTTAGAGCCAGTCTTGAGTCCAAGCTATGGTGGAGGTTCCAACTTTGGCAATGCTCCTGCATATGGGCGGATCTCAAGTCCCTATTATAGTAGTAATCCAAGCAGGTACAGCACCCCAATAGGTTATGGTGTTGGGAATGCAAGAAATGATTCTCTCTTGAGCCCTACTACTCGGAATGTTTGGGGAAATGGGGGCCTCAACACTGCCACAAATCCTGGCAGCCCTGGTCCTCTGGTGGGATCTGGATCTGGAAGTTTTGGAGTTTCATTTGGGAATAGTGGAGCAAATTGGGGCACCTCCACTGTTTCAGCTCAAGGTGGAGGGATTACTTCTGGCTATACTAGTGGCAGCATGGGTTATGGGAATGGTGACAGCAATTATAGTGGTTCAGTTTATGGTGGGTCAGGATATGCAAGAAACAGTGGAGCTAGTGTACCACCAACTTCATCATTCTCTGGTGCAATTGGTGGTTATGAGGGGTCCTATGGGGAACTTTACCGTAGTGGTTCAGTTTATGGTGATTCAACTTGGCGAACTGCAATCCCCGAGCTAGATGGGTCCGGATCATTTGGTTATGGACTCGGAGATGTAGCTTCAGATGTTACAACTAAGAGTTCTGAGGGTTATATTGGGAGTTATGGTGTTACAAGTAGACAGTCAAATAGAGGTAACACTTTCCTTTGAACATTCTTTGAAATAGTTTAGGTTGTAAATAAAATCTAATAGAACTATATATACATATATGCCAGTGCACATGGGCATCTGTGTGTCTGCAATTGTCACAAACATTTATGTTGAGTGAAAACTTCTAGAAGAATTCTTTTACTGGACCATCAAAACAATTATATGAAGTTTGAGCGCTCTTTTATTTCTTTTGCATTGACAAGTTCATAGCAAAATCTCAATTAGGTTTGCTTATAAAGTAAAAGATGGTTTTCTCTCCTCATTGAAGGATATTATCCATTTCCATGTAGACATGCCCTTATCAATATTAATTTCTTCGGATTGGTATCGTAACTTTTTATTTCCCTTCACCTGCATTTTTGTTGAAAAGGATCCACACTGCTGCCTCGACTACACATGCTTTAGTAATTTTCTAGACGTGTTAACTCTACATGGATTTCTTTTTTTTAATTATTCTGACTGACCTTGTCTTGCATATAAACCTTGAATTCTTAACAATTTGGATCGATGACATATCAGAACTTTAATTTTCATTTCCAGATTTTTAACCAATTGGTAGGCCTATTTATATGTTGTCTAATTCTCTTATTCTGGAATTCACTTGCATAAAAAACTGTGAAGAAAGTTTATATATATATATATATATATAGTTCTCTCATTCTTTCCTTTGGGAGTGGAAGTGGACATCAATAATCTCTAAATTCGAAAAGTATTCCTATGCTATGTTTGACTTAGTGGACATGTGTCTACATATCTATCTAAATATGCGGGTTCATCTAAAACATTGACTTGTCCAAACATGCATTTGAGCAATCTGAGTTTTAAAAGATATAATAAAATATTAAGACGCATCTTCAGCTTTTAGCTATTTTGGTTGCCGACATTCAGTAGCTAATTGCTAACATCTGGTACTAATTTTAGCTTTTCTTTTAATTGGTACTTGCTTCAGGAATTGCTACCTAGGAGATCTGTTAATGGATATCACTTGATAATTGTAGGTGAAGGAATCTCTTTAAACAGGTGAAGAATTGTGAATTTCATACATCCCGTCTTGATTACGTTCAGCTTATAAAGAAATTTATCTTACAGAGCTAACGAGGGTTCTTGATTTGCATTATACACATTGAGAGAAAGCAGTTACAAGGGATTTTGTTTAAGGTTTGAGATTTGATTATTTTTTCTTTCTACATTAGTCAAAAGCTTAGGTTCCTTTGGCATTTGAGTGAGGTGTAAAATCGGATTGTGGGACATATACTCAGGAAGATTGGTTCCATAAATGTATGTGCATCTTCAGCGAGGTGCCCCTGTGGTAGTGGTAGTTGGTAAAAAAAAAAAAAAAGAGAAGGATTTTCTTTCATTTTCTTTTTTGATTTTGCCTGCCTAAGGTGCTCGTTGCTTTCAGTGTTTTTCCTCTTTATTTGTCTCTCCCAGATTGTATTTGAGGTTTTTTCTTATCTGCTAGTGTTAAACATTATAAGGGATGTTCTTTTACGATCCCCACCCCCAGAAATAAGTTACATAATATTCTGATTCATTTTTTATTAATTGAGAGTACTATAAAAGCAAGTTCACACTCGAATGGATGCTGTTCTTTCATGTATTTAAATGAATGCGAGATTGAGGTTGAGATTGTGATTGCATGTTATTACCCTCGTATGGTTCTATAATTATCAGGTAGCATAAATAAATATTTTGTGCAAAATGCTAATGATATACTGGAGTTGTTGCGGTATGCGGACATGCGGTGTTTGGAGTCGCCACTTAGTTGTTTAGTTCAGGGTCTTCAGAAAACCCGAATATACTGGTCTTATCAGAGATTTGAGGGTAAGAGATTGATTGTGGTTAGAGAAGATATTAGCACCCCTAGCACACCTTACCCGAGGTAAGTTGTTTTGTGGTTTGATATGGTTTAGAGGTTTTAATGGTTTTTGGTTGGTGGACTATTTGTCGTTTAAGATTTGAGATTTACTTGTATGAATAAACTTGACATTTAAGAATTTATTATGGACCGTGTACCCAAATAAATTATTAGGAAAAGGTTCTTTGTAATTTTTATATTACGGTGGAAAAACTCTAAATTAAAATTGATGAATATTTAAAATAATTTTAAGAATTTTCTAGTCAACTCTGATATTTCAAATATCAGCCTCATTTGTAGGTCTAACATTCTATACTAGGATTTTTAATTGTTAATTCTCATAGATTAAAAAAATGGTGGTCTATTGAAATATTGGTCAATTCTCATAAATTTAATAAACTAGTTAAATTCTAAAATCCATGGTTGGTGGATTATTTGTCATTTCGGGGTTGTACTATATATATATATATATATATATATATATATATATATATATATAAAACAAACATAATTCAAATTCAAGATAAATTAATTATAAATTATTCAATACAAACACATGCCAAATAAATATAATTTTAAAATTTAAAATATTTCTAAATAGTTAAGATTAAATAGATCTTTAACTTAAAGTAATTCAATTTAAATAAAATATCAAAATATTATGAAAGTAAAATGTTTTAATACAAATATTTTAAATATAAAGTTAGATCAATATTATCAAGGCTAATGGAATCTAAAGCATCCCTTGTTTTGCTCAAATTCTTACAAAGTATAAACATGAAAAAAACAACATGAATATAAACCATATATATTAGTGATAAATCTAATTTTAAAAAATTAATATCATTGTTAATGAAAATAATAATAATAATTTTCAATATTATTATTCATTGTTATTGAAACTAGTAATGAAAAATAGCTTTTTATAATTGGGTGGTTTAATTAATTAAATTGAATAAGGTTCAATTTGATTCAATAGCTTTTCAAGA
>Ga0325400_1000083_pt1 | contig 54748 bp, 52 predicted proteins | sample PopdelMetagenome_2_FD_205662 | JGI IMG/M metagenome (GOLD analysis project Ga0325400, IMG submission 205662) | Populus deltoides microbial communities from Bellville, Georgia, United States - Xylem-PdKOR-R1 | ecosystem: Host-associated > Plants > Phyllosphere > Stem > Wood/Secondary xylem... | reverse complement strand
CGTCTCGTCAGGAAAAAGTAGTGACCAACGCATTCACAATCGACCAAGTATCGTGGCACACCAACACTCCAGGAAACACCGAGTCGCGCGAGCATATTGTGCGTCGATTCGCTATCATTGCGAATTTCTTACAAGGTAACGGGCTAACCGTTCGCGAAATGAGCTGCCGCGAAACGGACATTGGAGACGATTTCGCGATAAACTCCGATGACCTGACCGAGGTAGGCTTGGCGGTAGTAAAGGCTGCTTACGATAAGTGGCTGACCAAAGCGGATAATGGCTTGCCGCCTGAGGACGTGACGTTGCTGGAAAAGGCGTTGACGAAGGTTCGCGGCGCCTAACCGGCTGTCATATCGCTCGCTCGCCGCGTCGTGTCCGTCGATGGCGCCGATCTGTGCGCCGTCGCGGATGCCGAGAGCGTCGGTGAGGTTGGCGCGACTGTCGGTGTAGACGGTCGCGCCGATGCGGGCGCGACTGATCGCGACCGCGCAGTCTGGCGGAGGGCAGCGACTTCGGCGACAACCTCCTCGCCGCGCTGCCCGACGTGATCGGCTCCACCGTCGGCACCCTCATCGGCGATGCGGTGAAGGGCCGGCCAGCGCTGGAGAAGGCGCGGCGCGAGGAAGCGCGACGCCGCGGCGAGGATGCCCCGGCAGCCGATGAGGGCGGCGGCGAGGAGATCGTGGTCCGCGGCCGTCGGCGCCCGGTCACCGACGCCGAGATCGCCGCCGAGCGCGCCCGCAACGCCGCCGAGGACCGGTCGCTCGACCTTTTGCAACATGGCTACGCTCCGGTCACGTCGCAGACGCAGGAGCAGAACAACGCGATCGTCGACGAGGCGCAGCGGTTCACGCAGGCGCGGACCGACGTGGACGCCGGAACAAAGCAGAGCATCATCGGCGAACTCGAGGACCGCCGGAACCATTACAACAGCATCCTCCCCGCCGCGGCCGCGGCGGTCGGCACGGTTGTCGGCGCCACCGCCGTCGCCGCAGACGTGACCAGCGGGGGCAGCTTCTCGCTGTTCGGCTACAACCTCCTCTCCTACGGCGGCAACGGGTTCCAGCTGGGCGGCAGCCGAGGCCTGACGGTGAGCTTCCGCAGCGGCACCGCGGCGGTGAGCGTGGGCGGCAGCAACGGCGTCAACCTCACCGCCAGCGCGCGGCTGAACGGCTTGCGGAGCATCGATCTCAGCGCGCGGGCCAGCGTCGGGGGCGGCAGGCTGGTCGACGGCAATCTCGCGCTCAGCACCCGGCCGGGTGCCACGTCGCTGTCGGGTGGCCTGACGCTCGATGGCGGCCGGCTGCTGAACACCGGGCTCAACGTCGACGTCGGTCGGCAAGGCACCTTCGTCGCGGGGCGGCTGTACGCGGACGAAGGCCTCCTCAACGTCGGCGGCTCGCTGAGCGTGAGCCCGAACAACGACGTGTTCGCCACCGGGCGCCTCAGCCTGTCGGGCGGCGAGCGGCTGGATGCCGGGGGCACCTTCGGGCTCAACGACGGTGGGTTGCGGATCAGCAGCCGGTTCAACGTCGATAACGGCGCGATCGACACCGCCGGCAGCCTGCGGGTCGGCAGGAACGACATCGGCCTGTCCGACAGCCGCCTCCGCCTCGGCGGCTATACGCTGGTCGGGGATGCTGCACCGACGCTTCCGGCGCTAGCCGCAGACGGACTCCCGATCCGCTATTATATTCCAAAGCTCTATCATTATACGAGCGACTCTGGCTTGACGGCATTCCATCGAGCGAGTCGTTAAACCCATCCTTGAAGGCGTTAAATCCAAATGATGCTCGGTTCGGAAATGGACAGTACCTGTCAGACATCGCGCCAGGAACGATGACGCCGGCTCAGCTTTCTAGGAAGTTTGTAACTAGGCCGTTTTCGGGAATCGCTTCTCCAACTTTGTAGAGGTTGGTACTTTGGGTCTAGCGGTTGTCGAGGGGGGAGCGGGCGTCTATGTCATTCGTAACGAGTCACCTCTAGGGTCAGGACTCGTTGATCACAGCCAATATAAAAACTCTTGTCACAACGGCGCCGACGAAAGGCTGGGAGGGCCCGAGCTTCGCTGCTGCCGGGCGACAAACCTCTTCGAGCGCTGTGGGGGTATCCGCAAGAGCTGTGGGACATGATGATGCGGAGAGGCTGGTGGGTCCGCCGGGGTTTTCTCCCGTCGGGTCCGCCCCTCAATGAAAACAGTAACTTAGCCCTAGCTGCTAGACGCATTGTGTCACAGCATTGTGTCTCACTCAATCGCAAATGATCGCCGAGAGCCGGTGGTTTCCGTCAAGCTGTTCCTACTCGGCATCCCGTCCAGATGAAGCACTGATGTTCCTCCTCGTTGTCAGATACGCCCCAAGGCGGAGGAAATCGCTTCATCGGCAGCGGCGGTGCAGGCACGGGTCGCACCTCCTCGCTAAACACTAGGTAGCTCTCACGCTCGAATACTCGCCCTCTCCAATCGATACGGTAGCACGTGAGAACGCCGTCCACGTCAGCATGAGCGACTCCAAGTAAATCACCGGAGTATAGCCCCCAATCTCTGACATCAGAGTAAGCCTTGAAATGAACTAAATCACCCGGTGAGTACAAGAGCATCACGGCATCTCCATTGCTAACCCAAAGAGTGCATGGTCGACAAAGCGCAGTCAATCGCGAAGGTTACAAGTCTGGCCAACGGCAGCGAAGCACGTCGACCCCTTTTGTTACTATCCACGGAGTGAGTGATTTGATCAGCGCGTAGTGCGTCGTCCGTCGACCGGACGCCGAGCGAGACCGCGCCGTTGCATCGGGTTGCAACGAATGCTGGCTTCCTTTCAGGCGTTCACCGGCGCGGCGAACCATGCAGAATAATCTGCGCGGCTCACGAGATCGGCTTCGTTATGAGGGTAGAGGCGCTTGGCGAAGTCGTAGTTTATCGCAGCAAGCGCCCGACCAGCGTCTTGCGCCCAGCCCAACGCACGACGAACAATCCGAAGCTCCTTTGTGGCACGTGCGTGAAACTCGTCCTCTTCACCCCGAGCAACCTCGTAGATGCCCATCTGTTCTAGTCGGGCGCGCGCGGACACGAACATCTTGGCTGTGTAGATCAGGCTGAACGCCTCACGGGAGACCAGCTTTTTGCGGTCGGCGCGCTTAACGGTCTTTAGCCACAAGGCATATTCGCGTTTGAAAGCTGTTTGCCTTTCAAGGTTGTCCGCCCAAGGAGGCGTGTACAGGCCACGGTTCGCGTTCCTTGAGGCGAGACGGTGGGCAACATCTCCGGTGTCTGTCCCCGCTCTAGCGCCGAGTGTAGCGTGCTGTACGGAGTGCCGAGCCGTTCAGCCAACTCGCCGAGCGTTACGCGCTCGCCATTGAAAACTGCCCATCGTGTGTTTGCCCGATTTCGCGTCTGTTCAGCTTTGGTCGCCCATCGGCACAGGCCGGGTCCATAGCGCCGAATGGAATTATCGATCCGTTCTATGCTGCCGTCGGGGATCAATCGAGGACCGATATCAGCGAGAAAGCCTCGGAACTGATCCCAAGCGGGATCAATCTCGCACAGCCCCTGCTTGGCACGTCGTTTCATGTTCGCGTGGCAGCTTGCCTCGCCCGCATACTTCTTCCGCAGTTCGCCGGGCGATAGGCGCCTCAAATCCTCCGCGAACTCCCGCTCGCCGGAGCCCACGTCCCTTGTATGCGTCACGATTGTACGTCCTACGATCTCATATTCAGGACCTCTCGGAAGAGGTACAACGACATTCACGTGCTAGGTGGAGGCGCCTGCGCAATAGCGTGACACGGTCGCCTTGGAGAGGCCAAACGCAACCATCGTCTGGCTGATGCTCGCTCCGTTGACGCGCCTCCATTCCGCTACCACGTCGGGATCGGCGCTATGAGGCCGACCCAAGCTGGCCTTTCCACGATGCGTCTTGCCAGTGGTCGCAAGCGCAAACCGAGCAGCGTCCCTGCCAGCATCGCAGCGCTCCTTAATACGCTGCCGCTCCAAGTCGGCAATCTGGGCGAGCACGGCCACAACGATCTCCGCGGCGCCGCGACCGATCGCACCCAGCCCACGCACATCGACGTTGACACCGGCATCCAAAAGGCGGCGCACCGTCGCTTGCACGTCCAAGGCATCCCGCCCGAGCCTGTCTAGTGCGTACACAAAGAGCGTGTCGCCTTCTCGGATATACGACAGGAGCTTGGAAAAACCTGGACGTTCGGCGGCAAGCGTCGCGCCGCTGACGCCGTCATCGACGAACTCACGGTCAAAGGATTGGCCGAGAGCCTGCCGCTGTGCTTCGATACTCTGGCTACCGGTCGAGACCCTGAAATACGCAATACGGCTCATGCGCGACCTACCTCAAAAGATATAACGCACTTCTGCGCCATACGCAGAACTCTGTCAAATACCTTATGAGGCAATCTGCTGTAGGCCTGAGGCCCTGATTCAAAAGTTACAAGTTTAGAGTCTCTGTAAGGGCAACGCCCGGAGGTCACCTCATTTGATCCATCGATCTCCACTTTGGGATCGCCGCTGAGAGCCGTGCCTTGAACAGCTTGCCGTGGTTCGGGATGGCAAGGTGCAGAAGCTCGTGGGCGATAACGAAGTCCTGAAACTCGCGCTCACGCAGCGCCAGTTCCAATGAGATGGTTACAATCCCAGAGGAGGAGCACGAGCCCCACTTGTGCTTCATTCTCTGGATGCGCACCACGCGCGGGTTGACGCTCAGCCGACATGACCAATCGAGAACGAGAGTCCGCAGCATCGCCCGCTGCGCGTCAATCGGGTGATCGGTCATCGGACGACAGCAGGTTGGAAAGGATCAGATCAACCACGCGCGCGCGCTCGTCTCCGTCGAGTGTCAGCAACTCGCGATAGAGCGCAGCGCGCAAACGACGTCTCTCCTCGTCGTTCACCGAAGCGTTGGGATAGCGGGTGAGCAGAGCCTCGGCTTCGCGCCCGAGGTCGAGTGAGCCCACATTGATACTTGCCAACGCCGGATCGTCTCGCAGCAGCCAGTGGATACCGAAGCCCCGCGTGGAAAGGCCACTTGCCTTTGCGGCTGCCAAGGCGGCGTCCTTCTCGCGGGCTAAGGCCGCGAGCTGGTCCATAGCCGCAAGGCCGGTGACATTTCGGTTTTCAAGGTCTTTCAATATGCGTTCGGCGCGAGCTTGGATCGACCGCAGAACGGGCGTTCCGCCGTCGTCGTTTGCGTCGTTGCGCCCCCCGACGACGAGGTTGACCACCTTGCTCTCGTCGCTGCCTGGTTGACCGCGCAGGCCCTCCAGCGTCTTCACGTCGAAGGTGATCGACTTTGTAAGCCGCCCGAGACCCTCTTGTGTGGCACTCTCCTCCACGAGGCGCTTGGTCTTGTAGGCGAGGTCGCCAACATATCCGCCGCGCTCGCCGTAGGCGTTACGAACCGCCGCATAGAGTTCCGCCAGTCGCTTGTACGAGGCGATATGGTCGCGCAGCTCCGGTGAGGGAGATAGCACCTCCCAGAGCGTCTCTATGTCCTTGAACGCCTCGTAGAAAACCTTGCGAAGTTCGGGTTCGAGGAACCTGCCGTAGATGACTTGCTCCAGCCGCTCGTCCGGGGTTCCACTTTCCGTGGTGCCGAGATATTCAGCTCTCGCCTGCTCTATACGAGCGAGGAAGTCCGCCAGGAGCACGTCCAGGTTCTCGATCACGCCGCTCACGTCCGAGCTGTCGAAGCGCAGCGCCTTTCGTAGCTCTCTCAGGACGCCTACGAAGTCGATCACCAAGCCGATCGGCTTGCGCACGTCGTTCGCGTCCACATACGGACGGTTCACCCTCGCGATAGCTTGTAGGAGCACATGGTCGCGCATCGGCTTGTCGAGGTACATACAATAGAGGATCGGCGCGTCGTAGCCGGTCAGGAGCTTGTCGGTGACGATCAAGATTTTCGGGTCCGACCCCGGCTTCTTGAACAGCTTGCGAGCGTCCTCCTCCTGTCCTGGGGTCAGCTGGAGTTCCGCCACGAGCGGCCTGTCGAGAACGTCAGCGGCGCTCTCCGTGTAGATAGCCTTGCTCCACTCGGGCGGTAGATGACGGTCGAGGGCACGCTTGTATTTCGCGCACGCCTCCCGGTTCACCGCAACGAGGAAGGCTTTGTAGCCGAGCGGATCGACCGTTTCGCGGAAGTGCTGGGCGACATAGGCCGCCACCTTCTCGATGCGGTCATCGGCGGTGAGAAACGTGCGGATGCCCACAGCTCGGTCGAGCACGCGGTTCAGCTCCTCAACGTCGCTGATCCCCTCGGTCTCGGCCAGCGCAAAGAACTCGGTGTCGAGCCGCTCTGCGGGAATAGCCATCTCCGCCGGTGCCATCGTGTGCCGAATTGGCAGCGTCGTCTCGTCCTCGATCGACTCGGCGATGGAGTATTTGTCGAGGTAGCCCCGCTCGTCGTCACGCCCGAAGACCTTGAAGGTGCCTTGGCCGTGCGCGGTCTTGTCGATTGGCGTGCCGGTGAAGCCGATGATGGTGGCGTTCGGGACCGCCGCCATCATGTATGACCCAAGGTCCTTAGCGACTGATCGATGCGCCTCGTCGATAAAGACGAAGACGTTGTCCCGGATGTTCGCGTCCTTGTCGATGCCCTCGAACCGATGAATGGTCGAGAGGATCAGGCCGCGCTTGTCCGATCTAAGCAGGTCCGCCACCGCGGCCTTCGACCCCGCACGCCAGACGGGGATGTCATGCCCTTGCAGTTCGCCAAGCAGCTTCTCCACCCACCCTTTGAGCTGACCCTCCAGCTCGATGCGGTCCACCACTAGGATCACCGTGGCGTTCGCAAACCGAGCCTTGTCCTCCAGGAGCAAGCGGGCGGCGGTCAGCAGCGTGAAGGTTTTGCCTGAGCCCTGCGTGTGCCAGACAAGCCCACGACGCTTCTCGGGGTCGCCACAGCGGGCCAAGATCGCATCTATGGCCACACGCTGGTGCTGACGGAGCACGGACTTCCGCGTCTCGCCATCCTCGACGTAGAACAAAATCCAGTGTTGGAGCGTGCGGAGGAAGTCGGTGGGCTCAAAGAAGGACTGCACAGCGAAGCGATACGCCTCGTCGCGCGTCTGCTTCCACCGCGCCATAAAGCGCCGGTTGGCGTTCCAGGTGACCCCATACCAGTAGTCGAGCAGGTGCGTGACGTTGAAGAGCTGGGGCGCGCCGACCAGCTCGGGCGTCTCAAGCTCGTAGCGTTTAAGCTGCCCCACCCCACGCTCGATCGCGTCGCCGCTCTTGGGGTTTTTGTGCTCCACGATGCACGCCGGGATGCCGTTGACCGTGAACATTACGTCGGCACGGTTGCCTTTCCGCGCAGGCGGTTTCAGCGCCCACTCCCACGTGACGTGCAACGCGTTGCAACTCGGGTGCTCGAAGTCGATCAGCGCGACCGGACGGTGGCGCTTCTCGGCCTCGTCGTACCATTGCCGCTCACCGCGAAGCCAGCCCAGCATCTCGCGATTGCCTTCGACGGTGGGCGGGAGTGCCTCCAGCCGCTCCATAACCTGCCGGCTGGCTTCGTCGCTCATCCAAGCGTTGAACTTGCGCAGCGCCAGCGCGACCTCGTCTCTGAGGAGCATACCCGCCTCGCCCCCACGCTTCTGCTTGGCGACGTCCGGCGGAAGGGGCGTCCAGCCGATCGCGGCTGCGTGCTCGACCATCGGGAACTGGACGGTGCCCGCTTCGCTGATCTTGAGATCGCTCATCGCGCGTGCTCCCGGTCCGGTGGCTTCAGGGCAGACAAGTCGAGGTCTCCAACGCTGATCTCGCCGGTCATAAGTCGATGAAGTATTGCTAGAAAGAGGTCATCGAGCACCACACGCTTGCTCCTGTGAAGATCAATTTTTGCGTCTATGGCGTCGAAAACCGTTGCGATCTCACGCTGCTCGTCTTGCGTCGGCGGCAGAGGGACTAGGATTGGTTGAAGGTCTTTCTTGTTAAGCTGAGGGGTGGGTCCGGGCTGAGTGATTGAACGAAGATCGAAGTGCTGAAACCAGTGAAAAAGGTATCGGGCGTCGGTGTTGTCGCGAGCAATCACGCCGATCACATTTGGGTCAAAAGCCGTCCAGGTTGTACTCATACGTTTTTTATTCGTAGCGATCGCGGCTCCTCGCTTTGGAAAAATAATGGTTTGAGGTGGTGCACAACGCCCTTGCGCAACCCGCAAGCTTACTCGTTGCGACAAGGCCGAAGACCGGAGATCCGTCTCGTTCCCGATCCTATTCATATCCGCCACCTTGATGCCGAGAACCTCCACGTTCCGTTCACCTTCGTCGCCGGCGGCGCGCAGCTCCTCAAGCGTCATTCGTGTTGAAACTACCGTCGCGCAGTGCGAGAGAAACTCGGTAGTCCAGCTCTCCGGCACGGGCCCGATATCACTCTCTCTCTGCGCCTCCCTGCGTAGCCCAGTACGGAATACTTTTCTTAGTGTCGCGCCTTTCAACTCCACGGCGGCTTTCAAGGACGCCTCTTCTGCCAGAGCGGCGGCCTTTACCGCTTCTAGCGCCATCCCTATTGCTTGCTCCTCGTGGTGCTCGAAGCTTGGGATAGGCAGGTCGAGGAGCACACTTTCGGATACTCGCTGCCGCCCCGTCGAACCCTCCATTCGCTCGGCAATGTGGTGCCGGACGTCCGGATGGAGAAGGTAGAAGAATAGCAGGCGAGGATCATGCTCGGGTGACCGAGGTCGCAACGGGATCACCTCGGTCGTCGCGAAGCCGAACGGAAGCGACAGGTCTCGCACCAATGCCTGCTTGCCGTTCTCAAACGACGGCGTGATCTTGGCGATGAGAAGGTCGCCTCGCTCGAAATAGGTGCCGCTCGCGATATCAGCACGCGGCTTTGACGAAATATCGGGCTGAAACGCCCCTCCTTGCGGCACCGCGTCCATCGGCAGGAAGGGCACATGGGGATGCGCGCTGACATCGAGCTTTCGCGGCTTCCGAGTAACCTCATAGGCGTCCCCGACGCGGGACCAGGAGCGGCCTTTAGCCAATGTGGCCTCAAGCAGGCTCACGGACGAACCCCGCGAGCATATTGCCGATAAAAGCCGAGAGACGTTGCCCCTCCATTTCCAGAGCGGCGACCTTGTCCAGCAAGGGACCTATTTCGCCAAAGTCCGTTGAGCTCGCCTGACCGACCCACCGGCTCGGGCTAAGGTTATAGTCTGCGTCTCTGGCTTGCTCAGTTGTGATGACGGCTATTTCACCCTCCACCGGCTCGCCCTTGTTGTAAGCCAGAGCGAGCGCCTTGACGTCATCGGCGGGGATGTAGTTCTTGGGCGCCCCCTTGCGAACGCGGCGCGAGGCGTTGAAGAGGGTGATCCGGCCCTGCCGCGAAGGCGGCTTGCGCCGGTTGAGGACAACGACGACGCCCGGTGCGCCGGTGTTGTAGAACAGGTTGTCTGGAAGCAAAATCACGCCGTCGATTAGGTCTTGATCCACGAACCAACGGCGAATTTTGCGTTCCTTGTCTTCGTTCTTCGAGCCCGAGCCCCGCGTGACCGCGCCCGTGTCGAGCACCACCGCCGCCCGCCCGCGCGCGTTGAGGCAAGCGAGCGTGTGCTGGAGCCATGCCCAATCCCCTTTTCCGCTTGTCACCCCGCCTGCCGGAACGAAGCGATCGAACGGGTCGTCGGCGAACACGCTAGGGGCGAAGGGCTGGTTCCACATTGGGTTGGCGACAACCAGGTCATAGGTGCGGATACGGCTGTCTGGCGTCCGAAACTTGGGGTTGAGCATCGTGTCGCCGCGCGCGATCTCCACCGTCATGTCGTGGATGATCGCGTTCATCTGAGCGACGGCGTAGCTCTCAGCGGTCAGTTCCTGGCCGTACAGCTTGAGCGGCACCTTGGACGTTGGGTCCAGCTCACGTGCAACCAGTTGCAACTTCACGAGGAGCCCCGCCGACCCGCACGCATAGTCGTGCGCCTCCTCACTGGATCGTGGGCGGAGGATGTAGGCCATGAGCAGCCCGACCTCGGTAGGGGTGAAGAACTCGCCCGCGCTTTGACCCGAACCCTCCGCGAACTTGCGGAGAAGGTACTCGTAGGCGCGCCCAAGGAAGTCGGGCTGCACGTCGGCAAGGCCGAGGCGGTAGCGCGGATCGGAGAAGGTCTCGACCACCTGCGCCAGCTTCGCCGGGTTGATGTCGCGCTCGCCGTTCCGCTCGGCGGCGAAGTCCACCACGTCGATCACGCCGGACAGGGACGGGTTGTGCCGCACCACGGCGCGCACAGCCCGCGTCAGATGCTCCCCAACGTCCCGAGGACGCGTCGGACGTCCTTTTGCGTCGCTCGGCCAGTCATAGGACACCCGACCGCTGATGATGCCCCACCGCGCTTCTGGTGGCAGATAGAAGCGGAGGAGCTTGTGATCCGCCTCCACGATCTCCAGCGCCGTCGCTCGATCGCCGAAATCGTCTGCGAGGCGCTCAATCTCGTCATCGAACACGTCTGACAGGCGCTTGAGAAACAGAAGGGGGAGGAGGTAGTCCTTGAACTTCGCCGCGTCCTTCTCACCCCTGATCGAACAGGCGGCGTCCCACAGCATCTGCTCCATCGACTTGGTCGCCGCGTTGGCATCCCGCGCTTTGCGCGCTCGCCTGCCCGTCACTAACGCCGCCGCGACATCGGGTTCGGGGGCGCCCTCGTCGCCTCCCAACCCCGCCTCGTCGGCCAACCGCTCGATCGCGGCCCTTGCAGCCTTTTGCGGCTTGTTGATTCCGCCCTCCCACCGGTTGACGGTTGCGAAAGAGACGCCCAACCGCTCAGCCAGCCCCTCTTGCGTGAGGTTCAGGCGAGCGCGCAGCGAACGAAGGGTGGATGCAGTTTCTGTCATGTTTGCTATCTATGCTATAACAGTCTAACTGCGTCAACCTGTTTGAACCTGAGTCGGTGGGAAGCGCGTGACGACATTGCAGCTCTATATCGATGACAGCGGAAGCCGCTTCCCAGACCACAAGCCGGACGCCGCGCGCGCAGACGGGATGGATTGGTTTGCGCTCGGCGGCGTGCTGATCGAAAAGGACGATCTAGCGACCGCGCTGGACCTCTATCGAGCCTTCGTTGGCCCGTGGGGCATCGACTATCCTCTGCACTCAACCAAAATCCGCGGTCGTCGGGGCGAGTTCCGCTGGCTCGGGCGTGACGCGGACCGTGCTGGCCGGTTCTACCGAGAGCTGGGCGACTTTCTCGTGTCTCTACCCGTGATCGGAACGGCCTGCGTGGTTGATCGACCCGGCTACAATCACCGCTATCAGGAGCGCTACGGCGACCAGCGCTGGTTGATGTGCAAGACGGCCTACACCATCGTGATCGAGCGCGCTCTGAAGTACGCTCAACAGCGAGGGGCGGAGCTAGAGGTCTTCTTCGAGGAAGCGGGAGCGCGTGAGGACCGCGCGCTCGTCGAGTATCACCGCGAGCTGAAGCGGAACGGGATGCCGTTCGACCAAGGCACCTCTGCCGGCTACGACGGCCTGTCGCCCGAGGCGTTCCGGGATGGGCTGCTGGGCGATCCCGCGCGCGTCACGAAGAAGTCGCCGCTCATGCAAGTCGCGGACCTCTACCTGTATCCGATGGTCAAGGCGGGCTATGAGCCGTACCCTCCGTTCGATCAGCTCCACGCTGCGAGCCGCGTCATCGACGCGCTCATTTCCGAGGAAGAACGGACACGTCTGGGCATCAAATACAGCTGCTTCGAGTTGGTCCAAAACGGCGAAAGGCCCGACCGCTAGGTCGAGCCTCTCTGTTTCGGCTCGCAAGAGGCGAACCCCGGGGCCAAGCCCACAACGCGCATATCGTGCGGGTTTTCCTACAACGCAAGCGCTAAAAATGGGTATCCAGGAGCGGGCGGTTCGACGCCCCCTACGGTCGCTAGGCCCTCAAACCTCCTCGGGGCGCTACGCGGGCTTGTAGTTGCCATCCTTATCGATCCCGCAGCGCCCCTTCACAGCCCACACCGCGGCGTGCAAGCCACCCTGCTCGCCAGCTTCGACGATGCCGTCACCGGCGGCAGGGAGCAGCTGATCGCCGAGACCGAGAGCTTCCGCCCGGATCAGATAGAGTGGCTGGAGAGCGCCGCTCGGTTCCTGAAACGCGCCCCTGCGCCATGAATAGAAGTGCGGATCAGGACGAAAGTAGGTTTGCAACCGGTTGCAAGATCGCTGGTAAAGCGACGGCCTTATGGACCCAGCTTAGGCGCTGTCAGATCAAGCGACCACTGGAAGCTCAAAGCCGTCGAACTTCATGTGCCGCACCGCGCGCTCCAAGACCGGGATCATACGGCGATCACCGTACTTGGTTCCCTCATTGTCGGCGGCCCATCCGCCAAGCGCGTCCATTGCCTCGTCCGTGATGCCGGGAACGAGGCGGCAGGCGTTGCGGAAACCGTGTCGGAAGCTGTGGAACACCAACGACGGCTGGGTCAGACCAAGCCCGTCAAGCCAACGTCCGAACCATTTCGATACGTTGTGTGAGTAGCGCCCATCTGGACCGGGAGTGAGACAAGTGAAGAGCCTCCCCGCCCTCGGCTGGTCGGCCACGTACCTCAGAAACCCCGACGCGATTGCCTGCGGGTGGATGGGCACGTAGCGTTCGCTCGCCTCATTCTTCAAACGCTTGTCGTCAGCCCGTGCACCGTTCTCATCGAACAATGACAGGTTCAGGCACCACACATCTCCGACCTGAACGACATCCTCAACGTGCAACTGACAGATTTCATTCAGTCGAGCGCCGGACAGTAGCCCAAGGGCCGGTATCCAAAAGCGGTCGGGCCTCGCGCTTGCCAGAGGCACCAGCGCTTCAAAAAGCACCCTAAGCTCATCCGAACGGAAGCTCCTGCGCTGAACGCGCGCCTCGCGTTTGCCAATCAGCTTAGTGACGTTGACATCCAGCCCCCACTTATTCTGTTCACCCCAGCGGATGACGGCCAAGAGCGCCTGCATATACTTGCGGACGCTGTTTGGAGCGAGGAGCTTCGCACCCTGAGCCTCCGCGAGTGATGCCACCTCTGACAACGACCGTCCGGAGAACTTCTTCTCGGCGTTGGACGGGAGCCGCTGCATGAACGCCATGATCGCGATGAGGTCAGTACGCTCCAAGGACGACGCCGCACGACCGACGTCCAGCACCTCTCCCACCATCCGCAGCACGAACCCGTAGCGCTTATCGACGTCACGGACTGCCGAGAGGCTCTTCTTCTCGGCTTGAAACGCGAGGAAGAGGTCACGGATTGATCTGCCGCTGACTCCCCGTCGAGCACCAACGAACCCTCCCGGTCGCAGTTCAAACACCGGGTCTGCCGTGAAACCGTCTGCTGGTCTGTACCTGTTCCTCGCGGCAAGCAGTTCGGCGCGCATACCACGAGCGACGAGCGCACAGAGGTCGCGGTAGATTGCGCTGTGCCGTTCCACCGCCGGGTACGCCACGGTCGGGCGGATCGGTCCCTTGAACCGCACTGTCGCGGCTCCGGCATCTACGAGGATGCGATCGACGACGGATTGGACCCCGTTCGACGCCTCGCAGCCTGAACCTAGCCGCGCGATCTCGTAGTCGAGGTCCGCGACAAGGTTGGCGTCCTCGCCCTCCGCCACGTCATGCTCGGCCTGATCTGCCTGACGCCTTCGATCCCACCAGTGACGAACGAGTAACTCGATACCGCCTTCGTCGAGGTCGCAAAGACGACCCGACATGAGCGCGCGCGAGAGAGCGCCTACGGCTTCCATGCGGTCTCGGTGCGCTTGGAACCCAGCCTCGATCTGCGCCAAATGCGAGGGGTAACGCCGAATGGCGATCTTGCGGTCAGATGTGCCAAGGCTGACCCGTATGCTTCCTCGCCTATCAAGGTGAAGCAAGTCGTTCGGCACGCGCTTGCGCACGTAAAAAGTGCCATTTCGGACTGTTAGTCCCGGATAATCGGCCAACGTCTCATCGCCCATTGTGTCACACTAATGTGTCACAGCGCGGGATGAAAAGCTGTTTTCGATCAAGAGCGTAAGCAAAATCATGCACTTGAGGAGAGGTTGGTGGGTCCGCCGGGGCTCGAACCCGGGACCTCTCGATTAAAAGTCGCTTGCTCTACCGACTGAGCTACGGACCCGTGCGTCTCGCGCCCTAGGAGCGCGGCGGGCGGCGGTCAACCGCGCGGGCGAGCTGGCGGACGGTGCGGCCGGTGCCCGGATCGCGCCAGTCCGGCGCGATCGCCGCGAGCGGGCGGAGCACGAAGCCGCGGGTGCGCAGGCCCGGGTGAGGCACCACCAGTCCCCGCGACGACCAGGCGCCTCCCGACCAGAGCAGGATGTCGAGGTCGATCACCCGCGCGCCCCACCGCCGTCCGCGCCGCCGCCCGAACCGCGCCTCGATCGCCTTGAGCCGGGCGAGCAGGACGGGGGGCGGGGCCTCGGTCTCGACCAGGGCGGCGGCGTTGGCGAAGCGGCGGATCGACGGCCCCATCGCCCTGCTGGCGATCACCGGCGACACCGCGATCACCCTCGCACCCGCCGCGCTGATCGCGGCGAGCGCCGCGGCGATCTCCGCCGCGGGGGCGCCGTGCCGTCCGCGGCGGTTCGAGCCCAGCCCGATCGCGTAGCGCGTCGTCGTCACCCCGGCCCCCGTCACCTTGTCCTCCTCGTCGGGCCCGCCTACCCGAGCGCGATGCCTTTCGCACCATCGCCGATCCCCGGCACCGAGCCGCCGCGCGACTGCCCGCTCTGCCCGCGCCTCGTCGCCTTTCGCGAGGAGCTGCGCGTCGAGCATCCGGGCTGGTGGAACGCGCCGGTCCCCGCGTTCGGCGATCCCGTCGCCTGGCTGGCGGTGATCGGCCTTGCGCCGGGCAAGCACGGCGCCAACCGCACCGGGCGGCCCTTCACCGGCGACTATGCCGGCGAGCTCCTCTACGCGACCCTCGCCAAGGTCGGGATGTCGAGCGGCACCTTTGCCGCTTCGCCCGACGACGGGCTGCAGCTTCAGGGTGCGATCGTGCTCAACGCGGTCCGCTGCCTGCCGCCGCAGAACAAGCCCACGCCCGAGGAGATCCGCACCTGCCGCCCGTTCCTGGAGGCGCCGCTGGCGCTGCTGCCCACCGTCAGGATCGTGGTGGCGCTGGGCCAGATCGCGCACCAGTCGGCGGTGAAGGCGATGGGCGGGCGGCTGCCCAAGGCCAAGTTCGGCCACGGCGCCGAGCACGTGATGCCCGACGGGCGCATCCTCCTCGATAGCTATCACTGCTCGCGCTACAACCAGAACACCCGCGTGCTGACCCCGGCGATGTTCGAGGCGGTGTTCGAGCGCGCGGTCGAACTCGGAGGGACGACGGCATGAGGTGGCGCGACATCGGGTTCGGCGCGGCGGCGACCGCGGCCGGGCTGGCGGGGTACTCGCACTGGCAGGCGCGGCGCGCCGAGGCGGCGGTGCCGATGGACGGCACCACGATCGACGTCAAGGGCGCGCGGCTCCACTATGTCGACCGCGGCCATGGCCCCGCGATCGTGATGGTGCACGGGCTGGGCGGGCAGCTCCGCAATTTTAGCTACGCGCTCGCCGAGCGGCTGGCGGACGATTACCGGCTGATCCTGGTCGATCGGCCGGGGTCGGGCTATTCGGCCGCGACCGGCGCGGTGCGGCCGGGGGTCGCCGAGCAGGGGGCGATCGTCGGGCGGCTGATCGACGCGCTTGGGCTCGACCGGCCGCTCCTTCTCGGTCACTCGCTGGGCGGCGCGGTGGGCCTGGCGCTGGCGCTCGACCGGCCCGGGCTCCTGCGCGGGCTCGCGCTGGTCGCGCCGCTGACCCAGTCGGAGACGACGGAGCCTGCCGCATTCCGCGCGCTCGCCCGGCCGTCCGCGGTGGGCCGCACGCTGGTGGCGCACCTCGTCGGCGTGCCGCTGGGGCAGCTGACCCAGGCGCAGGTGCGCGCGCGGGTGTTCTCGCCCGAGCCGGTGCCCGCCGATTTCGGCGTCGCGGGGGGCGTCCGCCTCGCGCTCCGGCCCGGCAACCTCGACGCCTCGATGCTCGACCTCGTCGCCGCCCACGGCGAGATGGCGGGGCTCGCCGCCCGCTATCCCGGGCTCGATCTGCCGGTGTCGATCCTCTACGGCCGCGGCGACGCGATCCTGAACCCGGAGCGGCACGGCCGCCTCACCGCCGAACAGATCGCCGGTGCGACGTTCGAGCCGGTCGACGGCGGCCACATGCTGCCGGTGACCCGGCCCGACCTGACCGCCGCGTTCGTGCGCGCCGCCGATCAGCGATCCTCGACCAGCCGCCCGTAGAGGTCGGGCCGCCGGTCGCGGAAGAAGCCGAACGCGGCGCGGTGGCGCTTGACCCGGTCGAGGTCCAGCGTCGCGGTGATCACCCCTTCCTCCTCGCGCCCCAGTTCGGCGAGGATGTCGCCGCGCTCGTCGGCGATGAACGAGGTGCCGTAGAAGGTCTGGCCCCCCTCTGCTCCCTTGGGCTCCACCCCGACGCGGTTGGCGGCGACGATCGGCACCACGTTGGACACCGCGTGCCCCACCATCGCCCGGCGCCACAGCCGCGCGGTGTCGAGGCTGGTGTCGTGCGGCTCCGACCCGATCGCGGTGGGGTAGAACAACAGCTCCGCCCCCATCAGCATCATCGCGCGCGCGGTTTCCGGATACCATTGGTCCCAGCACACCCCCACGCCGAGCTTCGCGGCCGGGCCGTCCCATACCTTGAACCCGGTGTTGCCGGGGCGGAAGTAGAACTTCTCCTCATAGCCCGGGCCGTCGGGGATGTGGCTCTTGCGATAGACGCCGCGCACCTCGCCGTCGGGGCCGATCATCGCCAGGCTGTTGTAATGATGGGGGCCGTCCGCCTCGAAAAAGCTGGTCGGGATCCATACCCCCAGCGCCTCGGCGAGCGCCTGCATCGCCAGCACCGCCTTGTGCTCGGCGACGGGCCGCGCGTTGGCGAACAGCCCCTCGTCCTCCACCCGGCAGAAATACTCGCCCTCGAACAGCTCGGGCGGCAGGATCACCTGCGCGCCGCGTCCGTGCGCCTCGCGCACCAGCGCCGACACCTTCTCGATATTGGCGTCGATGTCGGCTGAGAAGGCGAGCTGGAGCGCGGCGACGGTGATCTGGGTCATGCCGGCGCATGTAGGGCATGTCGCGCGTCGGCGCCAACCGGCGGCGCCAGCGCGACCCCCGCCAGTCCGGCGGCGCGGCAGGCGGCGAACCAGCCGCTCGCGACCATCAGCGCCGCCAGCCAGCCGACCACCAGCGCGTCGGCGACGAGCACCGGCCACAGCAGCGGCTTGGGCCCGAGGATCGCCGCCGCGCCGAGGGCGTAGTGGACGACCATCAGCGGCAGCAGCACCACCAGCATGTAGGGCAGGGTCCACCCGAACCGCGGCGCCATCAGCCGCATCGACGCGACCGGCCCGATCGCGGGACTGCCCAGCGCGGCGGCGGCGCTCCACGCGACCAGCAGCGGGCCGAGGACGGCACCGACCGCGAACCCGCCGGCGAGCGCCGCGGCGCTGCGCGGCAGCACGAACAGCTGCACCGCCGACAAGGCGGCCTGATAGGCCATCACCCCCGCGAACAGCGCCACGGCGCGCCGGTCCCACCGCCCCGCCACCGCCGGATCGCGCCACGCCAGCCAGCGCGTCACCCAGTATCCGGCGATCGACAACGACAGGACCTTGGCGAAGCCGAACGCCATCCGGATCGGGTGGGCATCCGCCGCCTTCGCCGCCGCCAGCGTATCGTACATGCCCAGCCGGTGCTCGGCCACGTGCTGGATCAGCTCCACCACCACCGGCACCGCGGCGAGCAGCGGGCAGGCGAGAAGGAACAGGAAGCTGTCGCGATGCGCGGCGACCAGCGCCTGCAGGAACGTCACGGGTCGTCCGGTGGTCATCGATCGTCTCCCTCGAAGCTCAGAATGTCGCCCGGCTGGCAGCCGAGCACGGTGCAGATCGCCTCCAGTGTCGAGAAGCGGATCGCCTTGGCCTTGCCGGTCTTCAGGACCGACAGGTTGGCCAGCGTGATGTCGACCGCCTGCGCCAGCTCGGTCAGCGTCATCCGGCGGGCGTGGAGCAGGTCGTCGAGATGGACGCGCACCGGCATCAGACCGTGCCTGCCAGGTCGTCGCGCATCGCGGTCCCGGTGGCGAACACGCGCACCAGCACGAACGCGACCAGCGCCGCCAGCCAGCCGGTCAGGCTGGGCTGCCAGGTCGCGAAATCGACCCCGATCCGGGCGGCCGCGTAGGTGAGGCCGCCGAGCGCCAGGTCGAGCAGCTGCAGCGCGAGCAGCATCCAGCCGATCGTGCGCAGATGGTCGGCGTTGACGGGCGCGAACGGCGCACCGTCGCGGACGTTGGCGATGATCCCGCCCAGCGCACGCAGCAGCCGCTCGACCACCCAGGCGCTCGGCAGGATCATCGCGATGAGCACGCGCAGCAACGAAAGCATCGTCGGCAGGTCGGCGGCGTCGCCGTACTTGGCGGCGAGCCGCGTCGCGAGTTGCGGTTCGGCCGCGACCGTCGCGAGGAGCGCCAGCAGGGCGACCAGGGCGGCGATCCCGTTCAGGCCGCGCAGCACCTGCACCAGCCGCCCGGTGCCCCGCACCAGCCTTCCACCATTTCGCCCAGCCATCGCCCATCCCCGACTCAATGGCGACGACGATGCGCTACTTATCGAAAAACGGCAATAGCCTTACTGATTATCGATGCGGGGCACTTGCTGGGAGATACAGTGGAAGCTGCCGCCGCCGGTCAGGATGTGGTCGGCGCGCAGGCCCACCGCGGTCCGGTCCGGGAACAGCGCCTGGATCGCCGCCACCGCGGCGGCGTCGTTGTCGGCGCCGTAGAGCGGCACCACCACCGCGGCGTTGCCGATGTAGAAGTTCATGTAGCTCGCCGGCACCACCTCCTCGTCGCGCAGCACCCGGCCGGGCGAGGGGATCGCCGCCACGTCGAGCCCGGCCGCCTCCAGGTCGCGGGCGGCGTGCTGGAAGACCTGCCAGTTGGGGTCGTTGTCGGCCGGCGCGGGGACGGCGACGCGGCCCGGCGCGACGAAGCGGGCGAGGTTGTCGACGTGGCCGTCGGTATGGTCGCCCAGCAGTCCCTCGCCCAGCCACACCACGCGGGTGAGGCCAAGGTCGGCGGCGAGCCGCGCCTCGATCTCCCCGCGCGTGAGGTCGGGGTTGCGGTTGCGGTTGAGCAGGCACTGTTCGGTGGTGACGACGGTGCCGGTGCCGTCACCGTCGATCGCGCCGCCCTCCAGCACCCAGTCGTGCGCCGTCGACGGGATCGCCCGTGTTTCGGCGAGGCGGGGGGCGAGGTCGTCGTCGCCCGGCAGGTCGTACTTGCCGCCCCAGCCGTTGAACACGAAGGACGCGGCGGCACCGTCGCCGGTCAGGATCGGGCCCGTGTCGCGCAGCCAGATGTCGCCGAACGCCTGCACCGCGATCTCGGCGAAAGGCGCGCGCCGTTCCGCATCCGCAGCCGCCTCGCCGTCGGCACAGACCAGGATCACCTGCTCGCCCGCGCCATCGGCATGGACCGCGCTGGCGAAGGCGGCGACCTCCTCGCGCGCGGGCTCCAGGTCGTCCTCCCACAATTCGGGGTGACTGGGATAGCCGATCCACACGGCGGCGTGGGGCGCCCATTCGGGCGGCGGGGGCAGCGTCACCGGCCCGCTCGCGATGCGTCGCGGGCGGCGCGGAACTCGTCCCCGGGGTTCCAGTTGGGCCAGTCGCGCGTCGTCGCCAGCTCGCGCCCGACCGCGTAGTAGAGGCCGAGGTCCTGGCCGATCCCCGCCCAGTTCCATGTCGCGTCGAGCTCGTCCTTGGGGCCGTGGTAGCGGTTTGCCTCGTACGCCTTCGCCGCCGCCTCGCCCGCGGCGCGGCCACCCGTGACGAGGTCGTCGCCGCCCTCGAAGTACAGCATCGGGACGCCGCGCTTGGCGAATTCGAAATGGTCGGAGCGGTAGTAGAAGCCCTTCTCCGGCGTTGGCTCGTTGTCCGCGACCCGGCCCTCGCGCCCGAGCGCGCGGTCGAGATAGGCGTCGAGCTGCGACTTGCCGCGCCCGACCACGACGACGTTGCGGGCGGGACCCGCCACCGACAGCGCGTCCATGTTGACCCCGCCCACCGTTGCCCCGAGCGGGAAGACAGGGTTGGCGGCGTAGTAGCGTGCGCCGAGCAGCCCGCTCTCCTCCGCGGTGACCGCGAGGAACACCTGGCTGCGTGGGGTGCGGCCGGCCTTCACGTTCGCCTCGGCCAGGGCGACCAGCGCGGCGGTGCCGGTGGCGTTGTCGACCGCGCCGTTGCAGATGTCGTCGCCGTCCGCCGCCTTCTCGCAGCGGCCGAGATGGTCCCAATGCGCCGAATAGAGGACGTACTCGTCCGGCCGCTCGGTGCCGGGCAGCACCGCGACGACGTTCTTGGACAGGTGCTTGCGGATGCCGTTGTCGAAGTCGACCGACATGCGCACGCCGAGGTCGACGGCCTTGAACCCCGGCCGCTTGGCGGCGGCGGTCAGCGTCGCGAGGTCCTTGCCGGCGGACCGCATCAGCTCGGCCGCCTTGGCGTTGCCGATCCAGCCGATCGCCAGGCTCTGGTCGGCATTGTCGTTGGCCGAGTCCGCGACCTGCTGCGCGCCGGTCCAGCTCGACTGGACGACGTTCCACCCGTACGCCGCGGGCCGGGTGTCGTGGACGATGATCGCGGCGGCGGCGCCTTGGCGCGCGGCCTCCTCGAACTTGTAGGTCCAGCGGCCGTAATAGGTCATCGCGCGGCCGTTGAACGTGCCCGCGAGGTCCGGCGTCTCGTAGTCGGGGTCGTTGACCAGGATGACGGCCGTCTTGCCGCGGACGTCGACCCCGGCATAGTCGTTCCAGCCTTTCTCCGGCGCGTTGATGCCGTAGCCGACGAAGACGACCGGGGAGTCGCGCAGGTCGACCCGCGGCTGCGCGGTGCGGTAGGTGCCGACCACGAAGTCGGGGCCGTAGGCGGCGGTGACCGGCGCGCTGCCGCCGGTGAAGCGCAGGGGCGAGATGTTCTTCGCGGTCAGCTCGACCAGCGGCACGTCCTGGAGGAAGCTGCCCTTGTTGCCCGGCTGGAGCCCCAGGCGGGTGAACTCGCTGACCAGCAGCGCGAGGGTCTTCTCCTCGCCCACCGTGCCCGGCGCGCGCCCCTCGAACTCGTCGGAGGCGAGGCGTTCCACCACGCGGCGCATGGTGTCGGTGGACGGCTGCGCCGCGCCGGCGGCGATGCGGGGGGTGCCGGTGGTCTGGCAGGCCGCCAGGAGGGCGAGCGGGAGGAGGGCGAGGATGCGCATGGCGGCGTGATGGCGCGGGGGTGAGGGGGACGCAAGCCTCTCGCCGTCCCCCGTCGTCACCCCCGCCCCGTGCCGGGGTCCGCCCGTCCGCGCACCTCGCGGTCGCGATGCCTGCGGGACGATGGATGCCGGGACCGGCCGGCATGACGCGGAGCAAGACGCAACCACGCCCACCCCGTCACCCCGCACTTGATCCAGGGTCCATCGTGCCGCGTGCGCGAAGTCCGGGGTTCTCGCGGGGCGGGAAACCAAGAAAGGGCAGCCCCGCGTGGGACCGCCCCTTCTTTTTCATCGCGGACCCGACGCGGGAGTGAGTCCCGCGTCGTCGATCGGCGCCGTAGCGCCGTCGTGCGAGCCCGATCCTCGCGGTCGTTCTGCTCGCACCTTAGCGCGAGTAGAACTCGACCACGAGGTTCGGCTCCATCTTCACCGGATACGGCACCTCGTCCAGCGTCGGCACGCGGGTGAAGGTCACCTTGGCGGCGCCGTCGACCGCGACGTATTCGGGGATCTCGCGCTCGGCGAGGCCCTGCGCCTCCAGCACCAGCGCCATCTCCTGCGCCTTGGCGCCCAGCGTGATCTCCTCGCCGGTGTAGACCCGGCGCGAGGCGACGTTGCACTTCACGCCGTTGACGCGGACATGGCCGTGGCTGACCAGCTGGCGCGCGGCGAAGATCGTGGGGGCGAACTTGGCGCGGTAGACGATCATGTCCAGCCGCTGCTCGAGCAGGCCGATCAGGTTCTGGCCGGTGTCGCCCTTCATCCGGGCGGCCTCGATGTACGCCGCCTTGAACTGCTTCTCGGTGACGTCGCCGTAATAGCCCTTCAGCTTCTGCTTGGCGCGCAGCTGGATGCCGAAGTCCGACACCTTGCCCTTGCGGCGCTGGCCGTGCTGGCCGGGGCCGTATTCGCGCTTGTTGACCGGCGACTTGGGACGACCCCAGATGTTCTCGCCCATGCGGCGATCGAGCTTGTACTTGGCACTGGCGCGCTTCGACATGTGGTATTCCTTGAACCTGCGAACAGACGTTGGTCCCGGTCATCGCGCTGCTTGTCCGAACGGAGGCAGGCCCGCCGCTTCACCGGGGTGCGGGGGCATTCACGAAGGCGCGCGGGTAGCGGTGGGGGCGGGCGGAGTCAAGCTGGACAGCCGCGGCGCGCCCCGCCACAGGCGCGGGCATGACCACGCTTCCCGGCCCCGATTGCACCACCATGGCGGAGGTCCGCGCCGGCGTCGACCAGGTCGACCGCGAGCTGGTCACGCTGCTCGCCCGCCGCTTCGCCTACATGGACGCCGCCGCGCGGATCAAGCCGGCGCGCGAGGCGGTGCGCGACGAAGATCGCAAGGCGGCGGTGATCGCCAACGCGCGGGCGGCGGCGCGCGACGCTGGAGTGCCGGATGACCTCGTCGCCGACCTCTGGGAGCGGCTGGTCGAGGCGTCGATCGCCTACGAGCTGGCGGCGTTCGACGCGCGCTAGCGCCGCCCGAGCTTCGCGCCAGCCAGCGCCGACAGGACGCCGCGCAGGGTGCGGACCTCCATGCTCGACCAGCCCGGCTTGGTCAGGAGGGTGCGCAGGGTGCGGCGGGTCGCGGGGACGCGATCGGGGGGGAAGAAGAAGCCCGACGCCTCCAGCATCGCGTCGAGCTGGCCGATCATGCCGTCGAGCTCGCCCTGCGGGGCGGGCGGGTCGAGGTCGACGGCGGGCGGGCTGGCGAGGCTCTCGCCCTTCGACCATTCGTAGGCGACGAGGATCACCGCCTGGGCGAGATTGAGGCTGCCAAACTCGGGGTTGATCGGGACGGTGAGGATGGTGCGGGCGAGCGCGACGTCGTCGGTCTCCAGCCCCGACCGCTCGGGACCGAACAGGATCGCGGAGCGGCCGGGGCCGGCGTGGATTGCCCGCGCCGCCGCCTCCGGGGTGACGACCGGCTTGGTAACGCCGCGCTTCCGGACGGTGGTGGCGTAGACATGCTCGCAATCGGCGACGGCGGCGGCGACCGAGTCGTAGACCTGCGCGCGCTCGAGGACGAGGTCGGCGCCGGACGCGGCGGGGCCGGCCTGCGGGTTGGGCCAGCCGTCGCGCGGGGTGACGAGGCGCATCTCGGCGAGGCCGAAATTGAGCATCGCGCGCGCGGCCTTGCCGATATTCTCACCGAGTTGGGGGCGGACGAGGACGATGACGGGGGGTGGGGTGGTGATCTGTGCCTCGACTTCGCTCGGCACGAACGGGGAGGGAGGAGCGCTGTCCTCACCCACGTCCGTTCGTCCCGAGCGAAGTCGAGGGACATCGCCGAACGTAGCCGAGGCGGCCCGCACGTCGCGTTCGGACGGTGGCGTCGCAGCCAGCTTCAGTCCGTCCCAGTCGCCGGCGATCAACGCCTCCTTCTTGGCGCGGGACCATGGCTTGATCCGCATCTCGGCTTCCAGCGCTTCGATGCGGCTCGAAAATTCTTGCGACCAGACCAGCGCCACCGGCCGCCGGGACTGCGTGTAGCCCTCGATCTCACCCGATTGGTGCTGTGCGATCCGCCGCTCCAGAGCATCGGTGTGGCCGGTATAGTAGCTGCCGTCCGAACAACGGAGGATATAGCCCCAGAAGGTCATGGCCTCGCCTTATCGCGACGGCCGCCACCGCGACAAGCGCGCTTGGAGGGCTTGTCCCTCGACTTCGCTCGGGACGAACGGGGGTTCAGGAACGCCCCGCCTCGCTCACCTCGCCCGCGAACGCCTGGAAGTCCGCCGCCTCGCCGAAGTCGCGGTAGACGCTCGCGAAGCGGATATAGGCCACCGTGTCGAGGCCCTTGAGCCCGTCCATCACCATCTCGCCGATCCGGGCGGAGGTGACCTCGCCCTCGCCCAGCGTCTCCAGCCGGCGCTGGATGCCGGAGACGAGCTTCTCCACCCGCCCCGGCTCGATCGGCCGCTTGCGCGCCGCGATCGAGACAGAGCGGAGCAGCTTGTCGCGGTCGAACGGCTCCCGCCGCCCCTCGCTCTTGGCCACGGTCAGCTCGCGCAGCTGGATGCGCTCGAAGGTGGTGAAGCGCGCCGCGCACCCCTCGCACTGCCGCCGCCGCCGGATCGCCGCCCCGTCGTCGGTGGGGCGGCTGTCCTTCACCTGGCTGTCGTCATGGCCGCAGAACGGGCAACGCATCAGTCGCCCTCACGGGCGAACGGTGCCGGCCCATCTCCCCATCCGGCCACGCGCACCATATCCTTGATGGGCGGCCGGGTGGGAGATTCGGCCGGCACCGCGAACATCATCACGCCTTTTTGCGCTTCCAATAGGCATAGGCGGCACCCGCGACCGCGCCGATCGGCGGCCCGACGAACGGCACCGGGATCGCGATCACCGCGCCCAGCGCGCCCCACTTGGCCATGGACTTGCCCAAGCCGGGGGTCTCGCGCACCTCGGCGGCGGTGGCGTTGATCTTGTCTTCGATGCCCATGGCGGTCAGTCCTGATAGATGGGGAAGCGCGCGCAAAGGGTGCGCACCCGGCTCCTAACGTCCTGCTCGACCGCGGGGTCCCCGGCCTCGCCCTTCGCGCGCAGCCCGTCGAGCACGTCGGCCACCATGTCGCCGATCTCCCGGAACTCGGCCGTGCCGAACCCGCGGGTGGTGCCCGCCGGGCTGCCGACCCGGATGCCGCTGGTCTTGACCGGGGGCAGGGGGTCGTTGGGGATGCCGTTCTTGTTGCAGGTGATCCCGGCCCGCTCCAGCGCCTCGTCGGCGTCGCGGCCGGTGACGCCCAAGGGCGTGAGGTCGATCAGCGCCAGGTGCGTGTCGGTGCCCCCCGACACGACGTCGCTTCCCCGTTCCTTGAGCGTCGCCGCCAGCACCTTGGCGTTCTCGACCACCGCGGCGATGTAGCCCTTGAACTCCGGCCTGAGCGCCTCGCCGAACGCCACCGCCTTGGCGGCGACCACGTGCATCAGCGGCCCGCCCTGGAGCCCGGGGAACACCGCCGAGTTGATCTTCTTGGCGATCCCCTCGTCGTCGCACATCACCATGCCGCCGCGCGGGCCCCGCAGCGTCTTGTGGGTGGTGGTGGTGACGACATGGGCGTGGCCGAAGGGCGAGGGGTGGAGCCCGCCGGCGACGATGCCCGCGAAATGCGCCATGTCGACCATGAAGAACGCCCCCACCTCGTCGGCGATGGCGCGGAACCGGGCGAAGTCGATGACGCGCGGATAGGCGGATCCGCCCGCGATGATGAGCTTGGGCCGCGCCTCGCGTGCCTGCTCCGCGACCTTGTCGTAATCGATCAGGTGGGTCTCGGGATCGACGCCGTACTGGACCGCGTTGAACCACTTGCCCGACATCGCCGCCCTGGCGCCGTGGGTCAGGTGCCCGCCCGCGTCGAGCGAGAGCCCCATGATCGTGTCGCCGGGCCTGACCAGCGCCAGCATCACCGCGCCGTTGGCCTGCGCGCCCGAATGCGGCTGGACGTTGGCATAGCCGCAGCCGAACAGCGCCTTCGCCCGCTCGATCGCCAGCGTCTCGACCTCGTCGGAGGGCGCGCAGCCCTGGTAGTAGCGCTTGCCCGGATAGCCCTCGGCGTACTTGTTGGTGAAGACCGACCCCTGCGCCTCCAGCACCGCCTTGGACACGATGTTCTCGCTGGCGATCAGCTCGATCTGGGTCTGTTCGCGCTCCAGCTCGTGGGCGATGCCCGCGAACACCGCCGGGTCGGCGTCGGCGAGGCCGCGCTGAAAGAAGCCGTCGGGCTGGACGTCCTGCAGCGGCTGGAACTGGGTGCTCATGCGAGGATCTCCGTGGCGGCCTCGGTGGTGGTGGTGGGGACGCCCGCCGACAGCTTGTCGACGCGGCCCTGGTGGCGCCCGCCCTCGAACTCGTGGGTCAGGAAGGCGAGGAGGCACGCCTTGGCCATCTCCTCGCCGATCATCCGCGCGCCCATCGCGATCGCGTTGGCGTCGTTGTGGGTGCGGGCGAACCGGGCCGACAGCGGCTCGGCGACCTGCGCGCAGCGGCAGGCGGGATGGCGGTTGGCGGCGATGGCGATGCCGATCCCCGACCCGCACAGCGCCACGCCGCGCTCGGCACGGCCGTCCGCCAGCGCTTCCGCGATCGCGTAGCCGTAATCGGGATAGTCGACCGACGCCGTTCCGTCGGCGCCCAGGTCGATCGCCTCGTGCCCCTGTTCGTGCGTCCACGCGATCAGCGCGCGCTTCAGCGCGACGGCGGCGTGGTCTGACGCGAAGGCGATGCGCAAGGGCCGGCTCCCGGTGTGAGTGCCCGCGCGCCTTAGCCGCCGCATCGGTCGTGCGCCACCCTCCCGCCGTCATGCCGGGCTGGTCCCGGCATGACGGTAGGGGCTTCTGCAACCGCCGCTCTCGCTCTACCCTCCCGCCCGTGCCAGACCCCGCCGCCGCCCGCGCCCATCTCGGCGACCTCCTGATCCGCACCGGAAGCGAGGATCGTGCCGCGTTCGGCGAACTCTACGATCTCACCTCGGCGAAGCTGTTCGGCATCGCGCTTCGTATCTGCGGGGACAGGGCGGCGGCGGAGGATGTGGTGCACGAGGTCTACCTGCTGATCTGGCGGCGCGCGGGGGCTTGGGAGCCGGGACGCGCCTCGCCGATCAGCTGGATGGCGACCATCGCCCGCAACCGCGCGATCGACTGGCGCCGCGCCGCCGGGGTGCGCGCCGCCCAGCCGATCGAGGCGGCGGACGCGGTGCCCGATCCCGCCCCCGACGCGCTGGCGCTCGCCGCCACGGGCGACGAGCGGGCGCGCCTCTTCGGGTGCATGGACGGGCTCGACCCGCGCACCCGCGCCGCGATCCGCACCGCTTTCTTCGACGGGCTCACCTATCGTGAAGTCGCGATCCGCGAGGCGACGCCGCTCGCGACGATCAAGAGCGTCATTCGCCGCGGGCTGATCCGCCTGCGCGACTGTCTGGGAAGGGAGGCCGCCCCGTGAACGCTGACCATCGCGTGCCCGCCGAGGACGAGGCCACCGCCGCCGAGCTGGCGCTGGGGCTGATCGAGGGCGAGGAACGCGCCGCCGCGCTCCGCCGCGTCCTCGCCGAGCCCGCTTTCGCCGCCGCGGTGGAACGCTGGCGGGTGCGGCTCGCGCAATTGTTCGACCTGTGGCCCGATGCGGTGCCCCCGCCCGAGCTGATCGACCGCATCGACGCCAGCCTCGACGGCGCCCCCCGGCCCGCCACGCGGCGAATGCCCTGGCCGCTGATCGCGACGATCGCGACCGCGGTCGCCGCGTGCCTGCTGGTCTTCGTGGTCGCCCGCCCCGATCCGGTGTCGCCGCCGCCGATCGCCGCCGAGGCCCCCGCGCTGGTCGCCGGCATCGCCGGGACGGGGACCGCCGAACGCCAGGTGGTGGGCGCGCTCTACCGGCCGGAAACGGGCACGCTGCGCGTCGCCGCCTCCACCCTCGCGCCCGCGGGCCGGGTCGCGCAGCTGTGGGTGATCGCCGGCGACGCGCCGCCCTATCCGCTGGGGCTGCTCGCCGCGGACGTGACGGTGATCCGTCTCACCCCCGCCGACCGCGCCCGCATCGCCGCCGGCGCGACCCTCGCCATCTCGATCGAGCCCCCCGGCGGCTCGCCCACCGGGCAACCGACCGGCCCGGTGGTGGGCACGGGCGGGCTGTCGGCGGTGTGATTCGCCGACCCGCCGTGATACATTCCCCGACATGACCGCCGCAGGATCCGTCGCGAGCTTCCGGGAAGCCACGGTCCGCTTTACCGCGGATGAGTTCATGGGGCTGGTCCGCCATCCGCCGCTGGCCGAACGGGCCGGCAAGATCGAGCGGGTCGAGTCGGAAATCGTCCACATGGCGCCAGCGGACATTCCTCGCCGGCGTGTCCGGCACGACGTCATGTCGAAACTGCGCTCCGCCTTCGCGGTGGAAGGCGAATGGCTGGTCGCGGTGGAGCCGACCGTGCGATTCGCCGAGCGCGGGGTTCGTCCGCCCGACCTCGCTGTCTTCCGCAGCCCAGATCTGCACTTCCCGATCTTCGAGGCCGCCGACCTCTTCCCCGCCGTCGAGGTCGCGGACACCAGCCCCGGGGCCGATCTCGGGCCCAAGCGGGAAACCTACTCAGCCGCCGCCGTGCCGCACTATCGGGTGATCGACCTCAAGGCCCGCAGCGTCGTCGTGATGGCCGATCCGGACGGCGGCCGCCATGTCTCGTCCAGCCGTCATGCGTTCGGCGCGCCGCCCCCGGTTCCCGGCACCGATGCCGCGATCGTGATCGATTGATGCCGCGGGTCGGCGGCGCGGCCTATGCGCTCGGCTTCGCGGGGCTGCTGCCGGCGTTCGCGGCGGCGTGCCTCATCGCGGTCGGGCGGGGCGAGGCGGTGGTGGTCGCCTTCCTCTACCCCGCCCTCATCCTCAGCTTCCTGGGCGGCATCTGGTGGGGCTTCGCGATGCGCCGCACCCATCGTCAGGCCGGGCTCGCGCTGCTCGCGGTGGTGCCCAGCCTGGTCGCGGCGGCGCTGCTGATCGTCGGCCTGCTCGCCGTCGTGGTGCCGGTGGCACCGGTCGCGTCGGGCGCGGTGGCGGGCTGGTCGCTCGTCCTGCTCGGCGTCGCGGTCATCCTGACCCTGCCCGTCGACCGCCACCTCGTCCGCACCGGCGAGGCGCCCGCGGGATGGATGCGGCTGCGGGTGCCGCTGTCGCTCGGACTGGGCGGGCTGACGATCGTGTCAGCGGTGCTGGTGTCGCGGCTGTAGACCGTCGTCTCAGTACCGGGCGATGTCGAGACACCCCGCGCATCGCTCGAGGCCGGTCCCTCGACTTCGCCCGCGACGAACGGCAGGCGCGCGATCTATCCCCCGACCTTCACCTCGTACAGCGTCGGCCACAGCTTGCCCGTCACGAACAGCCGCCGCCCCCCGGCATCCCAGGCGATCCCGTTCGCCACCGCCTCGGGATCGGTCGCCTTTATCTCGGCGACCAGCGGGCGCAGGTCGACGATCGCGGTGACCTTGCCCGACGCGGGATCGATCCGGACCAGGTAGGGGGTGTGCCAGACGTTGGCGAGGATCTGCCCGTCGACCACCTCCAGCTCGTTCACCTCCTTCAGCGGCCTGCCGCGCAGCGTCACCGTCACCCGCCGCTTCTCGGCGAAGGTGGCGGGATCGATCTCGCGCAGCTGGGTGCCGCCGTCGGTCATCCACAAGGAGGTCGGGCCGCTCGCCAGCCCCCAGCCCTCGCCCGGGTAGCGGAACCGGCCCACCGGCTTCAGGTCGCGCGCGCGCCAGCGGTGGGCGATCCCGTCGTGCCAGGTCAGGCTGACCAGCTCGCCCTTCCACGCCGCCAGCCCTTCGCCGAATTGCGCCGCCGGGATGCGTGCCCGCAGGGTCACCCGGCCGGTGGCGAGGTCGACCCGCCGCACGTCCGACGCCCCCTCGCGCCCGACGCTCTCCCACAGCGCGCCGTCGTGCCAGATCAGCCCCTCGGTGAAGGCGGCGGGATCGTGCGGATGGCGCGCGACGACCGTGACCGGCAGCACCGGGATAGCCTCCGCCGCCGCGGCCTGCGCGGGGGGCGGTGCCGGCGGCGCCACCGCCTGGAGAAGGAGTGAGAGGAACAGCGTCAGCATGGCATCCTCCTACCGCCGATCAGCCGGTGTGCGCCAGCGCCTCCGCGATCAGCGCGCGGGTGTTGCCGATCCCGTAGAGCGCGACGAAGCTGCCCATCCGCGGCCCCTGGCTCGACCCCAGCAGCGTCTCGTAGAGCGCCCGGAACCAGTCGCGCAACGATTCGAACCCGCCGGTCTTGCCGATCTCGTACACCTCGTTCTGGATGTCCTCCGCCGACGCGTCCCCGGGCAGCGCGGCGAGCGCCGCGTCGAGCCGTTCCAGCCCCGCCCGCTCGACGGCGGTCGGGGCGCGGCGGTGGAGCGTCGGCGCGACGAAATCGCGGGCGTAGGCCAGAGCGTGCCCCACCAGCCGGTCGAGCTCGGGATAGCGGTCGGGCGCGGCGTCGGGGACGTAGTTGGCGAGATAGCCCCACACCTGCTCCGCCGACGCCCCGCGCCCCATCACCCCGACGAGGTTGAGGAGCAGCCCGAACGTCACCGGCAGCGCGCCCTCTGGCGGCGCGCCGTCATGGATGTGGTGCGCAGGGTTGCCCAGCCGCTCCTTCCAGCCTTGCGCGCGCCACGCGCCCCGGGCCTGCCAATATTCGTCCACCGCCTTGGGGATCACCCCCATGTGGAGCTGCTTAGCCTTCTTGGGCTCGCGATAGGCGAAGAAGGCCAGGCTCTCCTCGGGGCCGTAGGTCAGCCACTGGTCGATCGACAGGCCGTTACCCTTGGTCTTGGAGATCTTCTCGCCGCGCTCGTCGAGGAACATCTCGTAGTTGAAGCCCTCGGGCGGGCGGGCGCCTAGGACGCGGGCGATCTTGCCCGACTGGACAACCGAATCGATCAGGTCCTTGCCCGCCATCTCGTAATCGACCCCCAGCGCCACCCAGCGCATCGCCCAGTCGACCTTCCACTGGAGCTTGGCCCGCCCGCCCAGCGCCGACTGCGTGACCCGCTCGCCCGTCTCGTCGGTGAAGGCGATGGTGCCCGCCTCGGCATCGATCACCTCGACCGGCACCTGGAGGACGACGCCGGTGGCGGGCGAGATCGGCAGCACCGGCGAATAGGTCGCCGCCCGTTCCGCCCGCAGCGTCGGCAGCATCACCGCCTGGATCGCGTCGAACCGGCGCAGCACCTCCCTCAGCGCCTCGTCGAAGCGGCCCAACCGGTAGCAATCGGTCGCCGACGCGAACTCGTAGTCGAAGCCGTACCGGTCGAGAAATTGGCGGAGCAGCGCGTTGTTGTGCGCGGCGAAGCTCTCGTGCGTGCCGAACGGGTCGGGCACCACCGACAGCGGCTTGCCGAGATGCCCCTGGAGCATGTCGCCGTTGGGGACGTTGCCGGGCACCTTGCGCAGCCCGTCCATGTCGTCGCTGAACGCCACCAGCCGGGTCGGGGTGTCCGACAGCGCGTGAAAGGCGTTCCGGACCATGGTGGTGCGCAGCACCTCGTTGAAGGTGCCGATGTGCGGCAGGCCCGACGGGCCGTAGCCGGTCTCGAACAGGATCGGCGCGCCGTCCGGCTTGCCGTCCGGATATCGCGCGAGGAGCTTGCGCGCCTCCTCGAAGGGCCAAGCCTTGGATTCGAGGGCGGCGGCGCGGAGATCGGGATCGGTCATGGTGGCGCGGCTCCTACCCCGATCGCCCGCCCCCGTCACCCGCGCGCGAGGTCCTTCAGCGGCACCGCGGCATCGGCGAGCGCGGCCGGATCCACCGCCGCACCCCCGACCACCAGCGCGCGGCCCTGGACATAGTCCCTCACCGCATTGACGCAGTCGAGCGCGACCACCCGACCGGCCTTCAGGTACACCACCGAGAAGCTGCGCGCCGCCGGGTCGCCGCGCAGAACCGCGGCGTCGTGGCCGGTCGACAGGCCCACCGTCTGGAGCTTGAGATCGTACTGGTTGGACCAGAACCACGGCACCGCGTCGTACGGTGCGGGGTCGCCGACGATGGCGCGCGCCACCGTTGTCGCCATGTCGCTGGCGTTCTGCACCGATTCGAGCCGGATCGTCGCGCCCCCGGCGAACCGGTTGGCGTGGGCGGCGCAGTCGCCGATCGCGTAGACGTCGGGCAGCGAGGTGCGCCCGTGCGCGTCCACCACGACGCCGTTGCCGCCCTCCGCCCCCGCCAGCAGCAGCGGCGACACCGCGGGAACGATGCCGACGCCGACGATCACGGTCTCGCATGTGATGACCTCGCCGTCCGCCAGCCGCACGCCGGTGGCGTGCCCGTCCGCCTCCTCGATGCACTCGACGATCGCGCCCAGCCGCAGGTCGACCCCGCGGGCGCGATGCTCGGCGTGGAAGAAGTCGGACAGCGCCGCGCCCGCGACCCGGGCGAGCACCCGGGTCTGCGCCTCCAGCACCGTCACCGCCTTGCCGAGCTTGCGCAGCACCGCCGCCGCCTCCAGCCCGACATAGCCGCCCCCGACCACGCAGACGCGGGTGGTGGCCGGGAGCTCGCCCGCCAGCCGGTCGACGTCGGCGCGGGTCCGCACCGCGTGGACGCCGATCAGGTCGTGGCCGGTGCAGGTCAGCCGCCGCGGCGAGCCCCCGGTCGCCCACACCAGCGCGCCGTACCCGATCGCCTCGCCGTCCGCGGTCGTCACCGTGCGCGCGGCCGGGTCGACCGCCACCACCTCGCGCCCGGTCAGCATCGCCACCCCGCGCTCCGCCCAGAACGATGCCGGGCGGATCAGCAGCCGCTCGAACGGCTTGTCGCCCGCCAGATATTCCTTGGACAGGGGCGGCCGCTCGTATGGCAGATCGGGCTCGGCCCCCAGCACCGCGATGCTGCCGGCGAACTTGCGCTGGCGAAGCGCGATCGCCGCCGCCGCGCCGCCATGGCCCGCGCCGACGATGACGACGTCGCGGCGCTGCCCCGCCGGCATCAGTAGATCACCACCGACCGGATCGACTCGCCCGCGTGCATCAGGTCGAACCCCTTGTTGATCTCGTCCAGCGTCAGCCGGTGGGTGATCATGGGGTCGATCTGGATCAGCCCGTCCATGTACCAGTCGACCACCCGGGGCGTGTCGGTGCGCCCGCGCGCGCCGCCGTACGCGGTGCCGCGCCAGTTGCGCCCGGTGACCAGCTGGAACGGCCGGGTCGCGATCTCCTTGCCCGCCTCGGCCACGCCGATGACGATCGATGTGCCCCAGCCGCGGTGGCACGCCTCCAGCGCGGTGCGCATCACCTCGGTGTTGCCGGTCGCGTCGAAGGTATAGTCGGCGCCGCCGTCGGTCATCGCGACGACGCGCGCCACCGTGTCGTCGCGGCTCAACCCCTTCGAGTTGAGGAACCCGGTCATCCCGAAGCGGCGGCCCCACTCCTCACGGTCGGGGTTGATGTCGACCCCGATGATCGCGCCCGCCCCCGCCATCTTCGCGCCCTGGATGACGTTCAGGCCGATCCCGCCCAACCCGAACACCACCACGCTCGCGCCCGGCTCGACCTTGGCGGTGTTGACCACCGCGCCGACCCCGGTGGTGACGCCGCAGCCGATGTAGCAGCTGGTGTCGAAGGGCGCGTCGCGGCGGATCGTGGCCACCGCGATCGCGGGCAGCACGGTGAAGTTCGAGAAGGTCGAACAGCCCATGTAGTGGAAGATCGGCTGCCCCTTGTGGCTGAACCGCGTGGTGCCGTCGGGCATCAGACCCTTGCCTTGCGTCGCCCGGATGGCGGTGCACAGGTTGGTCTTCCGGCTCAGGCACGACTTACACTGCCGGCACTCGGGCGTGTAGAGCGGGATCACATGGTCGCCGACCGCGACCGAGGTCACGCCTTCGCCGACCTCGCGGACGATGCCCGCGCCCTCGTGCCCCAGCACGCTCGGGAACAGCCCCTCCGAGTCGAGCCCGTCCAGCGTGTAGGCGTCGGTGTGGCAGATGCCGGTCGCCATGATCTCGACCAGCACCTCGCCCGCCTTGGGGCCTTCCAGGTCGAGTTCGACGATCTCCAGCGGCTTCTTCGCCTCGAACGCGACGGCGGCCCTAGTCTTCATGGCGGGTCCTCATGGGGGCGGGGTCCTTCGAAAAACGGGAATGCGGGGTTTCTAACGCCTGAACCCCGCAAGCTGAACCATCAACGCGATCTCTGACGACGCCGTCACTCCCGCCTTCGCGGGAGTGAGGGAAGAGGCGAGGGTATCGGTGGGGAGCGGGATGATGCGAGGTGCAAGGCCGTCACGCTGGCTGAACCATCGACGCGGTCTCTCCTACCTCGTCATTCTCGCGCAGGCGGGGCCTGCTTCTTTCCAGCCGCGGCAGCAGAAGCGGGACGCCCGCCGGCGCGGGGGTGACGGAAGGGCGCGATGTTGGCGGTGGGGTGCGGGGGTGACGAGAGCTGCGGGGTCATCGTGCTGGCGTTGCCGTTACGTTCCGGGCTAGGACGTGGGCCGTGCCGCCGCATCCCGCCCTCCACGCCAGCCATGCCGGCATCTGGATCGCCGACGCGGCCGGCACCCGCGCGGTGGGGCGGGCGGAGGCGATCCGGGTCGCGGCGGAAACGCCGGTGATCGTGCTCAACGCCGCGCTGGTCGGGCAGCGGCTGGGCTATGCCGAGCTGTCGGGGCTCGACCTCCTCGAACTCTTCGCCTTCATCCACCCGGCGCGGTTCGCGGTCCCGACCCCGGCGGGGCTCGCCCGCGCGGTCGACCTGTCGCCGCCGGACGCGGACGAGGACGTCGCCGCCTTCCTCCTGGAAGCGGCCGCGGCGCTGCTCGCCGTGCCGGACGGCGACTGGGCGGAGCGCGAGGGGGCGTGGTCGGGCGCGCAGGCGCTCGCCCGCGCCCGCTGGCCGTGGGCGCCGCTGCTCGCCGGCATCGCCAAGCCCAGGGGCGGGGAGCGCTGGCTGTTCGCCCGCCTGGCCGAATGGGAGGAGGCACCGCCGCGCCCCGCGCCCCGCACCGTCGCGATCGACCCGGCCGATGCGACCGCGCGGCTCGCGATCATCACCGGCTCGGGGGCCGAGGCCCGTGCCGGCCAGCGCGCCTTTGCCGAGGCCGCGGCGGAGGCGTTCCAGCCGCGGGTCGTCCAGGGCGCCCCCAACCTCGTCCTGGCGGAGGCGGGAACGGGGATCGGCAAGACGTTGGGCTATCTCGCGCCCGCCAGCCTGTGGGCGGAGCGGGCGGGCGGGGCGGTGTGGGTCTCGACCTTCACCAAGGCGCTCCAGCGCCAGCTCGCCCATGAGACCGCACGCGTCTTCCCCGACCGCGCTGTCCGGCGGGAGCGGGTGGTGACCCGCAAGGGGCGCGAGAACTACCTGTGCCTACTCAACCTGGAGGACGCGCTCCAGGGCGGGTTCGCGGGGCGGGCGGCGATCTTCGCGCAGCTCGCCGCGCGGTGGGCGGCGTACACCGCGGACGGCGACATGGTCGGCGGCGACCTGCCCGGCTGGCTGCCGACGCTGTTCCGGAGGAACGCCCCCGCCGCGCTCACCGACCGGCGCGGCGAGTGCGTCTATGCGGGCTGCCCGCACTACCGCAAATGCTTCATCGAGCACGCCGCCCGCGCGAGCGCCCAGGCCGACATCGTGATCGCCAACCACGCGCTGGTCATGGTCAACGCGGCGCGCGGGCGGGAGACCGCGACCCGCCCGACCCGCTACGTCTTCGACGAGGGTCATCACCTGTTCGACGCCGCCGACGCGATGTTCGGGGTGGCGCTGACCGGCGCCGAGACGATCGAGCTCAGGCGCTGGATCCTGGGACCCGAGGCGACCGGGCGCGGGCGCCGCCGCGGGCTCCAGGCTCGGCTGTCCGACGTGGCGAGCTACGACGAGGCGGGCGGCCGCGCGATCGCCGACGCGGTCGACGCCGCCCGCGCGCTGCCGTCGGACGGATGGCTCGGCCGCCTCGCCGACGGCGATCCCTTCGGCCCGGTCGAAGCGCTCTTGGCGGCGGTCCGCGGGCTCGCCTTCGCCCGCGCCGAGAAGGAAGGGGAGGCGGGCTACGGCCTGGAGACCGAACTGGCCGAGCCCAGCCCGGAACTGATCGACGCCGCCGGCCCCGCCGCCCACGCCCTCGACGCATTGGTCCGCCCGCTGGTGGCGCTCGGGCGGCGGCTGGAGGCGGTGCTGGCCGACGCCCCCGACTGGCTCGACGCCCCCGCGCGCGCGCGGGTCGAGGGCGCGATCGCCTCGATCGGCTGGCGCGCGGAAACGGTCGGCGCGTGGCTCGCGCTCCTCGCCCGCATCGGCGGCCCGGTCGATCCCGACCATGTGGACTGGCTGGCGGTCGACCGGGCGGAAGGGCGCGAATACGACGTCGGCCTGCACCGCCGCTGGCTCGATCCGACCCGCCCCTTCGCGGAAACGGTGCTCAAGTCCGCGCACGGTGCGCTGGTCACCTCCGCGACCCTGACCGGCGGCGGCGCTGACAGAGACGAGGGGTGGGACACGGCGGAGGCCCGCGTCGGCGCCCCGCACCTCGCCCGCGCGCCCGGCCGGTTCGAGGTCGCGAGTCCCTTCGACTACGCCGCTCAGGCCGAGGTGCTGATCGTCACCGACGTGAAGCGCGGCGACGAGCCCGGGCTGGCGGGCGCATACGCCCGGCTGATCGAGGCGGCGGGCGGCGGCACGCTCGGCCTGTTCACCGCCATCCGTCGCCTGCGCGGGGTCCACGCCCGCATCGCCGACCGCCTCGCGCGTGCCGGGCTGCCGCTCCACGCCCAGCATGTCGACCCGATCGACACCGGCACGCTGGTGGATATCTTCCGCGACGACCAGCACGCCAGCCTGCTCGGCACCGATGCGCTGCGTGACGGGGTCGACGTGCCCGGCCGCTCGCTCCGGCTGGTCGTGATGGAGGGGGTACCTTGGCCCAAGCCGTCGGTGCTCCACGCCGCCCGGCGGCTCGCGGGGGGCGGACCCGCGTATGACGACCGCATCGTTCGCGCGCGCCTCGCCCAGGCGTTCGGTCGGCTGATCCGCGGCACGGGCGACCGTGGCGCGTTCGTGCTCCTCTCGGCGGCGATGCCCTCGCGCCTTCTGTCCGCCTTTCCGCCGGGGGTGCCGGTGGTCCGCCTGCAGCTCGACCAGGCGGTCGCGCGGGTCGCGTCGCGGCTTTCCACCGCGCCCGTGTTGGGGCATGAGGCGCTCCTGTCCTGAAGGGAGCCCCATGAAGACGCTGACGCTGATGCGCCACGCCAAGTCGGGCTGGGACGATCCCGCGCTGCGCGATTTCGACCGCCCACTCAACGCCAAGGGCCGCCGCGCCGCCGCGACGATGGGCCGCCACCTACGCGAGCAGGACATGCGCTTCGACCACCTCGTCGCCTCGCCTGCGGTGCGGGTGCGCGAGACGCTGGACGCCGCGGGCCAGGCGTACGGCGCGCGCCCGACCGCCTGCTGGGACGAGCGGCTTTACCTCGCGGCGGTGCCGGTGTTGCTGGAGGTGATCCACGGCCTGCCCGCCACCGCCGCGCGCGCGTTGCTGGTCGCCCATAATCCGGGGCTGGAGGACCTCCTCCTCGCGCTGGTTCCCGAGGCGACCGGCCTCCGCGCCGAGGCCGCGCGCAAATACCCGACCGCCACCGTCGCCGAGCTGACCTTCCCGGTCGACACCTGGGGCGCGGTCGCCCCCGGCACCGCCACCCTCACCCGTTTCATCCGCCCGCGCGATCTCGACCCCGCGCTGGGTCCGGACGAGGATTAGCGCCGATCCGCCCGGCGTGATGCGGGGCACTCCTCGCCCGCGGCGGCGACCCGGTCGCGATGGCATCGGCGTCGATGCGCGGCGCGCGCCGTCGACCTATCACGGCTCAACCCGGCCTCGATCCGGGGGGGCATCATGTGGGAGGCCGGAACGGCCCGCCCCGATCTAAAGCGGTTTTCGATCAATCAGAACCGTTCGTGCTGAGCGAAGTCGACCCACCGGTCGTGGTGCTTGGCCTGCGACGACGCGCGGGTCGAACGGAGGTGGTGCGGATGGGTCGTAAACCGCTAACCGCCGCGCGACGGACATCCGGGCGGGACGATCACCGGCCCGACCCGCGCGGCAACCGCGCTAGATGCCCGCGTACCAGTCGTAGTCGACATTGTCCTCCCAATAGCCCCCGCGACCCTTGCCGACCCCGTCGAGCGACGCGACCGCCTCGACGCTCATCAGGTATTTGGCGTGCTTGTAGCCGAGCTGGCGCTCGACCCGCAGGCGGCAGGGCGCGCCGTTGGCAATGGGAAGGAAACGGTCGTTGAGCGCCCAGGCGAGGATGGTCTGGGGGTGGAACGCGTCGCGGAGATCGATCGACTCGTAATAGGGGGCGCCGCCGTACCGGTCGGCGCAGCGGAACACGAGATACCGCGCCGCGTCCCTCAGCCCCGCGACGCGCAGCACGTCGCCGAGCCGCGGTCCCTGCCACTTGCCGATCGCGCTCCACCCCTCGACGCAGTCGTGGCGGGTGATCTGCGCGCGCTGGGGCAGGCTGCCGAGGTCCGCGAGGCTGAGCGACAGCGGCCGGGTGACCAGCCCGCCGACCGCGAGCCGCCAGTCGGCGAAGCGACCCTCAGCCAGGCGGCCGTATTCGGGGGTGCCTGGATCGCGCGTGCCGTTGGGACGAAAGAAAGGCGAGCGCTGGTCGGCGCGGAACTCGGGCGCGAGCGCGTCCCGGTCCGTCAGCGCGCGCTGGAGCCCGCGCTGCATGTCCTCGCCCTTGAACAGGATCGCGCGCGCGGTCGGATCGGCGGCGATCCGGTCGCATCCGGCCAGGAGCAGCCCGCCCCCGCTGGCTAGCCCCAGGCCCAGGAGGCCGCGGCGGCGCACGATCACGCCGCCGGCTCCCGGGGCACCCGCCACCGGCCGGTCAGCATCGATCGCACCTCGTTGCGGGTTCCCGCCAGGATGACGAGCGCGAGGTGGACGACCGTGAACCCGACCAGCGCCGCCATGGTGAGGAAGTGGATCGATCGCGCCGACTGCCGCCCGCCGAACAGATCGAGCAGCCACGGCCAGGCCGCGTTCATGCCCGGCGACAGCGCCAGCCCGGTCGCGATCACCAGCGGCAGCAGCACGAACACCACCAAGACGTAGCTCAGCTTCTGGAGCGTGTTGTACCGGCCCGGATCGTCGCGGTCGTGGAAGCGGAAGGCGAGATGGTCGCGCACGTCCTCGGCCAGGTGCGCGGGCGACAGCTCGCCGCGGCGCAGCGCCAGGTCGCGGCGGAAATGCCGATTGACCAGGCTCGCGATCATGTAGGCGAGGAGCGCAAAGGCCAGCACCAGCGCGAAGAACAGGTGCCACCGCCGCGACATGGCGAGGTTGTAGCTGCCCGGGATCGTCAGCCAGCCGGGGAAGTGCGGCAGCTCCAGCCAGGCCGGGTCCCAGTTGGCGCCGTACACCCCCCAATAGAGCCGCGGATGGGCATTGGAGATGCCCAGCCCCGACCCCACCAGCACGAACAGCGCGACCGCGTTGATCCAATGCCAGACCCGCGTCGCCAGGCGGTGGCGGAACACGGACGTGCCGGGAGGCGGCGGGGGAGCCATGAACCCTCTCTAGCAGTTATCCGGCGATGACCGAATGGCATTTCTACGAACCGTCCCAGGGGCACGGCCTGCCGCACGACCCGCTGAACGCGATCGTCGCGCCGCGCCCGATCGGCTGGATCGGCAGCGTGTCGGGCGCGGGTGTCCGCAACCTCGCCCCCTACAGCTTCTTCAACGTCGTCAACTACCAGCCGCCGCTGGTCGCCTTCTCGTCCATGGGGTGGAAGCACTCGGTCGCCAACGTCGCGGAGACAGGCTGCTTCACCTGGAACCTCACCACCCGCCCGCTCGCCGAGGCGATGAACGCGACCTCGACCGCGCAGGAGGTCGACGAGTTCGCCTTCGCCGGGATCGAGGCCGCGCCCTCGCGGCTGATCGACGCGCCGCGGGTCGCGGCAAGCCCGGTGTCGTTCGAGTGCCGCCTCACTCAGATCGTCCGCCTGACGACCAAGGAGGGCGACGCGCTCGACCAATGGCTGGTGATCGGCGAGGCGGTGGGCATCCACATCGACAAGGCGCTGCTCGACAAGGGCATCTACCGCACCGCCCGCGCCCGCCCGATCACCCGCGGCGGCGGCCCCGCCGACTATTTCGAGATCACCGAGGACACGCTGTTCCGCATGCGCCGTCCGGACTGACCGGACGAAAGCGGTTCTTTCACCGCGGCTTAACCGATCGGCGGCAGGTGGTTACGCGATCGGCGCTGTTCGGACGCGGCGCCAGGGGAACGGGCATGTACCACTTGCGCACCGACGACGCGGGCATCATCCACATCGCCATCGAGGGCTTCTGGACGGTACCTGAGGTCGCGGACTTCGCCCGAGACCTCAGGGCGGAGGCGAGCGCGGCCAGGCGCTCGGGGCGGATGCCGGCGCTGTTCTACGACTACACCAATGCCGTGATCCAGAGCCAGGAGGTGGTGGAGGCGCTCGCCGCCATCGCGCGGGCGGCGCCCGCGGGCGCGCGCAAGGTGGCGATCTTCACCGAGGGCAAGCTCGCGCGACGCCAGGCGGGTCGGGTCGCCGCCGCCGGCGAGCGGATCGCGGTGTTCGAGGATCGCGCCGCGGCGCTCGCCTGGCTGGTCGACTGATCGCCCCGGGGATGGGCGCGACGATCAGCCGTACGCCCGCCAGAAGAACACGGTCGTGGTCGCCGCCGTGACCGCCACCGTCCACCCCCGCACCGCGCGGTCGGGCAGCCGCCTGCCGATCCGGGCACCCAGCCATCCGCCGGCGATCCCGCCGGCGAGCATCGGCAGGCACGCCTGCCAGCGCACCAGCCCCGCGGCGACGAACACGGACGCCGCGGCGAGGTTGGCGACCGCGAGCATCAGGGTGCGGGGGGCGAACATCGACCGCGGGGTCTCGCCCGCGAGCAGGCCGTAGGTCGCGGTGGTCATGATCCCCACCCCGCCGCCGAAATAGCCGCCATAGGTGCCCAGCAGCACCTGCGCGACGACCAGCGTGCGTGCCCCGATCGTCACCCGCGCCGCCAGCCACGCCGCCGCGGCCCGCCCGAACAGGATCGCCAGGAAGGCGATGAGCAGCAGCCACGGCACGACGAGGTCGAAGGCCCGAGAGGGGGTGACGACCAGAAGGCCGCTTCCGACCAGCCCGGCGGCGAAGGTGATCGCGGCGAGCACCCGCACCGACACTCCGCCCACCGGCTTCAGCTCGCCCCGGAACCCCCAGGCGCTGGTCGCCGCGCCGGGCAGCAGCGCGACGTTGGAGGTGGCATTGGCGATGTTGGCCGGCAGCCCCAACCCGAGCAGCGCCGGCATGGTCGCGAACGTGCCCCCGCCCGCCAGCGCGTTCATCGCCCCGCCGACGAGGCCCGCGGCGAGGGGAAGGAGGAGCGATGCGTCCATGCCGCCCCATCGGTCCTCGCCGGCGGCTTGTCCACCATCGCCCGCGCGGACGCTCGCGCCGCTCGGATCGCGGCGCTATGCCGCCGGCGATGGTTCAACAGAAGGGCAGCACCGCGAAGCGGGCGGACGGCGACCGGCGGAACTGGCTGGCGGCGGCGATCCTGGTCGTGGCGCTGCTGGCAGGCGCCGTTCTCGCAGGCCGCCGTCTCGATCGCGGCCCGACCGCGAGCGTCAGCCAGGCCGTCCCCACCACCGCCGGCCTGTCGGCGACCCCGATCGCGGCGACGATACCGTCGCGGGTCGACTATGCCCGGCTCGATGCGCGCATCCGCCAGCTGATGGCGCAGCCGGACATGGTCGGGCTCGCGGTCGGCACGGTGGAGGACGGGCGCGTCCGCTTCGTGCGCGGCTATGGCGAGGTGCTGGCGGGATCGCACCAGCCGGTGACGCCCGACACGGTGTTCCGATGGGGTTCGCTGTCGAAGGGCGTGGCGGCGGCGCTGGTGACGCAGCTCGCGGCGCGTGGCGGCCCGGCACTCGACACGCCGGTGGCGCGGCTCGGCACCAGCCTGCGCCTGCCGGGCGACGCGGCCAAGGTGACGATCGCGGACCTGCTCAGCCACCGCACCGGCCTCGTCCGCAATGCCTGGGACGACCGGCTGGAGGGGGGCGAGGACCCGCGCGCGATCCGCGCCTCCTACGCGTCGCTCACCCCGCTGTGCCCGCCCGCGACCTGCCACGCCTATCAGAACATCGCCTTCGACACGGCAACCGAGATCGTCGAACGGGCGACCGGCCGCTCCTACGCCGCCGAGGCGCGGGCACGGCTGTTCGCGCCGCTCGGCATGACGAGCGCCAGCACCGACCGGGCGGGACTGGAAGCGTCGGCGCGCTGGGCCTGGCCGCACCGGTTCGGGCGGATGCCGACGGTGGTGAACGACATCTACTACCGCGTGCCCGCGGCGGGTGGGGTCAACTCCTCAATCAGCGACCTCGTCCGCTGGATGCGCGCGCAGCTCGGTGCCGCGCCGGCGGTGCTCGGTCCGCAGATGCTGGAGACCATGCACCGCCCGCGCGTCGCCACCCCGCCGCGCGGGCCGCGCTCGGCGATGGACCGGGCGCTCGCCGGCGCGCACTACGGCCTGGGCTGGCGCAGCTTCAGCTATGCCGGACACCGGCTCGTCGGCCATCGCGGCAGCGTCGACGGCTACGGGTCGCTGATACTGTTCGATCCGGAAAGCCGCAGCGGCATCGCCATGCTGTGGAATTGCAACTGGCACCGGGCGGCGCGGCTGCAGCTCGAATTCTTCGACATGCTATACGGCCTGCCCCCGACCGACTGGCTCGCGCTCGACGAGGTGGCGGCGGCCAGGCGCCGCTAGCCGCGGTCCGGAACGCAGGAGGGCACGCCGGACGCTCAACCCGCGCAGCGCAGGGTCGAGGTCGCACGCCTGCGCAGCGGATCGGCCGCCGCGTCGCCCCAAAAGACGTCGTGCGCGCCCTGTCCCTGCCGCATGGTCACGGTGCAGCGCATGGCATCGCCTCGCATGCCGACAAATCCATGGTCTTCGGCGGTAAGGTCGAAGCGGCGGCTGAAGGCCGTGAAGTTGCACCGCGCAACATCGGGGCCGCCCGTCGCGCAGGCGACGCGCGTGATGCCGAGGAACGGAGCCGGTGAGCCGCAATCGGGCATGCATCGCCCCAGCTGCTCGGCAGCCGCGTAGGCGACCTCCTCGAACCGCGGCAGTGCATGCGCATCTTCCAGCCGGGCGGCCGGGCCATTGTGCGTGACAGGATCAACGGATGCGGAACAGCCGGCGGTCAGCAGCGCCATGGCGACGGCCGACCGCCTGCGGATCACGCCAGCGCCGCCGCCGCCTCCCGGTCGCGCTCGGCCCGGCTCTTCTTCTCCGCCGCCGTCTTGAGCTGGCCGCAGGCGGCGTCGATGTCGCGGCCGCGGGGGGTGCGCACGGGGGCGGAGATGCCGCCCTGGAAGACGATGTCGCTGAACGCGCGGATGCGCTCGGGCGTCGAGCATTCGTAGGTCGCGCCCGGCCAGGGATTGAACGGGATCAGGTTGACCTTGGCGGGCAGGTCGTAGTGGCGGAGCAGCCGGACGAGCTCGCGCGCGTCGGCGTCCGAATCGTTCAGGTCCCTGAGCATCACATATTCGAAGGTGATCCGCCGCGCGTTGTTGGCGCCCGGGTAAGCCGCGCACGCCTCCAGCAGCTGCTCGATGCCGTATTTGCGGTTGAGCGGCACCACCTCGTCTCGCACCTCCTTGGTCACCGCATGAAGCGACACCGCGAGGTTGACCCCGATCTCCTCGCCCGCGCGCGCCATCATCGGCACAACCCCGCTCGTCGAGAGGGTGATCCGCCGCTTGGACAGCGCCAGCCCGTCGCCGTCCATCACCAGCTTCAGGGCGTCGCGCACCGCGTCGAAATTATAGAGCGGCTCGCCCATCCCCATCATCACGATATTGGTGAGCATCCGCCCCTCGGGCTGCGACGGCCACTCCCCCAGCGCGTCGCGCGCCAGCATCACCTGCCCGACGATCTCGCTCGCCGTCAGGTTGCGCACCAGCCGCATGGTGCCGGTGTGGCAGAAGGAGCAGTTGAGCGTGCATCCGACCTGGCTCGACACGCACAAGGTGCCGCGGTCGGCGTCGGGGATGAACACCGCCTCGTAATCATGGCCGTCGGGCGAGCGGAGCAGCCACTTGCGGGTGCCGTCGGTCGAGACCTGCGCCTCCACGACCTCGGGCCTTCCGATCGCGAACCGTGCCCCGAGCCACGGATGCTGCGCCTTGGCGATGTCGGTCATCTGCGCGAAGTCGGTCGCGCCGCGATTGTAGAGCCAGTGCCAGATCTGCTTGGCGCGCAGCTTTGCCTGCCGCGGCTCCATGCCGGCGTCGAGCAGCGCCTGGCGCAGCCGGTCCCTGGACAGGCCGATCAGGTCGACGCGGCCGTCGGGGCGGGAGGGCTGCGCCGCTCGGGGGACGGTAACGGGGTCGATGTGGCCCGGGATGGGCATGGCGGGGGTCATGGCCGTACGTCCTGCGATTGGCGGCTGTCGCGCACGCCATCCACGTGCTGAAGGAGATCGGGAGCGGGTGTGCCCCCCATCGGGTCGAGAACCACGTCGATCCCCCCCCGGCGCGCGAGCTTGGTCGCAGGGACGAAATCGGCATCACCCGCGACCAGGACGATCCGATCGACCTGCCGCTTGACCGCCATGGCGGCGACATCGAGTCCCAGCTTCATGTCGACGCCCTTCTGCTTGGTGTCGATCTCGAAATCGTCGTCGGTGAGCGGCGTGAGATCGCCGCCGGCGAGGCGTCGGGCAATGTCGGGCTTGAGCCGCCAGTCGGACGTGTTGCGGAGTCGCCCCAACCGCAACGCCACCGTTCGCGTGCGCGCCAGCTCGGCGTGCAGGCATCTACGCAGGAAATAGCCGCCGTCGATGACGAGCGCCGAAGACATGGTGTGGACCCGGAACGAAGATGTCCCCGGGATCGGCCTTGAGCGGATGTCTGCCTTGCGGCGCCTCAAGACGTACTGCCGGGGACGGGATAACCGCCAGATACGAGATGCGGTGCTGAAAATCAATCCGCCCACATCACCGCCGGAACCCAAGCAGCACGTTCCCCTCCGTCGACAGGTAGTTCCGCCGGTAGTCGAAGCGCGGCGTGTCCGAAAAGATCAGCCAGTAATATTTCATCTGCTCCGACCACCAATAGCCGGGGCAGTGATCCTTCTGCGCCTTGGTGGTCACGTCCGCCAGGTCAGCATAGCCGTAAGGAGCCTTGTTCCACCGCCGCATGTTGCGGAAGTGGGTGGCGACGAGGTGCCGCCAGCGCTCGTCGCGGTCGAGCAGCCAATGGTTGAAGGCCGCGTCGGCGAGTTCGGGGCGCAGCGCGTTGGACTTCTGCGTCGGCACGCCGGCGGCATAGTCATATTCCTCCGGCAGGATGCCGTACCGGTCCTGGAGCGCCGCCCAGCTCTCGGTGTACGCCACCCCCGCCGCGTGGTCGCCGCCCTGCGCCAGCAAACCGCCGTAAAAGGAGGCGAGTTCGTCCTGGCGGGTGTTAAGTCGCGCGCCCGTGTCCATGTCGACGTCGGCGAACCACAGCCGCCCGGCGCGACAATCGCTCTGGTACCGCAGGATAGCGTCGGTGAGGGTCCGGTACATGGCGCTGAGCTCGCGGTCGCCGAACAGCTGCCAGCCGTCCCACAAATACTCGTAATAGCTGTCGGCGTAGGAGCCGATCGTCGCCCGACGGTCGAGCCACTCGCCGGTCAACGCGTCGATCCTGGTGCCCAGCAGATCGAGCGCCGACCGCCTGGCGAACAGCGCCACGGTCGCCTTGCGGGTGACGTCGCGGTAGCGCCGATCGCCGGTCAGCCGCGACAGCGTGCCCCATTCGGGAAGGAAGGTGCCGATCTCCGCCGGGTTGGTGGCGGGATCGCGCACCGCGCCGGTCGCCAGGTTGACGTAGCGATAGGGAAAGCCGGTCGGGGTCGCGAACGCGGGCAGCAGCCGGTCGGCTAGGTCCCGCGCCCTGGCGAGCACCGCCGCGTCGCCGCTCGCGAGATGCGCCGACAGGAGCCCGCCGACGAGGCGGATCGAGGTCTCGAACACCGACACCTCGCCGTCCACGTCGAAATCGGCATGGTCGCGGACCCACGCGATGCCGTCGGCGAAGCGGCTGTCGAGCCCCATCAGCCACAGCGTGTCCAGCGCCTCGATCAGGCTGAGCCCGAGATGCCCGGCCTTGAGCGGGAAGGAGGAGGAGCCGCCGCTGACCGGCCTGATCTCGTCCTTTCCCCAGGCAAGGGCGCGGTACCGGTCCCAAGCCCAGGCCATCTCCGTGCGCACCTCGGCGGCGAGCGGCCGCCAGTCGGTCCTGGCCGCCGTGGCGGGCGCCGCACCCAACGCGATCCCGCCCACCACCACCTGCCGCCGTCCGATCATCGCCGTCCTCCCAGGCACGCCAGCCGCGCCGCGTCGATCGCGGTGGCGGCGCCGTCCAGCGCGTAGCTGTCGGCGAAGGGGCGGCCGCCCGCGCCCACCGCCTCGACGCTCATGCTGCGGCCGCCGCGCATCGCCGCGACGATGGCGCGGTCGGACGCGGCATCGGCGGCCCAGGCGTCGCGATCGTGCGCGACGAGCCGGAAACGCCGTTCGCCGATGCTGAGCGTGACCTCGGCGGACCGGTCGCGCGCCGCCGACAACCGGACGTGGAGCGACGCGCCCAGCCGCCGCGCCGGCCAGTCGCCGACCGCCGCGAACCCGCCCGCGCGTCCGCCCGCGACGACCGGCCTGGCGACAGCGCGGCACGCGTCGCCCTGGCGCAGCGCGCCCCAGTCGCCGAACACGCCGATCACCGTCGGGGCGAGCAGGGCTAGCAGGATCATGCGGCCGGGTTCACGCCGGCGGAGTTCACGGGAGCGGCGATCACGGGGTCGGGATCACGCCGGCGCGCGGCCGTCGCCGCGGTGCACGACGGTCTCGGCGGCGCCATCGACCATCACGACCGATCCCTGCGGCAGCCCGGCGGCGACCGGCACACCCGCCCACGGATCGGCCGCCGCGCCGAACAGCATGCCGCGCATCACCCGGCTCGATATGCCGTGGGTCACCACCAGCCGGTCGCCCGCGTCCGCGTCGGTGTCGGCGAGCCAGTCGCCGACCCGCGCGGCGATCGCCGGGTAGGTCTCGCCGTCGGGTGCCGGTTCGATCAGCCCGCTCGCGCGGACGATCGATCCGCGCTCCGCCGCCAGCGAGGCGTAGGTCCGGTCGCTCCAGCAGCCCATGCCGATCTCGACGAGGCGCGCGTCGGTGCGCGTGTCGTGCCAGTCGAGTTCGAGATGCTCGGCGATGATCGCCAGGGTCTGGAGCGCGCGGCCCGCGGGCGACGCCCACAGCGTCAGCGCCGGCGCGGGGCCGAGCAGGTCGCGCAGCGCCCGACCGATCGCTTCCGCCTGCGCGAAGCCGGCACGCGTCAGTGGGGTGTGGGGGTGGTCGCCCTGGATGCGTCCGGCGGCGTTGAACACCGTCTCGCCGTGCCGCGCGATGAAGTCGCGTCCCGATCGCCGCGTGGTGGACCGCTGGGTAGCCATCGCCGTCGTTTCCACCAGCTGTGGCGCAAACGCAACGCCGGGCGCCGTTTAGCTGCGGTTCATGCAACAACGCCGCGCCGGTGCCGGTTACGCCCTCCCCGGCATCGACCGGGAGCGTGACTATCGGAGTGTTTTCCATGCGTACCATCATTGGCCTGTCGCTCATCGCCGGTTCCGCCGTCCTCCTCGCCGCACCCGCGTCGGCGCAGAACACCAACCCCGTCTTCACCGGCCCGCGGGTCGAGGCGACGCTCGGCTACGATCATGTCGGCGCGGGCTCGTCGGTCAGCAACAACAATGGCGACGACGACCAGTCGATCGACGGGCTGCTCTACGGCGGCGGCATCGGCTACGACATCGCGACCGCGGGCGGCCTCGTGCTGGGCGCCGAGGGCGAGGTGACCGGCTCCACCGCGCGAAATTCCGCGGGCCAGTACTCCAACACCTTCGGGTTCGGCCGCGTCCGCCAGGGCCGCGACTTCTACGTCGGCGCGCGTGTCGGCTTCCTCGCCAATCCCGCCACGCTGGTCTACGCCAAGGGCGGCTACACCAACGCCAAGCTCGACGTGCTGGCCGGCTCGACCACCCAGGCCACCGACACCGATTTCGAGCTGTCGGGCTACCGCGTCGGTGCGGGGGTGGAGCGGGCGCTGTCGCCCACCACCTACGCCAAGATCGAGTATCGCTACTCGAACTACGAGCGCGGGCGGATCGACTACGGCTCGGGCGCGACCTCCGGCCGGTTCGACGTCGACACCGACCGGCACCAGATCGCCGCCAGCTACGGCTTCCGCTTCTGACACGCGGACGGGGAGGGCGGCGTCGTTCGGCACCCGTTCAGGCGCCGCCGTCCAGCCTGCCGGCCAATTCCAGGGAGTAGACCATGCGTTTCCTTATCCTCGCCGGCGCGATGCTGGCCGCAAGCCCGGCCGTGGCGCAGACCGCCGCCGTCCCGTTCAGCGGCCCGCGGGTGGAGGGACTGATCGGCTACGACCGCGCGAGCTCGCCCTTCCCGGGCGATGCCGCCGACAGCAGCGGCATCCTCTACGGCGTCGCCGGCGGCTACGACGTGCGCCAGGGCGACCTGGTGTTCGGCGGCGAGGCGGAGTTGACCGGCGCCTCCACCGATACGCGCGGCGACGGGGTGTTCGCGGCGGGCGACCGCATCACCGTCGATGCCGGGCGTGATCTCTACGCCGGCGGGCGGATCGGCTATGTCGTCACCCCGCGGGCGATGCTCTACGGCAAGCTCGGCTACACCAACGCGCGCGCCGACGTCGACTATCGCGGGGGCACGAACGGCGCCGCCTACTCGGAAGGCCGCAACAGCGGCGGCGTTCGCGCCGGCGCGGGCGCGGAGGTGGCGATGCGGGACAATGTCTATGTCAAGGGCGAGTACCGGTACTCGGACTACGGCTCGACCACCCTCGACCACCGGCACCAGTTCCTGCTCGGTGCCGGCTTCCGCTTCTAAACGGGTCGTTTACCGAATCTGGTCGAAGGGGTCGGGGCGCTTGCTCCGGCCCCTTTCCCGCGGCTAGGACTAGGCGCCAAATCGGCCCTGACTCGCCCGGATCGGGTGGGGGGCCCATGGGGGATCCGATGAAGGCGACCATCGAACGCGCAACGCTCCTCAAGGGGCTGAGCCATGTCCAGTCCGTGGTGGAGCGTCGCAACACCATCCCCATCCTGTCCAACGTCCTGCTTGAGGCGACCGAGGGCGGCCAGCTGCGGATGATGGCCACCGACCTCGACCTCCAGGTCAACGAGTCGGTGCCCGCCGCGGTCGACCAGCCCGGCTCCACCACCGTGTCGGCGCACACGCTGTTCGACATCGCGCGCAAGCTGCCCGAGGGCGCGCAGGTCCAGCTCACCGCCGCCGAGGGCCGCATGACCATCGTCGCCGGGCGCGCGCGCTTCTCGCTCGGCACCCTGCCGCGCGACGACTTCCCGGTGATCGCGGAGGGCGAGCTGCCGACCCGGTTCGAACTGCCCGCCGAGACGCTGAAGCAGGTGATCGACAAGACCCGCTTCGCGATCTCCACCGAGGAGACGCGCTATTATCTGAACGGCATCTTCCTCCACGCCGGCGAGGACGCGGGCAAGCCCGTCCTCAAGGCCGCGGCGACCGACGGCCACCGTCTCGCGCGCGTGACCATGGACCTGCCCGAGGGGGCCGACGGCATGCCCGACGTGATCGTGCCACGGAAGTGCGTCGCCGAGCTCCGGAAGCTCCTGGACGAGGTCGACGGATCGGTGGGCGTGTCGCTGTCGGGCAGCAAGATTCGCTTCGATCTCGGGCAGGCGATCCTCACCTCCAAGCTGATCGACGGCACCTTTCCCGACTACAGCCGCGTCATCCCCACCGCCAACGACAAGATCCTGAAGCTCGACCCACGCAGCTTCGAGGACGGGGTCGACCGCGTCTCGACCATCGCGACGGAGAAGACCCGCGCGGTCAAGATGGCGCTCGACCGCGACCGCATCACCCTGTCGGTGACCAGCCCGGAGAACGGCACCGCCGCCGAGGAGGTCCCGGGCGACTATGCGGCGACCCCGTTCGAGATCGGCTTCAACAGCCGCTACCTCATGGACATCCTGGGCCAGATCGACGGCGATATGGTCGAGGTCCACTTGGCCGACGCCGCGGCGCCGACCCTGATCCGCGAGAACGACAAGGCGCCCGCGCTTTACGTGCTGATGCCGATGCGGGTGTGATCCGCTCACGGCGAGTGTGACGAACGCAAGAAGGGCCGTCCCGACCGGGGCGGCCCTTCTTGCGTCCGGGTCGGAAATCCTTATGCTGACATCATTGTCAGTAAGGATTCGGGTCATGGCTCACCTTCCTCCGCTCCCGGGCACCACCGGCCGCCGCGACTGGCGCACGGCGCGCGATGCGATCCGCAGGCTCCTCGCCGACGGCGACGACACGACCCAGGTGTTCCGCATCATGGCGGCGCTCAACACCGGCACCGCCGCGAGCAACTATTCACGCCTCCTCGCCACCACGGAGGGCGGCCGCATCGCCGTCGAGCAGGCCGAATTGTCGCAGCGCCTGTCCGACGCCGGCTTCGTCGCCTCGTTCGCGCCCGGCACGGTCGGCGCCGCCTACCGCGACTGGCTGGCCACCACCGGCTACTCCGCGGACGGCCTTGCCGACGTGAGTCGCCAGGCAAGCGACTACGACATGGTCCACCCTTATGTCTGGATGGGTCGCCGCATCCGTGACAGCCACGATATCTGGCATGTCCTGACCGGCTACCAGGCCGACGAGCATATGGGCGAAGCGTGTCTCGTAGCCTTCTCCTTCGCGCAGGTCGGCGGGCTCGGCTGGGCGCTGATCGCGTCGGCGGCGGCGCTCAAGAGCCTTCGCGCGACCGGCGGGACGTTGTTCGCCAAGGCGATCCTGGAGGGTTACCGTCACGGCCGCCGCGCCAAGTGGGTGTCGGGCGAGGACTATCTCAAACTCCTCCACGAGCCGCTCGACCAGGCGCGCGCCCGGCTCGGCATCGCAACGCCGCACGCCTATCTCAAGGCGCAACGCGAACTCGGACCGGCGCTCACCTCTTACATGGCCGCGCGGAAGCCGGCAGCGACGGATCCCGTCGAGCTGCCGGCCTGACATCGCCCTTTTCCGTCGTCCCAGCGAAGGCGGGGTCTATGTCTCTAGGTGCCGGGCATCACCGGCCTCTCGGGGAAGACACGGATGCCGGCCTTCGCCGACATGACGGGTCGACGCGAAGGCGCTAGACCCCGCCGCGATGCTGTCGCGCCTCGTCCTCACCGACTTCCGCAACCACGCCGCGCTGACGCTCACGCCCGGTCCCGGCTTCGTCGTCCTCACCGGCGAGAACGGGATCGGCAAGACCAACGTGCTGGAGGCGATGTCCCTCCTCGCCCCCGGCCGCGGTCTCCGCCGCGTCGCCCTGTCCGCGATGGCGCGTCAGGGCGGCGCCGGAGGCTTCGGCATCGCAGCCACGCTGGACGGGGAGGTGGAGGTGGCCACCGGCACCCAGCCGTCGGCGCCCGAGCGCCGGATCGTCCGCGTCCAGGGTGCCGCCGCCGCCGCGGCCACGCTGTCCGAATGGCTGTCGGTCCTGTGGCTGACCCCCGCCACCGACCGGCTGTTCGTCGATGCGCCGGGCGAGCGCCGCCGCTTCCTCGATCGCCTCACCCTGGCGCTCGCCCCCGCCCACGCCGTCCACGCCGCCCGCTACGAGGCGGCGATGCGCGAGCGCAACCGCCTCCTCGCCGAGGAGCGCGCCGCCGACCCGGCCTGGCTCGCCTCGCTGGAGGCCCGCATGGCCGAGCACGGCGCCGCCCTCGACGCCGCCCGCCTCGCCACCGTTTCCGCGCTCGACGACCGCCTCGTGGCGACGCCGCCCGGCCCGTTCGCCCGCGCTCGCCTCCGCCTCGAAGGCGAGGCGATCGAACCCGAGCCCTTCGCCCGCGCCCTCGCAAACGGCCGCCGCCGCGACGCCGCCGCCGGTCGCGCGCTGGCCGGTCCGCACCGCGCCGACCTGGGCGTCACCCATGCCGACAAGGCTCAACCCGCTGCGCTTTGCTCCACCGGCGAGCAGAAGGCGCTGCTCATGGGCCTCGTTCTCGCCCATGCCGATCTGGTCACCAGCCGGACCGGCCGCGCGCCTCTCCTCCTCCTCGACGAGGTCGCCGCCCATCTCGACCCGGTCCGCCGCGCGGCCCTGTTCGAACGGCTGGCCGGTCGCAGCCAGGTCTGGCTGACCGGCACCGAGCCGGCGCTGTTCGACGCGGTCGACGGTGGCGCAACGCGGGTGGAACTCGGCTGAACAAGTGCTGACGTCCTGCCTCACCGCCGGTCCAAGCGGTACGCTCCATGACCCGCGGGAGCCGGGGTAAGCAGGAGTTCTCGCGTGATCAGATCATTCGCCATCGCCGCAACAATGGCGACCCTCTTCGCGATCGCCGCGCCCGCCGCTGCGCAGGGCCGTTTCGATTGGCGCCCCGGCACCTACCGCCTCGCCGGCGCGGGTGTCCGCCTGCTCCTCCCCGAACTGCGTGGCAGCCCGCGCGGCCGTGCCTTTGTCATGCGCAACTTCGACCGCAACCGTGACGGGCTGGTCTCCCCGCGCGAGGCCGATGCTGCCAACGCCGCCTTCATCGCCGAGGCGGGGCCGACCCACAACCGTTTCGACTGGAACGCCCCGGGTCGCGTGGTGGTGGTCGAGGAGGTCCGCCCCGCCCCCCGCTGGAACGCGCGGGCGATGCACGACTACGGCTTCCGCCAGACCCCGCGCGGCGCCACCCTCAGCCTGGCGGAGGAGGTGCTGTTCGCCACCGACAGCGCGGTGCTGCGCCCCGGCGCGATCGACCGGCTGCGCGCGCTCGCCGACTATCTCCGCTACGAGCGCGGCGTGCGCATCGCGATCGACGGTCACACCGACGCGCACAATCAGGTGCTGTCCGAGCGTCGCGCGGCCGCGGTGCGCGACGCCTTCGACCGGCTCGGCGTCACCCGTGCGCGGTTCAGCGTGCAGGGGTTCGGCGAGAGCCGGCCGGTCGCGACCAATGCCACCGCCGCCGGAATGCGCCGCAACCGCCGGGTCGAGATCACGCTGCTCGCCCGTCGCGCCGCCGAGTTCGCACGTTATTAAGCCCGTCCGTCACCCCGGTCTTACGGCCGGGGTGAAGGGGCATTCCGCTTCCGTAATCCGGTCCGCATCCCTATATGCTCGCTATGGCAGACACCCCCCAGAACTCGTCCAACGCCTCCGAATACGGCGCCTCCTCAATCAAGGTCCTTAAGGGCCTTGACGCGGTCCGGAAGCGCCCCGGCATGTATATCGGCGACACCGACGACGGCTCGGGCCTCCACCACATGGTGTTCGAGGTCAGCGACAACGCGATCGACGAGGCGCTGGCGGGGCATTGCGACCGCATCGACATTCAGCTCAACGCCGACGGCTCGGTGTCGGTGACCGACAACGGCCGCGGCATCCCGACCGGCATCCACCCGGAAGAGGGCGTCTCGGCGGCCGAGGTCATCATGACCCAGCTCCACGCCGGGGGTAAGTTCGAGAACACCTCGGACGACAACGCCTACAAGGTGTCGGGCGGGCTCCACGGGGTCGGCGTGTCGGTGGTCAACGCGCTCAGCGAGCATCTCGACCTCACCATCTGGCGCGACGGGCAGGAGCACTACATGCGCTTTGCCCATGGCGACGCGGTCGCCCCGCTGGAGGTCGTCGGCGAGACGGAAGGAAAGAAGGGCACTCGCGTCACCTTCCTACCGAGCCCCGCCACCTTCAAGATCACCGAGTTCGACTTCGACAAGCTCGAGCATCGCTATCGCGAATTGGCGTTCCTCAACTCGGGCGTCCGGCTGTTCCTCACCGACGCCCGCCACGACGAGCCCAGGACCGTCGAGCTCTATTACGAGGGCGGGATCGCCGCATTCGTGAAGTGGCTCGATCGCGCCAAGACCCCGCTCTTCCCCGCGCCCATCGCCATCTCCGGCCAGCGCGACGCGATCGGGATGGACGTCGCGCTCGAGTGGAACGACAGCTATTACGAGAACGTCCTCGCCTTCACCAACAACATTCCCCAGCGCGACGGCGGCACTCATATCGCCGCCTTTCGCGCCGCGCTGACCCGCACCCTCAACACCTATGCCGAGAAGTCCGGTCTCCTGAAGAAGGAGAAGGTCCAGCTCACCGGCGATGACATGCGCGAAGGGCTGACCGCGATCGTCTCGGTCAAGCTGCCCGACCCCAAGTTCAGCTCGCAGACCAAGGACAAACTGGTCTCCTCCGAGGTCCGCCAGCCGCTGGAATCGCTGATCGCCGACAAGCTGGCGGAATGGTTGGAGGAGAACCCGCAGAACGCCCGCAGCATAATCGGCAAGGTGATCGACGCCGCCGCCGCGCGCGAGGCCGCTAAGAAGGCACGCGAACTCACCCGCCGCAAGGGCGCGATGGACATCGCCTCGCTCCCCGGCAAGCTCGCCGATTGCCAGGAGCGCGATCCCTCGAAGTGCGAGCTGTTCCTGGTGGAGGGCGATTCAGCCGGTGGCTCCGCCAAGTCAGGCCGCGACCGCCACTTCCAGGCAATCCTTCCCCTGCGCGGCAAGATCCTCAACACCGAGCGGGCGCGCTTCGACCGGATGATCTCGTCCAAGGAGATCGGCACGCTGATCCAGGCGATGGGCACCGGCATCGGCCGCGACGATTTCAACGCCGACCGCTTACGCTACCATAAGATCGTCATCATGACCGACGCCGACGTTGACGGCGCGCATATCCGCACGCTGCTGCTGACCTTCTTCTACCGCCAGATGCCCGAGCTGATCGAGCGCGGGCACCTCTTCATCGCCCAGCCGCCGCTCTACAAGGCGACCAAGGCGCGCTCGGAGG
>Ga0325400_1000082_pt1 | contig 55009 bp, 52 predicted proteins | sample PopdelMetagenome_2_FD_205662 | JGI IMG/M metagenome (GOLD analysis project Ga0325400, IMG submission 205662) | Populus deltoides microbial communities from Bellville, Georgia, United States - Xylem-PdKOR-R1 | ecosystem: Host-associated > Plants > Phyllosphere > Stem > Wood/Secondary xylem... | reverse complement strand
GCCCAATGCGAACAGCCGGTCGGTCAGGTAATATCCGTCGCTCTCCGCCTCCTTGGCGAGGTAGCCGCGGAACTGCAGCACCTGGACCATGCGGAACAGTTCACCGTTGCTGCGGCTCAACTGCGCGACGATCCCGGTGAAGGTCAGCGGCTCCGGCGCGTCGGCGAGCAACTCCAGTATGTCCAGGCCCTTTTCCAGCGCGGGCGCGCGGTAGCGGCGTTCGTCTCCGGCGCCGTCGGACAATTCGGTCATCGGTGAGGCCCCCTACGCGACCCCCGAAGCTTACCGCGACCGGCGGCGCAGGCAACCGGGTCCGCACCGGGGCCTCGGGGGGGTTCAGCCGCGGAACACGCCCTGCTTCGTGCCGAAACGGTGGAGCAGGTGCGGCCAGGCGGCGGGCATAGACGGGGGATAGCGCACGCCGAAGCCGTGCCCGCCCTCGTTGAACACCGCCAACTCCGCCGGGCGGCCCCTGGCGTGCATCGCGGCGTAGAACGTCAGGCTGTTGGTCACCGGAACCAGCCCGTCGTCGCCGCAACGCGCCAGGAATACGGGCGCCGCGTCCGCACCCACCCGCGCCTCCACCGACGCGGCTCGGCGCGCGGCGGCACCGGCCTCCGCGCCCAGCAGGTTGTCGCGCGACCCTGCATGGTCGAAGGCCGCCTCCATGCTGATCACCGGATAGAGGAGGCCGGCCAGGTCCGGCCGTGCGGAGAGGCGGTCGGCGGCGTCGAGCGGCGCGTAGCTCCGCTCGGCATGACGCGTCGCCAGCGAGCCGGCCGGGCACCCATTTCGCCCCCGGCCCCGCCCAGGGCAGCGGGCGCTGGAAACCGTCCATCAGCGCCTCCCAGGCGGCCACGTCCGGGTCGGCGGCGTCCGCGCCCGCCTTGGCGACGGGATCGAAACCGGGCTCCACCTCCATCACGGTGGCGAGCCGCGGCCCCGCTGCGGAAGATCTGCATGCCCCGGATGCCGTCGCCGCGGATGCGGCGCACCACCGCCGCCGGCACCGCACCGGCCGCGTGCCACTGCTCTAGCGCGGTTTTCGATCGGGTGGGATCACCGGCACAGAGGGGATTTCGGTTCGGTGCTAGGAGCGAGGAGGGAGCGATGCCGAAGCATCGTGATCGTGTGAGCAACGCCGCACCGGGCCGAAATCACCCCGCCGCGAAGCGGTCGCCCGCAGGGCGATGACGGTGGTTCAACGCGCTCGAAAACTGCTCTAGAGCAACGTCCCCGCCAGAGCGCAACAGGGGTGATGATTTCACCCATGATCGTTATGTGCGGCGCGGATACGGGCGGCCGGGCGGCACCGCTACCCGTCCTGCCCGAACCGCCAGACGGTGGTGGAACGGAACACCTGCCCCGGCCGGAGCAGCGTGGATGGGAACTCGGGCCGGTTGGGGCTGTCGGCCAAGTGCTGCGTCTCCAGGGCGACGCCGTCGAACGGATGCATGATCCGGCCGCTGGGCCCGCGATCCCGCCCGTCCAGGTAGCCGCCGGTGTAGACCTGGATCGACGGCTCGGTCGTCTCAACCGTCAGCGTGCGGCCCGATGCGGGATCGGTCAGCCAGGCCGCGGGCGCCAGCCGGCCGACCGGCTTGTCGAACACCCAGCCGTGGTTGAACCCGTGCGCGCCGACCAGCGGCGAACGGCTGTCGATGCCCCGCCCCAGCGGCGGCCCGGCGCACAGGTCCAGCGGCGTGCCGGCGACGGGGGGCAGCGCACCCGTGGGGATGCCGCGCGCGTCGGTGGCGACGTAGCGCGTCGCGGCCAAGCGCAGCCGCTGGTCGCGGACGGAGCCGCTGCCTTCGCCCGCCAGGTTGAAATAAGCGTGGTTGGTCAGGTTGAGCACGGTGGGCCGGGTGGTGCGCGCCTCGTAGTCGATGCGCAGCGCCCGGGCGCCGACCAGTCGGTAGCGGACGGTGACGCGCAGCCGGCCGGGAAAGCCCTGGAACCCGTCCGGGCTGTCGAGCGCGAAGGTGACGGACTGCCGGCCGCGCGCCAGGACCGTCCAGTCCTGCGTGTCGAACTTGGCCGGGCCGCCGCCGTGGAGCGCGTTTGGGCCGTCGTCGGCGACCAGCCGCACCGGCCGGCCGTCGACCGTGAAGCGCGCGTTCGCGATCCGCCCGGCATAGCGGCCGATGGTGGCGCCGAACGACACCCGGCCGTTTCCCACGCGAAACTCGGCCGGGGTGGCGAAGCCGAGCAGCACGTTGGCGAGCCGGCCGTCGCGGTCGGGCACCATGATGCGGGTGACGGCTGCGCCGAACGGGATCAGCTGCACCGCCACGTCGCCGCGACGCAGCTCGATCACCTCGTCCGGCGCCGGCGCCGCGCCGCAGAGGCCGGCCGCCAGCAGCACGGCGCCGGCCCGCGAGACGGAGCCCCCGCCCCCGGTCGCGCGTCGCGCAGCCATCCCGCCGCGCGCGCTTAGCGGGCCGGGCGGCGCAGAACGACGGGCTCGCCCGAATAGGACGTCTCGGCGTCGCCCGCGTCACCGTCCTCCACGCCGCGGCCGGGCGTGATCCAGCGCACGCGAAGCGTGCGGGTGGCCGGCATCCCCTGCCAGCCCCGGCCCTCGCGCGCGCCGATCGTCACCGCGCCGGTCCGGTCGTCGTAGGACACGGGGATGCGCGACCAGGCGCCCTTCTTGTAGGCGGTGGAGTGGCCGTCGTCCTCGTAGAGCGAGAAGCGCCCGTCCGCGCCCGCGAACACCAGCAGCGTGAGCGGGGCCCCGCGATCCTGGTCCACATACTGGGTCACCGGCCCGGTCGGCACGATCGCGCCCGCGCGCACGAACAGCGGCATCCGCTCGAACGGCGCGGGAACGCTGGCCGAGGTGCCGCCCCGGTACACCTTGCCCGTGGACCAGTCGTACCAGCCGCTCGTGCCGGGGAAATAGACGGACCGCCGGCGGGCGCGGTACTCGGTGACGGGGGCCGCCAGGAAGGCGTCGCCGAACAGGAACTGGTCGTCCACCCGCCGCGCCGCGCGCTCGTCCGGATAGCCCGCCGCCAGCGGGCGCATGATGCTGCCGTCGCGCATGTATGTGTCGGCGCCCAGCGTGTAGATATAGGGCATCAGCCGGTAGCGCAGCCGGTCGTACCACACCATGGACGCGCGCATGGGCGAGCCCTCCGGGCTGATCTCGTAGATCTCGCGGTACGGATATTCGCCGTGGCTGCGGAACAGCGGGCTGAACGCGCCGAACTGGAACCAGCGCAGGTTGAGCTCCCGCCATTCCGCCAGGTCGGCGGCGGTCGGCGTCTTGCTGGCGAACCGGTCCTCCAGCGCGAAGCCGCCGATGTCGTGCGTCCAGTTCGGTATCCCCGACATGGACGCGTTGACGCCCGCCGACACCTGGGCGCGCAGGTCGTACCAGCGGCTGGCCACGTCGCCCGACCAGATGGCCGCGCCGTAGCGCTGGAGCCCGCCGAAGCCCGAGCGCGTCAAGAGGAACGGCCGCTCGTCCGGCTTGAACGCGGTCCACCCGTCGTAGAAGGCGCGCGCGTTCATCAGCGGGTAGCTGTTGAAGAACTCGGCGGCCGGACCCATCGCGGTCGGCCCCATCGTGTCCAGCCGCTTCTCCACCGACAGGTTGGAGTGCATGTCGGGCTCCGACGCGTCCGCCCACCAGGCGTCCACGCCGATCTTCGCCAGCCGGTCCTCCACCTGTCGCCAGAAGATGCGCCGGCCGTTCGCGGAATACGGGTCGTAGAAAGTGCCCAGATAGCCCGGTCCCACCCAGTCCTTGTTCCCCTGGCGGATGTTGCCCTGATAGGCAGCGCCGGCCGCCGCCAACTCCCGGTAGTTGTCGGTGGTGTTGTAGAATTTCGGCCACACCGAGATCATGAAGTGCGCATTGGCCTTGTGCGCGGCGGCCACCATGCCGGCGGGATCGGGGAAGCGGCTGGGGTCGAACCGGTGCGTGCCCCATTCGGGATCGCGCCAGTAGCGCCAGTCCAGCACGATGTTGTCCAGCGGGATGTTCAATTGACGATAGCGGTCCACCACGCCCGTCAGCTCGGCCGCCGTGTCGTAGCGCTGGCGCGACTGCCAGAAACCGTAAGCCCATTTGGGCATCATCTCGGCCTTGCCGGTCAACCGGCGATAACCGGCGATGGCACCGTCCACGCTGCCGTCGCCCGCCACGAACCAGTAATCCTTGGCGCCCCCCACCTCGCTCGCGAAGCGGATGGAATGGCGGTCGGCGTCGGCTTCGGGATCGGAGTGGAAGAACGCCATGTAGCCCGCGTTGGGCTCCCACTCGATGCGGATCGCCACGGGCTTGCCCGCCGTCATGGGAAGGTCGAAATTGGCGTACCAGGGGTTCCAGTTCTGGCGCCACCGGTCCAGCACCAGCTTGCCGTCCGCGTACACCTTGAAATAGCTGGACGCGTATAGGCGGAACTTGTGCACCCCCGTGACGGTGGGCGCCACGTCGCCCGTCCACGTCACCGTCTGCTTCTGGGTCGCGTTGCCCGCCGTGTTCTGGCCGGTCTCCGACGCCGCCTCGGTGCGGGCCTTGGCGGCGGCGGGCCATTTCGCCTGGTCGTCCAGGTACTGGTAGTCGATCACCGCCTCGCGCCGGTCCACCGCGGGCTTGCCGTCGAGAAAGTACTGCGCGCGCCAGCCGGGCCTGCCGCCGCTCGACACCTTCAGCTTCTCGCCGACGAAGGCATAAGGCACCGGGTTGCCGAAGCGGGTCAGCGCGTTGTTGTCCCACAACAGGCCGTAGCCGCGCGTGGACACCAGGAAGGGCACGCCGATGTCCATGTTATGCTGGGCGAGGTCCACGTCCTCGCCGTTATAGTCCATCTGCTGGTTCTGGTGCTGGCCCAGGCCGTACAGCCCCTCGTCCGTGCCGCGGTTGAACTGCTGCGCCACCGAGACATAGGCCTTGCCGTCCGCGCGCGTCGCGGCGAAGGCGGGCGCGCCGCTCTCGGCCAGCAGCTCGCGCCCGGCCGGGTCGAGGAAGCGCACCGCGCCCGTCGCGCGGTTCATCTCCGCAGTCGCGCGCGCGGCGCGCACCGTGACGCGGTCGGGCGCCTCGTCCACGGTGAAGCGTCCGGCCGCCGGCGGCTGCGGCGCCATCAGGCTGGGCGTGCGCGGGCGCCCGTCGTCGCCGCGCGGCGTCGCCACCACGTGCACGATCCCGTCGCCGTGGACCGACAGGGCCACGCGCGAGGCGGGCCCGCCCGCCGGCGTCACCGCCACGCCGTCCGCCGTGCGCTCCACGCGCTGCGCCGCCGCGCCCGCCGCCGTTGTGACCAGCAGTCCCGCGACCAGCGGCTTCGAGAACATCGCGCTTCCCCTCATCTGTAGCGTCCCATCGTCACCTTCAGCACCTGCGGCCGGTCGATCAGGTTGATCCCGTAGTCCGTCAGGTCGCCGTTCCACACGCGAGCGGTCGCCCAGCGGCCGTCGCGAAACGTCCCCTCCTCCACGCGCAGCACCATGCCGCCGGGCGGCGTGCCGGGCGCGGCATCGAAGCGGAGGCGCACGTGATCGCCCACCACCAGGAACTCGTCCGCCGACAGCTGCGCCACCGCGACGCCGCCCACCATCTGCGACGCCCAGGGCGGCGGCGTCGATTTCAGCCAGGTCCAGTCCTTGCTGCCGAACTGCCACTCGCCCCAGGACGCACGGATCGACCAGCCGCCCATGCGGGTCCCGGCCTCCGCGCCGTCGTCGGGCCGGGCCACGCCCCAGGTCGGCCGCACGGCGGCGATCCGCGCCCAGTCGCGCATGATCGAGCCCACCGCGCGATAGGGCAGCGCGAACGCGTCCAGCGTGGCCTCGTCCAGCGCGTCGGCGCCCAGCGGGTAGTTGAAATAGCCCGTGCCGTCGATGCCGAACGGCGCGAAGCCGATCGCCCCGCGCCCCATCGCGGCGTAGAAGAAGCGGGCGAAGTCGCGCGCGTTGCCGATCTCCGGCACCATCAGCGCGTTGTCGGGGCGGGCGTATTTGTCGAGGTAGGTCGCGACGTTGGCGCTCTTGCGGTCGTACAGGTCGGGCGCGGCGAAATCGACCGAGGGCGCCGCCGCCTTCCAGATGTCCAGCACGTCCTGCTGCGGCCCGCCGCTCGCCACGCCGTCGGGGTCCGGTACGTTGGACGGGCCGGCCAGGCTGGCGTTGACGTACATGGGTAGCGGTTTCACCGCCTTGCCCGCGCACGCCATCGCCTCGACGTAGGAGGCGACGTGCCAGGTGTTGAACGCGCGGTCGGCCTGCGCGCCGTAGAGCTCGGACCATGTGCCGCGCCGCCCGGCGACGCGGGCCAGCGCGGGCGGGACGGGCCCGTTGAACAGCGCGGTCGCCGCGGCCGAATAGTCGCGCGGGTTGCGGTAGCTGCCGACCTCGTTCTGCGGCTGGACCAGGATCACCGTGTTCTGGGTGTCGTGGTCGCGCAGATACGCCATCACGCGCACGAAGGCGCGCCGGTCGGCCGCCAGCGTCGCGGCTCCGTGCGCGGACAGCACGCCGTGGTCGCGCCCGTCGCGTGTCTTCATGCGCGGAAAGCGCCGGTTGTCCAGCTTCACCCAGTCGGGGGCGTAGGCGAAGGACGTGTTCTTCCACGTCCCGAACCACAGCAGCACAACGCGCTTGTCGTGCGCGCGCGCCTGGTCGAGCAGGTGCTGCAGGAACCCCAGGTCGAACCGCCCTTCGCGCGGCTCCACCTGCTGCCAGGCGATCGGCACCTCCACCGTGTTGGCGCCGATCCGGTCGAGCAGCGGCCAGGCGGTGGCCAGCGGCTCGGGATAGTTGGACCCGTTGTTCACCTGGGCGCCCAGGATGGTGAAGGGCGCGCCGTCCACGATCAGCGCGTGGCGGCCGTCGCGCGTCTCGATCCGCGGAACGGGCGTGGCCTGGACCGGGATAGGCTGGGCGTTCTGCGCCTCCTGCGCGCCCGCGGGGACCGCCAGCAGAGCCATGGCCGTCGTCAGTATAGCCTTCACTTCGCCTCCGCCGGATCGCCGTAGAAGATGCCGCGCCCGTCCGTGCCCAGGTAGACGCGGCCGGGCCGCCGCGGGTCGCCCGCGATCACGCGGTATCGCCCGCCCCAGCGGTGGGCGTCGTCGTCGATGCGCGCCCAGGTCGCGCCCGCGTCGCCGCTGCGCCACACGCCGCGGACGTTCCCGAGCGTGCCCACCGCGAACACCGCGCCCGGTCCCAGGCCGTAGAGTTCGATCGAGAGCGCGCCGCTGCCCGGCCGAAAGCGCCCGCCCCCGTCCGTGCTGTGGTAGAGCTTGTCGCCCGCCATCAGCCATAGTTCGCCCGCGCGCCCCGGCACCGCGACCAGCGCGTTCTGCGCCTCGCGCCCCTTGCGGCCGGCGGGCGTCAGGTCGCGCGGCAGGCCGCGTCCGGCCACGGCCGCAAAGCTCGCGCCCCCGTCGCGCGAGACGAGCAGCCGCCCGGTTCCCATATCCGCGGCGTAGAAGCGGGCCGCGTCCGCCCGGTCCGCCACCGCGCGCGTCAGCGGCGGCAGGCCGCGCACCGGCGCCCAGGTCGCGCCGCCGTCCATGCTGCGCATCGGCGCGGGCGCGGCCGCCAGGATAACGCGCCCGTCCGCCGACACGGCCGGCGCCACCTCCCCCGTCAGGTCCGCGCGCGCGGGCGGACTGCCCTGCGGCGGCAGGCGGAGCGGCATCCATCGCCGCCCGCCGTCGGTGGAAAGCGCCATGGACGCGGTGCGCGGCCGATCCGCGTAGAGGCTGCCGCTGCGGACGATTACCAGCGGCCTAAGCCCGGCGCTGTCGAGCGTGTTGGTGTTGGACAGGTAGGGGTCCGTGAAGCTCGGCGCGGGCGACCGGTCCAGCCGGTCGTGGACGAAGCCCGCCAGGTCGCCGAACCCGGATATCAGCGACGCGCCGCCGGCGGGCGAGATCAGGGTGATGATCGCGGTCTGCTCGATCCCGTCGCTCCAGGGCGCCCAGTCCAGCGTCCCGGCCGATCCCATCCGCTGCGTCGCGTAGACGGTGGCGCCGGTGGTATAGGCGACGTGCGCCGGATCGAACGGATCGATGGCGAGGCCGGAGATCCAGTGGCCGAAGTCCGCGCCCTTGCCCTCGTGCAGCAGGAAGGGGGTGGCCGACACGTCGCGCCGGCTGCGCGCCGACACCTCGTCCCAGTGGCGGCCGTCGTCCGCCGTGACCCACATGGCGTCGCCCGCGCGATAGCGGTCGATCGTGGTCACAGCGACCCGCCCGCCGCCGCCCGCCGCCACGCCCAGGAAGCCGCCCTCCGCGCCGCTGGCGCGCCAGGCGGGCGGCGTCACGTCGCGCGCGTCCGCGGCCGAGTAGCGCCAGACCGCCCCCGTCTTCGCGTCGCTGGGTCCGATGCCGCTCGAGTAGCCGACCCACAGCGCGCCCGCCGCGTCCAGCGCGGCCTTCGCGGCGAAGAGCCTGGGCGCGGCCACGGCGGTCCAGCGTCGCCCGCCGTCGTCCGACCGCCACAGCGGCGGCACGCCCGGATCGGCGACCCCGGCCCAGACGCGGGCGGAGGCCTGCCCCTCCGGCGTGCCAGTCGGGTCCACCACCACGAACGACACGCCGCCGTGGCTGGTCCGTCGCGCGGGCGCGCCCAGCCCCGCATGGGGAAAGGTGGAAACGCGCGCCCAGTGCGCGCCCGCGTCGTCCGACCGCCACAGCCCGTCGTGCCGCGATCCGAAGAACAGCGTGGACGTCCGGCGCGGGTCGATCGCCAGCCGCTCGCCCAGGCCCCGCCCCGCCTCGTTGCCGCCCATGGCGAAGGGGACGGGCGTCGTGCGCCACGTGGTGCCGCGGTTGCCCGAGCGCAGGATGGCGGCCGGCTGACCCGCGTTCATGCCCGCCGCCAGGTAGACCACGTCCGGGTCGACGGGATCGGGCGCCACGCTCTCGATACCCATGTAGCTAGATACGGGATTGGCGTCCTGAAGCGGCACCCAGCGCCGCGCCCGGGCGTCCCAGCGATATGCGCCGCCCATGTCGGTGCGCAGGTAGGCCAGCCCGCGCTCCGCCCGGCTGAACACGATGTTTGGCGCGTAGCCGCCGGCCCCGACCCGCACGCTGGTCCAGCGGTAGGGGCTCCGCGCTGGGGCGGGGGCCGCGAGCACCGACGGGGCGCAGAAGCCGGCGAGCACGATCACCGACAGGGCAACGGCCGCCCACCATGCCGGACCACCTGTCCGACGCGCTGACGTCGCCTTGCCACCGCCCAATGTCACGACGCGACGTCGCCGTTGCCGATCATGTCCCCTCTCCTTAACCGAACCGGCCAGAATACAGCCGATATATGCAATTTGATGGCATAGATGAAACAGTACCATCGTGCCCATGTAGACGAAAGCTGAGAACAGCCCGTCGTGAGAGGGGGAAAGAGTTATGAAGGGTTCCATCCGGATGCGGCGCGCGCACCGGGCGGGCGGACGCGCAGGTGGAGCTTCAGACGATCTCGCCGGACACCATCCAGGCGGCAGCCGCCGGCCAGGAGCAGAACGACCCGGCAGCGAATCAGACGGACGCGGGCGACGTGGTGGTCACCGGACGCCGCGCTGGCGGCGGCGGACGAGCGAAAGCGCCGCAGCGAGACGATCATCGATTCGATCGTCGCCGACGACGCGGGCAAGCTGCCCGACAATTCCATCACGGAGGCGCTGCAGCGCGTGTCGGGCATGTCCACCGTCCGCTTCGCGGCGCTGGGCCACCCGGGCCATTTCTCGGTCCAGGGCTCGGGCGTGCAGGTCCGCGGCCTGACGGGCGTGGCCTCGCGGCTGAACGGGCGCGAGATTTTCAGCGCCAACGGCGGTCGTGCCATCCTGTGGAGCGACGTGACGCCCGAACTGATGGCCGCCGTAGACGTCCACAAAGCCTCCACCGCCGACCTGATCAAGGGCGGCACGGGCGGCCAGATCGACCTGCGCACCAAGATGCCGTTCGACTTCGACGGCAAGTTCCGCGTGGCGGCCACGGCCGGGGCTGAGCATGGGCGACCTGGCGCAGCAGGCCGATCCCATAGGCTCGATCCTGGTCATCGACAGCTTCGACACGCCCATCGGCAAGATCGGCGTGCTGGGCGACATCGCCTGCAGCCAGTTCAGCTCGCTGTCGCAGTTCATCCGGACCGAGAGCTATTACCGCACGCGCATCGGCGCGACCGGCTACTACGTGCCGGGCGGCTTCGCCTACGGCAACGAGGCGTTCCGCTACCGCCGCAACGGCATCTACGGCGCGATTCACTCGTCGGCCAGTTGGGTGACCGCAAGTTTGCTGGTGCGGTCGATGCCGACGAACAGGTGGAGCTCGCCTTCGACGGTCTGCACCTCGGCGATATCGACGTGGGAAATCGATCCAGTAGCGCTTGAGATGTTGGCGCTCGAGCTTGTCGCCCCCGATGTCCGGCAGACGGGAGACGCCGTGCCGCTGAAGGCACCGATGCAGTACCGGGTGCGTCAACTGCGGCATCAGAGGCTACAGAGCGCGTGCCGCCGAGCGGCGACGCCCCCTACCCCCCTAGCGCGCGAGCGCGGCGGCGCTGGACGGAGCTGCCGATACCGATGGCCTCGCGATACTTGGCGACGGTGCGGCGCGCCACGCCGTAGCCTTCCGCGTTCAGCCGCTCCACCAGCGCGTCGTCGGACAGGACGGCGTCGCCCTCGCCCGCGACCAGCCGGCGGATCGCGCTCTTGACCGCCTCGGCCGACACGCCGTCCCCTTCGGCCGGACCGCCGGCGTCGCCCGTACCCGCGATCGCGGAGACGCCACTGGTGAAGAAGTATTTCAGCTCGAACAGCCCGCGCGCGCAGCTGAGGTACTTATTTGAGGTGACACGGCTGACGGTGGACTCGTGCAGGCCCACCGCGTCGGCCACGCGCGCCAGCGTCAGCGGCTTCATGCGCGACACGCCGTGCAGGAAGAACCCCTCCTGCTGGCGCACGATCTCGGAGGCCACCTGGACGATGGTGCGCCGCCGCTGGTCCAGCGCGCGCGTCAGCCAGTTGGCGCCGGCCAAGGCCTCGCCCAGCCAGGCGCGCGACGCCTTGGTCTGGGGCCCGGCGGTCAGTTCGGCGTGGTAGCGGCGGTTGACCAGCACGCGCGGCAGCGTGCCGTTGTTCAGCTCAACAGCCCAGCCGCTTCCCGCCCGCGTGACGAACAGGTCGGGCACCACGGCCTGCGTCGCCTCCCCGCCATAGCGGCAGCCAGGCTTGGGATCGTAGGCGCGGAGTTCGCGGATCATGTCACGCAGGTCCTCGTCGTCTACGCCGCACAGGCGTTTCAGCCGGTTGCGGTCGCCGCGCGCCAGCACGTCCAGGTTGTCGATCAGCCTGGCCATGCACGGGTCGTAGCGGTCGGCCTCCTTCGCCTGGAGCATCAGGCACTCCGCCAGGTCGCGCGCGCCGACGCCGGTCGGGTCCAGCGCCTGCACCGCCGCCAGCGCGCGCTCCACCTCGGCGCGGGGCACGCCTAGGCGGTCGGCCAGCTCGGCCAAGGGCACGACCAGGTAGCCCGCCTCGTCGATGGAATCGATCACCTGCTCGGCGACCAGCAGCGCGACGCCCGCCAGCTGCTCACCCGCCTGACGCATCAGGTGGTCGCGAAGCGAGGGCGCGGCGGCCGCGAAGCCGTCCAGATCCGGTCCGTCCTCAGGTGCAGCTCCGCTCGCGCCGTTCATTCCCAGCGATCCGTCCGCGCCCCCGCCGCCGTCGGCCGCGCCGTCCTGCTGGTGGCTCTCGGTCGCGTAGTCCACGTCCAGCGCGGGCTCGGCCCCGGCGCCGCCGGAGAGGAGCTCGTCCGCGCCGGCCGGGCCGTCGGCGGCGGGCGGGAGGGCCGCGCCCGCGTCGCCGGTCCCGGAAGCAGGGCCTTCGCCCCCGTCCGGGCCGGCCGTTTCCAAGAGCGGGTTGCGCTCCACCTCCTCGGCGATGAAGGCTTCCACCTCCAGGTTCGACAGCGCGAGCAGCTTGATCGCCTGCTGGAGCTGGGGCGTCATGACCAGCGACTGCGTCTGGCGGAGGTCCAGGCGGGGGGCGAGGGACATTCTTATCCGGCCCCGCCGGATCGGTGCGGCACCGGCCCGCTCCCCCACCCGGCCTCCCACACGGTATTCTCGATGGGAGGCCGGGTGGGGGAGCGGGCCGGTGCCGCCATCCGCGTCAGCGGATCGACCATTACAACGCGAAGTCCTCGCCCAGATACAGGCGGCGCACGTTGGCGTCGGCGACCAGTTCGGCCGGGCTGCCGGTGAACAGCACGCGTCCGTCGTAGATGATGTACGCGCGGTCCACGATGTCCAGCGTCTCGCGCACGTTGTGGTCGGTGATGAGCACGCCGATGTCGCGGCGCTTCAGGTCGCGCACCAGGTCGCGGATGTCGGCGATGGAGATGGGGTCGATGCCGGCGAACGGCTCGTCGAGCAGGATGATCGAGGGATCGGCCGCCAGCGCGCGCGCGATCTCAGCCCGCCTGCGCTCGCCGCCCGACAGCGCCATGGCCGGCGCCGAGCGCAGCCGCGTCAGGCCGAACTCGTCGAGCAGCCGGTCGAGCTTCACCGCGCGCGCGTCGCGGTCCGGCTCGGCAAGCTCAAGCACCGCGCCGATGTTCTTCTCGACCGAGAGGCCGCGGAAGATGCTGGTTTCCTGGGGCAGGTAGCCCAGGCCGAGCACGGCGCGCCGGTACATGGGCAGGCCGGTGATGTCCTCCCCGTCCAGCATGATGCGACCCGAATCGGGCTTCACCAGCCCCATTACCGAGTAGAAGCAGGTGGTCTTGCCCGCCCCGTTGGGGCCGAGCAGCCCGATCACCTCGCCGCGCCCGACCGAGACGGACACGTCGGTCAGCACCACACGCTTGTCGTAGCTCTTGGCGATCGAGACGACCTGCAACCCTTCCGACGGCGGCGGGCCGGCGGCGGTTTCGGGAGAAAGGCCGGGGGAGGTGACGGCGTCCACCGCGCTCACCGCTTCGGCACGGAGAAGGTGCCCGACACGCGGCCGCCCCCGCCGCGCGTCACGGTGCCGCCCGCCCCGCCGGAGGATGCGCCGCCGGACACGCCCGACCCATCGATCACCGCGCGGCCGGTGTCCAGGTTGATGGTCAGCCGCCCGCCCGACACGGTGTTGCCCGCCTGCGTCAGCGTGACCGCGCCCAGCATGGTGATGATGCGGCGGTTCAGGTCGTAGATGCCGTACTGGCTGCGCGCCGACTGGTCGGGGCGGCGCACGGTGACGTTGCCCGACGCGTCGAGGCGCGACACCTGGGGGCTGCCGTTCACCACCTGGCCCGTATAGGCTACCGTAACGCGCTGGGCGGTGAGCGTCATCGGCCCCTGCGCCACACGCACGTTCCCCGACAGCACGGCGCGGTTCGCGCGATCCTGCAGTTCGATGGCGTCGGCGTCGAAGTTGATGGGCGCACCCGAATCATGGGCGCGCTGGGCGGCCGCCGGGGACGCGAGCAGCAGGAGGGCGGGCATCAGGAGGGCGGGGGGCAAGCGCATGAGCGCCTATCTCGCGCGCGCGGGCACGATCCGCAAGCGGGCGCGACCCTCCAGCCGCACCACGCGGGTTTCCAGGTCGGCGGTCATGCGATCGCCCGAGAAGCTGCCCTGGCGCACCGTGCCCGTCACCGCGCCCGTGCCCGTCAGCCGGCGCGACTGGAGATCGACGTCGGCGTCCGACGTGTCGAGCCGATAGTCGTCCGGCCCGCGGAACGTGACAGGTCCCACCGCCCGGAACCGCTCGGTATCCATGTCGTACCGCCCCTGGCCCGCCACCAGCCGCGCCGGCCCATCGGGGAGTTGGAGCGAGGCGGACAGGTCGCGCATCTGGACCACCGGCTCGGCCGACGTCCGCTGCACGGCCGAGCCGGCGTTCAAGGAGAAGGGCTGGCCCTTGGCGTCCGTGCCCCGATACTGGGCGGACTGGAGCTTCAGCCGCTCGCGCGCGACCTCTACCTTGTTCTTGTCCAGCACGAACGACACGTCGCCCGCGCGCGTCAGCGGCGCCATGACCAGGAAGGCGAACAGCACGCCCACCCCCATGGGCAGGCCGATGCGCAGCACGTTCATGGCCGTGTCGCGACGGCTGCCCGGTGCCGCGCGGCGCTGGCGCTCAGATCGGACGCGGACGGCGGCCTCGGACATTCAGGCCTCCCCGGCCGGGCGGCGTCGCCGGACGCGCGGCAGCGCGAACGCCTCAAGCATGGGCGAAGATGTCGATTTCCGGCCAGCCTGCCAGGTCCAGCGCCGCGCGGTGCGGCAGGAAATCGAAGCACGCCTGCGCCAGTTCGGTCCGCCCCTCGCGCGCCAGCCGGCGGTCCAGTTCGTCGCGAAGCTGGTGCAGGAAACGCACATCGGAGGCGGCATAGTCCTTCTGCGCGTCGGACAGCCGGGGGGATCCCCAGTCGCTCGACTGCTGCTGCTTGGACACCTCCTGGCCCAGCATCTCGCGCACCAGCTCCTTCAGCCCGTGGCGGTCGGTATAGGTGCGCACCAGGCGCGAGGCGACCTTGGTGCAGTAGACGGGCGCCGCCACCACGCCCAGATAGTGGCGGATCGCCGCCAGGTCGAAGCGCGCGAAATGGTAGATCTTCTGCCGCCCCGGGTCCGCCAGCACGGCGCTGAGCCCGGGCGCCTCGTAGCGGCTGCCGGCGGCGAAGCGGACCAGATGCTGGTCCGGCCCGCCGTCGCCGATCTGCACGACGCACAACCGGTCGCGCGGCGTGACCAGCCCCATGGTTTCCGTGTCCACCGCCACCGCGGCGCCGGGCGCGAACACGTCGGCCGGCAGGTCCTCCTCGTGCAGGTATACCGTCATGGCGACGCCCCTAGCCGCCCGCGCAAGCGGGCTCAATGGGAGGGTATCGGGACCTGTCCGTCGCGCATCCTGTGCCGTTGGGGCAACGCTTCGTCCTTTTCGCGTCGAAAAGGGGGCGGGGACGGGGCGATTTCCGTCGCGGCGGGTTGACGAATCCGCTACGGCATGTCCCGTCACCGACACGGGCATGATGGCCCGACCCCCGCGTCCTCGCCCGACGCGGTGTCGGAGAGGTTGCAACGGGGCGAGCCGGGAAGACGAACAGGGTATTATGAGTTTCGACAAGGGTGGCCGCGGCAATCGCGGCGGGCGCGGGCGCGACAAGCGCGACGGCTTCGGCGGTGACGACTTCGGCGGTGGCGGCGGCTTCGGCGGCGGCGACTTCGGCGGTGGCGGCGGCTTCGGCGGCGGCGGTTTCGGTGGCGGCGGCTTCGGCGGCGGTGACCGGGGCGGCTTCGGCGGCGGCAGCGGCGGCGGCTTCCGGGGCGGCGGTGGCGGCGGCTTCGGCGGCGGCGGCGGTGGCTTCCGTGGCGGCGGCGGCGGTGGGTTCGGCGGCGGCGGGCGCGGCATGCCGCCCCAGGTCGTCGGCGAGGGCACCGGCGTGGTCAAGTTCTTCAACGCGCAGAAGGGCTTCGGCTTCGTGGTCCGCGACGATGGCGGCGAGGACGTGTTCGTCCACATCTCGGCCGTCGAGCAGGCGGGTCTGTCCGGCCTGGCCGAGGGCCAGCCGATGGGCTTCACGCTGGTGGATCGCGGCGGCCGCATCTCTGCCACCGAGCTCAAGATCGACGGCGAGCCCATGCCCGTCACCGATCGCGCGCCGCGTGAGCCGCGCGAGGGTGGCTTCGGCGGTGGCGACCGCGGTCCGCGCCAGGGCGGCTTCGGCGGCCCGGGCGGCGGCGACCGGGGCGGCGCGCCCCAGCGCCAACTGACCGGCGAGAAGGCGACGGGCACCGTCAAGTTCTTCAACGCCATGAAGGGCTTCGGCTTCATCCAGCGTGACGACGGCCAGCCCGACGCGTTCGTGCACATCTCGGCCGTCGAGCGCGCCGGCATGGGCACGCTGAACGAGGGCGACCGGCTCGAGTTCGAGCTGGAGGTGGACCGTCGCGGCAAGTACGCCGCGGTGAACCTGTCCCAGTCCAGCTGAGCCTGGATCGGCCGGATTTGACCCAGTTGAATCCGGCCGATCCCGTGACGAGCCGACCGCGCGTCAGCTCGTCTCCGCGCACCGGGCGCCTGCTGACGCGGGCGTCCGGTTCGGCCGTAACATCCTTCGCGCTCGTCGCGCTGGCGGTGTTGGCGGCGTGCAATTCCGGTGCCGGCCAAGCGGCGGACCGTTCCGGCGAGCCGCCTGCCCACTCCACCGGCCAGACACCGGCACCCCAGGTGCCGACGCCAGCGAAAGCCGCTCCGCCCGACGCGGCGGTCGGCCCAGACTACCCGGTGGTCCAACCGCGCGTCGTCGCGCGCCACCCTCACGACACGTCCGCCTTTACCGAGGGGCTGGTCTGGCTGAACGGCCGCCTGTTCGAGAGCGTGGGGCGCGAGGGCGCGTCCGACGTGCGTCGCGTGGACCTCGCCTCCGGTAAGGTGGCCGCCCGATCTCCCATCCCCCCCGCCCAGTTCGGCGAGGGGCTCGCCGCCGTTCCCGGCGGGCGCGAGCTCGTGAGCCTCACCTGGCACGGCGGGGTCGCGCACCGCTGGGACGCGGCCACGCTGAAGCACCGCGGCACGGCGCGTTTCGAGGGGGAGGGCTGGGGCCTCACGACGCTTGGCCGCGACCTGGTACAGTCGGACGGCACGCCGACGCTCCGCTTCCTGGATCCCGCGACGCTCAAGGTCCGCCGCCGCGCCACAGTGACGCTGAACGGCGAGCCGCTGAAGGACGTGAACGAACTGGAGGCGGTGGACGGTCAGATCCTCGCCAACGTCTGGCACACGCCCTATCTGGTTCGCATCGACCCCGCCACGGGCCGTGTCACCGGCGCCATCGACCTGTCGTCGCTGGTCGCCGAGGTGGGCGCAACCGATCCCGAGGCAGTGGCCAACGGCGTCGCCTGGGACGCGAAGGGCCGGCGGCTGTTCGTGACCGGCAAGAACTGGCCCACGCTCTACGAAGTGACGGTCGACTGGCCCTGAGCATCCGCGGCTGACCGGACCCGCCGGCGCGCCTCACGCGTTCGGGCGGACATGGGAACCATGATCGACGGCCGCTGGCATCCCGGCGAAGTGACCGAGGACTCGAAGAGCGGCGGCTACAAGCGCAAGGACTCCGGCTTCCGCGACTGGGTGACGGCGGATGGCGGCCCCGGACCGGACGGTCAGTCGGGCCGCCCCGCGGCGGCGGGCCGCTACCACCTCTACGTCAGCTACGCCTGTCCCTGGGCGCACCGCACGCTGATCGTGCGCGCGCTGAAAGAGCTGGAGGACATGATCGGCGTCTCGGTGGTGGACCCGGTGATGCGCGAGGACGGCTGGACTTTCGGCACGGATCGCGGCGGCACGGGCGATCCCCTGCATGGTGCGCGCTTCCTGCATCAGCTTTATTCGCGCAGCCGGCCCGATTATTCGGGCAAGGTCACGGTGCCCGTGCTGTGGGATCGGGAGACGGACACCATCGTCTCCAACGAGTCGGCCGAGATCGTGCGGATGCTGAACACCGCCTTCGACGGACTGGGTGCGCAACGCCTCGACCTTTATCCGGAAGCCTTGCGCGAGCGGATCGACGCGGTGAACGCGCGCGTCTACGCCACCGTCAACAACGGTGTCTATCGCGCGGGCTTCGCCACGTCGAAGGCCGCGTACGAGGAGGCGTTCACGGAACTGTTCGCCTCGCTCGACTGGCTGGAGGACGAGCTGGACGGCCGGGACTGGCTGACGGGCGACGCCTTGAGCGAGGCGGATATCCGCCTGTTCACCACGCTGGTGCGCTTTGACGCGGTGTACCACGGCCATTTCAAGTGCAATCTGCGCCGGATCGCCGATTATCCGCGGCTCCAGGCGCTGCTGGAACGCGTGCTGGACCTGGGCGGCGTGAGCGACACGGTGCACCTCGACCACATCAAGACGCATTATTATGCCAGCCACCGCGACCTGAACCCGACGGGCATCGTGCCGATGGGTCCGGCGCTGCCCTGGGCCGACCGCACGGGGGGCGGAGACCAGGGGCTGGCTTGAGGGTCACAGCAGCAGGAAGGCGCTGTTACCCCAGTCGTGCAGCAACACAGGCAGCAGCACACTGTCCGTCCGGTAGCGCAGCCACACCGCCACCAACGAGGGCAGAGCGGTGACGAGCAGCACCAGCGGCTCGAGTGACAAGCCCCCCGCGCCGTAGGACATCGCGTGGTCCAGTCCGAACAACAGGCTGGTCAGCACCGCCCCCCAGCCCCAGTCCGCGCCCAGGAAGCGCCATCGGCCGGGCAGCGCCCGGTCGAACAGCAGCAGCAGCAGCCCGCGACTGAACGCCTCCTCTTCCAGCCCCGGCATGGTGAGCTGGAACGCCAGCTCCTCGCGCGACGCCTCGCCGTCCGGAAAGGCGAGCGCCAAGCCCAGAAAGATCGCGGCATAAAGCAATGCGACCGGCGCCGCCGCGCCGAGCGAGCGCGGCCTCTGTGCCGCCGTCAGCCCCGCCTCGCGCCAGCCGATAGCGGGCAGCGCGGCCGCGGCCAGCGTCGCGCCCAGCGCCAGCAGCTTGCCCTGCCAGTTCCGCTCCCCGCCCAGAAGGTCGGGCAGCGCGCCGTAGACGTTCGTAACCAGCGCGTCGTGCACCAGGACGAGCGCCAGGGCGGCCGCCAGCCACCGCCAGCGCAGCCCGCCGATGCGGCCCATCGCCACCGCCAACCCCAGCGTGACCGCCATCGCAACCAGAATCGCGACGAAACCGTTCGGCATCGATACCCCCTTTGGGCCGGGAATCTATCCCGCCCCGGGGCCGGTAGGGAAGTGATCTCCTACCCCTCCGGGAAATCCGCCGCGATCGCCCGCTCGCGCCCCGCCTCCACCTCCGCCAGCCGCTCGCGCAGCCGTTCCGTCACCGCGTCCTGGCCCCAGCGGCCCATCACCATGTGGCGGGGCGCCTCCGCACCTTGCGTCATCGCGATCACCTGCTCCGCCACCCGGACAGGGTCTCCCGCCTGCGTGCCGCTGACCTCGCGCGTGGCAATCATCCGCTTGTGCGCCGTCTCCGCATAGGCGGCGATCCGGCCCGGCGTCTGGCGCAGCGAGCGGCCGGCCCAGTCGGTGCGGAACGGGCCGGGCTCCACGCACGTCACGCGGATGCCGAGCGGCCCGACCTCGGAAAGGAGCGAATCCGACCAGCCTTCGACGGCGTGCTTGGACGCGGCGTAGTAGCCCGAGCCCGGATACCCGGCGAGCCCGGCCACCGAGGTGATGTTGACCACGTGCCCCGAGCCCCGCTCGCGCATCCCCGGCAGGATCGCACGCGTGACGGCGAACAGGCCGAACACGTTGGCCTCGAACTGCGCGCGGATTTCGTCCGCCTCGCCCTCCTCCACGCTCGCCTGATAGCCGTACCCCGCGTTGTTCACGAGCACGTCGATCCGCCCGAACCGATCCAGCGCGGCCGCCGCCGCGTCGTCCACCTGCGCCTGGTCCGTCACGTCGAGCCTGAGCGGCAACAGCCGGTCGCCGCCGCCCAACTCCCCCAACGAGACCGGATCGCGTGCCGTGGCCGCCACGCGCCATCCGCGCGCCAGCACGGCGGCTGCGATCTCGCGGCCGAAACCGGTGGAGCATCCGGTGACGAACCAGACAGGGGTGTCCTCTGCCATGCGTAGGGGTCCTTACGTTATCAGGCGTTTCAGCGTGTCCAGCCGGTCGGCCTCGGCCGCCGGCTTGTCGCGGCGGATGCGTGCGATGCGGGGGAAGCGCATGGCGACGCCCGACTTGTGGCGCTTGGATTGGTGGATCGAATCGAATGCGATCTCCAGCACCAAGCTCTTCTCCACCTCGCGCACCGGACCGAAGCGGTGAAGCGTGTTCTGGCGCACGAAGCAATCCAGTCCGCGCAGTTCCTCGTCCGTGATGCCCGAATAGGCCTTGCCGACCGGCAGCAACTCGCCGTCCGCCGTCCAGCAGCCGAAGGTATAGTCGGAATAATACGAGCTGCGCCGTCCCGACCCGCGCTGCGCGTACATCATCACGCAGTCGGCGGTCAGGGGATCGCGCTTCCACTTGTACCACAGCCCGGCCCGCCGGCCGCCGGTATAGGGGCTGTCGCGGCGCTTCAGCATCACGCCTTCGATCCGGTCGTCGCGCGCGCCCGCGCGGATCGCCTCCAACTCAGTGAAGTCGGCCGCCTCGATCACGCGGCTGAGATCAAAGCGCGTGGGCTCCAGCCTGGGCACCAGCGCCTCCAGCCGCGCGCGCCGTTGTTCCCAAGGAAGATGGCGCACGTCCTCGTGCCCGTCCACCAGCACGTCGTAGAGGCGCACGAAGGCGGGATAATCCTCCAGCGTCTTGGAACTCACGGCTTTTCGCCCCAGCCGCTGTTGCAGCGCGTTGAAGCTGCCGGCGCCCCCTTCCTCCAGGGCGGCCCCCTGGTGGTCGCCCCGGATCATCAGTTCGCCGTCCACCGCGCCCTCGACGTCGAAGGCGGCGGCCACGTCGGGGAAGCTGGCGCTCACGTCGTCGCCCGTGCGGCTGTAGAGGCGCGTCCTGTCCCCCACGCGCACCACCTGGACGCGGATGCCGTCCCACTTCCACTCGGGCACGTAGTCGGCCAGGTCGACACGCGCGTCCTCCAGCCCGTGCGCCAGCATGAAGGGGCGGAACACCGGCACGTCCGCCGGCGTCGGCTGCGGCCCCCGGCCCTCCAGCCAGTCGAACAGCGGGGCGTAGGGCGGCTCAAGCCCGTGCCACAGCTCCTCGATCAGGTCGACGTCGGCCTCGTACGCCTGCGCCAGCGCCGTCTTGGCCAGCCGTGCGGACAGGCCGATCCGTGTCTCGCCGGTGGCCATCTTGAGCAGCGCGAACCGCTCGTCCGGCTCCAGCACGTCGAGCATCCGCGCCAGCTCGGCCGGGGCGTCCGATCGCGACAGGTGGCGCAGACGCTCCACGGCCTGCGTCACCGAGATCGGCCCCGCGCTATCAGGGGACATGGGCGGCGGGGGGACGGCGGGCGCCTCCCACAGCAGCGACACCGTCTCGGCCGTGTCCCCCACGAAGTCGCGGCTCATGCGGAACAGCACCGGATCGATCCGCGTCTCCGCCAGCGCGCGGATCAGCGCAGGCTTGACCGCGGGCAGGTCCAGATCGCCCGTCAGCGCCGCCATCGCCCAACCGCGTTCCGGGTCGGGCGTGGCGCGGATATAGTCCGCCGCCAGCTTCAGCTTGGCGTTGCGCCCGCGCGTGTAGATCAGCGCGTCGAGCAGGGCGGCGAATTCTCTCACCCCGCCCGAACGCGCGGGCGCAGGGCCGGTGCCCTCAGAGCGCGTCCTTCACCTTCTTGCCCGCGATCAGGCCCAGGATCAAGAACACCACGAACAGCGCGACGGCAATGAAGAACAGGATCTTGGCGATGCCCACGAACGCGCCTCCGATGCCGCCGAAGCCGATGGCACCCAGCAGGAGGCCGGTGACGAGGAAGATGACGGCGAGCTTGAGCATGGGGATGTCCTTCGAGGTTCGAGGTTGGTGTAAGGAAAAGGGTATGGGGGCTTTCGACTTCGCTGGGGCCGAGCGGGCGTGGACGGAGGGTGCCCTCGCGTCGCTCCGACCTCGTCCCAACCGTCCTTGCTGAGCGAAGTCGAAGCACCTCGCACCACGCGCGGGCGCGACGCGGGGGCAGCCCCGCGTCGTCGGTCGGATCGGGCGGCCCATGCCGCCCGTCCGCCGGCCGCTCGGCGAGCCTGGTTGGCGTAGCGCCGCTACGCCTTCCGGCTCGCCTCGAACAGGAACCACGCCCGCTCCTCCGCCTGGTCGATCCAATCGTCCGCGATGGAGGAGGTCGCCGTGTCCTTGGCCGCCTCCGCCCGCTCGCGTGCATCGCGCAGCGTCTCCACCAGCTTGAGGTTGTCGTCGCGCAGCTCGGCCAGCATGGCGTCGGGGGCCACGAACTCCTGGTCGTTGTCACGCACCTGCTGGCGCCGCGCGATGTCGCCGATGGAGCGCAGCGTGGTATTGCCCGTCTTGCGGACACGCTCGGCGATGGCGTCCGTCACCTCGATGATCTGCGTCGCCTGGTCGTCGAGCAGAAGGTGGTAGTCGCGGAAATGCGGGCCAGACACGTGCCAGTGAAAGTTCTTGGTCTTGAGGTACAGCGCGTAGCAGTCGGCCAGAGCCAGGTTCAACGCGTCGGCCACCGTGCGGGTATCGTTGCGGCTGAGGTCGGTGGGCGTGTCGAGCTGGGGCGCGGGGTCGGCCATGATGGGGCTCCATGGGGATTCGATTCGGCCCGGTGAACGGACCGCGGCCGGAATGGCTCCCGCCCGGCGCGGCGGAGGCCGGCATGGATGGTGGCCGTTCCGCACGCTCGCGACACGCAGGCCCGGAACAGGTCATCCAGGCAGCGTCGGCTGCGGATGCTCGTTCACCTCGTGCACGGACAGGCAGCCGGGCGTCCGGACGCCGCGCTCGATGGCGTTCGACGCTAGCTTCCGATCAACCCGCTCAGCGGGCGGGCGATCGCGCCCGAGCCGAACAGGCGATGGGCGACCTGTTGCGGATCGAGCAGCAACGCCTCGGCGACGGACCCGGCCACGAGCGCGTCCAGCGCGGTGGTCGGACGCAGGTCGCGCTGCTGGTAGAGGTCGGCCACCGCCAGCCCCGGCCAGTCGGCGATCACGCGTCCGCCCCGCACCGCGCCACCCACCAGCATGGCGGCCGCGCCGGTGCCGTGGTCCGTGCCGCCCGTGCCGTTGACCGCCGCCGTCCGGCCGAACTCGGTCGCGACCAGCACCGTGGTCGTGGCCCAGGCCGGTCCCAGTCCGTCGCGCAGCGCCGCGAGCAGCGCGTCCAGGTTCCCGAGCTGACCCGCGAGCCGCGTCTTCTGCCCGCTGTGCGTGTCCCAGCCCAGCGTCTCCAGCATGGCGATGCGCGGGCCGTCCGGCTTCGTCAGGAAGCCGGCGGCGAGGCGGCCGAGGCTGGCCGGGTCCTGACGCGGCCCCGCGACTTCGCCGGCCAATCCTCTCGCCTCGAGCGCCGCCGCCCAGGCGGGGCGCAGCTGCGGGTCGGCATCGTAGAGCGCCGTCACGCGCGCCATCAGGTCGTCCCCCGCCGCGGGCAGCGCGGACGGCGCGTAGGAGGCGACCGCCACGGGCCCCCGCAGCGCCGCAGGCACGGTGGAGGTGACGGCGATGGCCTCTTCGGCCGAGCGCGGCATCATGGCGACCAGCCGGTTCATCCAGCCGTCCCGCACGGCATATGGTTGCGTGCCGCCCGTCTCCAGCACGTTCTGCCCGTCGAAGTGCGAGCGGTCGCGATAGGGCGAGGCGACCGCGTGGACGAACAGGGCCTCCCCCCGCCCGTACATCCGTCCCACCTCGACCAGCGCCGGGTGGAGCGTGAAGATCGAGTCGAGCTTCGTGCCCGCCGCCTCCTCGCCGATCAGCCGACCGCGAAGCGCCGCGAAGCCGGGGTCGCCTATCGGGCGCAGCATATCCAGCCCGTCCGCCGCACCGCGCTGGATCACGAAAACGAAGCGGCGCTCGGTCGGCACGGTGGCGAGCGCCAGACCGGGTGCCGCGAACAGGGCGCCGGCACCGAGCGCGGCGGCGGAAAGCAACTGGCGGCGGGCGATTATCCGCTCATCTCCTCAGGAAGTCGGGCGAGGCGAGCATCAGCGCGACGGCGCTGGCCGGGCTCTCGGATCGGGCGATCTGCTGCGCCGTGGCCTGGCTGAGCGAGGCGGGCAGCAGCCTGGGCGCCAGCGTTCGCGCGTCCACCGTCTGACCCAGCGGCAAGGCAAGACGCTGCGCCACCTCCACCCGGCGGACCAGCGCGTCCGGCCCGGCCCAGCTGGCCGCCACGTCGTCCCAACCGGCCGGGGCGCCGGGCCGCCACACGCGCTGGCCGAGCTGCGCCTGGAGGGCCGCGACCTGCATCTGCCCCACCGACCGGTGGCCCAGCCCGCGCAGCGCGGAGATCGTCCACTCCCAGGGCGTCTTGAACTTGGTCGGCGTCGGCACCCACGCTTCCGGCGAGGCGACGAGCGCGCGGTAGAGGGAGGGCAGGTTGCCCCCGCTGTCCGTGAAATCCGCGGCGAGGCGCGCCACCATCGCGGGCGGCGACTCGTCGTCGGCGAAGTGGCGCGCCAGCTTGGTGGCGATGTGGGTCGCCGTGGCGGGCGCGGCCGCGAAGGCCAGCAGCGCTGTTCTCGCCTGTTCCCCACCTTGCTGGGGGTAGCGACGGCCCAGGATCACCCGCTCGCCCGGCTCGTGCCGGTCCGCGCGGAAGGCGAAGGCGCCGCCGGGACCGACCGACCAACCCGTCAGTGCGCGCGCGAACTCCGTCACGTCCGCCTGGGTATAGCCGGAGCGCACACCCAGCGTGTGCAACTCCATCGCCTCGCGCGCCAGATTCTCATTCAATCCCCGTCGGCGCCCAGGCTGGCGGATCGCCGCGCGGGCCGCGGCCTGGCTGTTCGGCCCCACGGAGCCGTCTTGGTTCAGGTACAGCAGCATGGCCGGATGGCGTTCCGCCGCCAGCACCATGTCGGCGAAGCGGCCCAGCACGTGCGGGCGGATGGCGTCGCGCTCGAAGGCGGGCGTCAGCGCGGTGACGCGCGGATTGTCCGCCGACACGCAGAAATGGTTGGACCAGAAGTGCACCATGCGCTCGACGAACGGCGCCTCGGTGCCCAGCGCCGCGTCGGCGCGCGCCTGCACCCCCTCTCGGTAGAGCGCCTGCATCTCCTCGCGGAAGTCGCGGCGGGTGACCTGCGCGGCGGCCTTCGCAGCGGCGGCGTCCCCGCCCGCGCCGCCGCGCGCCGCCGCGCGTTCCTCACGATACCGGTCCAGCAGCGCACCCGCGTCGGCGAGGCCCGCGAACCGGGCGGGCCTGACCTCGAAGCGCGTGAACTGCCCGGTGATCCAGCCGCGCGGATCCGCCGGCGGCGCGTCGTCGGGGCGTGCGCCGAGCCCGAAGCGGTTGAGCGCGATCGCCGCCGACGACAGGCCGACGCGCGGCGGGCCGGATGACTGGCTGTTCATGCCGGATTGAACGTCCGGCCGCGTCCGTTCCGTCGCGGCGCCTATTCCCGCGCCGAAGCCGCCCTGTTCCCGCGACCGCGCATCGCGTCTGCCAGCCGGGCGCGGTCGGCGGGGGGCAAGCCGGCCGCGAAGGACACCGCGCGCCGCTCCAGCGCGGCGCGTACATCCGCGTCGGCGATGCGCGCGCGGGCCAGCGCGGCCAGCACCGCCGCCTGATCCACCGCAGGCCGCCGCAGCAGGTCGGCCGCCTCCGCCTTGGCCGCCCGCGACGCCAGGATGGTCGGCCGCATCGCGCGACGCGTCTCGCGCAGCGCGCGGCGGAAGGCGCGGCGCTCGTCCACGGGCAGTTCCACACCGGCCACCCGGAGCGAGCCGGCGGCGATCATCCGCTTGCCCGAGCGCAGCGACGCGTAGCCCGCGATCAATGCACCCGCCAAGAACAGGTTCAGGATGACGGACGCGATCAGGCCCATGCGCAGCCGCGTCACTCGTCACCTCCCGCACCGGGCAAATCGCCGAACGACGTGCCCCCTTCCGCGGCCACGTCCGCCGGGGCCATCGCGGCGACGGCCGCCGTGCCCGCCGCCGCGCCGGCCAGTGCCGCGGCCACGCCGGCGCCCGACCACCACAGCCGCGCCCGGCGCAACACGGTGGCGGACCGCATCGGTGCCCCGGCGGCGATCCCGGCCAAGAGGACGGCGGACGGCGCGGGCAAGCGCCACGCATCCAGCCGCTCATCCAGCGCGGACGCTTCCGCCAGGATCACCGCGCCTTCCGGCGAAGCGGCGAGCCGGTTCGCGGCCGCGCGATACTCGTCCGGCCAGCGCGCCACGGCGCCGCCATAGGCGTCCGCCAGCGCCCGGAAGCGGGCGAGATCGAGCGATCCGGTCACGTGTCACCTCCTTCCGATGCGGCGAGCCGGGCGCGCAGCGCGCGACGGCCGCGGGCCAGCAGCGACTCCAGCGCATCTGCGCTCACGCCCAGAACTTCCGCCGCCGCCGCCCCGGACAGGTCCTGGTAGTGGACCAGCAGGATGGCCTCGCGCTGGCGCTCGGGCAACGCCGCGACGGCATCCGCCACACGGGCCGCGCGCTCGTTCGCCAGCAGCACGGCTTCCCCGTCGGGTGCCGGGTCGGGCGGATCGGGCGGTACGTCGCCCGTCGTCTCGCGGCGGCGGCGCAGCCGGTCGCGGCACAGGTTGAGCACCACCGTGTGGAGCCAGGTGTCGAAGCGTGCGCGGCCGGGCTGCCACGCGGCCGCCGTTCGCCACACGCGCAGGAACGCCTCCTGCGCCACGTCCTCCGCCGCTGCCCGGTCGCGCAAGGTGCGCGCGGCGAGCCCCAGCACGCGCGGCAGCTTGGCGGCGACCAGCAGCCGCGCCGCCGCCGGATCGCCGGCCCCCACGCGCGCCACCAGCGGCGCGTCCGGATCGTCCTTGCTCACCCCCGCATCCCGGCTCCATGATCGTCGCGGTCCAGCCTCAGTCGCTCGGATCGCCCGCGTTCCGCCGCCGGGCGGTGCGCTCGGCCGCCGTCAGCACGCCGTTCCGGTCCGTGTCGAGCCGGGCGAAGCGCCGAGCGGCCACGCCGTCCATCTCGCTCCTGTCGACCGCGCCGTCGCCGTTACGGTCCAGCGCGGCGAAGCGCCCGGCAGGATCGACACCCGCCCGCTTGCCGCCCCGCTCGCCGCCGGCAAAGAACTCGGCCTTGGAAACCTTGCCGTCGCCGTCCGTATCGCGGGCGAGCAGCCGACGCCCCTGACGCGCGGAGAAGGCGGTCAGCGAGAGGCCGGCACTGGCACCGTCAGTCGGCGGCGCCCGGCGCGGCTGCGGCACCTGCGCACCGGCTGGAGCGACTGCCAGCAGCAGGGACAGGAGGAGGCCCGGGCGCATCAGCACGGCCGCCCGTATCCCGGACCGCACCGGTTCTCGTCCCGATAGTCCCGGCGCGTACGGCGGAGGTCGCGGCGAGCGTTGCGACGGTCCTCGCGCGCCTCTCGCCGGTCACGCGCGTTGCCGTAGCGGTCCGCGTCGCGGACGTCGCGTCGCGCGTCCTGCAGGTCGCGCCGGGCATCGCGGACGTCGCCCCGGGTCGTACAGGCCGCGCCGGACAGCAGCACGGCCGTCGAGACCGCGAGCAGCAGGGTCTTCTTCACGTCACGTCTCCCACGCGGAGGAGGCGGGGGCGGCGACGCGCTGCCCCGAGCCGATCACCGATAGCGCCAGCCGCCGCGGTGGCGGTAGCGGCTCTTCCAGTAGCGGTGGCCGTCCCAGTAGCCGAAGCCCCGGTAATAGGCGCCACGCACGTTCGGCCGGCAGATGCCGGCGGGACCGCGGTGAAAGCCGACGCCGCAGCCCTGCCGCGCGTCCGCCGCCGATGGCGCACCGAGCGCGACGAGGCTCGCCGCGGCGGCCGATAGGATGTTGAGCTTCACGCGTCCTCCTGGTCTCAGGCTCGCCAGAGCCCGGGCAAAACCCCTTGAACGCCGATCACGAGGCTTTCCGTCGCACCGCCGCTCGAAGCGTCGACTCACAACCTTCAACGTTGCCGGCAGCGCGCCGCCGCGGGTTCGCCGAAGGCGTCAGGCCGCGTCCGCATTCGGCGCAGTCGGATCATGGCGCACGCAAATGGAATCCTCCGAATGCAGACGCCGCCCAGCCCCGCGGCCGGGCCGGTCGCGCCCCGCTCACCAGTTCAGTCCGGCACGCACGTAGATGTAGCGGCCGTTGAAGCCGTAGGGCGAGTAATAGGGGAAGCCGAGAACGCCCGTGCTGTTGTTCGCGGCCACCGTGGCGCGCGGATACACGTCGAACAGGTTGCTGACGCCCAGACCAAGCTGCGCACCCTTGGGCTCGGCGTAGCGGAGCTCCAGGTCGGTGATGGCGCGTCGGCCGGTGAACACGTCGGCCGTCGGCACGGTGCCCGGCTGATTGACGTTGCCGTAATAGGTGACGCGCGCCAGCGCGCCCAAACGGTCCAGCGACCAGTCGAGCTGGCCCGTCACTTTTGTCTGGGGCGTGCCGTCCTCCAGCGTCAGGATGCGGCTGCGCGCGAACAGCGTGGGCGCCGGGTTCAGCGTGGAGGTGGTGGTGGGCACGCGCGTGACGTCCACGTCGTTGAGGTTGCCCGCCACCGTCAGGTCGAAGGCACCGGCCGCAGGCGTGCGCAGGCGATAGTGCGCCACCGCGTCGATCCCCTTGGTGGTGGACGCGAGCCCGTTCAGGAAGAAGCGCGCGGCCGACACGCCCAGCGGGTTCAGGAGCGCCGCCACCTGCGGGTTGCCGGCCGCCGCCAGATTCTCCGACAGCCCGATCTGGTCGCGGATGCGGATGCGGTAGGCGTCCACCGTCAGGTCGAACCCCCCGAAGCGGATCACCGTACCGGCCGACAGGTTGGTCGACTTCTCCGGTTCCAGCGGCAGGCCGCCGAGCCTGACGGCGACGGGGTCGACGGAGGGGAAGGTGCCCGTCTGGATCGGCACGCCGTTGGTCACCACCTGCGCCACCTGCGTGAAATACTGCTGCTGCAGCGACGGCGCGCGGAAGCCGGTGGAGGCGGTGCCGCGCAGCGCCAGCCAAGGCGCCACGTCGTAGCGCAGCGACAGCTTGCCGTTGGCGGTCGAGCCGAAGTCGGAATAATCCTCCACCCGGCCGGCCAGCCCGACCAGGAAGGCGTCGGTCACCTGCGCCTCCAGGTCCAGGTACGCGCCGGCGCTGCGCCGGCTGCGCTCGACGGCGTTGCGCGGCGCGAAGCCCCCGAACCCCTGCGCGCCCGTGCCGGTGTAGGAGGCGGGGTCGCCCGCCTCGATCTTGTAGCCTTCGCGCCGGACTTCCACGCCCAGGGCCACGTTTAACGACTGGAAGACGTCGAACCGCCGCGCGGCGTCGACGCCGCCCACCCACTGATCATAGACCAGCGCGCCGTCGTCGAACGTGCGCGGCGTCGCGGCACCCAGCGAGTAGTTGGCGGTGTCGAGCGTGCGGAAGCCGATGCGGTTGCGCCCGTAGCTGACCGACGCGTCCAGCGCGAAGCCGGCCACCTCGCTCTTGAGGCCGAAGGCCGAGTTCAGGTCGCGCGTCTTGGTGTTGATGATGGGCAGGAAGCCGTTCGGGTAGCCCGCGACCACCGTCTGCGCGCTGGCGAGGCGGGGAAAGGCGGCGCTGCGCGAGTCGCGGTCCTGGTATCCGGCGAAGCCGTAGAAGGCGAGATTGTCGGCCAGCGTGCCGCCGAAATTGGCGAAGCCCGTCCACTGTTCCACGCGCGGGTCGCCGTAGCGGCCCGTGACGCGGGTGGGCGTGACGCGGGGGTCGAAGTCCGCGCGGTTGGTGGGCTGGCGCTTGGTATACTCGCCCGATAGCGTCAGGAATCCGTCTTCGCCGAAGCCGATGCCCTGCCACAAGGACGTGGTGACGGTGGGCTCGCCCGTCACGTCACGGCTGCCGCGTGCCGTGTCCACGTCCGTGTCGTAGAAGCCGTAGGTCACCTGCGCGCCGCCGCCCGAGCGCGCCTCGCGCAGCCGCAGGTTGACCACGCCCGCGATCGCGTCGGACCCGTACTGCGCCGACGCACCGTCGCGCAGCACCTCGATCCGGTCGAGCGCGGTGACGGGAATGGTGTTGAGGTCCACCGCCGACGATCCCCGCCCCACCGTGCCGTTGGTGTTGAGCAGCGCGGACGTGTGCCCGCGGATGCCGTTCACCAGCACCAGCGTCTGGTCGGGCGAGAGGCCGCGCAAGGTGGCCGGGCGGATCGCGTCGGTGCCGTCGTTGGCCGAGGGCCGCGGGAAGTCCAGGCTGGGCGCCACCGCCGACAGCGCCGCCCCCAGCTCGGTGGTGCCCTGACGCTGGAGGGTGGCGCCGCTCAGCACGTCCACCGGCGACGCGCTGTCCAGCCGGGTCCGGCCCGCCGCACGCGTGCCGGTCACCACGATATCGTCGCCCGCCTCCTCGCCCGTGGTGGCCGTGCCGTCCGCCACCGGCGCGGCCTGTGCGGGTTCCTGTGGGGCGGGGTTCTGCGGCACGGGGGCCTGTGCCAGGACCGGCGTCGCCAGCAGGGAAGCGCCGGCCAGCGCCACGATACGTACTTTAACCATGCTGCGACCCCTTGAACCCCGGTCGGCGCGGCCGTTTCGCCACGCCGTTCGCGCGTCTTAACGGGCGGCGGACGGGCAGGGATGCAGCAGGACGATTTGGGCGGCGCCAAGGATTTCTTCTAATTCATACTTGAAAGATGGGATTATCGTAATCGCCAATGCTGACACCCGGGAGGTGACGCTTGGCCGTTCAACGCGCCGTTCACGGATCGGAAGGTTCGCTGCCCGCGGCGGTGGCTGGTCTGCGGGCCGCACGCACCGACTGGCGCGCCCGTCGCGACGAGACGCGCGACACGGACGCGTTCCCGTCGCGCGTCGCGCTGGCGCGCGTGGTGGAGCTGCTGGCGGCCACGCTCTATCCGCGGCGCCTGGGCGGATATCGGGGCGCCGACGCCGGCGAGGACGGCTTCGTCGCGGCCAAGCTGTCCGCCGCGCTCACCGATCTGGAGCGCGAGGTCGGCCACGAGCTGGGCTATTGGCAGGCGGAGAACAAGGCCGATTTCGAGCAGAACCAGGCATCGGCGATCGCCGCGCTGTTCGCCGCCGCGCTGCCCGAGGTGCGGCGGCTCGTGGACAGCGACGTGGAGGCGGCCTTCCTGGGCGATCCGGCCGCGCGCAGCGTGGACGAGGTGCTGGTCTGCTATCCCGGCGCGGTCGCCAGCCTGCACCACCGGCTGGCGCACCAGCTCTACGCGCTGGGGGCACCCATCGCCGCGCGCATCGTGTCGGAACTGGCCAACGAGCGGACGGGCATCGACATCCATCCCGGCGCCAGCATCGGTCCCGGCTTCTTCGTGGACCACGGCACGGGCGTGGTGGTGGGGGAAACGGCGGTGATCGGCGCGCGCGTGCGGCTCTACCAGCACGTGACGCTGGGCGCGCGCGGCGCGCTGGGCACCACGCTCACCTCCCCGCGCGACCGGCACGCGCGCCACCCGGTGGTGGGCGACGACGCGGTGATCTATGCCGGCGCCACGATCCTGGGCCGGGTGCGGGTGGGCGCGCGCGCGATCGTGGGCGGCAACGCCTGGCTGCTGGACGACGTGCCCGACGACGCCTGCGTGATCCAGCCGTCGGCGCTGGTGCTGGACCGTCGCGCTGCCGACGGCCTGCGCGATCGGCTGTCGCGGGCGGGGGACGCGTGAGCGCCGGCCCCTCCCGCCGCCCCCTGATCGGCGTGATGTGCGGCAACGAGGTTGCCGGCCGTCCTGTGCAGGCCGCGGCCACCCGCTTCCTGAAGCCGCTGGTGGAACAGGCGGACGCCGCCGTGCTGCTGGTGCCCGCCGTGCCGGACGCCGTGGACGCGGGCGCGCTGTCGGGCATGCTCGACGGGCTGCTGCTCACGGGGTCGCGCACGCACGTGTCGCCCAGCCGCTACGGCGGCGCGGAGGCGGTGCCGGACGACGCGCTGGACCCGGATCGCGACGCAGTGGCGTTCGCGCTGGCGGACCGGATGATCGCGCGCGGCCGGCCGGTGTTCGGCATCTGTCGCGGGTTCCAGGAGCTGAACGTCCTGTTCGGCGGCACGCTGGCGCCCAGTCCCGGTGCGGGCCGCCACCATCACGGCTCCTGGGCGGACGATCACGACCGGCTGTTCGGTCATCGGCACGAGGTGACGCTGGCGCCCGCCGGCTTCCTGTCGCGAGCCAGCGGCGTCGACCGCGCCACCGTCACCTCCGTCCACCAGCAGGGCGTGGGACGGCTGGGCACGGGACTGACGGTGGAGGCGCTGGCGGACGACGGCCTGGTGGAGGCGTTCCACGCCCGCCCCGGCATCGCCGACGTGCTGGCGGTCCAGTGGCATCCCGAATGCGACGCCGACCGGTCGCCCGTCAGCCGCGCCTTTTTCGCCTCCGTCGGCCGCTCGCTGCGGGGCGAGGCGCTCACACGTTTACCAGAGAGGGAGTTATCATGAGACAGTTCTCGGTCGCGGCACTCGCCGCCGCCCTGGCGCTGGCCGCCTGCGGTCCCAAGGCGGCCGATAATGCTTCGACAGCCGCCGACAATGCGGGCACGCTCGGGGAAACCGGCCTGAACGGCGAAGGCCTCGGCGGCGATATCGATGGCGACAACCTGACCGCGGTGGACGGCCCGGCGGGCAACGGTACCGCCGATCCCGTCGCGCCGGACGCGCCGCTGAACGGCACGGCCCCGGACGATGCGACCGCGGGCAACAGCCTCTAGCTGCTTGGGATCACGCCCGTCGCCCCCCTCTCCGGGGTGGCGGGCGTGGACACGGCCGGGTTTGAAGCTCCCGCCGCGTGACCTGCCGGCCCTGCCGCGTGCGGCAGGGCCGGCCTTCGTGACCTGCAGCATCCCCGCCTCGCGACGGCGCGTGAAGGCAATGTCCTGTGGTCCACGCCGCCCCGCCGCCCCGGGCAGCAGCGTCAGGTACGGCGCGACCCGCGACCACTCGTCGGCAGATACGTCGGACGGGTATGGCTCGCGGCAAACGCTCACACACGGCCCTGCGAGTGCCGCCCCTGCCCAAGTCCATGACGGCCTCCAGCGTGCGGGGCCAGGCACCGTTCGGCCTTGCCCCGCGAACGGCGCCGCCGCCGATGCCGCCCGCCCCCGGCATCGATGCCGTCCTCGCGATGCGCGTCGCGGAAGAGCAACCGATCCGTTCGGTCCCGGCGCGCCGCTCTACCCCGCCGCCAGCCCGGCGCGCCGCACGGCGGCGAAGTAGCCGCGCATCCCCTCGCTCGCGCGCGGGGTCAGCACCATGTAGGCGCGCCGCCGGTCGAAAGGGTCGGCCTCGCGGTCCAGCAGCCCCGCGTCGGTCATCTTGCCGATCCAGCGCAGCGCGGTGGTGGGCGCGACCGCGGCCGCGATGCACAGCGACGACACCGACACGCGGCCCCGCTCCAGCTCGGCCGCGAACAGGTCGAGCAGCATGTCCCAGCCCGGGTCCTCGAGCAGGTGCTTGCCGAAGAACTGCTCGCGCAGGCGGCGCGCGCGGATGGCGCGGCGCACCTCGCCCGCGGCCACCGCCGGCGCGTCGTCGTCCTCTCCGGCGCCCCCTCCCATGGGCATCAGGCCGAAGCTCTGGCGACGCTCGGCCACTGTTTCAAGAGAGGGATCGCGCGGCTCGTCGCGCGCGGCCAGGCGCGCCAGCACGTCGGCGATGCGCGCCACCTCGTCGTTCAGCCGGCGCAGGCGGCGGCCGTCGTCCTCGTGCACGCGCTCGAACATGCGCTCAGGGAGGGGCAGGGTGACCACCGCCAGCGCCGCCAGCCGGTCCGACGTCTCGGGTTCGCACAGGAGCTCGGTCCGCGCGCTGACCAGGGTGGCCGCGAACAGGTCGATGGCCTCGCGGTTGCACACAGCCACCACGGGCAGCCTGGCACCGGCGGCGTAGGCGTCCAGTCGCGGCAGCACGCGTTCCAGCGTCTCGGCATCCACACCGCCCGCCTCCAGCATCAGCACGGGGTGGCCCGCCTGCTCCTCCAGCGGACCCGAGGCATCGGCCCAGGTCAGCCGGCGCAGCGGCCGGCCACCGGCCGCGGCGATGGCCAGCTCGGCCTCCGCGCCCGACGGATCGCCGTCGTCCGCCACCAGGAGGGCGGTGAATCGCTCCGCCGCGGTCGGGCCGTCCGGTGTCATTGCTATCATCGGCCCCTCCGTCGTGCCCGGAACGGTAAAATACGCAAACGTCCGAAGCGGTGCACGTCAACTTCGTCCGAAACTGTTTCGCAATTGCGCTCGAAAAAGATTCGGCTGATCCGTTTCGGTGCAAACAATGCCAGTCAAAGCGCCTTGACGATCTCGTCCACCATTTTCTTGGCATCGGCCAGCAGCATGGACGTGTTGTCCCGATAGAACAGTTCGTTATCGACGCCGGCATAGCCGGCGCCGCCCATGGAACGCTTGACGAACAGCACGGACCGCGCGCGCTCCACCTCCAGGATCGGCATGCCGTAGATGGGGGACGACTTGTCCGTCTTGGCGGCGGGATTGGTGACGTCGTTGGCCCCGATCACGAAGGCCACGTCGGTCTGCGCGAAGTCGCCGTTCACGTCCTCCAGCTCGAACACATCGTCATAGGGGACGTTCGCCTCGGCCAAGAGCACGTTCATGTGGCCGGGCATCCGGCCCGCCACCGGATGGATGGCGTATTTCACGCGTACGCCTTCCTCCTTCAGCTTGTCGGCCATTTCGCGTAAAGAATGCTGCGCCTGGGCCACCGCCATGCCGTAGCCGGGCACGATGACGACCTGCTCGGCCTGCTTGAGCAGGAACGCCGCGTCCTCGGCCGAGCCGCGCTGCCACGGCCGGTCGATGGCCGCACTCCCGCCGCCGCCCGCGTCGGCCGCGCCGAAGCCGCCCGCGATGACGGAGAGGAAGCTGCGGTTCATCGCGCGGCACATGATGTAGGACAGGATCGCGCCCGACGCGCCCACCAGCGCGCCCGTGATGATCATGGCGCTGTTGCCCAGCGTGAAGCCCATGGCCGCCGCCGCCCAGCCCGAATAGCTGTTCAGCATCGACACCACGACAGGCATGTCCGCGCCGCCGATGGGCAGGATCAAGAGGAAGCCCACCGCGAAGGCCAGCGCCGCGATGGCCCAGAACGCCCAGGGCGCCTGGCTGGCGTAGAACCAGCCCACCAGCAGCACGACCGCCGCCAATGTGCCCAGGTTGAGCACGTGCCGGCCGGGCAGCAGCAGCGGCTTGCCGCCCATGTTGCCGTTGAGTTTGAGGAACGCGATCACGGACCCTGAGAAGGTGATCGCGCCGATCGCGACGCCCAGTGCCATCTCGATCCGGCTGGCGGGGTGGATGCTGGCGAAGGGCTGGCCGATCAGCGGCGTCACCACGTCGGCGATGCCGAAGGCGGCGGGGTTGAGGTAGGCGGCGATGCCCACCAGCACCGCGGCCAAGCCGACCAGCGAGTGGAAGGCTGCGACGAGCTGCGGCATCGCGGTCATGGCGATGCGGCGCGCGACGGTGAGGCCGATGGCGGCGCCCAAGCCGATGGCGGCGAGGATTTCGAGGAGGGCGGTCCAGTCGACCAGCAGGTCATGTGGGTTGCCGGGTGGGAAGGCCTCCGAACGCATCGGCACATGCGTCAGCAGCGTCGTCACCACCGCCAGCGCCATGCCGATCATGCCCAGCCGGTTGCCCCGCCGGCTGGTCGCGGGCGACGACAGGCCGCGCAAGGACAGGATGAACAGCACGCCCGCGACCAGATAGGCCAAGGCCACCCAGGGGCTGTCGCCCGCCCCCTGCACCACGTCGTGCATCCTACTTCCCCCCGCCCCCAATCGTGCCGGCGCCCGTACCAGGCCGTGGCTCCTTCTTGCGGTACATGGCCAGCATCCGCTGCGTCACCGCGAAACCGCCGAAGATGTTGACGCTCGCCAGCACCACGGCCGCCAGCCCCAGCCATTTCGAGCCCGTGCTGCCGGCGGCGGCCGCCGCCACCAGCGCGCCCACCACGATCACGGACGAGACGGCGTTGGTGACGGCCATCAGCGGCGTGTGCAGCGCGGGCGTCACCGACCAGACGACGTAATAGCCCACGAAGCAGGCCAGCACGAAGACGGAGAAGATCGATACGAACGTCATATGAGCCTGTTCCCCCCGGTCGGCCGCGTCACGCCGCCCCCAGCACCAGTCCGGCCAGCAGCCGCTGGACGGCGGGCGCGTCCGCCTTGCGGCTGATCCGCACCGTCAGCGGCGCCGCGCCCGCGGTCCAGATGCTCAGCTCGCTGTCCAAGTCCACGGTGCCGGGGCTGGTGACGGCGAAGCGCGACACGGCGCGCCAGGGCACGCTCACCGCCGACACCTTGGAGCCGGTCAGCCCCTGCACGTCCACCAGCACGAAGCGCCGGTCGGTCAGGAACGCCGTGTCGCGCACCGAGCGGAAGGCGGTCAGCACCGACTCGCCGTCGAGCAGCAGGTCGCCGTGACGCTCCGCGATCTCGGCCGGCGCGATCTCGTGGCTGCTGAACAGGCCCATCGCCTCAGCCCGCCGCCAGCCGCGTCGACACCAAGGAGCCCCCGCGCGTCAGCCTGATAGCATCGCCGATCTCGTCACCTTCCGGCAGCACGGGGCGGCCCGCGTCCTTGTCCCAGAAGGCGGACAGGAAGTTGAGCAGGTTGCGCGCGTAGAGCGCCGACGCATCGGACGCCAGGCGCGACGCGACGTTGCGGTGGCCCACGATGCGCACGCCGTGGCGCTCCACCACCCGGCCCGCCTCCGCGCCCTCGACGTTGCCGCCCTGCTCCACCGCCAAGTCCACCACCACGCTGCCCGGCCGCATGGTCGCCAGCTGCGCGTCCGACAGCAGGCGCGGCGCCGGGCGGCCGGGGATCAGCGCGGTGGTAATGACCACGTCCTGCTTGGCCACGTGCGCCGAGACCAGCTCGGCCTGGGCGCGGCGATATTCCTCGCTGGTCTCGCCCGCGTAGCCGCCCGCGCCTTCGCCCTCGATCCCGGCCGCCGCCTCAACGAACACGGGCTCGGCGCCCAGCGAGCGGATCTGCTCGCGCGTGGCGGAGCGCACGTCGGTGGCCGACACGCGCGCGCCCAGGCGCCTGGCGGTGGCGATGGCCTGGAGCCCGGCCACGCCGACCCCCATCACGAACACGCGCGCGGCGGGCACCGTGCCCGCCGCCGTGGTCATCATGGGAAAGGCGCGCGGATACTCGGCCGCCGCGTCCAGCACCGCGCGATAGCCCGCCAGGTTGGACTGGCTGGACAGCATGTCCATCGGCTGGGCGCGCGTGATGCGCGGCATCCACTCCATCGCCAGCGCCTCGACGCCGGCGGCGGCGTAGCCGTCGACGCGCGCGCGCTGCCCGGCGGGGTCCAGCACGCCGATCAGCCACGCGCCCGGCGCGGCGCCCGCCAGCCGCGACGGATCGGGTCCCTGCACCGCCAGCACCGCGTCGGCACCCGCCACGGGATCGGCCGACACGTCCGCCCCCGCCTCCGCGTAGCCGGAGTCGGCGAAGCCCGCGGCCGCGCCCGCGCCCGCCTCGACCGCCACCTCGGCGCCCAGCTTGCGCAGGCGGGCCACCGTCTCGGGCGTGGCGGCGACGCGGCGCTCGCCATCCGCCGTCTCGCGCAGCACGGCGATCCGCACGGGGCCGCTCAGCCCGCGATCAGCCAGATGACCAGCGCGGTGACGAGTGCCACCGCGATGCCGCCCACCTTGAACATCCGTATCATCCGGTCGTACGTCCGGACGTGAGAGCCCATGTCGTCCTTGATCGCCCCAGACCCGATCGCTCCGGCGCCCCCGGCCGTACCGTTCTCGACCGCCATGTGCGTGCCCCTCCCTTGTTCCGTGGCCGCGGACCCTATCGCCCGTCCCCCGCCACCTCAACCCCCGCCCCCTTCGCACCCCCTTAAGCCCGCCTTTACCGCGCCGGGCCTAGGGGGGCTGGGGCCGGCGCCGTCCGCCGGCGCGACGAGAGGGCGCAAGGGACCCGGATGACCAGGAACGGCCAGCGCCTGCTGCTGCTGATCGACGACGAGCCGGCGCGCCGCCGGCTGGTGTCGGCGCTGGCCGCGCGCGCGGGCTGGCGCACGCTGTTCGTCGCCGACACCGCCGCGGCGGGCGCCGTGCTCGACACGCCGGAGGGCGCGGAGCTGGACGCGGTGCTGGTGGACCCGCGCGAGAGCGGAGAGGGCGGCGCGGTGGCCGCCGTGGCCGCGCTGCGCGCCGCGCGCGCCGGACTGCCCGTGCTGGTGCTGGCGACGGACAACGACGTGCCGCTGGCGGTGGAGGCGATGCGCGCCGGCGCCGCCGACTTCCTGGTGAAGCCCTTGTCGGCCGAGCGGCTGGCCGCCGCACTCGCGGGCGCGGTGGCCGACACCGCCGCGGGCGAACTGCGCCCCTTGGCCGAGAAGATCCCGGCCCTCCTCTCCTTCGCCGAGATCGTGGGCACCGCGCCAGAGTTTCGCACGGCGCTGGCCGTGGCGGCGCGCGCGGCGCGGGGCCGGGTGCCCGTGCTGATCGAAGGCGAGCGCGGCGTGGGCAAGGCGCTGGTGGCCGAGGCCGTGCACGCCGCCTCCACGCGCGCCGGCAAGCCGCTCGTCACCGTGCGCTGCGCCGGCCTTGCCCCCAACCTGGCCGAGAGCGAGCTGTTCGGGCACGAGGAGGGCGCGTTCCCCGGCGCGTTCGAGCGCAAGCCCGGCCGTTTCGCCGACGCCGACGGCGGCACCGTGTTCCTGGACGACGTGGACGCGCTGCCCCCCGACGTGCAGGCCAAGCTGGCGCGCGCGCTGGCCGACAGCCAGGTCCGCGCCATGGGCGCGGGCCGCGCGCGCGCGGTGGATGTGCGCGTGATCGCGGCCAGCGACGTGGCGCTGGCGGACGAGGTGGAGGCCGGGCGCTTCCGCGAGGACCTGTTCTTCCGGCTGAACGCGGTGACGGTGACGATCCCCCCCTTGCGCCAGCGCGCGGGCGACGTGCCGGCGCTGACCCGGCATCTGCTGGGCCGCATCGCGCAGCAGCCGGGTCTCAGGCCGCTCGGCATCACCGACGACGCGGTGCAGCTGCTGGCGGGCTATCATTGGCCGGGCAACGTGCGCCAGCTTCAGGACGCGCTGTTCCGCGCGGCCGTGCTGTGCGACGGCGACGGGCTGACGCGCGGCGACTTCCCCCGCATCGCGGCCGCCGCCCGGTCGAGCGGCGCCGGCAACCGCACGCCCGCGCGGGCGGAAGCGGGCGGCGTGTCGCTCTATGGTCCGGACGGCCACCTGCGCGCGCTGGACGACATCGAGGCCGACGTGATCCGGCTGGCCATCGGCCATTATCGCGGCCGCATGACGGAGGTGGCGCGCAGGCTGCGGATCGGGCGTTCCACGCTCTATCGCAAGCTGGGAGAACTGGGAATCCACGACGCGGCCTAGGGCGCGGCGCCGGGGCCGCACCTTACGCCCGGCCGGCGGGGGGACCTGTCCCCCGCGTCCGACGACGCGGCTTTGCCGCGGCGAGCCTCGAACGCAGGGGTCGGCCCGAAGCCCCCTTCAGTGATGCGCCCCCATGTGGCTGAGCAGGTAGAGCAGCGTCGCCGTCGCCAGCGCCGCGGGCACGGCCGGCACCGCCGCGAGCCCCAGCGCCGCGCCCAGCCGCCCCCGCCGGGTCATCACGATCGCGCGCGCGACGCACCCGCCCGCCGCGAGCATCAGCACCGCACATGCGATCCACACCGAGCTGTCGTTCAGCGACCTGGCGATCGTCCCGCCCAGCATTACCAGCACCGCCGCGTCGACCAGCAGCAGCACCGCCAGCGCGGCCAGCGCCGCGATCCTGCCGCCGCCCGCGGACCCGTTCCTCGATACGTTATCCATGTCCCGTCCTCCCGTCCGCCGCCGCGCGGTCGTCGATCCCCGTCGATAACCCGATCATGCCGTCGCACCTATCTAGGATCGCCGCTCGGGCGTCGGCGCGCGGGCCTCCCTTCCGCCGCTTCCCGCGCCGCACTACGCTGCGACCCATGACCGCTCTCGCCGACCGCCGCTTTCTCGTCACCGGCGCCGCGTCCGGCATCGGGCTCGCGGTCGCACGCCACTTGGGCGCGGCCGGCGCGCGTCGGCTGGTGCTGGTGGACCGCGACGCGGACGCGCTGGCCGCCGCGGACCCGGGTTGCGCTGCGGACCTGCTGCCCGGCGACGTGGCGGACGAGGGCTTCTGGGACGCGGCGATGCCGTACCTGGCGGAACTGGACGGTGCGGTGGCGAACGCGGGCGTCGCGGGCGCGGGGGCGATCACGCGGCTCAACTTCGCGGAATGGCGGCGCGTGCTGTCGGTCAATCTGGACGGCGCGTTCCTGACGATCCGCGCCGCGATGCGCGCCATGAAGGGCAGGTCCGGCGCGGTGGTCGCGGTGGCGTCGGCCACGGGGGTGAAGCCCGTTCCGGGCGTCGCCGCCTATGCCGCGTCCAAGGCGGGGCTGATCCAGCTCGTCCGCGTGGCGGCGCTGGAGGGGGCGCCCGCGATCCGCGTCAACGCGGTGGCGCCCGGCGGCGTGGAGACGGCCGTGTGGGACGCGGTGCCCGCCTTTGCCGCCCGCGCGGGTGCGGTGGGACGCGACGCCGCCTTCGCCGAGATGGCCGCCGCCGTGCCCGCGGGCCGCTACGCGCGCGCGGAGGAGACGGCGGCCCAGGTCGCCTTTCTGCTGGGCGACGCGGCCGCCACGATCACGGGCACGGTGCTGGTGGCCGACGGCGGCTGGAGCCTCTGATGCCCAATCCGGCGGGGCCGGACCGGGGCGGGCATCGTGCTACCAGAGGATGCCCTTGACCGGCTTCAGCGGCTCGGGCGCCGGATCGCCGATGGATTGCAGCAGGTCGATCTCGATGGTGCGGCACATGGCGTTCAGCGGCACGTCGTGGACCGAGTCGGCGAACGGATCGACCAGGTCGTCGCCGATCTGGAGCACCGCCAGGAACATCAGCCCCGCCACCGTGGAGCCGATGGGCGTGGCGAAGCCCAGCGTCTCCACCAGCCCGATTGGCAGCAGCACGCAGAAGATGCGCGTGAACACGGACGGCAGGAAGCGGTACTGGTTGGGCAACGGCGTGTTCTTGATCCGCTCCATGCCGCCTTGCGCGTTGGCGATGTCCACCAGCACCGCCTCCATCTGCGTCTGCTGGATGGTGTCCAGCCAGCCGCGCCGCTGCGCGTCGGCGATGCGCCGCCCGGTGCCGTCCAGCAGGCCGTTGGCGACGTTGGTGCGCTGCAGCGACGGCGTGGCTTCGCCCTGCGACAGGAAGCGCAGCACCTCCCCGTCCACCGACTGCTTGCGCAGCTGACAGCGCAGCGCGTTCACATAGGCCACCTGGCGCAGCACCAGCGTCCGCTTTAGGTCGGTCGCCCCGTCCGCGTCGGGCAGGAAGTTGCGGGCCTCGCGCGCGATGTTGCGCGACGCGTTTATCATCAGCCCCCACAGGCCGCGCGCCTCCCACCAGCGCGCATAGGCGGCGTTGACGCGAAAGCCCAGGAACAGGCCCAGCACCGTGCCGAACAAGGTCAGCGGCAGCGACGGCGCGCGGAACGGCAGCACGTAATAGGTGATGGTGACGGCGCAGTCCCAGACGAACAGCACGGCCAGCGGCCGCCACACCTCGGCGACGACGCGGCTGAAACGGGGGGCGGCGTCGACGATCATGGGCGAACGATACTCCTGGAACTGCTCGGGGCACCGAACCGGGCGGGATGCCTGCGGTTCCCCTGACAGGTCGAAACGCCCCCGTCACGTTACGGAGTGCGTCGCCCCCGTCTCCGCCCTGTCCCCGCCCCCGTCCCCGCCGGGCCGCTCCCGTCGGCCCACCCCCCGGTCAGCCCACCCCCAGTCACCCCACCAGCGCCGCGTCGCGCAGGCCGCGCCACACGCGGATCGCCTGCACCGTCTCACCCACGTCGTGCACGCGCAGCAGCTGGACGCCCGCGTCGGCCCCCTTCACCGCCAGCGCCAGGCTGCCGCCCAGCCGCTCGGCCGCGCCCGCCTCGTTCGACAAGGCGCCGATCAGCCGCTTGCGGCTGGCCCCCAGCATCACGCCGCAACCCAGCCCGTGCAGCGCCGCCAGCCCGTTCAGCAGGCGCAGATTGTCGGCAAGCGACTTGCCGAAGCCGATGCCGGGATCGACCAGGATGCGGCTCCGCTCGACGCCCGCCGCCGCCACCGCGGCCACGCGCGCCTCCAGCCAGTCGAACACCTCGCCCACCACGTCCGGATAGGAGACGCGCCCGTGCCCGCCGTCGCGCGGGTCGGGCGAGTGCATCAGCACCACCGGACACCGCTCGCGCGCCACCACGTCCAGCGCGCGCTCGTCCCACAGAAGCGCCGACACGTCGTTGACGACCGCGGCGCCCGCCGCCAGCGCCGCCTCCATCACGGCGCTCTTCCGCGTATCCACCGACACCGGCACGCTGGCCGCCGCCAGCCGCTCGACCACGGGGACGACGCGCGCCGCCTCGTCCCCTTCCCACACGGGGGCGGCCCCGGGCCGGGTCGATTCGCCTCCTAAGTCGATCAGCGCCGCGCCGGCGGCCGCCATGTCCACGCCCGCCGCCGCCGCCCCCGCCGGGTCGCCGGCATGGGCGCCGCCGTCGGAGAAGCTGTCGGGCGTGACGTTCAGGATGCCCGCCACCTGCGGCTGGTCCAGCCGGATCGTGCGTTCGCCCAGCGTGAGCGGCGCGCGGGGGGCCACGACGCGCGCGTGAAGCATCGCCGCCCGCTCGTCCTGCCGCCCCAGCGTGTCGGCGAACTCGGGGAGCGGCACCGTGCGCCGCCCGCCGCCCGCGTCCACCACTTCATAGGCCGTAAACCACTGCATCCCGCCGGCCAGCCGCGCCGCCTCCCCGTCCGCCAGCCCCACGGGCGTGTCGCAGAGCCGGACGGGGCGCAGGTAGCGGACAGGCATCACGGCTGCGTCGCGAGCAGGTAGCGCTGGCGCAACGCGTCCACCGGGGCCAGGCCGGCGGCGTCCCGATAGTGCCACCAGGTCCAGCCGTTGCACGCGGGCGCCCCCTGCAGCTCGGCGCCCAGCCGGTGGATCGAACCGGTGCGCCCGTCCTCGGCCGCGAGCGAGCCGTCCGCGCGCACCGTGGCGCGGTGGCGGCGCTTGGCGTCCGTCAGCTGGGTGCCGGGCGGCAGCAGGCCGCACTCCACCAACTTGCCGAAGGCGATGCGGGGAGCCGACCTCGGGCTTTGCATGGTCGTCACCGCCGTCTCGTCCAGCGGGAGCGCCGCCGCGATCCGCGCCTCCGCCGCCTCGCAATAGGCGTCCTCGCGCTCGATCCCGATCCAGCGGCGGCCCAGCCGGCGCGCCACCGCGCCCGTGGTGCCCGTACCGAAGAACGGGTCCAGCACGACGTCGCCGGGTTTGGTGCAGGCCAGCAGCACGCGGTAGAGCAGCGCCTCAGGCTTCTGCGTCGGGTGCACCTTAGCGCCGTCGTCGCCCCGCAGCCGCTCCGCGCCGCCGCAGATCGGGAACTCCCAGTCGGAGCGCATCTGGAGCTCGTCGTTCAGCGTCTTCATCGCGCGGTAGTTGAAGGTGTAGCGCGCGCCCTCGCCCGTGGAGGCCCAGATCAGCGTCTCGTGCGCGTTGGTGAAGCGTGTGCCCTTGAAGTTGGGCATGGGGTTGGCCTTGCGCCACACCACGTCGTTCAGGATCCAGAACCCCAAGTCCTGCACCGCGCAGCCGACGCGGAAGATGTTGTGGTAGCTGCCGATCACCCACAGCGTGCCCGTGGATTTCAGCACGCGCCTGGCCTCGTTCAGCCAGGCGCGCGTGAAGCGGTCATAGGCGGCGAAAGTGTCGAACCGGTCCCAGTCGTCCGTCACCGCATCCACGTGGCTGCCGTCAGGGCGGAACAGCTCGCCGCCGAGCTGCAGGTTGTAGGGCGGGTCGGCGAAGATCATGTCCACCGATGCGGTCGGCAGCGCGCGCATCGCGGCCACGCAGTCCGCGCGCAGGATGCGGTCCAGCGGCAGCTCCGCCGCCGCGTCGACGCCGCGCGCCTTCTCCAGAATCCGCGTCGCCATGCTCTCGTCCCCCTTGCCCACAGCCTGTGGATAACGGCCTGTGGAAAACTCCGGGATCGACCGGCGGGGCGACCCCCGTCAAGGGCGGTTCGGGGCACGCGCGACGAACCGAGTCCGCCGCGAGTCCGGCCGCGCCGGACATTCATCCACAAGCTTGTCCACATATCGAGCCCGGCGGGACGCCCGACCCTCAGCCCCTGATGGTGTGACCCGACGGAGCAGCCGCCGCGACGGGTGTGAAACTGCGCCGGTGAAGGGGCGAGGGACCCAGCCGGGCGAGCGCCGCGCGATGCTCGGCCGTCGGATAGCCCTTGTTCCGCTCCCACCCGTAGCCCGGCCACGCTTCGGCCGCGGCCACCATCAATCGGTCGCGATGCACCTTGGCGACGATCGACGCGGCGGCGATCGACAGGCTCAGGCCGTCGCCGCCCACCAGCGCGGTCGCCCGGTGGTTCCAGCGCGGCAGGAAGCGCCCGTCCACCAGCACGTGGCCGGGCGCGAGCGGCAGCGCCGCCACCGCGCGCGCCATGGCCGCGAGCGTCGCGTGGTGGACGTTGAGCCGGTCCACCTCGTCCGCCGTCGCTTCGCCCACGCCCACGGCCGCGCACGCTCGGATCGCCTCGGCCAGCCGCTCGCGCGCGGCGGGCGTGAGCCGCTTGGAATCGTCGATCCCGTCCGGCCGGCCGGCGGCGGGCAGGATTACGGCGGCGGCCACCACCGAGCCCGCCAGCGGCCCGCGCCCCACCTCGTCCACCCCCGCCACGGGGCCGGCGCCCGCCAGAGCCGCCTCGTGCGACAGGTCGGGGCCGGCCCTCACGGCAGGCGCCAGGGCGGATAGCGCCGCGCCTCGCCCGCGCGGTACAGGCGGATCGCGTTGCCCGCCGGATCCAGCACCGCCGCCTCGCGCCAGCCCCAGGGCCGGTCCTCCGCCTCGCCCGCGGCATGGCCGGCCGCGCGCAGCCGCGCCGCCGCGCCGTCCGGGTCCTCGTGCTCGAAGTAGAGCACGGGGCCCCCGCCCCCACCGCCCGGCCGCACCTCCACCGACAGGGTAGCGCCGTCCGGCCCCTCGAACCGGGCGTAGCGCGGGGGCGCGTCCACGATGCGCCGGAAGCCCAGCGCCTCGTAGAAGGCGCCGCACGCCGCCCAGCGTTCCGCGTCGGGCGCGAACAGCGTCGCCTGGTTCATCAGCGGCCCCGCCGCCACGCCGTCGCGCCGCACGCGCCCCTGCCCCATCGGCCCGTGCCCCCCGCCCAGCCCCGGCGCGTCCAGCAGCGCCAGGCGCACGAACAGCCGCGCGCGCGCCACCGCGTCCGCCAGCGGCAGCCCCTCGGCCAGCGCGCACGCGATCCCGCTGGCCAGCGTACAGCCCGTGCCGTGCGTGTGGCGCGTGTCGACGCGCGGGGCGGACCAGCGCGTCGTGCGTCCGTCCGCCTCCACCAGCCGGTCCTCGACGGCCGCCCCCTCGGCGTGCCCGCCCTTGACCAGCAGCGCGCACCCCTGCGCCAGCACCGCCGCCTCGCCGCCCAGCGCCGCCAGTTCGGGCAGGTTGGGCGTCACCACGGTCGCCAGCGCCAGCAGCCGCCCGAACGCCGCCACCGTCGCCGCCCCCGCCAGCGTCGCCCCGCTGGTGGCCACCATGACGGGATCGAACACCAGCGGCAGCCCCGCGCCCTCCAGCCGGTCGGCCAGCGCCAGCGCCGTCTCCGCCGACCCGATCATGCCGACCTTCACCGCGTCCGCCCCCAGGTCGGACAACACGCTGTCCACCTGCGCCAGCACGATCTCCGTCGGCATGGGATGCACCGCCTGCACCCCCAGCGTGTTCTGCGCCGTGATCGCGGTGATCGCCGTCATGGGGTGGCCGCCCAGCATCGTGACGGTGCGGATGTCCGCCTGGATGCCGGCACCGCCGCCCGAGTCCGAGCCGGCGACGATCAGGACGCGGGGGATGCTCACAGGGCTGGCCCCGCCGCCAGCCGCGCGTTCAGGAACGCGTCGAACGCGGCGCGGTCGCTCACCTCCGCCAGCGTCGCGTCGGGCAGCCACAGCGCCTCCATGCCGTTGAAGATCAGGAACAGCCGGTCGCCCACCCGCTCCGCACCCGTCAGGCTGGTCCAGGGCAGCGCCACCGCGCGTCGCGCGTTGCGGCACAACAGCGCGTCCTCGCCGAACAGCAGCTCGTGCGGCCCCATGACGCCGGGCGCCCGCGCGTGCAGCCGCGCCAGCGCGCGCGCCGCGTGCAGGGTGAAGGCCGCCGCCGTCGCCGCCGCGGCCGCGGCCACCAGCCCCGCCGCCCAGAGCAGGATCGCGCGGCCGCCCAGCACCGCGGGCGTGCCCCCCTCGACCCCCAGCGTCATGGTCGCCCGCACCTCCGCCCAGGCCAGCCACAGCCCGACGCCGGCACCCGCCAGGCCGGCCAGCGCCGACGCAACCCATCGCCGCCCGGACCGGGGCGACCGCGCCATCCGCTCCGCGACGGCGGCGTAGCCCTCGAGATCGATGCCGGGGATGTTCAGCACGTGGCGCACGCGGCCGATGGGGATGTCCATGAGGGCCGCTATCGCCCGCGCCGAACCCGCGGGCAACCGCCGCCGGGGCTCGTCGCGCCGGGATCGCCGCACGGGTCCGGGCGACTGTGCGGCGTCGCCTCCCCGACCCGCGCGGATGGCCATGCACCGACGGCGCTGGCAAGCCCGACCCGCGCCCGACCGGCTACGCCCAGGCCTTCGGCGTCGCCGGGTCGAGCCAGCGGGCGCCGCTGTTCGCCCTCCTCGATATCGAGACCGAGCGCCCGGCTCAGGTGAGCTCGAGTCGGAGCAACCCGTCATGACGACGTGGGAGGGCGGTCGCGCGGTGGCCGGGTTGCTGCACGACGTCGGGACCCGGCTGCCCGGCGGCAGGATTGCCCTCGGCGGCATGACCCGCCCCCTCGTCCTCGCCCCAGCCCGCGACAGATCGAGGGGGCCGCGTCGGCGGGCGCCCGCGCATCCGGCGCGCCGATGACAGGCGCGGCGTACCACGGCGTGCTGACGCAGGTCCCGGTCTGCCATGGAAACGCCTGCCGCCCCGTCGCCGCCGCGGCGGGAAAGGCCTACCCGACCCCAACTGCGTCGCCGGCACGGCCGCGACGTCCGGGAAACGGCGGCGCGCAACGCGATGGCGGCCCGCCGGCCCTTGCTCCGGTTCAGCGGCGGCCGCGTCATGCCCCTGCCTTCCGCCACTTCCAGCGCGCTGTCGGCCATGTGGCCGACGAAGGTGCAGCCCCATGCCCGCCGGGTGCGGCGACGACACGGCCGGCGTTTCGCGATAGACGGGCAGGGGCGAACCGCACCTACGCCTGTTCTTCGTCCTCGTCGCGTCGTCGCTGGTGGTGACGGCGACGGTGCATGCGTGCGGACTGCCGGAATCCGTCGGGCGCGAGTGCAGCGGCGCCGACCAGTCGCCGGGCAATGCCGACACGGCGATCCCGCACCTCCGCGGCGCTTGCCAGGGGCGGGCCATGCAGGTGCCGGCGAGCGGCGACCTGGCGCCGGGCCGGACGCCGGGCAGCCTTCGCCGGCTGGCTGCAGACGATCATGCCCTCGTCTCCGCCGGCATCGACCCGGCCCTGCGACCGCCAACCGCCTGACGACCCCGCCGACCGTCAGCGCCGGTCCATCGTCGTCCGTCAGGATCGTCACCCATGCACAGGTCGCCGGCCTGCGCTCCAACCCCGGCTTCCAGGGTCAGGTCGAGAACATCGCCGGCAGCGGCCCCTTTCGGGGCCTGCGCAGCGCCGGGACTGCGGTCGGGGCGTCGATCCCCATCGAACTGGACGGCAAGCGCGGGCGCCGATGCAACCACGGCGCGCGCGCGACCGCAGGCGGCGATCGCCGTCGCCGACGTCCGCCTCCATGTGACGCAGCCCTACGCCCAGGCGGTCGCGGTCGATCCGTAGGGAACGCAGCGTGCCCGCCGTGATCGCCTGCCTGTTGTCGAGGCACGTCGACGAAGGGGACGGCTGGATCGTCCCTCGGCTCAAGCGCCGCTACGAACCCGGCCCGGACCGCGCGATGCAGGCGCAGATCGAGCGTGCCGGCGCCAATGGAGGATGCCGGTCAGGAACAGGAAGGCCGGGAGGAAGCCCGCCGCCACCGCCAGCACGCGCGTCGCCGCCCCTCCCACCGATCCGTCGTGCAGCGCGCGGACCCAGCTCGCCGCGGCGGTTCCGGGGCCGGCGCGCCGGACGTCGTGCACCGCCAGCACCCGGCCCGAGGATTGGTCAACGAAGACGTAGCTGCCCGGAAAGCGCCGGTGGGGATCGCCGGACACCTGGAACCGCACCCGGATCGGCGCGTCGCGCGCGGCGGGCACGTCGACGAAGACGACGCGGCCGTCCGGCAAGGCCCGGTTGGCCGCCGCGAACGCCTGGACGATGCTGGTCCGGCCGGCCCCGCTGCCTGACGATACCGGAGCCGGCACGGCGGCGGGCCGCAGCAGCGCCTGCGTGACGGCGGGCAGCGCCAGCAGCACGCCCGTCGCCGCCAGTACGAATAGCGGCGCCGCTCCCCACAGGCCGGCTAGCTTGTGGAGGTCGCGCAGCCGGCGGATCGGCGCGGCGTCCCGCTTGAAGGCCATCGCCTTTCGCCAGCGCCCGCGCGGCCACCACGCGACGATGCCGGTCGCCAACAGCAGCAGCATCGCCGCGCCCGACCATCCCACCACCTGCCCGCCGACGTCGCCGGCGAGCAGCGCCATGTGCAGCTGGTAAAGCCAGCTCATCAGATAGCCGCCCCACGGCTCGGCGCGGACGACGCGGCGGCCGTCGGGCGAGAACCAGACCATGATCCGGTCGGCGTGATGGCCGTGGCCGGACGCGGGATAGTAGCGCGCCGGGATGGCCCCGCCCTCGCCCGTCACCTCCAGGGTCCACTTGCCGACCGGATCGTGCCAGCGGGCGCGCCCGGTCGCCAGCGCGCGGTCCCACACGGGCGAATGTGTGTCCGGCGCGCGGCTGGCCTTCCCCGCCCGGATCGCGGGGTGGAGGGCCGCGTCGATGCCGGTGTAGAACACCAGCGCCGATCCCGTCAGGGCCAGGACCGCGAACAGCAGCCCCAGGCTCAGCCCCAGCCAGAGGTGGACGCGGCGCACCAGGACGCGCGCGCGCGATGCCGCCGACCGGCGGTGCCCGGTCATCGGAACCGCGCCGCCAGCGCCACCTCGAACGACCGCGGGGCGCCGATATAGATGTTGGTGGTCGGGTAGCCCGAATACTCGCCGTAGAAGGCGTCCGTCAGGTTGCGGCCGCGCAGCGTCAGGGTCGCCTGTTTGCCGACGGGCACCGACAGGCTCGCATCCAGCACGCTGTGCCCGGCGACGCGGATGGTGTTGGCGGTGTCGGTATGAAAGGCGCCGGCGTGCCGCAGGAAACCGCCCAGCGTCACCGCGTCGGCGATGGTGTAGAGCGCCGAGGCGTTGACCGTGGTGGAGGGGACGTTGATCGGGCGATTGCCGCGCCGGTCGATCTGCACGCCCGCCACCAGCTCCGACAGCTCGTCATACTGCGCGTCGGTGTAGGAGACGCCCCCCGAGAGGCGCAGCGCCTTCGCCGGGGAAGCGGTCGCGGACAGCTCGATGCCCTGCGACGATTGCCGGCCGCCCTGCACCGTCAGCGTCGGGTTGTTCGGGTCGCGCGTCAGGATGTCCCGTTGCTCGATCCTGTAAGCCGCGCCGGTGACGCTCGCCCGTCCGCCCCAGGCGCTCGCCTTGAACCCGGCCTCGTAGGCGCGGCCCTCCGTCAGCCGGAACCGGCTGTTGGCGATCGAGGCCAGCAGGATCGAGGACACGGGTGATACCGCCGTCGTATATTGCGCGTAGAGCGTCAGGCCCCCCGACGTCCCGCGACCCGTCACGTCCCAGGTCGTGCCCGCCCGCCACGAGACGGGATCAAAGGTCGGGCTGTTGCGCTCGACCGCGCCGGTCACGTTCTGGATCGTGGCGCGATCGAGCGCGATGTGGTCCCAGCGCGCGCCGCCCACCAGCAGCCACCTGGACGTCAGGTTCAGCGCATCCTCAGCGAACACCGATGCCTGCTTCAGCCGGGAGTCGAACGTGACGTTGGTGGTGGTGAAGATCGCCGTCCCCGTCGGCCGGGGCACGACGGCGGGATTTCGCACGTCCACTTCGGGCAGCGCCGTGACCGGGGCCTGTTGCCGCAGGCTGGTGAAGTCGGTGTCGTTATGCTCGATCCCTAAGCTGAAGCGGTTGCGCAGGCCCGCGATTCGGCCGTCGTTGCCCACCACGCCGCGCGCGTTCCAGAACCGGTGATCGTGCCGGAAATCCTGGTAGCTCTGGCGGAAGCTCCCGTTGGGAAAGACCGCGGTGGGCGCGACAAAGGTCTGGCTGTCCGCCAGCAGGAACGCACGGGTCGCGGTGTAGCCGGTCAGGTCGAGCGCGAGCGTCCACCCGCCGCCGATCGCCCAGTCAAGCCGCGAGCGAACGGTCGTCTCGTCGGCACCGGAATAGGCGCCCCGGGGATTGTAGTTTCGCCGCCGCAGCGCGCGGTCGGCGACCAGGCCGTTCGCGCTCGTCACGGCATCGGTCGGGCGCAGGGCGTACCGGCCGGGGATCAGCGGCAGGCCCTGATAGGTGGCGTCGTAGCGGTCCTCGAAATGATCCACCGCGACGAGCAGCGACACGCGGTCGCTCGGCCGCCACAGCGTGGCTGCGGTCAGCCCGGCCGAGAAGGTGTCGTTGTCGTCCACGTCGTACAGGCTGTCCGACCGCTGGTAGCTGGCGTCCGCCCGCACCGCGATCATGGACGACACCGGCAGGTTGACCCCGGCGCCCACGAACACCGTGTCGAAGCTGCCCACCGACAGCAGGGTATCGAGGCGGCGTTCATTCGGCACGGGCCTGCGCGTGACCTTGTTGACGACGCCCGCCAGCGCGCCCTCGCCGTAGAGAACGGAGGCCGGCCCCTTCAGCACCTCGACGCGGTCGTAATGCCAGCTGTTGGTGTCGCGCTGGACGACGGTCGAGGTCGATATCCGCACCCCGTCCTGGAGGATCGAGACGGTGTTGCCGGAAAAGCCGCGCAAAGAGACGACCGCCGGGTTGCCCGGCACGTTGCCGGCGACCGCGCCCACCACGTCGTTGAACGTCTCGCGCGCGGTGCGCAGCCCGCGGACCTGGAGATCGTCCTGCGTCAGCACCTCGACGCTCGCCGGCGTCTCCCGGATTGACAATCCGAGGCGGCTGCCCGCCTGCGCCCGGTCGTCGAGCTTCAGGGGGTCGCGCTGGCCGGTGACGACGATCGCCGCCTCGGGGCGGCCGCCGCCGGTGTCGCGCGTCTGAGCGCCGGCCGGGACGGCAAGCATCAGGCAGGACGCAAGCAGGCAGGGCGCAGCCGCGCCCGCCAGGAAATGTGTTCGGAGCATGGGAATACCTCTGACCGGCCCGGCGTCGGGGACGCGGGCCACGGATCACGGACGCGCCTGCCGGAGCAGCGCGAGATGACGGATCAGGGGTAGGGCGGCGGTCCGCGCAGCGGCGGGCGAAGCCGGACGGGGTGCGACGGCGCGGGCGATACGGTCGCGACCGGACCCAGCGCCAGCACAAAGGCGATCAGCGCGGCGAGCTGGATCGGATCGATCGCGCCGGTCGCGGCCGCCGACAGGCTGGAGAAGGCGCACGGCATCTCCGCCTTGCCGTGATCCTTCGACCCGCCGTGACCGGTCCCGGGACCGGCGGCGTCGCCGTGCATCCCCGGCATCTCCCCCGGCATCTGCATCGTCATCGTTCGCGGGGCGGTTCCCGAGCAGACGGTGATTGTGACGCGGCCGTGACTGCCGTCGATCATGTAGCCGGCGGGCACCAGCAGCTTGAGCAGCAGCGTCGCCGCGCAGAGGAGAACGGCGAGGTGGCGTTGCGCCAGAAGGTGCCGGACGACCTGCACGGGAGGCGCTTATCGTTGGCGCCTGGGGATGTCACTTGGACATTCCGCCCCATCCCCGCCCCCTTTGGACGAGGCGGAGACGGAATTCGCGAGACCACCCGCGCGAGGGGGACGCGCCGCATTGCCGACAACCTTCCGACACGCTGTCCCGCAGGTGCGGCGCTGGTCGCTTTCGGTGCATTTCCCACGCCGGGGCACCGTGACCAGGGGGCGGTTCCGATGCACCCCTGCCCGAGAACGGGAAGCGCGCGGATCGGCGGGCTTACGTGTCGTACGGGATCATGGTTCGACCGCGTTCCATCGCCCCCGGTTCCATCGCCGCGTTGGCGGCCTCCGCAACGCGGCGGTCCCGGGTCCAGGTCCTGCGCGCCGGCCCGGGCGGCGAGCCGTAGGCGCTGTGGCATTTCCGCTACGTGTCGCGACAATAACGGGCTCAACCGATCCCCCGCGTTGAAATCTATTGCAGCAACGTGTCGAACCATATCAACGTCCGGCCGCGGCGCTGCCTGGGGAGGGACGGTCCGCGAGGCCCATGCGAGATGGCGCATGGGCAGCAGGGAGGTTTCACACATGTACGGCTCATACGTTTCGCTGCGCAGGCTGGTGCTCTTGGCGACGGCGGCACCCGTCGCGCTGATGCCGGCGTCCGCGGCGTGGGGCCGGCCGCAGGCCGAGGCGGTGGCTCCCGCCGACCAGACGCCTCCGCCCGCGGGCACGGTGACGCAAGGGCCGCTCCAGCCCGGCTCCGCCATCGCCAGCCAGACCGACAACGCCGCTGCCGATCAGGGCGAGGAAGTGGTCGTCACCGGCTCCATCTTCCGTCGCACCAACACGGAAACCGCCTCCCCCGTCTCCGTGCTGAGTTCCGCCAACCTCCAGCAGCGCGGCCTGACCACCATCGCCGACGCGGTGCAGACCATCTCGGCCGGCAACGGCGGCAGCGTGCCGCAGAACTTCACCGGCGCCTTCGCGTCCGGCGCCCAGAGCATCTCGCTGCGCGCGCTGACCACCAACTCCACGCTGACGCTGTTCGACGGCCTGCGCGCCGCGCCCTATCCGCTGGCCGACGATGGGCAGCGCAGCCTGGTCGACCTCAACACCATCCCCAACGCCATCGTCGACCGGGTGGAGGTGCTGAAGGACGGCGCGTCGTCCACCTACGGCGCGGACGCCATCGCGGGCGTCATCAACGTGATCCTGAAGAAGGAGATCAAAGGCCTGTCGGGCCGCGTCGAGGCCGGCGCCACCACGCGCGGCGACGTGGGCAACCAGCGCATCCAACTGACCGGCGGCTACGGCGACCTGGCGGAGCAGGGCTTCAACGTCTACATCAGCGGCGAGTATCAGCACTCGGCCGCGCTCTACAACCGCGACCGCGGCTTTCCGTACAACACGGACAACCTCCAGCGGCTGAACTTCGGCAACGGCTTCACCGGCCAGAACCGCAACACCTTCTACACCGCGCCCACCGCCACCTCGTCGAGCGGCACCACGGTGGCCATCGTGCGGCCGGCCACGCCGGTCGCCAACTCCAGCGGCCTGCCCTTCGGCACCACGGTGGCGGGCGGCCTGTTCCAGCCGCTGGCGGCCTGTTCCTCGCAGGGGCTGACCTCGCACACCACCACGGCGGGCACCTACTGCGAGCAGGACCTGATCAACACCTACGGCCTGATCCAGCCCGAGCAGACGCGCTTCGGCGGCACGTTCCACGCGACCGCGAACCTGGCGGACAACCTCCAGGCCTATTTCGTCGGCACCTTCGCGCAGAGCAAGATCCAGCTGCCGGGCACGCCCCAGTCGATCCGGTCCAACGGCAACCCGCTGGAAACGCGCGGCATCTCGCTGCCGGCGCGGCTTTCCAACGGTCAGCTGAACCCGAACAATCCGTTCGCGGCGTCGGGCCAGTCGGCGCTGATCTACTACCGCTTCGGCGACATCCCGTTCGAGCTGACCAACGTGTCGCGCACCTATCGCGCGGCGGCCGGCATCGACGGCACGTTCGACGGCGGCTGGGGCGTGTCGGCGTCGGCCACCTACATGCGGTCCGACCTGGACCAGCGCAGCGACGGGCTGCTCTACGTGCCCGGCCTGGTGGCCGCGATCAACAACGGCACCTACAACTTCGTCAATCCGTCGCTCAACACCCAGGCGGTGCGCGACTCCATCGCGCGCCCGCTCGACACGCGCGCCAACACCGACCTGTGGGCGGTGCAGGCCACCGTCACTAAGGAGCTGTTCGAGCTGGTGCCCGGCCAGCCGGTGCAGGTCGGCGTCGGCGGCCAGGTCCGCTATGAGAACATCAACGACCCCACCCGCGTGCCCAACCGCGACTACATCACGGTGAACCCGTTCCAGGCGGTGGGCAACCGCTACGTCTACGCCGGCTTCTTCGAGGTCAACGCGCCGGTGCTGGAGCAGCTGGAGATCAACGCGTCCGGCCGCTGGGACAAGTATTCGGACGTGGGTTTCGACCGGTTCAGCCCCAAGGTCGGCGCCAAGTTCACCCCCATCCGCGAGGTCGCGCTGCGCGGCACCTATTCGCAGGGGTTCCGCGCGCCGTCGATCCCGGAGGTGTCGGGCTCGGTGATCGGCTTCACCCAGTACACGCCGGGCACGGGCGTCCCCGCCAACGCCGCCGCACTGCGCGCGCTCTACGGCAACAGCCCGTACATCACCACGCAGTACGGCCTGGGCAACAACTCGACGGGCAACCCGAACATTCAGCCCGAGACGTCGCGCGCCTTCACCGGCGGCGTGGTGCTCCAGCCCAAGTCGTGGCTGAGCCTCACCGTCGACTATTACAACATCAAGAAGAAGAATCTGATCCTGTCGGCGGGCGGCAACCCAGCGGTGATCGCGGACAATTACCTGCTGACCGGCGCGATCCCGGCCGGCGTGGGCATCACGCTCAACCCCGCCGACCCGGCCAACCCGGGCCTGCGCGCGACGCCGCTGTCGGTGGACTTCCTCTATTCCAACGGCAACTCGCTGCTCACCGACGGCATCGACGTCGAGGTCAACCTGTCGCTGCCGGTCACCGACACGGTGAAGCTCACCTCGATCTTCTCGGGCACGTGGATCAACCGCTACAACGTCGACGACGGCACGGGCGCGGGCATCCAAAAGTTCGTCGGCACGCTGGCCTCCTACGCCGCCACCTCGGCGTCGGGCACGCCGCGCTATCGCGCCAACTGGCAGAACACGATCGACATCGACGCCTTCTCGCTGACGGGCACCGCCTATTACACCAGCGGCTACTTCGGCTACGCGGACGACAATTCGGGTCCGGGCAGCACCTGCGACAACGCGATCGAGCGGTCGGCCAGCTACAACGCCAATCTGGTCGCCACGCTGGGTCCGGTGGTCCAGTGCCGGGTCAAGAGCTTCCTCCAGTTCGACTTCACCGGCCAGTTCCGGGTCGAGGACAATCTGACCTTCTACGTCAACGTCATCAACGCGTTCGACCGCAAGGCCCCGTTCGACCCGCACACCTACGGCGGCGTCAAC
>Ga0325400_1000081_pt1 | contig 55257 bp, 34 predicted proteins | sample PopdelMetagenome_2_FD_205662 | JGI IMG/M metagenome (GOLD analysis project Ga0325400, IMG submission 205662) | Populus deltoides microbial communities from Bellville, Georgia, United States - Xylem-PdKOR-R1 | ecosystem: Host-associated > Plants > Phyllosphere > Stem > Wood/Secondary xylem... | reverse complement strand
TAATTTCGCAATTTAGACCCCCAATTAACCCCAAACTTTGCTATTTCTTCAATTAAGTCCCTGATTTCAGTAATTTAATTAAATCCAAAGTCCAATTAAGTCTAAAACTTATCAATTCTCCAATTAAATCCTTGATTGGGTTAATTAAATTAATTCCAAGTTTAATTAAGTCTCGAAACTTACCAATTCTCCAATTAAAACCTTGATTGGATTAATTAAATTAATTTCAAGCTTAATTAAGTCTCAAAACTTATCAATTTTTCCAATTAAAACCTTGATTGGATTAATTAAATTAATTTCAAGCTTAATTAAGTCTCAAAACTTATCAATTTTTCCAATTAAAACCTTGATTGGATTAATTAAATTAATTTCAAGCTTAATTAAGTCTCAAAAATTATCAATTCTCCAATTAAACCCTTGATTGGATTAATTAGATTAATTCCAAAGTTTAATTAAACCCCAAAACTTCCAATCATGTTGCCCTTAACCCAAATTTTAATTCATTCTTCATTTATTTTATTTTTACTTGTTTTTCATCATTTTCAAATTTTAATTCATTCTTTATTTATTTTATTTTTACTTATTTTTCATCATTTTTTTTAGTAAATAAAATAATTAAAATAATAAAAAAAATCAAAAATTGGGTTATGACAATTCATTTTTGCAACGATTCTCAAATAATATTATAAGTTTTTAAAGGAATTTTAACAACTGTTTTTAATTATTATATACCTAATATGAAAAAGAAAGCCCAAGAATTCAATTAAATAAAATTTATGTTTTACAATTTTGGTAATAGATTTTATACATAGTTTTATCTAATTTATTCATTTTTTCTTCAATCACATACAAAATACTAAGATGTTATTTTAATATTTTTTTAATTTACTTTTAAGATCATGATGAATTTTTGTTTATAAAATAATGCTCGCAATTAAAAAACATGTTTTTGTTAAAACAACTGAGAATTGCTTCTTCTTCTTTTTTTTTTTTTGTTAAAAACATTCATTTTAAGAAAATAAAGTTTAGATTGGATAAATACATTTTCTCTACTATTTCAAATGGCTGAATTTTTTGAAAAATCTTTTCTTTTTATTTTTTCTGCCTTTTATTAAAAAAATGCTCCCGATATAAAAATTATGATGTTGTTTTTAAGAAGATTAAGAATTTTTTATGATGATACTTTGATTGCTTTTATGAATAATTATATATCAACATGATATGCAAAGTTCTTATGATAATTTACTCATTAATATTGAATGGGAATATAATATCTTTTTTCTCGTTTTTTCATTAAAATTTTTGTTGTAAAAAAATACATGAATTAGAAAAAAAAAATTAGATGAGAAAAATATATTTTTCCTCAATAATTTTATTTGTTGTCTTCCTGTAAATGTTTGTTCTTATAATTATTTAATTAAATAAAAAATAGGTTATAGAGAGCAAGGTTATTAAACTCATCTTGGGTCATCCTAGGCCATTGGTTGGGCAGGTTTATGTAGTTTGACCAGTTTGATCAAAATTGTCATCGTCTCAATATTTATTAAGAAAGAAAATTAAATCAACATGATTTTAAAATATTTTTTTCTTAAAAAAAAGTCAAGCTAGATTTTTACTAGATCGATTAATTTGTGGATGCACCTGCCAAGTTGATTAGGCTGTAATTGGTCAACTCCTATAATGTTTGCTTTGAAACTTGACCCAAAATAATGACATAGCTGATAGGTCATCACAATGACTTTTTAAGCTTGACCGTGTTTAATAACATCAAAAAGCTCCTCATCATAACACATGCAACTTATTGTCACTAAAAATCATCTTTTAGAAGCAATAATTAAGGATATCTATAAGTCTTTGGTTAAAAAACCACGGGGCTAACAACCTGTTTGAAATCAAATTACATGGTGAATTCAATTCAATTTATAAGCAAATTTAATTTAAATAGTCAATTGTAGAGCACTATAATCTAAAGTAACATTATTAAGTCTATTATGCAAGGATACACAACAATAGAATGTTTTCAGAAATTCATCAATGCAAGACAATTTGGACAGGGAACACCCATTTTAAGGTTGAGTTTGCATTGTCAAAGACTTCGATCATTCAACTTTAGTTCTAAATGAATCATGTTGGAATTCTGAAAATTTGCTTCTTGATTTCCAAATTTAGAAGGACTTGTTGAAAATTGCCTAGTCAACAAAAGAGATATCTCATTGTGATAAGTGCTCGGTTTTGGAAAGTAACTAGATTATTTGTGGCATTATGTTGCATGTCCGATCAATTTTTTTAACATAAAAAAATGTTAAAGCATTGTTAACTTTTTTCTCTAGTGGAAAAGAAAATTCATGTGCGTGTTGACCTAGTCAACTTGACGGATACAAAGACAATCCGGATGGCTCATAAAAAAATAACTTTACTAAAAAAAATTCAAGATGACAACTTTTAAAAAATATTGAAATGATTACTTATTGGATCCACCCAGGTCAATCGGAGTTAACCTTTCAAATCTACAATCATGGTTATAAAACCATTATAATCTCACAGAAAGAAAATCTAAACAAATTATGAGGTCTAATTCTCAATTAACATATTGTTAAATGATGAAATTGAAAAAGGAATTCAATTAAAAAATAGACAAAAAAATGACTTAAATAAACTCGATTAACCAACTAAATCGTGACTCGGGTCATAAGATAAGGGTGACCCCATAAAAATTAAATTAAAATAAATTATAAAATCCAATTCTCAATTAACTCAACATTGAAAGGTAATTTTTTTTAAAATAAATTAAAAAACAAAAACATTACTCGAGATAACCTCAGTTAACACACCAAACTCATGACCCGAGTCATAAGATCAAAATAATCTTATAAAAAAAAAAAAAAATAACCTAAATTAATCCAAATTAAATGAATTAGTAAAAAAAAAACATAACTCTATCTTTTAAATCATTTCTCTCACTACAAAAACAAATATTCCAAAGCATGGATGTATCCTCCGATACATGATATCATAAACACAAAATAAACACCAACCATGTTGATGATGTTAGTAAGAGATGAAAAGTAGCCCAGCTCAAATCTCATCAGGCCCAGGCCCAAATACATTCTATTCCCTGACAAAATCCCAGACCATCCAAGAACCCTAGCTTCTCCTTTAACTACAAAACCACTCCCATTTTCTCCTCGAGACCCATATCAAACACAAACCCTAGCCGCAGTCTCAATCACCACAGCTACCACAATGAAGTACAACCCAAGAGTCTCCTCCTCCCGCCGGAAGAACCGTAAGGCCCACTTCTCGGCGCCATCCTCCGTGCGTCGTATCCTCATGAGCGCACCCCTTTCCACTGACCTCCGTCAGAAATACAACGTGAGATCCATGCCTATCCGAAAAGACGATGAGATCCAAGTTGTTCGTGGGACATACAAGGGAAGGGAAGGGAAGGTTGTCCAGGTTTATAGGAGAAAATGGGTTATTCATGTCGAGAGGATTACAAGGGAAAAGGTTAATGGCTCCACTGTTAACGTGGGGATTAACCCTTCGAAGGTGGTGATTACTAAGCTCAGACTTGATAAGGACAGGAAGTCCCTGCTGGATCGCAAGGCTAAGGGGCGTGCTGTTGGTGATAAGGATAAGGGGACCAAGTTCACTGCTGAGGATATCATGCAGAGCGTGGACTGATTCATCATGAGGTTTTTGTTTTTGAAGGCTTAATGATAGGCTGTGTTTGGTTTTACAAGTACTTGTTTTTGTCTTAATTACTAAGCATATTCTTAATCAGTTTAATTGAATGTCATGTGGATTTTATTGAGGCTTAAGAAAATGTGTTTGAATTGCTGTTAAATCTGGCTGTAATTGTTTGCCATACACTTAATGTGATGTTCTGCATTTCTAGGGATTAATTTGAGTCTGCACACTCATCTGATATATCCTAATTCTTGTTGGACTACAGATTAGATGGGCTCTAATTATGCTTAGTGACCGCCCAAAATCTGCAATTGATGCTTGTTTTAGTCATTTCTAGGGATCGAAGTGCTCGTTTTTTCAGCAGCATGGTGTGTGTTTTGTCACTGGCAAACTATAGTGTGCTTTCCAGAGAATATTGCATCTTGTATCTTCATCTCCCTAGATGCATGCATTGAAGTTTGCAGATGTTGAAGCTCAACTCCCCACTGCTTATTAAATTAAATTTTCCAATGCTTCTTCCTTGACTGCTTGCTAGAAAATGTCACAGCTGCTCAACTATGAGAGTGTTGCTTGTCCATTTTTCTCTTAACAGATGAAGCTTGTGAGTTGATTAGCTTTTTCCTAAACTGCCCTTTGTTCTGCCCTGTGAAGCAAGCTCTGTCTCTGGGTTGTGCCGATGTTTGAAAATCCACCTTATAATTTGAGCTTTTCCAAGCTAGTTATTTAGGTAGCAACGGTTGTTTTTCGAAGTGTATTTTTGCTTATATATGTTTTAAAATATTTTTTTTTAACATCAGTATATTAAAATGATATAAAATTATAAAAATTAATTTGTTTAAAAAATGTTTTTTGAACGCAAAAATGTACTCTTAGTATAGCATGTAATTCTTTTGAATCTTTGTGGTCTCCTTTGAACATGTTGATTCCATAGGTGTTGGGTAAGCTTTACTTTCTGGTGGATGTTTCTTTTGTAGTGAACTTGTGCATAGATTCAACTTTAAATAGCTGGTTTTATGACAAGGAAGTTTCTTCATTCCTGGACTTTCTTTTTTGTACATGTGTTCTTTCTTTAAAGAAATAAAAAAAGGAAAAGTTAATCGCCCCCTTGTATCGCATGATACCTGGTGTTTATACTTGCGAGATGTCTTAGGGTAATTTTTAAAGCAAATTTTTATTTAATTATATGATAATTAAAACAAATATTTGTTATATATATACTCTAAGGTAATTAAAACAATTAAAATCTATGCATGGCAGTCCCTAAAATATACTACTACCTAGATTAAAATCTGCAAATTGCATGTTGTACGGACAATCAAGTGATGATGGATTCGTGGAAATATGGAATCACTGATCAAATATCTTCAGATAATTTTAAAATTTCGGATCATTACAAAAGGCAACCTCTGTAAACACTTCAGGAAATTTTTACCAATAAATAAACCAGCAACATCATTATATGACAAGAAAATGTTTTCCTCCCCATTTCTCTCGGCAATTCTGTTTTTTCTTTCTCTGTTTTCCTCCCCTTTTCTAAGAGCATAAAACGAATTTATGAACAATTGAACATATTTCCTTTACTGAATTTACCATCAATAAAACAAATGAAAAGGAGGCAGAGAGCATAAAACGAGGGCATGAATTTTTGAATAAAAATTCATTACCAAATCTGTAAATCACTTCAAAACTTCTACTGCATATTCATTACCCAATCACTTCAAAATCATCATACCAATCATTCCATCAAGCAAAACATTATAAAAGGGAATAATTTTTTATTCAAAATCATGGGCAATGAGGATCGGGAAAATACAGGGAATTGGGGAATAACTTACGGTGAAGACTAAAGAGGAAGCCGACGAGCCGAAGACTGAACTTTGAAGAAAAAATTATTGATGCTAGGGAAAAAAGGATATCGTTGCCCTTGTTGATGAAGAGTGAAGACTGAAGAGAGTGTCGTTGATGGAAATAAAGAGAGGGAGGCAGAGAGCTGTTGTTTACTAATAAAGAAGACTGAACTCTGAAGCCTGAAGATCGTTGTCGCCTGCCGCTGTTGATGAAGACTGAAGAGGAAGTCGTGAGCCATTGAGTCGTCGATCTCAAAGATTGTCTCTTTAGAGTTAAGAGATTAGGAATTTAGGGCAAATTGTAAAACATGGACAGTAGGATGAGTGATGTGGAGTTGTGGACTGTGGAGTGTGGACAAATGGCATGCCGCTATTAGTCTGGAGGAAACATATATTGCACTATTCCAGTGTAGTATATGTTTTTGTTGAAATCGTAAAATCAGTATCAAAATTGTGATTTTTCATGTTTCATCCGATTATATCGATTTCACTCGATTTTAACTTGATTTTATCAATTTTTGAGTTTTTAAGACGATTCTGCATGTTAAGCATGTTTTAACTCGTAAAATCATATGATTTTACGAGTTAAATCGTGATTTTAACAACCTTGATATATACCCTCTGAGTCATCCAGGTAAAGGGTTTATAATTTTTCTGCCATCTAAGTACTCATGCTCTTGTTCTTATGGCATTTACTGTACATAAGCATTAACAAATATTTTTGTTTTTAAAATTTAAAGCTTATTATCTAATTGATGCAATTTCTTATTAAAAGTCATTGATTTTATTATTGAAAGGTCTCTAAATCTCATCAAAAGATATTGTTTTGCAAGTATTAGATTTTTTATCACTAACCATCAACTTCAAGAAAAAAAAATATTGATGTAAAAATGTGATTATCCTTTATCTAAATTCTGAAAAAACTTTCATTTCTGATAATATTGAATTTAAGAACATAGTATCTATACTCTTAAAGAAGAACAAAAGTTAAGCCAAATGGCGCCCATTTTATTAAAAAGAAAAAGAAAAAAAAAAGGGACAAAAGCACAATCGGATGATGGATGCTTTGATAAGCACTGTAGAGATAGCTTCTTCTTTTTTCGAGTTAAGGACCTTAAGGTAGATCCAATATTTTTCAAGAATAAATCCAGATCTGGTTATTATGTTACAAAACAAAATAAATAAATAAATAAATAAAGTAGAGAATATTAATATGAGATCGCAGGCTAGTCCCACTCTGGGGTTCTGATGGATGGTTGATCCACTGCAAGCACCCCTAATGCTAAACGCAAATATAATATTGCGGGAAACAAAAACATGAAAACCCAACTAAAATGTTGGCAACTGGATCACTCTTAGAGAACAGCCTCCACTGAATTATGAGAAACGGATCATAAATGCAATTAGCAAAAACCCCCATCAATCCAAAATTAAAGTTCTCTGCGGAAGAGAGCAGACTACAAATGCCTCCAAAACCTACAAATAAAGGAACTAAACATCAATTCAATCCATCCATCAGCCATCATATTCCTAGAAATATGTTTGTGTGGAGCTACTTATTAACACTCCTTTCCAAGTGCCGTCCAGAAAAAAATATAAGAAATGAGAGTTGGATTAGACAACTGGCAGAGAACCTTTAGGGCTTCAGAGCAATTGCCAGCCCAAACCTGGGACTTTTGTCCAAGGCCTTGGTGTCAACCTCACTAGAGATTGTCAGCACTGACTTCGGTATGACCTCATGTTGCACCAATGCCCCAAGTTTCCCGTGGTTGTTGAGCTTGGCTTTCACCACTGTCAGGTGATCAACGGGAAATGACCCTCCAATAGTAAGAGTATTCTCATTAGTGGAAAACCTTCTAGTGATCTCTCCAGCAACAGTACTCTTTTTCAGCAGATCCAGATGATGCACGTATGATGCTCGTAAAGAATCTCCCTTGTCACCTCTGTAAGAAGAGATAGCAGCTAAGTAATTGGTTCAATACATATCACCCGTCTTTTCAATATCTATATTTTTTAAATCTCAGACTTTAAATAGATAAAATATCTAGCAGAGCTGGCATGCCAACGCGTCTAAGAGGCTTACAAGATCATCGAAGTATAAGAATCAGGTTTGGTCACACTAATGCCAGCAGTGTACTTCGTGAAACTACCCAAAGTAGTATCATAGCCTGCCTCTGCACCAAAAGCAATTGTTGGGGTACCAATGGTGGCTGTAACATCAATTGCTGGAGATTGATTCAAAGCAACAGCTGTGGTGAAACTTGCACGATCATGAAAATATTGAACCTCCAACTGCAAAATGCAGGGCAGAAACAAACTATAAAAAGCCATTACTGTCACTACAAACAGGGCCAGATTTGCATGTAGATATCAGGTTGCTTGTTGCCGTGCTTCACCCCACACCAACAATACAGGCAATATTATCACTCTAATCAATAAAAAAAATTCTCCCTCGTATACCTGGATACACGTATACCCCAGTCAAGCCCCGCTGCCTCCAAAAGGGATTGACAGAAGAAACAATTACCACAGGCCCTCCTACTAGGCAACCTAGAACAGCCCGAGCAGGACAGAAACAGCGTGGGCCGAGTCTGACCAGATGGATGCTCAGCTCACGGGAGGAGAACCCCTTTCCTTTTGGGAACATACCCAGTCCCAGCCTGGAAGGACCTGACATACCACCGCCCTACCAGAAGGATAGAAAATACTTCCATTAAATGACCCATTACCATCAAATACACTTATCCCCTAATAAGTTTCCAGAACTATTTAAGGTAAAAGAATGGACCTAATTACCACCCTTATCCCCATCCAACTTGTCAAGTCTTGTGGTTATATAAACAACAAGAGGGTTTAGGGTTCAGGGATTTTTCCTCTCTCTCATATCTTTCCTTCCCTCTTCACTTGGTTTTTTCTTCTTTCATATATCTCCCTCATGCTCTAGCTTAATCATCGAAGGTCCGCACACAATTAGAGGGACTCGTTTTACAAGTACACCAGCCACCTTCCCCACCTCCAGTCAACTTTCACCTAGTGTCATCTCATCCTTGGAGTTTCATGACTTCCATCACTCCCTTTATCATAAATGTAGGACAAAAACCAAAATCACCAATGAAGGAGATACTTGAGCTTGAAATGACCAGATCAAGAGCGACACACTTGGTCTTAGGAAAGCTTAGTTTATTTTATTCAATGATTCAACAAATGTCTACGTGCTTATTTATATGCACCAAAACAAATAAAATAAGAAAAACCTAATAAGTCTTTATTAAAAAAGGAAACTAAAATCCTAAATTACCTACTAAATAACAAATGAATATTCCTCAATAATAAAACCGAGTTTAATACTCCTTAATAATAAAATCGAGAATAATCATCACTATAGCAATTCTCATTGTTGCCCTTCATTCCCCATCAATAATTCAGCATCTATTTCAGATTTTCAAGTATTTACTTTTTGAGGAGTTCAAGCTTAAACGATGCCAAACTTCTTAGTTCCTACCTTGCCAGAGTTATAGTCAGGAAATTTGATGGAAGCAATGGTCTTAGTTGACGGAAGGAAGTCGGTGAATGTCAAGGTTGTTGATATCTGTCGGAATGAAATGAGAAGGTAAGATGCTTATTTGAATACGGAATTTGCAGTTTAGTGTTTTAAACAAATGAAGAAGTAGCATACATTGGATTCTGTGTCAATTTTAACATCAAATATAGTGTTCTTGTACATGTAGAGCGCAGCAACATCCCCAGTTGATAGCCCTCCTTTCTTCACAGCTGATGATGTGAGGGCCTGAAAAACAGAAAATAAAAACACAAGAAACAGCAGATGTTAAAGTTTAAGAGACGATGGATCTCAGCACCACTGCATTTGAAGACCAAAAATGACTGATTGCCTGACATTTAAGAGTCATTCAAAAAATTAACGACAGGTCATGAAGTTGAAAGACAAAACCAAAAACAAGTAGAGATTGAAAATGATCCGTATGGCATTAGAGGGTAGCTCAGAAACCCATGCATCAGTCACACGATGCTAGCAATAAATAATTAACATGAGACCACCCATAAGATAACTTACAACAACCAGTTGCATTAGAAATGCTACATGGCTCTTCAATACATGATTGGATTTCACAATAGTAAAGAAATTAAAAACTTCATTTGAACATCTGAAGATCATTGCTATTGTTAAAACACTCTCCTCAACAGCATCGACACAGAGCTTGATGCCCAGACCCTCAAAAGGACCACAAAATTATATGTACATAGATATAACAAAAGAATACATACCACTCCAGCATCGCTGAAAGTAGAGACGCTAAGTCTCTGATCAGAATTGTAATCCTTGGTCAACAGATCTACATAGCATCAACAAATCATCACATCAAATCAATGATTCTGATTTTCTTTCACAGATAGAAATTGACTGATTACCTTTGGCTTTCTTGCCGATATCGGCGAAGAGTACAGGTCCTTTGCTCATTGCGAGACTGGAGCGACACAGAGAAATCTCTCCGCCCTTTGTTTTTGGTTCTGATTAGAGAGAGAGATAGAGAGTCCGGTGAAATGAAGGAAATCTTATGGCCCAGCTTCTTCTTCTCCTCTCTCTTTTTAACTGGTGGTTACGACTACGGTATTTTAGAAAATCTCCGAGTTCGATTCTTTGGTGATAGCTGTTTTTAGCACTTAATTTCAAATGATCGATAATGTGGGTATCATAGATTGATTATAACCATCACAATTATTATAATTACAATTATAATCAAGAATTTAGTGTTCATGCTTCCGGCTTTCGGTGTAAATTACACTTGTCAAACATTTTCTTTCAATTGCGTTTTTTTAGCTATCTTCACGTCTTCCAGTTCTCCATGCTTCTTTAGCTATTTTTAGCGTTCATGATTAAAAAAATCAAAAACTTAGGGAAATTAAAAAAAAATAATAACAAAAAAAATCCAACCATAAAAAAACAGATTAAATCAATTAAAATTTTAAAAAAATCAACCGGTTCGGTTCAGTTTTATAAGCCTAAAACTGAAAAAATCAAACCGAACCCAAATAAAAAAAAACCAAACCAAACCGGAAAAAACAGAGTCAAAAATGAAAAACCGAGTCAAACCGGTTTGAACCGGTTTTTATCCTAAAAAACCAAACCGAACTGAAACCATTCAGTTTGAACCGGTTTCGATTTTTTTTTAATTTTAGTTTGATTATTTTTTTATAAAAATTAAACCAAACAAAAAATAATTACCCTTAATTTTTAATGATTGATGAATTGGTATTCTTTTAATACGTATCTTAGTCCATTCGCTTTTCTGTTAATTTTTTTACATAACTAGACAGGTTTAGGAATCAACAGATTATCATAATATGTCTTGAAGCTTTTGAAGGGGGAAATGATTTTTGAAATCAGTTTGGGTTGTTTTCTAGGGTTTTGAAAAAAAAAATTTGATTTACAACTCGTAATTAAAATTGAAATGATATAACAAGTAAAGAGAAAATAAATGGATTACAAACAGAAAATTACATCTTGATTTTTATGAGATTTTTTGTTGGCGAAGAGAAGAGAGAAATCACATGATCGATCAATTGCAAAATAAATGGATTAAAAACAGAAAATTAGATCTTGATTTTTATGAGATTTTAGATCTTGATTTTTATGAGATTTTTTGTTCGCGAAGAGGAGAGAGAAATCACATGATCGATCAATTGCAAAATAAATGGATTAAAAACAGAAAATTAGATCTTGATTTTTATGAGATTTTTTGTTCGCGAAGAGGAGAGAGAAATCACATGATCGATCAATTGCAGGTCAATGATATGTTGTTTGTGTGTTTGCATTATTTTATATACAATGGTAGATTTGTATTTTTATATTATTTTAAATTTTGTGTTAACTAAGGAGGTAAATTTTAATTTTTAAAACTATAAAGGTAAAGTGTAATTACAGTTAAATATTAAATGTGTCAGAGTAGTTTCTCCTAACTATAATGATCGAATGATAAAATTATTGAATGATAGTGTTTAGATTTCTCGAGGAAAACCATCAAACCTTTTCCTTTTATTGTCTTTATTGGAAAAACGTTTTTTTAAAAAAAAAACTCTTTATTGTTTCTATTGATAAATACGTGTAGAAAAGGTTTTAGTTCTTCTTGTATAAAGAGAAAAATCTTATATTAGAGCTCATAATAAGAGATAAGTCTTGTTTGTTGAAACAAGTGAAGTGATGTTCATCATGTTAGTGTATACGTCATATAGTCAATCGGTTGGTTACATGTGAAATTAACTTTATTTATGTAAATATATTTAATTTTAATAAATATTTTATTTATCTTTAATATCCATTAAATTTTTAAATTAATAAATCTAGAGTAAAGATAAAGTTCTTAGGAAAAAAATATTTTGTAAAGAAAATTATAAAGTTGTTATGATTATATGATTTCTATTGCATCAAAGTATTGTTCCTAAAATATTCATAGTCAATGCTTTATTAAAACTAGATATTAATTAGAGCTGTTAAGACTAATATATATTATATACTTTCATTTATGAAAAGAAGCACTTTTCTCATAAGTTAATGTATGAGAGATACCTAGAATTAATATATAAATGTTTGTCAGATGACATGTACACTAAACTGACTCGTGTGAGAATTCCATATGAAGAGATCACTTGTGTCTGTGAAAAGACTCACGTGATGGATGTGTAAGTGGTCATTAGATTTGAGATCACTAAGTTATCTTATATAGGGAGTGTTATGTTTTGATCTTGCTACATGTTATCCTAATCAAGGGTAATAAACTAGCAGATATTTGGTATACCATGAACTATATAAATATATTTAAATAATTAAGAGAGGATTCATTACCCTAAGTGAATTAGAAAAAATCTTTCATTTGTTCTCAAATAGTATTGATTAAGGTGGAATGAGATTTGAAAAGAGTTTCAAATCTTATTCAAGAAATTAATGACTATGATGTTGAGAACACACATGATTTGACAAAGTAGCCATATTTCATACTATAATGTCTAAATCAGAATATTGTTGATGAAAGGATAATAGTTACACTAATAAACTGGTTACTAAAAAGTTAAATCAAATCACTTGTGATTTTTTTAATATTTAATGAATCATGATAGGTTGCTAGATATTGTATTGGATCTTCAAATATAAACCAATTAATTGTTGAATTAATAATAAATTAATTTATTAATTCTATTTTATTTAAGATTGTAATTTATATTTGGGTCACCCTATGGGTCATACACATAAGAACTATTGATTAGAAATTAAAATAGAAAGATTAATCAAGTGTGACTTAATTGTAAATAAGTTTTAGAAATTAAAACTAGAATGTAATTTATACAAGGAATCACAATTATAGATCTAAGAAAATCAAATAGGGACTTAATTGAATCAGTTTCTAAAATTATCTTTAAATAATATATGCAATATTACTCATAGGGCAAATTGATATTTTTTTATTTATAGGTTTTTCAAGTTTCTCTATAAATAGAATATTATGCCTCTTATTTTCTATATAGTAAATAGTATAAAAACTATGTAAATTATAGAACAAAAAAAAACACAAAAGAAAAGAGTTAGCACTCAAAGACATAACAATCTCTCTTTCTTAAAAAGATTAAGGGGATTTCTCACTGATAGTTTGTGTAGATTACCATTAAAGGCTGGGCACTTAGATGTTTTGTGGTTTGTGACAAGCTAGCCTTAAAAAAATTATTCAAAGTTAAAAAAATACATGATCATCAGGTAATCTTTATATAAGCCCTAAGTAACTCTAGATCTGTCTAATAGGATCCTTAAGACTCCTTAAAAATTTTAAATTTACAATTTCTGCTATATATATGTGTTTTGAAAAACTCAACACATCCATCTTAATAATTTCTTACATTCTTTTTAGTTATCAAACTAGCCTTTGTTCATAACATAATACATTAGACAAATTGATGTGCTTGATTTTTATATGATTTTCACCTACTTATACTCTTAGTTTTATGCTAGTTTATCTTAAATATTTCTATTCCATATGGTTTTTATTTATTTATTTTTATTTATATTTAGAAAGAAAGAAATTCATAGAAGCTCATTTTGAAGCCACTTAAATAAGAAAATCTAACTTAAAGAGGTTGTGTACATGTTTTGGGAAAGAAGAGAAGGAAGGAAGTGAAATTTTTTATTGTAAGAATAAGAAATTTTCCTAAAAGAAATTTCAAGAATACATCACGGTAAATCAAGCATAACTTTCTCTAAAGTTATCATAATTATATAATCTTGATGTCTAAGGAAATATAAGAGAAATATCTATAACTCTTATGTTTATAACTCTCTAAAAAAAAAGTCATTCTTATAGTGAAAATAAGGCTCAAGTCAAAGGTCAAAATCTGCTAGTTTTGGAAGGAAATCAAGAAAAAAAAAAGAAGAAGATTTTGGACCAAAAAAAGGAGGAGATTAAGGGGAGACACCACGACCAAAGCTAGTTAAAAAAGAGGTTCTTTTCACAATTGAAACTAGAAAAGGAGAGGAATGGAGGACTAGAGAAAACTAGATGTAACTATGAAGTGCTTCGTCAACCAATTCCAAGCAAACGAGTTTTATTCTTCTCATTAATTTTCTTTTAATGTATTCTAATAAGAACATGGGTTTTTCATATTCGTTATGAACTAAAGTTTTTTTTTTTTCTAGGGTTTTTATGTTGTCTAGTTTTCATTACACAATTAAAATTCCATGTTAATTTATTTTTAATTTCTTTCATGTTGAGTGTTTATCATTGATCTTATTCCTTAAAATTTTCTAGCCAATTATTGTTTGATCTAATAAAAAATAATGAGACTGAGATGTAATTTATGATTATTAGAAGCTTTCAAGACTAAACACCATTAGCTAAATGAAATATAAAGATACTTTAACACGATTAATGTGATTTTATTTATAAAAAAATCAAAGAATTTAATGAATCTTTAAATAATTAAATTTACATAGAGATATGTTGAATTATTAGGTAGATATATTTTTAATATTGTTCGAGAGAAAATATCGAATAATTAAGGGGTCTTTTAATAATCAACATGAGGATTTTGAATATGATAATAAGGAATAATAAATTGTGTAAGATGAACTAGATGAAATCATAAGCTCTAGATTTATTTTTATTATCTCTACAACCTCAAGCTTTATTCTTTATTTTATTTATTTTATTTTTTTTCAAACAATTCAGGTGCTCAATTTTATATAATTTTGGTTTGATTTCTAAATAGTAATTAATTTGATAAATTTCAATTCTTAATAACATAATTAGTTCTTGTGGGTTCGACACTCTTTTTTTCACAAAAACTATACCACTTCTTGCAATTTTGTTTACTTTCAAATATTATCACACCATAAATCCTAATTATAATGTTATAAAATGAGGATTATGTTGCTCACAAGAACAATAGTTATCTCGAGACACTAGATCGACCACTAGCTTGAAATGTAGATGGGACTTTGTAGAGATGACTAGAGTTTTATTATCAAGGCACTAGGATCTAGCTTAAAAGCCTTGGGTTCAAGAGTCAAAAATTGACTATGAGTTGGGTTTCTAAAGAATTTAATAATGACAATTAGATGATTGGTCTTGCATATATAAAGTTTTGAAGTTGAGGTCTAGATTAGTAATTAGTGGCTAGTTACAGTACAAAAATTAGTCGAGGGATTTAATTAAGTTTTTTTTTTTAAGTCTAAAGGGCTTTCACTAAAGAGAACTTAAAATCATTCCATAAATCTTAAAAAGGGTACATCTCAAATCAATTTTAAGCTTTATTGTTATCCATACTACCAAAAGTCTAGGAGTAGGGTTAAGGTTGACCCTAGTAAGATAAAAATTATGATTTAATGGCCCAAACCTAGTACAATCAAGGCTTTAAGATGGCTTTTAGGCATGATAAGTTGTTATCGTAGATTCATTAAGAACTATAAGGTTATAACTTTGCCCATTAACTAAATTATTGGACAAAAAGGCTTTTAGTTGAGATCACCAATCCAATGAAGCCTTTGATAAGTTAAAAAAGTTGTGGCCCAACCACCGGTATTAGCTCTGCCTAATTTTTGTAAGTCTTTTGTGGTTGAATATAATGCATCGTGAGAAAAGATATGAGCTATCTTAATACAGGAAGGAAAATTTATCTTCTATTTAAGTAAAGGCTTTAAAGGGAAGGAGTTAGGAATGTCAAACTTATAAAAAAAAGCTTTTAGCTATTGTAATGTTTGTGTAGAAGTGAAAATTCTACCTTTTAGACCAACCATTCAAGATTAAAATTGACTAGCATATCCATAAACACATACTAGAAAAAAAAAAAAAGGAATCGTAGTTTAATAAAAGCGAGTTTCTAAGCTTTTGAAATATGATTTTATAGTGAAATACAAGGTAAATAAAGAAAACCTAATAATTGATGCTTTGTTAACAACACCAGTAAATTTGGTTGTTGGAGAATTATAGGCCATTACATTCTCATTAGTTAGTTAGGTAGAGGACTTGAAGGGAAGTTATACTAAATATTTAAAAGTCCAATAGATTTTCAAGTAAATGGAAGGAGACTCAATGAAGACATTTAAGTTCCAACTACAATGTGAAGTTCTACTTTACAAGAACATGATTTATATCAGTAAAGAATGTTCTCTCAAGTCTGCTATCATAAAATACATCCATGATATCCCATAACAGGTCATTATGGTTATGAGAAGACCCTTAAGAGAGTTAGGTGGATTTTTTTAGATAGGCATGAGAGTTGAGGTAAAAGACTACATTAGGTAATGTGATGTATGTCAAAAGGATAAATAGGAAAACACGAGACCATCAAGGTTATTACAACCTTTTCCAACTCCATAAATGTCATGGTCATCCATCTCTATGAACTTCATCGAAAGGTTACCCTTGTCCAGCATGTATCTGGTAATCTTAGTAGTGGTAAACTGACTGACAAAATATGCCCATTTCATGGCATTGATCCACCTTTATGTAACTTCCAAGTTGGCCCTAGTTTTCTTATAGACAACACTAAAGTTACATGGACTTCTTGAAATTATAGTAACTTATAAAGATCCTATTTTTACCAATAAATTTTAGAAAAAGCTATTCAAGGTGCAAAGAGTGAATTCACTAATGTATACTGCCTACCACCCATAAATAGATGGTCAAACTAAGATAACTAACAAGACCTTAAAAAACCATCTACAATGTTTTGTAGGGGATAACCTTAAAAATTAGTCTAAGTAGTTGTTTGGTAATGTAGTTGCGTGTGAGGTTGAGAGTGAGCCAAAAATATGTGTTTGGTTAAGTTAAAACTTGGTTTTGTTTTGGTGGGACCCACTATAAATTGAGACTGCACCCGAGGTTTAACAAAAGCAAAAAATTTGAGTTTTGCAAACAGTAGCTCACCTTAGTTTTTTAATTATCCACCGACAAACCAGTTTAGCCACAAAACACATATTTTTAAAGAGAAAAAAATCCATTGGAGGAATGTCAAACTTCCCAGAACCTTGGCGATTCTTCTAGAAACAGAGGAAAAATAAGAAGGATCGTTGTCCATTGGCCAAGTAGCTCCCTCAGTTCACCACCGGCCTCCGCCGTTTTGACTGCCTGCCAGACATCACTGCCGCGCAGGGTAGCCTACTCCTCCCCTTCTCCTTCTCTTTCTCATTTTTCTTCTTCCGCTGCATTTCCCCGTCTCCACTATTCTGTAAAATGAACAATGGAGAGCATCTCCACTGTTTATAGGCCGGACTAGGTGCGGCCCAAACCTAAATATATTGGACCGGGTTCGACCTAATAAAATAAAAAAAATCCAAAATTGTTTTCTAAAAATCCTTTCCTAAAAAATTTATGATTTTCTGACATATTTTTCCATCAATTTTGCATAATCTAAAAACCATAAATATCATAACTAGTTTATGATCATCCATTATGGTTTGACCAAAATATCAAAAACCTTTTTCCAATCTTTTTTCTAGTGTCCAGACGTACACTTTAATATTTATAGGGTAAAATTACACGATAAAATACACCCTCAGATATTGTGTTTTATTCGAAAAACTAGTGTTTAACATTATTCAATGGCACTATATAATTACATTAGAAAGAGATCGCATGATGACGTAGCATTTGCAAAATTTGATCGCAATTTCAATTTTGTTTCTGATGATATTTTACCTGATGTTATTGCATACTCAGAAAGTCATGAAAACTGTAGTCCTTGTCAGATAAATTTCGTACATGATGGAATTGTAGATAGTTTAATGGAACAATAAAAAATACTTTATATAAAGTATTATTTATTTCATGATGTAATAGCAGTAATTAAATCTATAATATTTCAATTAAAAACCATCAATATTAATATATGTCTTTTTTAGTTATTTTATAACCTCAATTTGAAAAGTATTATTAACCAAATACATTAAACTACTTTTTGTTCAATTTCAATTTCAATAACAGTTTTAACTAAACATATATTTTGCCAAACCAACCTCGACCAAAAGTATTTTTTATAAAACAATTATTTTCAAACCACAATTACAAAAGCTACCACAATACCAAAACACCCTAAATGGTTGATAACAGCAGAATGGTGGTATAACACCAATTTTCATTTTCCCTACGAATTTCTCCTTGTGAAGCTCTATATAGGTATAAGCCTCTTACTTAATTAACTATATTTTAGGGATTACACAAAACCAAGTAGTTGAGGAACATCTCAGGGACAGATCCATAATCAAACAGAACATCAGAGCTAATCTATTGAAGGTATAAGATAGGCAAAAGCTACATATCAATAAAAAAAAAACATGAATTTAAAAAAAGAGAATGGGTGAACCTCAAGCTCCATCTGTATTGCCAGTTAAGTATACAATAATGAAAACTCAAAAAATTAGCTTATGATTGTTATGACCATTTTCAAATATGAGACAAAGTTAGAAGTGTAGCTTACTAGTTGAAATTTCTAGAAGATCCGCGAGTACATTCAACCTTCCATGTGTCATTATTGAAGAAGAAGATCATAAAAGAAGTTTGTGTTGAACCTTAATTACCCTTATTTTGGGAAGGTTTAGCATACCCAAAACTAGAAGAAATTTTAGGGTAATGTGAAAGATTTACCAAAAGAGGTTGTAAAGGAGAAGTGATTTTTGAGTTTTAAGGGATGTAATAGGGAAGATGCTATTTGGGTGACTAAGAAATGGCTTAAGGAGAATTATCCTCACCTTGAGGGCAAAGATCTTAACAGGGGAAGAAAATGTCACAAGATCTTAGTTACAAATCTTACAAAACAAAAATTGAAAATGAGAATCATGTAGACAAATAAGAAGAATAATTAGAATGACTAAAAAAAAAACCTTAGGGTTTAAATACTGGGGATCAATGGTGGAGATTTATAGGAAAATGAGATGATGACACTTTCCCATCTAGTGCTTTACAATCGATCTCTATTCTTTCTCATAAATAACTCTACCATTCAGTCCAATTGGCCGAACCCTTCTTACCAACTTGAACCACATGGTCCAGTCCTTTGAATTTGAATTTTAAACCCATTTTATCCGGTTCAATCAGACTATTTAAAGAAATAAAAAGGAGCTAAAACTGAAGTTTCAATTCTAGTGATTTAGAGGCCTAGCCACCTTAATTTGGTAACAAATTCTTTCTTATGTTTCAAATATATCCTTTAATTTATTGTATTTAATTTCCAATCTTTCAATAAAGTTAGCAATTTCATTCCGTAATCTTCATTATTTATGTTACAATTATAATATATCACATAAAATTATAAGTATTTCCTTCTAAACTCACTAAAGTTAGAAAGAATTGTTAGGTAGTTGTTGCCTCATCACAAAATTCGTCCTAAAAATATCTAATTGGAAACAAGCACAACCAAACCTATAAAGTAAATATTTTAAACATCATTCATCATAATTTACAATTAGTAACATGTCTATATTTTTATAGACAATCATACGTATCATTAAAATTATAGTTAAATTGTCGTGTGTATATATCTAATGAGTGTTTTTTTTTTTAAAAAAAGTGTTGTATGAATACAATAAATCCTACTAAAAATATATAAAACGAGATGATATGTCCGCGCACTGCTGCGGGCTTATAAAACAAATGTACTTGATAGTGTTATAATTGTGAACCAGCGCTAGATAAGTAATAGAAACTAAAGGTATGATGGAGCCGATATTTCATGACAGAAAAAAAAGTTGTTGGTGATTAAAAACTTAGAGACTGAACAAAAATATTTGTAGCAATCCATAGCATTTTGTGAGGAAAGATACAATGCTTTCGCCATATGATTTAGCTTTTCTGTTTATAAAAAGAAAAAAAAATTGCAAAGCTAAATTATTTATCAACTTAATATTAAAAAAAAACCAACAAAGATAATTTTGGAAGGAAAAAAACCCATGAGAAAAAACATTGTAGCAATTGACAATATTTTGTGAGGAAACCTACAGTGCTTTCCTCAATAAAATAAAATAAAAACCATTTAGAGAAATATTGTAGCAATCCACAGTTTTTTGTAAGAAAAACTACAACACTTTTCCCATATGATTTAGCTTTATTGTAATTATAATTATTAACCAACTCAATATTCAAAAACAAAATCGATAAAGATAATTTTGGAAACAATCATAAAACAATCATATGGGAAAACATTGCAATAATTCACAATGTTTTAAAGAAAAACAAATTACAAAACTAAATTCTTAATCAACTCAATATTAAAAAAATCAAATCGACAGAGACAATTTTAGAAAAAAAATAACAAAAAAAAACACCAAAGAAAAGGAAAGAAAAAAAAACCATGTTGGAAACACTGTAGCAATTCACAGTGTTTTGTGATGAAAGCTCCAGTGCTTCCCACATGATTTAGTCTTATTTGTAATTGTAATTGTAATTCTCATCCAGCTTAATATTAAAAAAATAAAATTGACAAAGATAATTTTGAAATAAATCATAAGAAAAAAAAACCATATAGAGAGACACTATAGCAACCCACAATGTTTTGTGAGGAAAGCTATAGTACTTCCCCCACATGATTAAGCTTTATTACAAAGTTAAATTATAACCAACTCAATATTAAAAAAATAAAATCGACAAAGATAATTTTTGGAAAAAATATTACAAAAAAAACACAAAAAAAATTGGAAAAAAAACCATATGAGGAAAAACTATATAAATCCATAATGTTTTGTGAGAAAAAACTTGTATTTACTTGTAATTGCAATTCTTAACCAGCTCAATATTTAAAAAATAAATTTGACAAAGATAATTTTAGAGAAAAACATAACAAAACAGAAAAAAAACCATGTGGAAAAAAAAATTGCAGCAATCCACACTAATTTGCGAGGAAAGTTACATTGCTTTCCTCACATATTATAACTGTAATTTTTAATCGGCTCAATATCAAAAAATAAAATCAAAAAAGATAATTTCGGAGAAAATCATAAAAAAACAAAAAAAAAAAAACCATGCAGAGAAACACTGTAGCAATCAACAATGTTTTAAAGAAAAAAATTACAAACTAAATTCTCAATCAACTCAATATAAAAAAAAATTGACAATATAATTTTGAAAAATAAAAAAATAAAATAGAAAAACTATGTGGAAAACACCATAGCAATCTACAGTATTTTAAAGAAAAAAATTACAAAGCAAAATTTTTAACTAACTCAATATTTAAAAAATAAAATCAATAAAGATAATTTTGAAAAAAAAGAAAAAAGGGGAAAGTTGGTAAAAAAATAAAAAAGTGCCAAGAAAAGAAGAAAGTGAAAAAAAAAGAGGAATGAACGGTGGATTACTATTATAATCCACAGTACATTAAGTGTGGTTGAACAATAATTTCCCCACACCCTTAAAAAAATAAAATAGAAAAATTATATGGGAAAACAACATAGCAATCCATAGTATTTTAAAGAAAAAAATTTACAAAGCGAAATTTTTAACCAGCTTAATATTTAAAAAATGAAATCAAGAAAGATAATTTTAGAAAAAAAAAGAAAAAAAGAGAAAAGTTGGAATAAAAAAGGAAAGTAATTTTGAAAAAAAATTAAACTAAAAAAAGAAAAAAGGGGAAAGCTAGGGAAAAAATGAAAAATTGCAAAAAAAATAATAAAAAAAAGGAATGCACCGTGTATTAATATTGTAATCCACAATGCATTGAGTGTGGGTGAACAGTAATTTCCCCACATCTTTTTGAAAAAAAAATTAAAAAATAAAAGAAAAGGAGGAAAGTTTGAAAAAAAAGTAATTTTAAAAAAAAATAAAAAATAAACAAAAAAAGTGGAAAGTTGGGGAAAAAAATGAAAAAATACAAAAAAAAAAGAAAAAGGATAAAAAAAAAAAAGAATGCATTGTGGATTGTTATTTGAATCCACATTGCATTAGATGTTGGTAAACAATGATTTCCCCACACTTTTAAAAAAAATACAAAAAAGAAAAGTTGGGATGAAAAAAAAAAAATAATTTTGGAAAAAAGAAGAAAAAAAAGCATAAAGTTGAGAAAAAAATCAAAAAGTGAAAAAGAAGAAGAAAAATATACTATTAATTACTATTATAATTCATATTACATTAAATATGGGTGAATAGTAATTTCCTTCGCACGTTTTATGTGTAATATAATAGCCAACCTATCTTTTGATAATTAAAAAATAATAATAATAATCACAACAACAATATTGGTACGAGTAGACTTTTTCCTTAGCTACACATTGATGACTATGATTTCGTGGAGGATACGTGGCAACATCCATAGCCTTTCATATTCTGGTCTTTAGCATCTCTCACCACGTTGCACTTGAAGTTCCAACCGCGTAAAATATGTCCGCGTAAAGTCCGCATCGCACGCGCAACTATTAGATATTTTATGTCCACGTTTATTTTTGCGACGGAAATAATATTCCTATAAATTTTAAATATTTTTACTTAGACTTAATTTTTTTTTAATTTGAATATTTTGATAGAAAAATATCAAAATTAAATTTTAAAAATATTATTTTAATATATTTTCAAATAAAAAAAAAATATTTTAAAAAAACATATAATTTTTTTATATATTATATTTTAAAAAAATTGACTTTGGGTCAAAAATGTTGCCAAGGAACAGGATTGCATAGACCGTTAAAGGCTCTGGCGCCATAGATTTCACTCCTATTTCGCTGCTCATGAAATAACAATTCTGTTACAAAAATAGAAAGCAGATAGCAAAAAGAAACCGAAAGTATTTCTTGTTCCGTTCCGTTCTATAGAATCTTACCAAGCGTAACCTAAGCTGCCCTTTTTTGTTCGTTTACCACCGTAAAATTCAAAAGCAAGTGCATTGAAACTTCCTCGGATTCCTCCGTTCTTTCTCAGCGGCTGCTGCTTCGAATAAGAAACACTTTCTGCTTTTTATTGATAAAGTTGCTTCGTAGAAATTTCAGCTGGAGTTTTGTATTTAAATCAAGGTTGTTTGTTTGCATTGAGAAAAGAAAGAAAGGAAGAGAAGGATGGAGAGGTTAATGAGTGGGGATTTTGATGTGAAAGCGAAGCATTCATCAGAGGAAGCGTTGCAGAAATGGAGGAAGTTATGTGGGGTGGTGAAGAATCCTAAGAGAAGGTTTCGTTTCACTGCCAATCTTTCCAAACGATATGAGGCTGCTGCTATGCGTAAAACCAATCAGGTTTATAACTTTTCTTCTTCAATTTCTACAATATCATTCCTTCTTCCTTTCTTTCTCTTATTGTAATAGTATAGGCTATGAGTACAGTATTTACAGACGTTGGACACTTGGACATATGGGCATGGGCCGAAGGGATTTTGAAAACAAATAATAATAACCAATTCGGGCAATGCTATCGAATATGATATGGGAGTCCGAGCAACATAGGGTATACATGTATAATCCTTAATTGAATCAATGATTTCCATTGGTGTATACTAATGAGATGGGCACCTATGTTTTTTATACAAATATTTGGTTTGATTATCTTTAACATTACATCCTTAATCAGTAACTTTAATTTGTCATGTTGGTGAATCGCTTAATAATGCATCAGTTTTTTTTTTTCCCAATGTAATTTGTGGAGCATGAAAATGAATGCCTTTTGTTTTGTGAATGTGAGATATGCTCACTTTTCTTTTTTCTTGTGTTTTTTTTATATTATATTAGGAGAAATTAAGGATCGCTGTTCTGGTTTCCAAAGCTGCGTTTCAGTTTATCCAAGGTAAGCTTCTTTGGATTTGAGATAATTATGCTTCTTTTTTTTTTTTAATTATAAAGTTCTATAGCCTCTTCTTATCTGCTAATAATAGAATGTTCGCAGGTGTCTCCCCAAGCGACTATAACGTACCTGCAGAAGTCAAGGCTGCAGGTTTTGACATATGTGCTGACGAGTTAGGATCAATTGTTGAAGGCCATGATGTCAAGAAGCTCAAATTTCATGGTGGGGTAACTGGTGTTTCTGAAAAGCTCTGCACTTCAATCGTTGATGGGCTAACCACAACGGATAGTGATCTACTGAATCGTAGACAAGAGATTTATGGGATCAATAAGTTTGCCGAGAGCCAACCTCGGAGTTTCTGGATATTTGTTTGGGAAGCACTTCAGGATATGACTCTTATGATACTTGGAGTGTGTGCTTTTGTGTCTTTGATTGTTGGCATAGCAACAGAAGGATGGCTAGAGGGAGCCCATGATGGCCTTGGAATTGTTGCAAGTATCTTGTTAGTCGTGTTTGTGACAGCTATAAGTGATTACCGCCAATCGTTACAATTCAGGGACTTGGACACAGAGAAAAAGAAAATCATCATTCAGGTCACTAGAAATGGATTTAGGCAGAAATTGTCAATATATGATCTGCTTCCTGGTGATATAGTGCATCTTGCTATTGGAGACCAAGTACCTGCTGATGGGCTTTTTGTTTCAGGATTTTCTGTATTAATTGATGAGTCGAGTTTAACTGGTGAAAGTGAGCCAGTGATGGTAAATTCTGAAAATCCTTTTATGCTTTCTGGAACTAAGGTCCAAGATGGATCATGCAAGATGATGATTGCCACTGTTGGGATGAGAACCCAGTGGGGTAAATTGATGGCGACTCTAAGTGAAGGAGGCGATGATGAAACTCCACTGCAGGTAAAACTGAATGGAGTGGCAACCATTATTGGAAAGATTGGCCTTTTCTTTGCTGTAGTGACTTTTGCAGTTCTGGTACAAGGGTTATTTAGCCACAAGTGGCAAGCAGGGACTTACTTTCGCTGGTCTGGAGATGATGCACTGGATATACTGGAATACTTTGCCATTGCAGTTACAATTGTTGTTGTTGCAGTTCCCGAAGGGCTACCACTAGCTGTGACGTTGAGCCTTGCATTTGCCATGAAGAAGATGATGAATGATAAGGCACTTGTTCGACATCTGGCAGCTTGTGAGACTATGGGGTCCGCAACAACCATCTGCAGTGACAAAACTGGGACACTAACTACTAATCACATGACTGTTGTGAAGTCATGCATTTGCATGGAAGTCAAGGTAGTTGACCAACCTACTAAGGCTGCTAGCTTGGTCTCTGAAATGCCTGTTTCTGCTGTAAAACTTCTCCTGCAATCAATATTTAACAACACTGGAGGTGAGGTTGTTGTTAACGAAGATGGTAAACGTGAGATTTTAGGAACACCCACCGAGACTGCTTTATTGGAGTTTGGCTTATCCCTGGGTGGGGATTTCCAGGCAGAACGACAAGCTGTGAAACTTGTTAAAGTTGAACCTTTCAACTCCACGAAGAAGCGAATGGGGGTAGTGATGGAACTTCATGAAGGAGGTTTGCGAGCCCACACCAAAGGTGCTTCAGAAATAGTTTTGGCTGCTTGTGACAAGGTGATCAATTCAAATGGTGACATTGTTCCCCTGGATGAAGAATCCATTAACCTCCTTAAGGATACAATCGATCAGTTTGCTAATGAGGCTCTTAGAACTCTCTGTATTGCCTATATGGAACTGGAAGGTGGGTTCTCCCCTGAGAATCCTATGCCAGTTTCTGGTTATACTTGTATAGGGATTGTGGGTATCAAAGATCCTGTTCGTCCAGGAGTCAAGGAGTCTGTTGCAGTATGTCGTTCAGCTGGTATCACTGTACGAATGGTTACAGGAGATAATATAAATACTGCAAAGGCCATTGCAAGGGAATGTGGGATTCTTACTGATGATGGTATAGCAATTGAGGGTCCAGATTTCCGAGAGAAGAGCCTGGAAGAATTGCTCCAACTAGTTCCCAAAATTCAGGTGTCATTTCACTTTCTTGTCTATCGAATATCTAACTGCAAAAAATTTATTGGCAATGAAAAGAGTTTGTCTCGCCAAGACTAACAAATAGGAATTCATTTGCAGGTGATGGCTCGATCTTCACCTCTTGACAAACATACACTGGTGAAACATTTGCGAACGACCTTTGGTGAAGTTGTTGCAGTGACTGGTGATGGAACAAACGATGCTCCAGCACTCCATGAAGCCGATATTGGTCTAGCAATGGGCATTGCTGGAACTGAGGTGAGTTTATTCTAATTCTTTCCAGGAACCCAGCCCAACATCAATCTTTCTGCCATCCATAGAATAGGCAAAACAGTGCTAAAGCATGACTTTCATTCAAAACATTTTGATTCAGTTGGCCATTTGGATCAGATAACTGTTCACTGTTGGTCTTTTCCCAGTATCTTTTAAAGATATATATAATGCTGCATTTTGTGGAAACTCAACCTTGTACATGGTCTTGCTTATAGGAATTGACATCGTATTAGTGTTAATTATGCCTACAACATATTTAACAGTTAATATGTGGTCCACCTAAAGGTTGATGAAAAGTTCCTTGATTTCTCACATTGCCCTTTGTTATTTTTCACTGAATCCATTGGCTTTATGAGTTAAAAGCCAAGGCAAGTGTTTTTGAGAATCACTAATATGAGAGAATGAGAACTAACTGCAATATTCATAATTTCGTGGGAGTAAGTCAAGCCAAGCAAAAATTGGCCGGTTTGGTTTTAGTCATGGACCTCTAGACTTTTATGGAGTAGAAAGAGGTGCTATTCTTGTGTGTTTTTTATTCAAGATGATAAGAACTTTTCAGTTCTCATCCATTAGAATTTCCAAAATTATACTGGGTCTTAATGCGGAGTTTGACTAATTGCTATTCGAACTTCAGGTGGCTAAAGAGAGTGCTGATGTCATAATTCTGGATGACAATTTCTCAACCATCGTGACAGTAGCCAAATGGGGACGCTCAGTTTACATAAATATTCAAAAATTCGTACAGTTCCAGCTGACTGTTAATGTGGTGGCCTTAATTGTTAACTTCTCTTCAGCTTGTTTGACAGGTATGTAACCAAGCCATATGCTGCATGTAGCTTTCCATGAATCACGTTTCTGCCTTTTGTTTTGCATTATAGAAACCATTATCTTTCTTGCCGATAATTACTCGTCAAAATGTTTTTCAGGTAGTGCTCCCCTCACAGCTGTCCAGCTTTTGTGGGTAAACATGATCATGGATACCCTGGGAGCACTTGCACTTGCAACTGAGCCTCCAAATGATGAACTAATGAAGCGTTCCCCAGTTGGAAGGAAAGGGAACTTTATCAGTAGCGTCATGTGGAGGAATATCTTAGGCCAATCTCTTTACCAGTTTATGGTAATATGGCACCTTCAAGCCAAAGGGAAAGCATTATTTAGTCTCGATGGCCCTGATTCTGATCTAGTCCTGAACACCCTTATATTCAATTCATTCGTCTTTTGTCAGGCAAGCTTTTCTACGAATCTCAAGACTATTAAATTATTTTTGAAGTAGCACTGCAGTCTGCGCGTCACATGTTTGACATTACAATAACAGTAAAATTTATCTTTGACTATATTAATGCTTAAATTTATCTTTGAATATCTGAATGCTAATGTGGATACCTTAAAACTTTTACGGTAGATTTAACTCAAATGGAAATGTTATATTTCTTACTGAAAAGGATTAAGGGTATACTTGCTATGATCATGAATTAGTTTTACCATCAGAGTGGGAAATATAGGTGCATTTCTCACGATTAATTAGCATTGTTAGAAGTGTTGTTCTCTGAAATTAGAACTTACGAATTCCCTTCTCCTCTTCTTTTCCTTTGGCTCTCTTCTCTCCTAACCCATTTGTTGCTTCTTATGCCTCTGTATGAGCTGTGCAAAAGGAATGAGAATCATGTGCATCACTAGCTAGCTTCACCTTCTTTCCCAGATTTTATTGGTGATTTACAAGGCTTCATTATTTGCTAAATACAATACAATCCAATAGGTTTCAAGGGCACAGAAAGGCTGTCATTTCCAATTTCTTTAGCGTTGATAAATTTCCAGAAAACCTATTAACGCTAAAGAAATATCACAGCAAGGCTGTCAGTTCTATTGAGAAGGATATTCATGGTTGCCTAATATTCTCTCTCACCTGTAGCAAATATTCTGCTTGTTAATAAAAATCCTTCTCAGGTGTAGTTGATGCATCTCTTACATGATTACATGATGATATGGAATTGAACACTTCATCCATTTTCCTTTGCTGAGACTCTTTCCTGGTTAAATACAACCTTAAGTTTTGGCCTGGTATTTGTTGCTCGAGTGTATTAGCTCGCCAGGGAAGGCGATAATCATAGTTTGAACTAAGCTTCTAGTTAGCAGTATTTCCAATTCTTGCCTTGATAACTTGCACTAACTAAAAATAACTTCATTTGACTGTGCAGATATTCAATGAGATAAGCTCACGCGAGATGGAGGAGATTGATGTTTTCAAAGGCATATTGGATAACTATGTTTTTGTTGCTGTTATTGGTGGCACTGTCCTTTCCCAAATCATAATCGTGGAATTCCTGGGTACATTTGCAAATACAACACCTCTCACTTTCGCACAGTGGTTCCTTAGCGTGCTCATTGGATTTCTTGGCATGCCGATTGCTGCTGGTTTAAAGAAGATACCTGTATAGATCGCGTTTCAGAGATCCCTTCTAAAACTGAAGTTTGGACAACGGGATTTGAGGAGGCCTTTTCAAGCAATGGAAGACTTGTGAAGTGCTCAGCATGTTGTCCAAGAAAGTTTCTTAGTTTGTTGTCTACGAGACCAGGTGCAGAAATATTATTATCCTAGAAACAGTTTTCCAAAACAAATGTTCCTTGATCCTCACTTTTCTTTTACGTAGTGAATATTCCTTGCAACTAAAAAGATGGCAGCTATTTTTTCTTGAATCTTTTGATGGAATTTTGGTAGGTCTACACTCTACAATCATGTAATTGAACTTCTTCATTCATTCAATCAATGTACTAATTCGAAGTTTTTATTTTTTAAAAAATAAATTGTAATGGTTTTTGTTCGCTGGTTTTGAAATTTAGAGATGCTGCACGCATGTGTTGATGTCTGTGCATGTGAGTGTGGTGGTTTGCACAGAACTTGGTAGGAAATTGTGTTTCAGTGACTGCACGCAGCCTGCATATCACGATATGATTTTTAGATATGATTGGTGCACAGGCAAGTTTCATCTCCAGATTTTTTACCAATTTGAACCCAAATATACAAACAATTTTTTTTAAAACTCAATTACAACTCTACACAACATTTGATTTCATATAATTAATCTCGTAATATAAATCAATATCTTAATACAATCCTTGATACAATTCAATAAATGTAGAGCACTAACTAGACAGAACAAAATAGTATCAATTACAAGCAAAAAATTAGGTTATGAAAGTCCAATAAAAACAACCACCGACAAAATTATAAGCTTGAAAAGGATAAATAATAAGAGGATGAGTTCAACAACTTGGCGAGTAAATTAATTTTAATATACACCTACAAGATAATACAATAATAAAGAATATATACAAGTTTAGTTTCACGCTTTTACAGGTGAGTTTCATAAGCAGGCTATAATAAGAAATAGCATGAGGTAAAGCTTGTTAGAAAATCAATATGCAGTGAGCACAACGCTTCAAACTGTGAAATGATCAGTCATCACATGTTGGTGACTCCCTTGACTAATTAAAATTTAGAACTATAATGTGCACAAAGGATAACACTATTATTTATAGTATGAATATTTTGACTAACATACCATAAGATCATAATCAAACAAAACATAATTATTTTTTAAAGGTTCAACTCATACAATCAACCAAATGAGAAGCTATTAATTTAGATATGCATAATATTTCATATTAATAAATAAATTTCAATAAGTGATTATGCTTTATCATAAACAAAAGATAATAAGTAATATATATTTTACCAAGAAGCATGATAAATTTCATATTAATAATTCAAATATTTATACTATTTCTTTTGCATATGGAATATTATTCACTTGATTGACTCAAAAGTACAAGGAACACAAAAGATATCAAAGGAATCATATTGACACCTATCATGTAGACTATCAGGAGTATCTGAATATATATAAAAAAGATATACTCAAAATGATGTGAAGTAGATAATATAAGAGTTTACAACTTTAAAATTAGAGACCAAAATATAATTATAAAACTAAAATAGATCCACCTAATTGATCCTAAACATCTCCTAAACTAACCGAACCTAAAAGAATTGATCGACCCTTACTGCTCGGTTAACCGGTCAATCAAAATTGACCAATCGATCAACCAAAACCATCAAGCAAACCAATCAACCAAAATTGACCAAGATTTTAGAATTCTGATCTACCAATCTCTTTAAAATTACAGGTCCTTAAAATTTCAACTTACACCTCAAAAACCTATAACACTTTATTCATCAACTAACTCAAAAACACAAACTTCAAATCCCTAAAATCTTAACAAATTCAAAATCATAATTAATAACAACAATGATACATATCAAAGTATAAATCTTACCTTAAGAATCTATTTTCTCCAACTTTCTTCTCTTTCCTTTATCTTTCCCTCTCTTATTCTTCTTCTTCTTCTTCCTCCTCTGTTTCTCCCCTTCGGTCTTCTCTCTTTTAATTTTTGATCTATTTTTTTGTTTTATTTTTCCTATTTATATTTATTAATTTTTATACAATTACCAAAGTGTCCATCGCTTATTTATACCTAATGTTTACTCCTCTAAGGGCTTTCATATTAAGTTTATATTTTTCTTTTGAAAATATTACATTCTCCCACCTTATAAAAGTTTTGTTGTCGAAACTTGACAGAAATACTTGAACATTTACCATTTTTATTGAAAAGATAATGATACCCCTCACGTATTTTTTTCTCGATCCCCCACGTTTCTTCTTTATATGAATGAACTTTCTTCTTCACTTTCACTGAAGCTATTTTCTTTTATCCAAGTTTCTTTTCTTGTTGATCCATTATAGCTTCCAGTTGCACCTCATAAGTCATATTATCACTCAATTCAACTGGTTGAACTTCTAATACATGAAATGGATCCAACATATACTTTCGTAACATCAAAACATGGAATACTGGATGAATAACTAACAAGTTTGGTGGTAGTTAACTTGTAAGCAACTGCTCCAACTCTCTCCAGAATCTTATATGGTTCAATGAATTGAGGACTTAACTTGTCTTTCTTTTCAAGCCTTAATACTCCTGTAGTCGGTAACACCTTCAAAAACACATAATCACCTGCTGAAAACTCTAAATCACGTATGTTCTTATCCGTGTAACTGTTTTGTCTACTCTGAGTGGTAATAAGCTTCTCTCTAATCATCTATATCTTCTTTGAGGTAATCTAAATCAATTATGGTCTCATTATCTTTTTCTCACTAACCTCAAACCAATAGACCGATGATCTACACTTTCGACCATATAAAGTCTCATAAGGCGTCATCTTAATGCTAGCATGATAATTGTTGTTGTAAGAAAATTCTTCTAATACTCCTGTAATCAGTGATATCTTCAAAAACACACAATCACCTACTAAAAACTCTAAATCATGTATCTATTCGTGTAACTATTTTCTCTACTTTAAGTGGTTTGAAGCTTCTCTCTAATCATCAATATCTTCTTCGAGGTAATCTAAATCAATTATCATCCCATTATCCTTTTCTCACTAACCTCAAACCAATAGACCGATGATATATACTTCTAACTATATAAAGTCTCATAAAGTGCTATCTTAATGCTAGCATGATAATTGTTGTTGTAAGAAAATTCTTCTAATAGTAAGAATCTACTCCAACAAACTCTAAAATACAACAAGCACTAAGTGATTCGATCCAACTCACACTAGAAGATCTGTTAGCAGTTCAATAGGTCTAATCACTAGGGCTAGGGCAAAGAAGTTCAATGAAGCCTTTAATTGGATTTTTCAAAATACATGGGACAAGATAAACTACAAAAGAGAAACAACCCAAGAAGAGCAAACCTTAAAAAATTTGATTCATATTTTATTTTTCAAAGAGAAGTGGCAACACTATAGGATAAATATTTTAGAATATTTATTTTATTATTTTCAAGTTAATTAGTTAGTTTTAAATTAGGTCAAGTGAACCCATTAATTTATCTTAGGGGTTTATTTTCAAGAGTATAAATACTCTTTTTTAAGACTTTATTTTTAGATTTAATTCACATAAGATTTTTGCATATTAAAGCCTTGTTTGTTTCCAGGAAAACAAATTCCTGAAATTCATTTTCCTTATTTTCCCATGTTTGGTAACAATACGGAAAGCTAGTCAAAGGAAAGTTAATTCCAGTCAAAACAAAAAAGTAACTTTATCAGAGGAAAATGTTTTCCTTTCGATAAGGAAAGGAAAACACTTTCCTTTCTTTCATTACACACATTTTCTCAAATCACGGTCTTTCTCTCTCTTTTCGAAAACAATTGGAAACAGGAACAATTAAAGCATTTCTCTAGAAAAATTGAAGCATTTCTCTGGAACAATTAAAGCATATTGCTTTTATTTCAGTTATTTTTTTTCCTTTATGTTTTTATCTTCTTCATTTAGATCTGTAAGAATTATGGCATAAATCATTTCATCTTCTTGTTTAATTTGTTGTGTTTGTTCTGAACAAAAATGTGTTTCTCTATGTTTTTTTCCATGCTGTTCAAACAAACCATGATAAATCTACTACCTGTTATATTTTTTCCATAACACATTTTTCTTCTTCATCTTACCTCGTCACATTCGGCTAATTAAAAACAAACCAAATTCATCAAGCAAGCCATAAAAAGCATATTTTTTCCATGACATAGTTTTCTTTTTCATCACTCACATTCGGTAGCTCACGTTTGTAACCAAACAAACCAAATCAAAGCAAAATCCCTACCCTGAAGATTACTGTGAATTAATCAAAGAAAAATCCCCAAACTTCCCCAGCAAACAGCAGTCCCTACCCTATTTCCTCGTCCCTGGATCCAGCCACCATATCCTCTCCCCTCTCAAAAAAATACTCATGTTTCCATAACATAACCAAGGGATTATGCCCGGGTGGAAGCACGAAGAGAGAGAGGCAAAGTAAAAGGGGGGAATCAGTGAATGTGTTGAAAATCAACCCTTGCTCTCTTTTTTTTTCAAGTCCCAGCGTTATCAGTACAAGTAGCCGGGGGAGAGAGGGAGGAGAACTAGGAAGGAAGAGCAGGTCTTTGAGGTCTAGCCCTTTTACCCCTTGAATCTTTAATCTTTGTCCTACTTCTTTATACAAAGAGAGAGGAAGTTAAGGAATTAGATAAAGAACAGGGGAATGGCGAGAGAGAACAAATGGTGAGAGAAACCGAGAGGGAACAGGGGAATGAGAGAATGAGAGAAACCGAGAACATGTTATTAGAGGGGAACCGACCGAGACCGAGAGGAAGTTTAATAAGGGGAATTAGATAACAGAACCTAAACATAAAAACATGGATAACACCTAAAAAGCGTGATTTTTACCACAGTTATTGCTTTATTTTGCTATATTTATAAATGTGCTTGTTTTATTTTGCTTTGATTAATTCATGATTAGTGTTTGATTATATTTGTTACATATGGATAAATTTGTGGGACTATGCCGGTAATTATATGGATTTCATTACGCAATGTCTATTGATCATTGTGAACTTATGAATTGTATAATTTTCAAAACGATTTTATCATCAAGAAATTGAATTTTATGGTCTTAAATAATATATTTTAAGACCTTGTTTGTTTAGGGAATCAGATATCATTGCTATAACTATTATACATTGTCAGCTTATTTCAGCATAACTTATTGTATTGATTATGTAAGTATTTTATATGCTTTTTTTAATATTTATTTCACCAAATTTTTAGGTTTTGTTATCAGAAAACTTTACTTTCATGTTATGGATAGTAAGATAATTCATGCAGCATGTATGGGAGCAGCTATAACTGTGATAGCTACAGGGGTAGCTATTATTGAACAAGAAAGAAATAGAATTTATATACCAAGAGAACCACGTATAAATGCAATTGCTCAATGAGAATTCTATATTGACATTATTTTGAATCAAGGTGATAGACATTGCGTTGAACAAATTCGTATGAAACCTGTTGTCTTATATAAATTGTGTGATGTTATCATAAGTCGTGACCTATTATGATCAACTCAAAATGTGTCTATTAAGGAGCAAGTAATTGTGTTCTTACAAATTATAGGCCAAAACCAAAGATTTTTTTATTTATTAGTGGTATATACTATAGGTCTGTTGAAACTATCCATCGTTACTTTAAAATTATTTTAAAAGCAGTTCTTAAGTTATACAAACACCTTATTAAAGATCCAGAGGATACAGTTCCAGCTGAGATAATGAATAATCGAAGATTCTATTCTTATTTTAAGGTATGAGAACAATACCAATATTTTTATACATTAATTAATTACATCTAGAAGAAAAGGTTATAAATTATTTTTTCATGTTTATAGAGGATTGTGTGGGAGCAATTGATGGTACCCATGTTCCTGCAAATGTTCCTGTTGAGATTCAAGAAAAGTTTCGAGGTCGAAAAGAAAGAACAACACAAAATATTTTAGCAGCTATAACTTTTGATTTGAAGTTTATATATGTTTTAGCTGGCTGGGAAGGAAGTGCACATGATTCACGGGTTTTAGGTGATGCATTATCAAGACCTAGTGGTCTAAAAATTCCAGAAGGTATATAATAAAGTATGTATTATATGCAATAAACATATAAAATGTCTTATTAGATAAAGATAGTAATAGGGTTTTTTTTAATTTGTAGGGAAATATTATCTTGGTGATGCTGGTTACGGTATTCAAAAAGGAATCATTTCTCCTTTTCGTGGAGTTCGATATCACTTGAATGAGTTTACATAACATTCACCAAAAAATGAAAATGAGCTATTTAATCTTCGACTCTCTTCATTGAGAACCGCTATTGAGCGAGGGTTTGGTATTTTTGATGAGTCGTTTTAGATCAATTGATGGAAAATCTTTTTGGTCTTATGAAACACAAGTAGATGTTTTGCTTGCATGTTGTATTGTTCACAGTCACGTAATGGGAAATGATCCTTATGACTTTCTTATGGAAGAAATATGTTCGGAAAGTGAACCAATTAGATGAACAATCAACTTAAGTCAACGGGAGGAAAGGGAAGAGAATAGGGAGTGGATAACAAAAAGAGAAATGATTGCATCAACCATATGGAATGATTATAACACTCAAAGAAACTAGTAATTGAGTGTTAATTATATGTGTTTGTTTTTATTATGTCTTGTTTGAGTTTGTATTATCTTTATTATGTATTTGGAGTAGATGTTGACTTAATTATAATTTCTTATGTATTTTATGTATTCTCTTTTAAATATTAATTGTAGTTTTTATATGAAATTTATTAAATCTAAATATTGTATGATTTTATTTTGTATAAATTTGTAATTTTTTTTTTTTTGTAGAAATGAGTTCCACACAGAATGAAAAATGCAAGGGCAAGCACTTCACATGGTCTAAGCCTATGTCTCAAATGTTACTTGAAATATTAGCTGAGGAGGCACTTAAAGGAAGCAAATTTTCTTCCACCTTTAAAGCAGAATCTTTTGTTAAGGTGGCTACAAAAATTAATCAAAAGTTCAACGTGCAATGCGACCCTAAGCATGTGGACAATCATCTCAAGACTATGAAAAAGAATGGAGAATAATAAACAAACTTAAAAATAAAAGTGGCTTTGGCTAGGATGATTGTTTGAAGATGATTACAGTTTCGAAAGATGTATATGATGAAGAAGTAAAGGTATGATAAATATTTATACTCTTTGTAATTTTTATATTTACTTTTGTTTCTAAAACGTTATACAATGAACTAAAAAATTGCATATTCTAAACTTTATGAACAGGCACATCTCAATCATGACAAGTATCTCAACAAAAAACTTGATATGTATGAGGCAATAACAATTGTTGTTGGAAAAGACATGGCAACCGGAAATTACATCAAATTATATGCTGATGTCAACTTGGAAGAGAACACTGAAGAGCAATCAATTTTAATTGAAAATGAAGGGGAATATGAAGAAATTTCTAAGGGAAAAGAGATATCTTCCTCTAGTACATAAAAGAGGCAACATAGGAAAAGAAATCGCATGTATGAAGATGATGGTGTTGAAAAGTTGTCTAAACAGATTGGAGATATAGCATTTGCAATTCAAAGCCTCAGCAAAAATCAACTTGATGTTAATGCGATGTATACAGAAGTGATGAAAATTGAAGGCTTTGATGAGATCACTCTTATGGATGCATTTGATCACTTGGCCCAAAATGAAATGTTGGCAAAAGCATTTATGGCAAAAAATGTTAATTTGAGGAAAATTTGGGTTTAGAATTTTGTGAACCAACACTACTACAGGTATGCTTGCTAAAATGATTTAACTATGTTCAAAATTTGGGTTCAGACTATGTTTGTTATTTGACAATTATGTTTACTTGTTTAATTTGGTCTAGCATGTTTGTGTTTGTTAATTTGAACTAATATGTATGTATATGACATCGAAACTTAATATTTATGCATGACTATGTTTGATGTTAGATATTTATATTTATTTCTTAATGCTTATTTGATATATATTAACGGGATATTAAAGGGATAATTGCCTATACCCGTAAAAAAAAATATTTATCCAAAAAACCCATCAAAATATTTTTGTATCTATTTATCTTTTAAAAAATTCTTCATATAAAAAAAAAACCCAAATATCTAACTCATACGATAAACCAATTTGGCTTTCTTCATATGAAAAAAAAAACTTATTTTAAGCTTTTAAAATTAAAAAATATATATTAATAGGTTTTACTTAAGAAATATTTCACAATGTTATTTCTCTATAATATGATATGACATATATAGTTATATTTTATAAAATAAGCTATATATGAATATAGGATATAATAAAAAAAAATCATCATTATACTTTTTAGATTTTATTCTTTTATTGTAAGTGATTAAATATTTATATTAAATATTTTATATATATTAGATAAACTTGAAAAAAAAATTAATTTATTAATAAATTATTTTCCAGTTCATTTTCCATAACATAACCAAATACTGAAATGTGTTTTCCAGTTCATTTTTCATAACACTACCAAACATCGGAAAATAATTCACTTTTCAGGAATTCACTTTACAAGGAAATACTTTTCAAGGAAACTACTTTCCAAAAAAAACCACTTTCAAGCAAACAAACGGAGCCTAAAGCATAGAAAATAGGAATCTTTCTTGCTTGGTTCTTGATTGATCCTCACTCTTCAAATAATTAATCAATCTTCGTTGTGATTTTATACTTCTTGTGCTTGTCTCCAAGTAGGGATGTTGTGTGACGATTGTTATTATAGTCTTGGTGCCTTGAGGTAGGTTGTCCATCATGTTAAGTTCAATTGTCAATCTTAAGCCTAAATTAGAAAGATCTTGAGTTCGCAAATTCAATTAAATTCTACTAGGAATCACATATGTTGGTATCAGTCTAATCTTACCTTATATCCCTTATAATTTGTCTTTATTTTTCTTGATTGCTTGCCAAAAAGTTATGGCTTCTTGATTAAAAAAAATACCCTAGTTCTTTTCTTTTTCTTTTTTATTGATAGGGCAAAAAGATGGTTTGTATGATTCATCATCCTCGTAATAAGTAGGAAGTTATGCAAAGTAAAAGCTCTTGGAATCTAGCTTCTTAATTTATCCATCTAGACCCTCCCCGAAACACGTAGATCTAAGAAACCTAACTCGGGAAAAACTTCATACTAGTATTGGCGAAACACACTAAAAGAGCTCAATCTCTAAAATAGAACTTACTTTACATAGTAGTATACTAGTAGAAGGTGTAAGTTATGACTTGATCCATTAGAGTCAAAATACCTTTTTATTTTAAAAGAAATAGTGTTCGATGAAACGATCCAAATTTCACATTATGTTATGGCCAAGGAGAGAGTTGCTCCACAAAATTAGACATTCAGTCTTCTCACAATACTATACTAGAAAGAAAATAAAAAGAAAAGACCTTTAAAAAAGAGACCATCAACTTATCAAAAATGAGTTTACCTAGATAGCATAGTTCAGTTTGGTGTGTTTTTAATATTATGATACATGGTACTTTTCAAAAGTATTTTTACTTTAATGTATATTAAAATATTTTTTTTATTTTTAATATCAACATATTAAAATTATTAAAACAACATTAATTTAATGCTTTTTCATGCCAAATATACTTTTAAAACACTTCAAAATAGTTAAAACACAATTTCAAACAACCTATAGTCATGACACCCAGGCTGTTCTTGGAATGCGTATCCTGTGCAGTCCAACTTCCTTGTCCAGTTTTGTGCACGCAGCAAACCTTGAGCTTCAGCAATCTCCTCCAGAAATCGTTTCTTTGATAATTACAGTCTAGCCTCGTGTTTGTTGATAGTAGCTGCATCAGCGTTCAAACTTCTCTCATCCATCTCCAGGGGGCATCCACCAGAATTCTCATTGCTTGTATCTGCAGCTTTATCATGGCATTCTCAGTCTGATAAGCTTACAGCAACAAGCACAACTGTTGCACTATTCTTCTAGGTCAGGTATTGTATTGAGAAGAGGAAATCTCTCTAACAGTATAGCTCAAGATTCCAGTTTTTTTTTTTTTTTTCTAGTTTGTTCTCCCCCAGATAGGACTCATCATGGTCAGAGAGTAAGAGCGTGTTTGGCAGTGTAGTAGTGGTTGCTTTTCAAATAGCTTTTCGTGCCGAAATACATGCCAATGATTTTTTTTATTTTTTAAAAATTATTTTTGACATCAGCATATCAAAACGATCCAAAAAGTACAAACCACACTCAATTTTAGCAAAAAAAAAAAAATTGAAATTCGGTCAAAAGCAGGTTGAACCGCAGAGCTAAACAGGCTTAGTACACTACTAACTGAGGTTTGAGACATCCTTGCCCAGCTTGTACTCTTTGAAGCTATTTCATGATGTTTGGACATGCTGCTAAGGCATTGCAATCGTATGACTGCCGTTTGGTTAAAGAACATGAACCTGTTAATTTATAACGGTTTATTGACCAGGAGTAATTTTGTCCCGTCTCAGAAAAGAACAGGAACGATTTTGTCATTTCATTCAACCTCTGCAGAATGAAATAAAATGGGATGCAACGCATATACTCAGCATAGAATTTAAAATATAAAATTTCTTACAGAAGTCCCATTTATTCTTTCATAGCAGAAAACCTCCCGGTTTCATAAAGATGATAAAACCAAACATGGTCAAGCAACATCCTGGCACTGCATAATTTCTGCCTCGCATTTTCGTCACTCTGTTCCTCAATCCCTCTCTCGATCTGAGGGTAGATGTCTGGCAGAGAAGCCAACATCATATCCAGTTCATTCCATTCCCTGTCTTCTTCTCCAACTAACTTCACACAGACAAAATGTAGAAGTCCCAATACTACTCCAAAGTCCTTTCTTTCAAGGCCAACAACTGAGCCAGACAATAAAATCACTCCAACTGCATCCAGAATGTTAAACTTCCCCTTCAATAGTGAAACTATCATTTCCATGAATTTTTTAAACGCACGGAATTCTTCTGGTTCGGAAGTTATATCATCCACCTCTTCTGGGTTAGCTTCTCTTATTTCATAAAGCTCAGTCTTTGCTAAAATTATAGGCCACGATGGATAACCAGACTTAATGCAATCTAATGCAGTTATATATGCGCATGCTACTTGAGTCTTGTTTAGCATGCACGGAGATCCCAATGCAAGAATCAGATCAGGCAGCCAAGACTTGGCTGCAGCAACCAGGCCTGCAGCAAAACCAGAGCCCAAGTGCAATTCAATTGAGGTGATTAGATCAAGCATATCATTGACAAGATCAAAAGCTTCTGGCAGTAGTGGTGAAGTTTCACTGGTGTCACGAAGGATCAGATTGAGTAACTTGGCTGCATAACTGAAGGAGCTCTTCAGACACACAAAAAAATCTTTCAACTCATCCTCCTTAAATTGCAGTTTTTCACTAGATTGGTGCTCTAACCCAAAGATGATGTGTTTTAAATATGCAGACGTAAAGTTCAAGCACCTTCCATGAATACGAGATAGAAGGCCCATTGCAATGGAATCAACTATGAGCTTTAGCACTGCAGTAAGCATCTTCACCTTATTTGACATCCCCCTTTCTTTGGTAGAGAGAGATCCTACGTAATGGTAAGAAGTCATCGTTAAATAAAAATGATTCCTGTCTCTAATGAAAAACAAAGAAGAAAGATGGAGATGTTAAAAGCAAAATATTGCATGATGAGATCTCATGTAATACGCAGATATTCAAATTATAATGCTATTGCAGTCACTAATATTCTAAAATTGAACAGCAGCGCTAAAGGGATGGTGATTTAATTATATACTCTCCTTAATCACTCACCATCATCATTTGAAATAGATGCGTCTGCTTGAGTTTCCCCAATGTTAACTTCTCCGAGCAGCTTATCAATACAATTAAGAAGGTGATCTACTGTCTGGTCCAACACAGTCTGAAGAAAATGAAATTTAGAGGAAACAGAATTGAAAGCACATCAACAAACGTTTCCTCATTCTCAAAAATTGAAGCACGTATGTGAGCAACAGTCACAACTGACAAAGGAGCAGGTACAGTTAAAAAATGCACTCTATTAAAAAAATCCATGAAGATTACAAAGTCTGTTGTGATTACCACAGTTGTAAGATGAGAAAGATATATATGTATATTAGTACAGAACACCTAATGTCTATAGATGCCTATTATTAAAATTCAGACAACAAAAATACTTTCAATTAGCTCATTAACCAGGTCTTAAATCAACAACTGGCAGCTACAAATTATAATACTTTCAACTGTTATGATTACCACGGTTACAAAATGAGAAAGATATACATGCATCTTGGTACAGAACACCAATTGTCTACAGATGCCTATTATTAAAATTCAAACAACAAAAATACTTTCAATGAGCTCGTTAACCAGGTCTTAAATCAACAACTGGCAGCTACAAATTATAATGCTTGTATTGATAAGCAACCAATGTCTGATTATGGTCCCCGCCAAAGTGGGGTTCTGGGAGGAATATTCAAGAAACACAGTCCTGCTTCAAGATTTTGCATAAAGTGGCAGCTCTAAAGAATTAAACCAGCATGCTTGTGCTGATGGCATTGGGAAAATAGGGGACCCTTGATTTCAGGATGTTACACTGTTTCCATGTAAAGAATGATAAATTCCATGGCAGAACAAGAGATGGAAATTAAATTCAAGGTCTAATGTGAAGAAAAGGGACATTAAATTTCTTGCAAAATAAAAAATTCAGGTATTGCCATGGAATGTAAGGCTAAGCAACACAAAACTGACAAAATCACATAAGGATTGAATGATTTATTGGTCAAAGACAAAAATACAAGGGAGAGTCATAGAGAATAGAGACTTCAATAAAACAAAAGTGAAAGAAAAAAAAAATACAACTTGCCTCCAAAATTTCAGTCCCCTCTCTGTTCTTGCTGCCACTATCATTTGTACTAATGCTTATGTTTTGAAGACTCATATGCAAGGCAAGACCTGAATACGCCAAAACAGGTGACGTGTCCATATACTCGCAGGAGATGCAGTGCTCAATGCTGACCTCTGAAATGACCTTCAAAGCAAGAAATGACGATTCTAGAGCTTGGGACCCTAAAATAGCTTCCCGAGAGTCCTCAGAAACAACCAGGTCTTTAATCTGGCAGGCAATTCCAACAGCAATTGAGTAATCATACTCAAAAGTGGTTGAATTTTTCCCACCTACATGCTTCCTCTTGGCTGAGATTTTGACTGAGGACTTGCATTTCTTCCTTTTCCCAGGGGAAACTCTCTGCTTTGGTATTTCAACTCCAAATTTAACATGGCAACGATAGGCAGCTTTTTGCAAAAGCCTTGTTAAAGAATCGAACATATCATCAAATCCACTATAAGACAACAATAATCTGTGAGCGGACCTTACTTTAGCTTGCATTTCCACATTCTTTGGTAATCCGCAACAATTAGTAACTAGGCTCATGCATTCTTCAACAAGCCCAGCAACATCATCAGGAGAAACAACGGAACAAATGTTGAGTACAGATGGTTGAGCATGCCCAGTGGATGCAGCAGCAAACAAGCACTTAACTTTTCCACCGGTGAAAAACTCTTTAAGGGCATTCTTATAGCAAGGCTCACTGACTAGATTGTTGCATAGGGAGGCAGCGGCAATAAGTAAACCCTCAATCTGATCTGCATGTAGTTTTTCATTTGACAAAACCAAACCAGTCAACACTCTGACAAGCTCCATGAGAGACTTGGGAGATGCCCCCTCTAACATAGCAAATTCACAAAACCTTGCACCAGCCATGGGAGACCTTTTAATAAGAGTGACACAACGATTGCATGCCTCTTCGATGCTAACTTTTGAGGGAAAGTATGATGGTATAAGCAATCTAGTAATCTTCCGTGCAACCTGAGAATGATCATTTGCAAGTGTTGATAATAACACATCTAAACCAACCACCTGCAGTTTTATAATAACAGCCAGCCAATGAGAGATATACTAATATAGTTAGAATAAACTCAACCCAAGTAACATGAGAAAGATGTTAAAAACAATACAAAAATGTTAATGCAAAAGCAATACCTTATTAAATTGAAAGGATCGGATATCCCTTATAAGGAGGAGGAGATCCATGACAGCAGCACGACTAGAAAGCGCACTATCCTGGATCAGATGCCCCAATCTTGGTAGAAGAACTTTAAGAATTTCATGAGACTGTGGATTTCCAAGCAAATAAATGGTGCCATTCACCGTCGAAAGCCTAACCTCATTGCATATATCGTGTGACATGTCATCAAATATTTTTGTAAGCAGCTTTGTAATGGTTGATGAGGGGATGATTTCCCAAAATAAATGAAGGACACGAAAACAACCTTCTACTGCAACAACTCTTACATCTGGACAATCGTCCATGATCAATCTCTCCATTAAAAAGAACTGCTTATCAAGCAGTGTATCTTTTACTTCTTTCATGGCATCAGGATCTTCAAGAGGGAAAAAATCTAAAAGTAAATGCAATGCATTAAGACGAACATTTGAATTGGCAACCTGTCAAAACGTGCATAGAACAGTCTCATAATTCTTTAATCAAATTATCTAAACCAACCAATAATGAATTAGATATGTTGAAAAGAACAATTGCATCTTTAAGATCAATTGTGTATGAGCAACAGCTACCAAGTTAATATTACATTTATTTCACATGCCAACACAAATTGCTATATGCTAGTTAATAATTTATTCCAAACAGATATATTATCATGAAAATCAAGTTTACATGGGATAAAAGAATTGGTTTACCTGGAGGGACCGAAATATCACAGGCTCAGCAAGCCGAAAAAGCAACTTTTCAACCCCATCAGTAATCCTTTGACTAACAAACCCACCCAAAACCCTCCTAACAGAAGCTGCAAACACCCTGGAATTCGCATATATCGAGCCCTCAATCAAACCCTGTAGGAACCCACCCTCAAACTCCTCCTTCAAAACCCCATCAACCCCTTTCCATGCCCGAAACAACACCACTCCATATGCTTCCAGGATGGACTTCCTACCAAATGCAATCTGAGACTTTATCATCGCCAATGCCTCCTTCATTAACTGCATACTCAACCCAAAAATAAACCCTAAGAACTTCCTCCCATCCTCAGTCTTCAAATAAATCGGCGCGATCACAGTCCGAATCAACAACATCTTCAAATCCTCAATGCTCTCATCCTCGAAATCAAACAAAGTAAAAGCCTCACGTAAAGCATAAACTCTATGAACGTCCACTTTCTTCTTCAATGTCAAAGACCGCGAAACCAGAAATGGTAAAGACTGTGAAATCAACATTTCTCTCCCCTGTAAATTCTCCCTCCAATAAACCTCACATAAATTCGATATCTCCAACAACAAACTCGAATCCGACTCAAAAAAGACCAAATTGTCATGAAGCAACTGAACAGATGGCAACAGATCCCGAGGCGAAAACACCTTCTTGGGATGCGAAACGCATAGAAAAGCAACGTGAGCAAGAAGGTGGAGCTTCTCGAGATTATGTTGTTGTTGTTGTTGTTGTTGTTGTTTGTGGAGGTTGAGATTGGCTTCTTCATCCGTATTATTTTTACGTCGGCCGGATCGACGGCGTTTTTTAGAGGGAGGGGGGCTGGTGGGGTGGCGGAAGGAAAGGACAGAATCGGAAATGAAAGTATGCAGAGAGGGAAGGAGAGAGGACGATAGAGGAGAAGAGGAGGGGATAGAGTGGATTAAGGATTTGAGTGTTCGTTTTGAGGATTTGACTTTGAGATTGAGTTCTGTGGCTGAGGAGAGGAATTCCTGCGGCGATGAGTTTTGGAGAGAAGACGGATGACAATGCCTCTTCTCCATGGAGGGAGAAACTTGGGATTCTAGAATTAGTAAAGCGAGTTAGAGGATAGAAATAAATGGAGGATTGTTTGTCTTCGTTGTCTGGATCTGTTCATATTTCAAATCAAGGGTTCGGTTTCAAATTCTCAAAGCTTCCCGCCTATGACAGCATGCCTTAGGAAGTGTTTAGCAACGCGCGGTTCAACCCGCGTTCCCGAAAAATTTAAAATTTTTTTTATTATTAAAATTTAATATGATTTGTATGTTTAAGATTGTTTTGATGTGCTAATGTTAAAAATAATTTTTAAAAAATAAAAAAATCATTGGCATGTATTTTGACACGAAAAGTTATTTGAAAAGCATCCGTAACCACACTGTCAAACACGCTCTTAGTTTCTTTGATGAAGAAAAGACACAAAATATTTTCATAGGTTTTTTTATTAAGCTATATTATATTTTGTTTGGTGAAAAATAATTTTTTTAAAATAATTTTCTTGAAAACTAAAATCTTGAAAAATGAATTATTTTATAACATTTGGTAGTATCATAAAAAATAAATTGAAAAATATTTTCTAATGTTTAGCTATATCATGGAAAATAAGTTGGAAAATTACTTGTTAATATTTTTTTTCAAGTTTATTAAAATAATGATAAATAAATCTTACAAATTAAAAGGTTGGATAAGAATGAAATTGAAAAAAATAATCTAATTTCATAAATTATTTCAAATAAAATAAATAATAATCAAAATAATAAAGATCAAATCTAACAGATAAAAAAATTAAAAGACGATAAAATTTAAAAAATATATAATTTCATAAATTATTTCAAATAATTTTTAACTACTTCTTTATCTTTTCTACAAATCTTCTTTTGAAGTTAAATTATTTAATAATTTTTATAAGATTATAATGTGAGAAATAAAGTAATAATTAATTTGTAAGAAATTATATAAAAATCATCAAATAATTTTATATGTATTAGGTTCATATATTATGTTTCATGAAATAATCAACTTTATTTCAAGATTATGGTATTATCATGTGGTTTTAAAATATTTATTTAATCAAAGAATTTAATTTTACAGCATCTAATATTTAAATAAAAAGATCAAATAGCTTTCCATGTCTATGACTAGCTTTTAGAAAAATAAAATAAATAAATAAATAAGAGAGAGAAAACTGTAATTTTTTTCTTGTGAATCATATGCAAAATCAACTTCTTCTTTCTTACGGTAGCAAGCTAATATTTTCTCTCACCTCACCTCTCTTTTCTTCCAATTATTAGAGACCAAAATACAAATCAGATAAAATATTATTATTTAAACATAAATATTATAAACATTAGAGATTGAAATATAAAACAAACACTACTAAAAAAAAAAATGTTTGCTAAGAACATTGTAATTGAATTCCAGGGTTGTGAAATTTTTGCTCCTGGCTATTTCATAAATGTTTTGTTTGTTTTTAATTTTATTATTTAATTTTAATTTTTCATATATTATATTTTTCAAATTGATACTAACTCTTTTGATTTTTATTTTTTTTCTTGGTTTTTTTATATAAAAAAAATTTCTCAATCTCATCCTTCTATCAAAATTAATAATATATTATTTTTACCAATTTGATCCTTATTGTTTTGGGTTTTTTGAGGTCCTTTTTCTAATATTTTTTTTCAATCTCACCCTTTAACAAAATATAAAATTTATTTTGTATATTAACTTTGATTTTCATTCTTTGAAATGTTTTGTTTTGGTCCATTTGTTAAATGAATTTTTCTTTTTAATTTCACCCTTCGATAAAATATTAAACTTATTTTCTATTACAATTTTGGTCCATATTCTTTTAATTTTTTTTTGTTTTGAATTCTTTTATATAATTGAAATTCTTTTTTTTCAATTTTATCTTTTCAATATTTGATTGAATGAGAATTAAGTTTCATGATTTTTCTAGATAGAGCGCATCAAGTCTAATGACTTAGGTCACAAGTTTGAATAGTTAACGTATGTCGACAATTTTTTTTATAATGGACTATTTTAATCTCATGATTCGGGTCATGGATTTGGCAAGATAACTCAAGTTGACTCGGCCTTAATTACCGAGGTTACAAGTTTATCATGCTAACTAGGGTTGGTCAGGGATGATTTATTTAGGTTCTTTTTTTATCCTATTTCATCCTTCCATATTTAATGGGTCAAGAATTGAGCTACATCATTTTTCCCTTAATGAAACAAGTGTATGACTTGATTTGTAGATTTTTCTTCTTTTTTAAAAACATGTTTACCGCCCCCGAACATCATTTTTTGTGAAAAAATTTAGTATGACCTAGCAGCGAAGCACAATCACCAAAACCTTTTACATCTATAACATCAAACATCAGCCTATATTCCTTTTATACTTGAGAACTCTTTGTAAGAGTACCTTAGAAGAACCAAACAATATCTTACCTTAAAGGTGTCTAATAAGTGCTAGGATACAATTTAGAATAAAACTATAATAAATCATTGATGTGCCCTACATTACTGGTTAAATCAATATTTTTAAAGTAAAAAAAAAAGTAGGCACAATTAGCCATATAAGGGTTAGTCTAATCTGATTCAATTGACTTGGTGAGTCCAAAAACAACTTAAACAACTAAAAACGTGATAACAAAAATAAATGTTGTTAAAATCAAGCCCCAACAAAATGGAAAAATGTTTATCTCAAGCCACGATGACTTTAGAAAAAGCAAAACAAAATAAATCATAAAAGACCAATATAAAACAAATCAAATATTGAAGGGTGAAATTGAAAAATAAAAAGCCAAGTAATTAAAAAAATAATAAAAAAATTAAAGGATGAAGTTGAACAAATAAAAAAGTGTCCAAGATAAAGCCTATGTATGTAGGCCTTGTGGCCCAACACGTTGTAACTTATAATAAGAATAGCCTAAGCAAGCATGTCTACCATTCCAAGCCCACGGGCTTGGGCTCTCATATATATTTTTTCATTTCATAAAAGATAGATGACATATTATCTATTTTAATTAAAAAAAATTAAAATATAGCAAATGATGTGTTGTTTGTTGAGACAAACAACACATTGCATGCTTTTCCTAAATTTTGATTACTAGGGAGGTCACCAAAAAATCAGGTCGGGGTGTTTAACACCAAAAATTCATTTAAAACCATGTTTGTTTTTACCCAAAAATATACAAAAAAAAATCATAAAGACCTAAATAAATCTTTTCGCCTTAAAAAAACCTAAAAAAGGTCCACAATAAAAAACAACCTAGAACCCAAAAATTTTATAAGGTTAGATATACTATCTCATGCAATTTTGAAGTGAAATAACACCCTAGTGGAACTATTCTCATCATCTAAAATTCGTTGACAAAACGATTAACCATTTTGATTTCATAAACGATGTCAACTGATGTTTTCTCACTTTACCACCAGATTTTAGTGACTTTCTTTCTCCAACATCAAATCAATGACTAAAAAATAAAGTAAATGAGGTTTCATATCAAGAGAGAATTTTTGGAAAACCAAAGGGACTAAAAATGGGTTTGTTGAAAAATAAAAGAACCAAAGTTAATGTTTTGAGTAAATTTTGTAATGACCATCAAGTTTCTTTGTGTTTTTTTATTTTGGTTTACCGTCTTTCATTTTCACCATTTCCTAACAAATTACAGCAATTGGTCTTGAATTTCACAAGTGAAGGATTCAATCTAGTAGAAAAAAAGTTTGAGGATAAAAAAAAGCATCACTCCTTCAATCCATAATGAATTCTTGAAATTAAAAAAAAAAATCAATTATTTTTTTAAATAAAAAATTGATTTGATGGTGTGTGAGTTTGGGGGTCCAATACACTTGGTCCTTAATAAAAAAACCTAAACACACAGATCTGCCAACTTAAACTTGCTCATTTAATATATATATATATATATATATATATATATATATTAAATGAGCAAGTTTAAGTTGGCAGATCTATTTTACAAGGGATGGATAACATATTATTTGTTTGTTTGTTTTAATAGAATAGATGATAAATCACCTCACAAATAATAGTTGTTTTTTGTATCTAGATTTTGAATCATGTAATGTAATTAGTGTTTGAAAACATAGTTGAAATTATGTTTTTTTTTTGAAAAAATTTTAAAAGTTTAGTTTAATTTTTTTAATATTTTTTCAGATTATTTTAATGTATTAATATAAAAAATAATTATTTATTTCAGCATAGAATACATTAATTTACAATAAGTACTCCAACTGTGAACCGTCTCCTAGAATAGTCGTTGCAATTACTGCAGCCTAGAATACATTGTTGTACAATGCTAGGCTGGATATCCTAGGACCCCATGGAGGCATGTGGAAGGGTGGAGCCTCTGACACCATTTTGCCATGAATCTCAAACTCCCTCGTCCACCCTAAAAACAGAGGACTCCAACTTCATGATGATAGCATGGGCCCTGCGAGCAACCATGGAAGAGAGCACAAATCAGCTTTCACATGTATAACATACTGGTGAAACAATGGCGAAACTTTGAGAAAGAATGACAACAAGATTGCCTTTTTTTTTACTTTTCAGGAGAGCGTTCCTGATATTGTGTTTTCTTTTTCGAAAAATAAAAACCAAGCACATAACTTGATAGCAAGATTCCTGGCTATTTGCAGGTCTCTAATTTAGGAAACCAGGGAAAATGCTGAAGATGTTTCAAAATGCTCCCAACTACATTGTAATTAGCAAAAGAATTCAATTCCTGACGCTTCATGACCCAAAACACCCAAACACAGTGCCATTTAACAGAGAAAAGGAAACCTCCCACTCGTCAAAAGTCTTCACACATTAGCCTTTGTACACTTTTCAATGGTCCAGATGCAACTCAGGTACATCAAATCAATCAAAAACATTTCTTCATTCCTAATGGCTTTCAGCCTTCTGAAAGACCTAAGCATCCCAAGCATTGGTAGGGTTACAAGTGATGTACGTACACATCGCACCCTCTGTCACAACAAACGGAAGAAAAACGGGAAGAAAAGAAATACAATAACTGAAAAGGAAGGTAAGCAATGGTGGGATTCTTGAAACCAAACAATGCTATAGACGAGCAGTCTTCAATGGTCGTCGGGGAGTCTCCTGGCCTTTCTTCACCTTAATGGCTTTTGGACTTCAGTCAGCTGCTTTCTTCTTACTGTAGGTTAAAGCTAACACACTTTTTTATTTACCTTTTCTCTATAAGCTTCTTGTAGTCACTTGGCTCATTCTTTTGTTGGGTGTTGGAAAATGAAACACCAATCCTCAAGTCCAAAACATACCGTAAAATGGCCACCAACACTCATTAGACATATGAACCAATCTATGAGCAATGATCCATGTTTTTTTTTCTTCTTCAAAAAAGAAATCTCATTAATGAACCCAAGTCAATCCTTTAAAGACAGCATCAAACACTATGGCCGACAGATTTTCTTAGCTGGGCAAGTTTGATCACATTCATTAAATGTGAGGCTTCTTTTAATACCAGCTCCAGAGACGAGGGAAGAGTTCTCAAGAACATCAAATGAACCAGAATGTATTGCTGATGAATTAGGATAAAACACTAGTCTGGGTGTCTTAGCCTTTCCCATCTCTATTTCCTGCATTGCGATGCAACAGGAAAATACATTTTCCTGTTACAAGGAAACATGGAATGAACATCAATAAGGCCAACCCATATCTATTCGTTCTGTACTTTAATTTAATTGACAAAAGATAAGATATCAAAGACAGAATTGTTAAACAAAGGCAAGAAAGTTCACATTTTCCAGAGAACCCCATGATGAAATCATATCCATTTTCAGCTCCAACTCTTTTCTCGTTAATTTCCGATTGGATGCAGCTAATACTGCAGCTGCCGCGATAATAGATGGTCGATGATCAAGCAAATCGATCTCTACACAAAACATAGCATGCAAGAATTTATTAAACTCATGAATAAAACTTGGGAAACCAAGCGTTTTATGGATGAAGCAACGCAGATAAGCAAAGGGAGGGATGAAAGAAATTACTATACCTTTTATCATTGCCACAATAAGCTCCACAGCTCTAGAAACTGTCTCTTTTGGTGTAGATTCACCGCATGTTTTATGGATGAAGTAATGCAGATAAGCAAAAGGAGTGATTGAATTCATTCTCCATTCCAATGTATTCAATACCAAAAATTCCATTCTCTGTATAACCTTATTTCCAAAACAGTAATCTTCCACCGGAAACTCTGATAAGGGTGGCACTTTACGCTCCTCCATCTTCGCTGCTAATGACAAACATGCCACCGATAATAACCGGATAGCCCACAATTTCCCTTCCTGTAAAAGGATAAAATAACATTCATTAATGATAAACATTCAAAATCAATTAGTAGTTTCTTATTTTGAAAAAAAGAAAGAAAGAGGTTTCTTACGTCAATAGATCTTTTTGAAACAAAACGGTCGAAGTAAGTGACAGAAAGATAAGCCGTATGAAATCGAAAACCGTAGATTGCTCTTGTCTGAAAACAGAACACAACTCATTGTTTTAGAAACAGAAACAAAACAGAGAATCTGAAAAGGAGAAATCGAAAAATGAGAAAACGAATTACATTAAGAATCCATTCAATGGCATCTAAGCGAGCAAATTTTAACCAATTATGGCTAGTGATCAAGCAATCGTCAAAAGACGCATGACATCTGTATCCAAAAGTAATGGTCTCCCGCTCCACCAACTTCTCTACATATTCAACATCAACTTCAGTTTCTAAGCCGAAACGAGATTGGTCATGTTTGATGTTGCTGTGATCACTAATACTGTCGTTGAAAAAACAGCTTTCATTCTCATGACACATAAGACTTGACAAAGAGACAGAATTGTCGAAGTCTCCCATATATTTTAGTTTGATTCTAATATCATGAAAATCTTAAGAGCTCAAACTGAAACATGGGATTTCACAGGACGATCTAACTGCTGAATCCACGCTGGTGAGACTGGAGAATTTTGTATACAAGGAGAAAGACAAAGGGAAGAGTAGAATCTGGCGAGTTGGGGAGTGAAGACTCGCGGGTTCGGTGCCGCCAAACTGAGAAGATGAGATATAAGAGTAAATTTTTAAGCGGTTATCACGTGCATACAAGCCTATATATGGTACGTACTGTATACTTACCGTGTATGAAGAAGGCTTGTATGCACGTATAATTCGAATATCAACTGAGACTGAATTCTAGTAGAGAATACTGCTATTATGGCTGTGCGGTATTTTCTTGTACATGACATGTTTTGCCACTTCGAATTTTTAAGATATTGTTTTAGCAAAACTTCTTAAAAGATTCATCCCATTTTTAATGATATTTTTCTAAACTTTTGAGGTTTTATTTGTTTTTTAGAAAGTGTTTTCACGTAATTTTTTTTTAATGTTTGGTTATATTATTTAAAACTAGTTAATAAAATTTATTTTTCGGTAAAAAAAAAAAACATAAACTTTTGATAGAAAAAAATGTTTTTTAACTTAAAAGATTGGAAAATATTTAAAAACTAAAGTGTTACAATATATATATATATATATATATATATATATATATATTACTAAAATACTTTAAAATATAATATTATTAAAAATAATAAATTACTAATGTATTTACGTAGAAAATAATATATTAAGATATATTAATATACAATATAAAAGTATAGCAATTTGATATGTTAATGTATATAGTACTTTAATTAAGATAATATTGCTAGAAATTAAATAATTCTAATATAAAACATGTTATATTACACAATAATCATTTATTTTAAATCATATAAATGGTGTTATAAAATTAAGATATTAGAAAAAAAATTTATTTTCCATATTCTCCAAACATCAAAAAATGATTATATGTCTACAATATTATATTTAGAATATTTATATTATATGTGTAGTTACATTGTACGTATAAAATAAACTATATATAAATGTATGATATACTAAATTCTTTTTTTTGACCATTATACTTTTTATATGATGGGAACTCGAAGGGAACCCTTGAACTTACATGCATGAAAGAGCAATCTCAAGAAAGCTAAAATTAAATTTTGTTTATAAAAGCTCAACACAATAATTATCTAAATCGAGACACTAAAATTATTAAAATAAAAACCCCCATCCAATAATTATAGAGAATCGTGAACAAAAAGTATAAGAAAAAACGCTAAAAAATAATTGATTTTTGATAAGTCTAAAAAAGGTTATTGAAGAACCAAGAAGTATGAGATTTCCTCACACACACACAAATATTATTATGAAATCAAAGTCTACAAGAAGGCTAAAATATATAAGTTAAATAACCATATTTATAGTAGGTAAAAAAATTTTAAATAAGGTTGAAAAATAATAAAAGAGTTATAATAAAATAGAAAAAGAAATTCTAAATCAACAAGTAAACTAAAATTATTTTCGTACAATAACCTTTTTGATGTCCGATCACTATAAAATTTTAACTATATATAAAACAAGACCTTTAAAATCTTTTAATAAAATGTCATTCAAATCCAACAATTTAATTAAAATTTATATTTGTTAGCATAAAACTATGCATTAATAAACATTGAGTCAAAAACTAAATATGATTTTCCACCACTTGCATAGGTCATATCATTAATTATATCTCATTATTTGTTTTTGGTTAAATAGCTATATTTAATGTTATATATGTGTTGGATAAAATAGAAAAATAGAAATTAGAGATGATATATATATATAAAATATTTGCATTCCATCGATCATTCTAAATTTGCAAGAGTGATTAATTATGAATATATATTTGAGAACACAGAAGAAACAAGGACTCTTATAATTAAGATGTTAGGTTTTTGTTCTCGAAAATAAGCTGTCAGAGAAAAAAATATTTTTATAAAAAATAAGTTATTTTTTAACCAAAAATTATTTATTGATGTTTTCTATATAGGAAAATAGATGTAGAAAACGAGGATTTTTTTTATAAGAAAATAGATGTTTCTATTTTGTTTTTTAATGCGGATAGTCAAAGACTTTTAGCTAAAGAGTTTTTTTCTAACGTGTTTATTAATGTGGGTTCTAGTTTAATGTTGGCATGCATGTGATGATTGTATAGTTTTTTTTTTTTTTAATTTTTTTATTGACGTAGGTCCAATTGAGTGAGCATGTGATTGCTGTAAAAATTTTATTTTTTTTAAAAAAAATGTTAAAGAGTGGTAAATGAAATTAATTCTCATTTTATTATCTTAAGTTTGAATATATGAAAGGTTAATGCAAGCAAGAAGCCTTTTTGTGTGTGCGTGTCTATATATATATAATCTTTTGGGAATAAGAAAAGAAAGGAAAAGAAAAGAAAACTGCCTCAAAAAAAAATCAAGAGAATATATGAAAATATGATAATGATTATTTTTTAAAATATTTTTTATTTAAAAATATAATAAAATACTTAATTGTATTTAGTTTCTAACACATGGCATTAGTTAGGAATGTATCCCAATCATCAATGCTAACCAATGATGGTAAATCTAAAGGGTTGGCGTGAAGATTAAAGAATTTTATTTCCTTTCTTAGCTGTATGAGTTTAAAGATTTGAAATTTTTTTTTATATTTTCAGATCATTTTGATGTGCTTATCTTAAAAATAATTTTAAAAAATAAAAAAAATTATTTTAATGTGTTTCTAAGCGAAAATTTTTTTGAACCGTTATCGCTATCACAATCTTAAACAGACCCCAATCAATTTCTAGAAAAATTTATTAAATACATAATAATATATCAAATTGATGCACGGTTAAGATTATATGAGAAATAATTTATTTTTTTATTAATACAGAAGTTCATTTACCCCAAGCAAAAAAAAAAAAAAAACTTAATAATAATGGTTGATTCCCTTATTATCTTTCATTTTCCCCTTTAATTTTTTTGTTTAGTGAAAATATTTCTTAAGGCAAGTTTAATTAACAAATTCACTAGATTAGATCAACACTAAATCACGACCAAGAAAAAAAAAATATTTGTCGTATAATCTTAAGCTGGGGCTGACCAAACGGAACACAGCTCTTCCCTCGAACGGGGGCCATCATAGATTTTGATAGAACGGAGAAATCCTTTTCTCAAGGAAATAGAAAACAAGAGAAAAGAATGGCAGAACACTGTCACTGCACTTTCACACATTTGGCAATACATCATAATTGTAATATTAACGAAGGACCCACAACTTTGATACAAGAGATTTGGAGGATTGGAAGCTTTTTGGCTAGCTAATTAATTGGGGGCCAAAGTTATAGAAGCCAAAGAAAGCATTGATGATGGTGGTGGAAATAATTGCAGGGAGGAGCGTCATCACGTGTGAAAGGCTGGACCACTCCAGGCTGGTTGGTTTATAATATATACGAAGAAGAAGAGGAGGAGGAAGAAGACGCTCCTCCTCTATCCAAAGTTTCTCCCCACTTACCCATTGAATAATAATTTGTATGAGGAGATATTCATGAATGAGGCACGCCAACATATTAGTATAGAGTTAAATATTTACATATGGCAATAAGGTGTTCGAGCTCGTAGGTTTTAGTGCTCTAGGACTAAGATCCTTTGACTCTTGAGACCTGCAAAAACCAAGATGGTCACCAGCTTTGACTATATACATGTGTGTGTTTGTGTGATGTTTCCAACGCCTACAACGCAGAGGAATCACGATTCCAGGCCCTCAGCTTTTATTCTATGAAATTGGGACTTCATATTTTTTCGGATTTGCTTCTAAACACTCAAATCAATAATTTAAAGAACAATTATATATTCAACTAGATAATTAACAAAATATGTGTGTGTGTGTGTGGATGGGGGGGGGGGGGGGTAAAAACAAGTCAAT
>Ga0325400_1000079_pt1 | contig 55469 bp, 47 predicted proteins | sample PopdelMetagenome_2_FD_205662 | JGI IMG/M metagenome (GOLD analysis project Ga0325400, IMG submission 205662) | Populus deltoides microbial communities from Bellville, Georgia, United States - Xylem-PdKOR-R1 | ecosystem: Host-associated > Plants > Phyllosphere > Stem > Wood/Secondary xylem... | reverse complement strand
CGCCGCCATGCGGCTACTTGCCCTGTGCCCGCCACCGCTGGATGGTCCGGCCGATGATCGCCTCCTCGCCGCCCACGTCCTTCCACAGGCGCGAGAAGACCGGATCGCTCGATGCCGGGCGGCGATCCTCCTCCAGCTTGTCGAAGCTGACCCGGATCGGGATCGCGACGCCCTCCCCTGAGATGATGCACTCGCGGTTGCGGAGTGCGGGGATTGCGTCGAGGAAGCCCTTCGCGCCCTCAGGCATCGCGGCGCGGACGAACGCCTGGTCGCGCTCGTTGTTGAGGCGCATCGCGATGATCGTGCCGCACTGCGACAGCACCCCCTCGGCGAGGTCGGACGGACGCTGGGTGACGAGGCCCAGCGAGACGCCGTACTTGCGCCCTTCCTTGGCGATGCGGCCCAGGATGCGCCCGACCGACGATCCGTTCTCGTCGCGCGGGATGTAGCGGTGCGCCTCCTCGCAGACCAGCAGCACCGGCCGCTGCGGCTCGTTGCGGCTCCAGATCGCGTAGTCGAAGGTCATGCGGCTCAGCATCGCCACCACCACCGCGGTGATCTCCGACGGCACCCCCGACACGTCGACGATCGAGATCGGCTTGCCGTCGCCCGGCATGCGGAAGATGCGGGCCAGGAAGTTGGCCATGGTGTCCGCGACCAGCAGGCCGGAGAACATGAAGCCGTAGCGCGGGTCGGCCTTGATCTCCTCGATCTTGCCCTTGAGCCGCTGGTAGGGCGCGGTGTCCCCCGCCCGGTCCATCTTGCCCATCTCCAGCTGGATGAGGTTGGTGAGGTCGGACAGGAGGTACGGCACCGGCGCGTCCACCGTCAGTTTGGCGATGTCCTGCCCGATCCGGTTCTTGGCGCGCGCCGCCAGCAGGCACTTGGCGAGGATGTCGGCGTCGATCTGCCGTTGCGAGCCCGAGGTGGTGAGGAACACCTCGCAATGCTCCTCGAAGTTCATCAGCCAATAGGGCATCTGGAGGTTGGTGACGTCGTAGATCGCGCCGCGGGTACGGAACGCCGCGGCATATTCGCCGTGCGGATCGACCATCAGGACATGGCCCTGCGGCGCCATGTCGCAGATGCGGTGGAGGATCAGCGCGGCCGAGGTCGACTTGCCGGTGCCGGTCGACCCGACCAGCGCGAAATGCTTCCCCAGCATCGCGTCCATGTAGAGCGCGGCGCGCACGTCGGCGGTGGGGTAGACGGTGCCGATGCCCAGATGCGGGCGGTCGTCGGCGGCGTAGATCTGCTGCAGGTCGGCGGTGGTCACCGGGTACACCTCCGCGCCCGGCATCGGGTAGCGGGTGACGCCGCGGCGGAAGTTGTAGAGCTTGCCCGTCAGCCGCTCCTCGTCGCCCTCGCCCAGGAAGTCGATCTCGGCGGCGATCGCGGTGCCCGCGTCGTCCTGGAGGCGGAGGGCGCGGACGTTGGCGATCAGCCAGCGGGTGCCGAGCCGGACCTTGACCTGCGCCCCCACCTGCCCGCCCTGCGCGACGATGGGATCGGGGTGCGCCTCCGTCGCGGCGAGCGCCGCGCGGTCGAGCAGGACGCTGCTGGCGGAGCCGGCGATCGCCAGCACGCACCCGATCGGTCCGTCGTCGGCGAGCGGGATGGCCGCCGCGGCGGCGAACTGGTCGTGGGGCGGCATAGCGGTCATGGTCGCGGCTTCCGTCATGGGTGCCGCGGATCTAGGCCAACATGTGCTAATATAAGATGTTGCGGTCAGAACCGCCGCGCGGCGAGCCCCGCCGCCCAGCCGAGCCCGACCGACAGCGCCACCGCGAGCAGCCCGTAGACCACCTCGTGCCGCTCCGCCGCGGTCGCTACCGCCCGCTCGAACCCCGACTTCCGGATGTCGATCCCGCGCACCGCCGCCGCCAGCACCCGGCCGTCGCGGACCAGGAAGGTCTCCGCGGTGAAGCGGCCGACCGGCACCTGCGCTGGGATGGCGACCCGGGCGCGGTAGAGGACGCCGTCGGTGATCTCCACTGCGCGGCCGCCCTCGTAATACAGGCCGCCGCGCCGCTTGAGGTCAACCAGTCCCGCCTGGAAGCGCGCCTGTTCGGGGCTGGGCGCCGAGGAGGCGGGCGAGAGCTGAAGGCTGTCGACCCCGAACTCGTAGATCGCGCGGGTCCGCTCGTCGACCAGCTCGCGCACTGGGCGGGAGGAGGCGACCGCGTAGAAGGACGGCGCCGATCGGTAGCGGAGGCTGGCGGCGTTGATCCAGATGCCGGCGACCTTGCGCTTCTCGCGCACCTGGATCGATTCAGCGGGGCCCTTCACCACCACCACGACGTCGGCGGGGCTGTCCGCGTCCGGCCGCCGCCCGCCTGGATAGAGGATCGCCCCGAACAGCAGGAGCTCGGCGCCGGTGAAGCTGTAGGCGATGTCGACCTCGCGCTGCGACACGTCGGGGACGAGCACGGGGGCGGATGCGGGGGCGACCTGGCCCGTCAGCAGCGGTGCCGCGAGCAGGAGGGGGAGAGCGCCGCGCCTCATCCCGCCGCGATCGTGTAGATCTCCTCGGGCCGCCAGACGAGGCCGAGGAAGATCCGGGTGCCGATCCCGAGCACCACGATGCCGAGGCCCAGGCGGAGCCATTCGGGGCGCACGCGGCTGGCAAGGCGCGCGCCGATCTGCGCGCCGGTCACCGACCCGATCAGCAGCAGCCCGGCGAGGAGAATGTCCACCGCGCGGGTGGTGGTGGCGTGGACCATGGTGGCGGCGGCGGTGACGAACAGCGTCTGGAACAGGCTGGTCCCCACCACCACCCCCGTCGCCATGCCGAGGAGATAGATCATCGCCGGCACCAGCACGAACCCGCCGCCGACCCCGAGCAGGATGGTGAGGATGCCGGTGAAGAAGCCGAGCAGCAACGGCGCCAGCGGCGAGATGTACAGCCCGGATGCGTAGAAGCGGGTGCGCAGGGGCAGTGCCGCGACCAGCGGGTGGTGGCGGCGCTTGGCGGGGCGCGGGCGCCCGCCCCCGAACAGCCCCAGCGCCCTCACCGCCTCGCGGGTCATGGTGATGCCGATGAAGCCGAGCATCAGGACGTAGGTGACCCCGATCACCGTGTCGATCTGGCCGGACGCCTGGAGCAGGCGGAAGATGCCCGCCCCCGCGACGCTGCCGGCGACCCCGCCCGCGACCAGCATCCCGCCCATCTTGTAGTCGACCCCGCCGCGCCCCGCGTGGGCGAACACGCCCGATACCGAAGCCCCGGTCACCTGGCTGGCGGCGGAGGCGGCGGCGACGGTCGGGGGAATGCCGTAGATGACCAGCAGCGGCGTGGTCAGAAATCCGCCGCCCACCCCGAACATCCCAGACAACAACCCGACCGCCAGTCCGAGCCCGACGATCACGAGCGCGTTCACCGACAGGTTGGCGATGGGGAGATAGAGGTCCACGGACGAGGCTCCTATCCCAGATCGAGGTCAGAAGTCGCTGCCGATCGACAGCGCCGGACCGGATGCCGGCCGCGCCCGCCCCGCTACCCGCCGCCGCCAGTCGAGTGTGATCCTGAGCCGCCGGTCGCCAACCGGCACCCGCGCGCCCAAGCTTGGGCCGAGATCGAGTCGCGCCGCGCCCGGCTGCGCCCCGCCCCATGCGCCGATGCCGAGGTCCCACCCCACGCGCCCGGCGGAAAGCGGCACCGCCAGCCGCGCGGCACCATCGGCGAACCCGTCCACCCGGCCGCGGGCGATCGCCCCCGCCTGGAGGTAGGCCTCGGCGGCGAGCGGCCCCACCGCGGTCGGCGGCAGCCCCGCGACCAGCATGGCCGTGGGTCCGCCGCGGGCGCCGTCCAGCGACCAGCGCCGTTCCCCCAGCAGCCGGACGGGAGCGTCGAACGGCCGCCACTCGACCCCCAGCGCCGCCTCGCGGCCGCGACCCTCGAGCGGGGTCGACACCCGCGCCGCCAAGGCGATCCGGCGCGCGCCTCCCAGCGCGTAGGTGATCCTGGCCCCGGCCTGCGATCCGCCGAGCCGCGCGCCGGGGAGACCGCGGTCGTCGCCCGCTCCGCGCGCGATCGCCCACAGGCTGCCGGCCAGCCGCGCGGGTGCGCGGGCCGCGGGTGTCGGTGCGAGCGGGGGCGCCAGGATCGGCGGCCGGTCGATGGGCTCCGCTGGGCGGGAAGCGATGATCGACGGACCGGCCGGTGCGCCGGGCGACCTCGGCGAAGGCGCGGCCGATGCGACCTGCAACGGCATGCGCGGCGCGGCGGCGACGGCGTTCGGCCGATCCGATGGACGGCGGCGAGCAGGCGCGGCGGGAGCGACCGGGGCGGCTGACGCGCGCGGCGAAGATCCGGCGACGGCAGCCGCCACCGGCGGTGCGAGCGCCCCGGCCAGCATCGGCAGCGGCGGCGCGTCCGTCGCCAGCACCGCGACGCGGCCCAGCGTCCACCCGCCCAGCGTCACCGCCAGGAAGCGGAGCGGCCGCCCCTTCACCGCAACGGCAGGTCGGTGTCGGGAAAGTCGTGGCAGGTCTTGTCCCAGACCGGCGCCTGCCCGCCGAGCAGCCGCAGGTAGCGGAGCAGCGCGCGCGGCGCCGCGGCGAGCGCGACCGCGTTGCCGACAACGAAGCGCGGCACCGCCAACACCGCCTCGGCACCGCCGTAGAGGCGGCCGGTGCACGCCATCCGCATCGCCAAACGCCAGAACAGCAGCAGCACGTTGGTGACCAGCAGCCAGCCGGGAAGCGGCTCCGGCAGGCCGTCGCCGCCCGCCCACCAATGCGCCGCCACCGCCGTTCCCCACAGCAGCGCGGCGAGATAGGCGGCTGCGAGCACCAGCATCGCCAGCGGCGCCCGCCGGTCGCGCGCGCGCATCCAATGGTCGGCGACCGCCAGCCGCCCGGCCCAGCCCGTGCGGTCCCAGCCGGCAAAGGCGATGCCGGTCATCCACCGCGACTTCTGCGCGACCGCGCCGCCGAGCGTGCCGGGAAAGAAGCTGCGCACCGCGACCAGCTCGCCGCGATCCTCGACCCGCGCGAACAGCCCGCTCGCGCCCAGTTCGGCGAGGCGCAGCCCCAGTTCGTAATCCTCGACCAGCGAATAGGAGTCGAACGGCTCGCCACCGCGCGCCCGCGCGACCTGGGCGAGCAGCCCGGTCGAGATCGCGCAACCGGTTCCCGCGAGCGGCATGCCCGCGCCGAGCGCGGTGCGCACCACCAGCGTCTTGGAATGCGCCTCCGCGAACTCGTCCGCGTAGTGGGCGCTCACGAACCGCGAGTCGCGCTTGATGAGCGGCAGGACCGGCAACTGGATGACGCCGTGCGTCGCCAGCAGCGCGTCGAACACCGTGAGCTCGGCCGCGTGGACCACATCCTCCGCGTCGTGGAGCACCACCGCCCGCGTCTGCCGCCCTTCGAGGGCGTCGTCGCGCAGCATCGCCCGCCAGATCGTGTTGAGGTTGCCCGCCTTGGTGGTGGGGCCCGGCACGCCGCCGATCACCAGACGGACGCGCGGGTCGCGCTCGGCCACCGCGGCGGCGGCGTCGACCGTCGCGGGATCGTTGGGATAAAGGCCGACGTAGAGCCGCCAGTCCGGGTGATCGAGCCGCGCCGCCGCGGTCGCCAGCATCGGGCCGATTACCCGCGCCTCGTCCCACGCGGGCACGAAGATCGCGAGCCGTGATGGGCACGACGGCGGCTGGAGATCACGCAGTTGCCGACGCCCGCCGCCGACCGAACGGCGGGCCAGGAAGACGAGGTCGATCAGCAGGTCGTCGACCCCGCCGACCAGCAACCCCACCGCGGCGAACAGCATCGCCTCGCGCGCGATCGCGTCGATCAGCCCCAACCCCGTCACGCCGGTCCCCTCGACGATGCCCCGGACCAGCTTCGGCGAGCGTGCGACGAAGCGCAAGGGGCAGGACCGTGAGGCGCCGGATTTCACACCCGCGGTTCAGCCGGGCTCGCCGTCGAGCGTGCCGGTACGAAGAGGGGGGCGACGAGCCAGACCGGACAGCGTCGCGCGACAAGCGCGCTCCCCCCCCCCCCCCCCTCGGCCGAGCGGGTTGGATGTGGACCGATCCAAACCGGTCGTCCGACCGCTCACAGGGAGCCGATGCGGGTGCGGGAGGCGATGCGGGGGGGCCTAACTGCCGCCGACCCGGCGTCCATCCACTCCGGGGGCGATTCCGTCCGCGAAGCTTCAGCAAGCGGGGGACATGTTGCGGCATCTGCCCCGGACTGCGCCGTAACAGAAGACCGTCGATCCGGCCGATATTGCCGGCGGCAGGATCAGGAACAGATCCCGGCCGGGCGGACCTTCGCCATGGTCGCGAGCGGCGGGAGGAGATGACGCGGTATCGAGCTCACGGTATCGTCGCCACCACGGGAACAAGGACGAGGTGCCTCGGCGACCGGTCGCCAGAACAGGCGAGCCGGACGTGGTGATGCGAGCAGCGGCTCGGCCCAACCAACGCAGGCCGATGACGAAAAGCCGATCGTTGCCCCGGGGCCATGGTCTCACGCGACCGAACATTTTGGCGGTGGTTGGAGGCTCACCGCTTCTCACGGCACCCGGTCGTGACCCGGCCTTCGGAATCGTAACGGTCTGCCAGGCGTGCTGCCGATCGATGATTGCCGCTTGCGGATCGGTCGCTCCGGGTGAGACACGTCGACCCGCCGCGGCGTGGCCTACCCCAGGGTGCCACGGGTCGCACCCGCCACGATGTTCAGGTGAGAAACTGCCCGACCATGCCCGTCAACAGGCCGGACGGCGGCAACGGGTCACGGGCGAGCCGTGTCACGGCGTCGATCGCTGTTGCACGATACCGCAAATATCGCCGGCTTGACCCGACGCCGCATCGGGCGACACCGTTCGGGTTGCAGGTGTCCTGCCCGTCGGCCAGGCCCAGGCCCGTCTCGACCCCGATCGGGGGGAGCGGGGTTGATCTGGCGGCCCAACGATGGTCCCTGCCGTAAGGGAGCCCAAGGAGAGGTGGCGATGCGCAACGCGGTTCGGTGGCTGGTGGTCGCGATCGCCGCGGTGCCGCTGTTCGCGTCGGTGCGCTCGGCGGGACAGGACGGTCCGCGGGTGGTCCTCGCCCAGCCGGGGATGGGCGCGGGCGGCCGGATGGAGCGGTTCACCATCCGGTTCGACCGGGCGATGGTGGCCTTGGGCAGTGATCCCCGCGCTGCCGCACCGTTCGCGGCCGCGTGCGCGGGCCAGGGCCGCTGGGTGGACGAACACGGCTGGGTGTTCGACTTCGCCGCGCCGCTGGACGGCGGCGCGACCTGTCGGTTCGAGGCGCGGGCCGGGCTGCGCGACGCCACGGGCGCAACCTACGCGGGGCAGCGCGGCTTCACCGCCGACCCGGGCGGGCCGGTGGCGCGCGCGGTGCTGCCGGGCGGCAGCGGTGACGCGATCGAGGAGGACCAGGTGTTCCTGGTCGCGGCCAACGGCGCGCCCGATCGAGTATCGGTCGCGGCCGGCGCCTACTGCGCGGTGGACGGCGTCGGCGAGCGGGTGCCCGTCGACCTGCTCGCCCCCGACCTGGCCGGCCGGCTGCTGGCGCGACTCGGCACCGATCGCTGGCCGGTGAGCCGCTTCATCGAGGAAGCGGGACTGCCCGACGCGTTGCCCGCCGAGGCGGGGGCACGCCACCGCGCGCTCGCCGGGGTGGTCGCGCTCAGGTGCCGCCGGCCGCTGCCGCCGGGACGCGACGTGGCGCTGGTCTGGGGGGCGGGGATCACCGGTGCCGGCGGGCGGCGCGCGGGCACCGACCAGCGCTTCGACTACACGGTCCGCCAACCCTTCACCGCCCGGTTCGAGTGCGGGCGGACCAACGCAGGCGCCGGGTGCAGCCCGGTCGAGAAGGCATGGGTGCGCTTCACCGCGCCGGTGCCGCGGGCGGACGCGGCGAAGGTGAGGATCGTCTTTCCCGACGGACGCGCCCTCGCGCCCACGCTCTCCTCCGACGACCGCAAGCGCGCGACGCTGGAGGACCTGTCGTTCGACGCGCCGCTGCCGTTCGACACCGCCGCGCGGGTGGAGCTGCCCCCGGGCTTGCGCGACGAGAGCGGCCGCGGGCTCGCCAATGCCGGGCGGTGGCCGCTCGACATCCGGGTCGACCGCGCGCCGCCGCTGGTGAAGTTTGCGGGCAGGTTCGGGATCCTGGAGGCGAAGGAGGGCGGGGTCCTGCCCGTCACCGTCCGCAACGTCGAGCCGGCGCTGCGGGGGCGGGTCGCGGGCGTGGACGGGCGCGCCTTGCGGGTCGGGGGATCGAACGGCGAGGTCGCGCGCTGGCTGCGCACCGTCGACGCCGCGGATGAGGAGCGGAGCGACGAGGTGAAGCGCGGGCGAGAAACGGTCCGCGTCAACCGCACGGCTGCGGCCTCGATCCTGCCGCGCGGCACCGGCGCCCCGCTCGCCGTGCCGATGCCGGGCAAGGGCCGCGACTTCGAGGTGGTCGGCATCCCGCTGGGCAAACCGGGCTTCTACGTGGTCGAGCTCGCCAGCCCGGCGCTCGGCCGGGCGCTGCTCGGCCGCGACGCCCCGCGCTACGTGGCCACCGCGGCGCTGGTCACCAACCTGGGCGTCCATTTCAAGTGGGGGCGCGAGCGTAGCCTTGCCTGGGTGACCGCGCTCGACACGGGCAAGCCGGTGGCGAACGCCGAGGTGCAGGTGACCGACTCGTGCACCGGCATGCTGCTCGCGCGCGGGATCACCGACCGCAGCGGCGGGCTGGGCGTGCCCCCGGGGCTGCCCCAGCCCGAGACCTACGGATCGTGCGCCGAGGGCGAGGGCGGCGATGGCGGGTCACACCCGCTGATGGTCTCCGCGCGCGCCGGCGGCGACTTCTCGTTCGTGCTGACCGGCTGGGGCGAGGGCATACGCCCGTTCGACTTCGATCTGCCCTACGGCTATTCGGCGCCCGACGACGTGATCCACACCGTGTTCGACCGCGCGCTGGTCCGCCAGGGCGAGGCGGTCAACATGAAGCACCTCGTCCGCCGCCCGGTCGGCGCGGGCTTCCGGGTGCCCCCCGACCTGACGGGCACGCTGACGCTGAGCCATAGCGGATCGGGGACCGAGTTCACCCTACCGCTCAGCATCCGGAGCGGCGCGGGCGAGACTCGGTGGCAGGTGCCCGCGGGCGCGCCGATGGGCGACTATGCCTTGCGCATCACCGCGGGCGAGAAGACGATCTACACCGGGCAGAGCGTACGCGTGGACGAGTATCGCCTGCCGACGATGCGCGCGAGCGTCACCGGGCCGAAGCCGGTAGTGGTGAAGCCCGGCAAGCTGCCGCTGGACCTGTTCGTCGGCTACCTATCGGGCGGGGGCGCGTCGAACCTGGCCGTCGACCTCAGGCTCGGCTGGTCGCGGCGGACCGCCTCGCCGGAGGGGTACGACGCCTACACCTTCGGCGGCACCGCGCCGGTGGAGGGGGTGGAGCCGCTGGACGCCGACGGCGAGGAGAACCGGGCGCCGCTGCCGCCGGTGCAGCTGCTTCCCGCCACGCTCGGCGCGGACGGCGCGCGGCGGACGACCGTCGACCTGCCCGCGCTCGCCGAGGCGGCGGACCTTCGCGTCGAGATGGACTACCGCGACGCCAATGGCGAGGTGCTGACCGCCTCGCGCAGCGTCGGCGTGCTGCCCGCCGGGGTGCAGATCGGGGTCGCCACCGACGGCTGGCTGATGAAAGCCGACGACCTGCGCTTGCGGATGGTCGCGCTCGATACCGACGGCAGGCCGGTGAAGGGCCGCAGGCTATCGGTCGCGCTCTACAGTCGCGAAGTGCTGACCGCGCGGCGGCGGCTGATCGGCGGCTTCTACGCCTATGACAATCGGGTGCGGACGACCAGGCTCGACGCGGGCTGCTCGGCCATCACCGACGCGCAGGGGCTCGCGCGGTGCGCGATCGACGCTGGGGTATCGGGCGAGGTGTACGCGGTGGTCACCGCCACCGACGACGACGGCAACGTCGCGCGAACGGTGCGCTCGGTGTGGCTGCAGGGCGACGACGATTGGTGGTTCGGCGGCGACAATGGCGACCGGATGGACGTGGTCCCCGAAAAGGTCGCCTATGCCGCAGGGGAGACCGCGCGCTTCCAGGTCCGCATGCCCTTCCGCCACGCCACCGCGCTGGTGACCGTCGAGCGCGAGGGCGTGCTGTCGAGCTTCGTCACCGAGCTCGACGGCACCGACCCGGTAGTCGCGGTGCCGATGCCCGCGGCCTACGCGCCCGACGTGTTCGTGTCGGTGATGGCGGTGCGCGGCCGCGTCGAGGGCGGGTTCTGGACTTGGCTCCGCGGGATCGGCCGGTCGCTGGGGCTCGCCTCCGGGCCGCCGGAGGCGCAGGCGCCGACCGCGCTGGTCGACCTCGCCAAGCCCGCTTACCGGCTTGGGCTGGCCAAGGTGAAGGTCGGGTGGGAAGGGCACCGCCTCGCCGTCGCGGTCAGGGCCGACCGCGACCGCTACGCCCCCCGCGACACCGCACAGGTGGCGGTGCAGGTCCGCCGCCCGGACGGCAGCGCGGCGCGCACCGCCGACGTCGCCTTCGTCGCGGTCGACCAGGCACTGCTCCAACTCGCGCCAAACGAGTCATGGGACGTGCTGACCGCGATGATGGGCGAACGGCCGCTATCGGTCCTCACCGCCACCGCGCAGACCCAGGTCGTCGGCAAGCGCCATTACGGCAAGAAGGCGGTGGAGGCGGGCGGCGGCGGCGGTGACGCCGCCGCGCTCAACCGCGAGAATTTCCAGCCGGTGCTGCTGTGGCGCGGGCGGGTGCCGCTCGACGCCAGCGGGCGCGCGCGGGTGGCGGTGCCGCTTTCGGACGCGCTGTCGGCGTTCAGACTGGTCGCGGTGGCGACCGACGGGGCCGGGATGTTCGGCACCGGCGAGGCGAGCGTGCGTACCGCGCAGGACCTTTCGATCTTCGCCGGCGTCCCGCCGCTGGTGCGCGAGGGCGACCGCTTCCAGGCGGCGTTCACGCTCCGCAACGGATCCGCGCGGGACCTGACGGTGACCGCTCGGGTGAGGCTGCAACCGGGGATCGCGACCGGCAAGCCGCTGACCGTGACGATCCCCGCCGGGCGCGCGGTACCGGTGGCGTGGACACTGTCGGTGCCCACCGGCCTGTCGGGCCTGCGCTGGGAGGTGTCGGCGACTAGTGCCGACGGCCGCGCCGCCGATCGCGTCACCATCGGCCAGGAGGTGGTGCCCGCGGTACCGGTCGAGACCTGGGCGGCGAGCCTGTTCCGGGTCGGGGAGGGCACTGCCGTGCCGATCGCGCAGCCGGCGGGGGCGCTGCCCGGGCGCGGCTCGGTCGAGGTGGCGCTGACCGACAGCCTCGCCCCTTCGCTCGCCGGCGCGCGGGCGTACATGGGCGCCTATCCGTTCCAGTGCTTCGAGCAGCGGCTGTCGCGGATCGTGGTGCTGGGCGACACTGCCGGGTGGCAGCGGCTAGCGGCGGAGCTGCCGACCTACCAGGCGGCGGACGGCCTGCTGCGCTACTTCCCCGCCGAGACGCTGGAGGGGTCGGAAGTGCTGACCGCCTATGTCCTGTCGCTGACCGCCGAGGCGGGGTTGGCGATCCCGGAGGCCAACCGCACCCGGATGATCCAGGCGCTGAGCGCGGTGCTCGACGGGCGGCTGCGGCGGGATGGCTATGGCGACGTCCGGCTCCAACGGACGGCGGCCTTCGCGGCGCTGGCGCGGGCGGGCGCGGCGACCCCGGCGATGCTTGGGCAGCTCGGGATGGCACCGGCGCAGATGCCGACCGCGAGCCTCGCCGACTATATGGTCGCGCTGGACCGGGTGCCCGGGCTCGCCAACGCCGCCGCGCTCCGCCGCGACGCGGAGGCCGTGCTGCGCTCGCGGCTGGTCTTCGAGGGCACGCGGCTCGACCTCGCCGACCGGGAGCAGGCGGCGTGGTGGCTGATGCAGTCGGCGGACGAGGCGGCGCTCAAGGCGGTGCTCGCGACCCTCGGGCGGCCGGGCTGGGAGGCGGACGGTCCGCGGATGATGGTCGGCGCGACTCTGCGCCAGAGCCGGGGGCATTGGGACACGACCCCCGCCAACGCGTGGGGCGCGCTGGCGGCGCGGGCGTTCGCCCGGATCCATCCGGCGACGGTAGCCGGGACGACGAGCCTGTCCTTGGGGCGGGTGGGGGCGGTGCGTTCCTGGCCGCTGCCCGGGGCGGAACCGCTCGTCTCGCTGCCCCCTCCCGCGCGCGCGTCGTCGCTGGTGCTGCGCCACGCGGGCGGGGCGGGACCGTGGGCGACGGTGAGCGTCCGCGCCGCGGTGCCGCTGCGCGCGCCGTTGGCGGCGGGATACCGGCTGACCCGGTCGGTCGCGGTGGTGCAGGCGCGCCACCCCGGCCGCCTGACCCGCGGCGACGTGCTGCGGGTGACGCTGGCGGTAGAGGCCTCGGCGGAGCGGAACTGGGTGGTGGTGAGCGACCCCGTTCCCGCGGGCGCGACGGTGGTGGGCGATCTTGGCGGGCAGTCGCGGCTCCTGGCCGAGAGCGACCGGGGCGCCCCGAGCTACGTTGAGCGCGGGCGCGACGCGTGGCGGGGCTATTACGCGTGGCTGCCGCGCGGGCGGACCGAGACCAGCTACACCGTACGGCTCAACGCGGCGGGCCGGTTCGTGCTGCCGCCCGCCCGGGTAGAGGCGATGTACTCGCCCGCCATCCGCGCGGCGGTGCCGCTGGCGGCGATGGAGGTGGGCGAGCGGTAGGGCGTGCCGCTTCCCCCGTGCTACAGGCCCCGTGCTACAGGACCCGTGCGGGCCGCACCGCATCCACCCGGCGGAGATGCGAAGCGATTCGGGAAACCGATCTGCCCTACCCTGAACCTCAGCGGCCGTCCGACGGGGGCGCGGGGCTCGTCATGATCGCGGAGCGCGTCCGGAACACGAGGACGGCCAGGGTCGCGGCGCACGCCATCCCCGCGGCGAGATACGGCAGCGGGCGCCACAGCTCGTACAGGCCGACGCCCAGCGAAGGACCCAGGATGAAGCTCGCGCCGTTGATGCTGGTCACCTTGCCAGCGACCGACCCTTGCGCGTCGTGCCCGACCGCCAGGCTGGCGCCGGCGGTGAAGCCCGGCCGGGTGAAGCCGAAACCCAAGCTCGCCAGCGCGTAGCCCCAGGCGATGCCGTAGAGCGAGGTCGCGAACCCGGTCGCCGCGGTGCCGATCGCCGCCAGCACCAGCCCGACCTGTAGGAGCCGGCGCGGGGTGAGATCGAGCCGCGGGATCACACCCCATTGCGCGAGCAGCGCCGCCCCCGCCCCCGTCATCAGCACCAGCCCGGTCGGCCCCAGCGCCTCGGCGGGCGGCAGCGCCAGCCGGTCGATGACCAGGAAGCCGATCGCCTGGCCGGTCATCGCCTGCGCGTGCCCCATCACCAGCCCGGCCATCATCCAGCCGCGGATGCGCGGGTCGCGCCAGCCGACCTGCTCGGCATGGGCGGCGGTCGCGGCGGCGACGGTGGCGCCGGTCGGAGCGCCGCCGATCGACGGATAGGCCGATTGGGTGCCGCCCGCGCCTCCGCCGGTCCGGTCGTCGGGAAGCGTCCGCCGCACCGTCAGCCACATGGCGGCCCCGATCAGCGCGAACGCGAACGCGGGACCAGCGAGCCCGATCTCGACCGCGCCCAGACGCCCCGGCGCCAGCCAGGGCGCCAGCGCCGGGCCGAGGATGGTACCCAGGCCGAAGGCGGAGGCGAGCAGGGTCAGCGCGCGGGTCCGCTCCTCACGGCTGGTCGCGCCGGCGACCAGCGCCTGCACCGCAGGCGGCGCCGCCGCCCCGAAGGTGCCGTAGATCAGCCGCCCGGCGACGAACGCGCCGAACGCCGCGCCGCCGCCGATCCAGCCGTTGATCCCGGCGGCCAGGAAGACGCCGCAGACCAGGATGGATACCGTGTAGCCGCCGAGCCCCACCAGGATCAGCGCCCGCCGCCCATGCCGGTCCGACCGCCTGGCCCAGAACGGCGCTGCCGCCGTCCACAGCAGCGCCGATGCCGAGAACGCCGCCGCCACGCCCGAGTCGGCGACCCCCAGCAGGCGGCCGAGCGCGGGCAGCACCGATTGCAGCGCGGTGTTGCCCGCCGCGATCACCAGCATCACCGCGAACAGGATCGCGAACCGGCGGTCGCGTCCGACCTCCGCCGGTGCCGGGGTGCCGGTCACGGGCGGCGCCAGCGATAGGCGCGCGTCACCGCCGCGACCGCCACCTCGTACCGGTCGTACCAGCGCGCGCGGCCCGCCGCGCGGACCGCGACGTGGTCGGTATGCGCGCGCCACGCGGCGGCGGCCGCCTCGTCCGCCCACCAGCTGACGGTGATGCCGACCCCGTCCTCGCCGCGCGCAGCGACCGCCCCGCGATAGCCGGGCTGGACGGCGGCGAGCGTCGCCATCGCCTCGGCCGCCGCGGCATAGCCCGCCGCATCCTCCCCGGTGCGTTGCGATATAAAGATCACCGCGACTTCCCCGTCGCGGACCCGCGCGTCCCCGGGCGTCCCGCCCGCCGCTTGGCCGTGCGTTTCGTCGTGCATGGCGCCCGCTTAGGCGCACCGCCGTCGCCCGCCAAGCGCGGTCGCGCCGGCCGGGCAACCCACGGCCTTGCAACACGTTCGGCAATCGTGCGAACGAGCGCGTTCGCGACGCGAAGTGTAAGGAAAGCGATGCCAAGCTCGACCGCCGCCAGGCGTACCCGTTCCCGCCCGGCCGGTGTCCCGTCCCCCTGGCAGATGTTCTTCCAGCAGTTCCTGAAGCACCCGGTTATGGTCGGATCGATCGTCCCCTCGTCCGACAAGCTGATCGCCAAGATGCTGGGGCGGGTCGATTGGGCCGCCTGCAAGGTGTTCGTCGAATACGGCCCCGGGGTCGGCACCTTCTGCCAGCCGATCCTCGACCGGATGGCGCCCGACGCGATCCTGATCGCCATCGACACCAACGAGGATTTCGTCGGCTACCTGCGCCACTCGATCACCGACAGCCGCTTCTCCGCGGTTCACGGCTCTGCGGCGGACGTCGAGCGGATCGTCCGCGACCACGGCCACGAGCATGCCGACTACGTCCTGTCGGGCCTGCCCTTCTCCACCCTTCCCCCCGGCGTCGGCCCGGCGATCGCGGCGGCGACCCACCGGGTGATGCGGGTCGGCGGCGCGTTCTTGGTCTATCAGTTCAGTCCCAAGGTGAAGGACTTCATTGTCCCGCACTGGTCGAACATCGACCACGACATGGAATGGTGGAACGTGCCGCCGGCGCAGCTTTACTGGGCGTGGCGAGACTAGGCGCGGGCACGCCCGCGCCGATGCGAGCGTAGGCGAGCAAGTCGAAGCCCGGCCGGCGGGTCGGCGTAGCCGATCCCGCCTGGCGTCCAGCCGGTGGCCTCGCCGTCGGCGTCTTCTGCTTGGGCTGCGGCGCGGCGAAGCCGCGTCGTCAATCGTCGGTTGAGCGACGCCGGCCGGGCTTCGGCTCTTCCCCGTCCAGTTCCGCCGATCTCGCGCCTCAGCCTTCGTCGATACCGAAGTTCAGCCCCCGCGATAGGCTGGGATCGACCACCGCCAGCAGCAGGTACGCCCCGAACTGCCTGGCCCGCCGCCACCACCCGGTCGCCGCGCGATACCCCTCCCAGGTCACCTCGCGCGACGTCGCTGCCTCGCCGTCGATATATCCCCGGACATGGTCGGCGAAGGCGCGATCCTCGATCCGGAGCATCAGTTCGAGATTGATGAACAGGCTGCGCATGTCGAAGTTGGCCGAGCCGATATGCACGGCATCGTCAACGACGTAGAGCTTGGTGTGGAGCTTGGTCGGCTGATATTCGAGGATGCGGACGCCGCGCTTCAGCAGCCCCGCATAGCTGAACCGCGCCGCCGCGATCGTGGCCGTATTGTCGGACTTCGACGCGGTGACGACCCGCACCGCCGTTCGTCGCCTGCCCGCCTTCTCGATCCGGCGGAGCAGCATCGGACTGGGAGTGAAATAGCCCGCGATCAGGTCGATCCGCGTGCCCCGTGCGATATCCTCGCGCAGGGTTCGTGCCCAGGGCGACAGCCGCCGCGTCGGGCCGCCGATCAGCCAGCGCAGGGGACCCTCGCGCTCGCTGTAGCGGGCCAGCACGCGGTTGAGCGGGCGCACCCGCGCGCGCGGGCGGCGGATGGCGTCGTGGAGATCGTCGTAATAGCCACCCATCCGGGTCGCGGCGGGACCCTCGACCAGCAGTCCCAGATCGCGCCAGGCACCCTCGCCGGGTTCGCCGAAATAATCGTCCTCGACGTTGAAGCCGCCGACGATCACGCGTGCCCCGGCCCCGTCCTCCGCGTCGGCGAGCGCGAGCTTCTGGTGATTGCGCAGCAGGTAGCGGCGTCCCCATTTCGCCGAGAAGCGGCACAGGTCGACCCCCGCATCATGCAACGCCGCGAAGAAGTCATCGTCGGTGTCGTCGCTGCCGAAGCCGTCGATCACCAGCGCCACCTTCACGCCCCGCCCCGCCGCGGCGATCAGCGCGTCGCGCACCCGCATGCCGCTAGCATCGGCGGCGTAGATGTAGAACAGCAGCCGGAGCGAGGTGCGTGCGCGCTCGATCAAGGAGACCAGCGTGTCCAGCCGCACCGCCCCCTCGGTCAGCAGCGTCAGCCGGTTGCCGTCGACGGTGAAGCTCGGCTGGTCGGACATGACGGGGATGGTCGCTCCTGCTACGCCGTGACGATCGGAAAGGACACAACGATGCTGGTGGCGCTCCTGTTGCAAGCCACGACCGCGGACGCCGCCACGTTCGACCGCGGCATCTGGGGGCGGTTCGGCCGCGGGGTGGCGTTGCGCCACACGGTGGAGGAAGTGGCGGTCGCCCGCGACGGATGGGACGCGGCGCGGCGGATCCAGCATTTCCGCTTCCGCCTGACCACCCGCGATGGCGACGGCACGGCGACGACCCACTGGAGCGACACCCGCACCTGTCCCGCGGCTCGCACCGCGGCGGCGCGGTTCGGGAGCTTGCCCATGCCGCGCCCCGATCCGCCGGCGATGATCCCCGGCGACATCGCCATCGTCATGGACGGGATCGGCTATTCGGTGACGGTGCCGGTCGGCTACGGCAACGGCAGCATCGCCGATCCGGTCACCGTCCGCTCCAATGTCGGGACCTCGCTGGCCGCTTGGGTGGAGGCGAGCTTCGCCACCCTGCGCCCCTGCTGGCCCGGCGCGCCCCGGTTCTGAGATTTGCGTTCGCAGCCGCATCCGGCTATGCGGCCCGCTTTCCCTATCGTCCGTTTGCAAAGGTAGTCGGCCATGGCGCGCGTCACCGTCGAGGATTGTGTCGACAAGGTCTCCAACCGCTTCGACCTGGTGCTGTTCGCCGCCCAGCGCGCGCGGCAGATCTCGGGGGGAGCGGAGCTGACCCTGGACCGTGATCGCGACAAGAATCCGGTGGTCGCGCTGCGCGAGATCGCCGAGGAGACGGTGCGCCCCGACGCGCTGGAGGATTCGGTTGTTCAGGGACTCCAGAAGGTTCGGATCGACGACGAGGACGAGGCGGATGCGATCGGCAATCTCCAGCAGTCCGCCGAGGCGCTGCGCCTGACTGCGGCGGCGCCGCCCCGGAACCAGAATCTGGGCGGGGATTACGAGGGTTGAGGCAGGCGATTAGCGCCAGGTAATCGCCGTCACGGCCTCAACTCCGACCAGCGAGCGGCGAAGCCGACCCGGCTGACGTGAGCGCCGCGGCTTCGCCGCGGCGTTTTCTTTTGTCGGCAAGCTCAGCAAGATGGAACGTCGCGGCGAAGCCGCGCCGTGAGGTCGGGCGAGATGGCTGCGCCACTCACCGGCCGAGGTCGAGCCGCGACGCCGAGTAGCTCCGCTACTCGGCTGCTCGACCCTTGAAACCCTGTGCCACCACGAACCACTCCACCGATCCCTTGCGGCTGGCGGGCGGCTTGGCATGCTTTACCGTTCGGAAGTGCCGCTTCATCTCCGCGACGAACTGCGAGTCCGCCCCGCCCGCGAACACCTTGGCGACGAAAGTGCCCCCCGGGCGCAGCACCTCCACCGCGAAGGCCAGCGCCGTCTCGGCGAGCGCCATCGTCCTCAGCGCATCGGTCTGGGGATGGCCGACGGTGTTGGCGGCCATGTCCGACAGGACGAGGTCGGGGGCGCCGCCCAGCGCCGCCATCAGCAGCCCCGGCGCGGCGTCGTCCATGAAGTCCATCTGGAGGATGTGGACGCCGTCGATCGGATCGACCGGCAGCAGGTCGATCCCCGCCACCGTCGCGGCGGGCGCGGCACGGCGGACCACCTGGCTCCACCCGCCGGGGGCAAGGCCCAAGTCGACGACCCGCTTGACCCCCTTGACGAACCCGAACCGCTCGTCGAGCTCGAGCAGCTTGTACGCGGCGCGGCTGCGATAGCCCTCGGCCTTGGCGCGGCGCACATAGGGATCGTTGAGCTGGCGTTCGAGCCAGCGGGTCGACTGCGCGGTCCGCTTGCGGGCGGTCTTGACGCGGGTGCGCAGGCCGCGGTCGCCGGTTCCGGCCCCCCTGGTCATATGCGGGGATTGCCCATCAGGCGGCGCAGGATGCCCTCACGGATGCCGCGGTCGGCGATGCCGAGCCGCTCGGCCGGCCACAGCGCCATGATCTCCTCCAGGATCGCGCAGCCGGCGACCACCAGGTCGGCGCGCTCCTGCCCGATGCAGGGATATTCGGCGCGCTCGGCGATCGACCGGCCGGCGAGGTCGCGGCTGAGCGCGGTCATCGCCGCGGCGGGAACGATCAGCCCGTCCACCGCCGCGCGGTCGTAATGGCTGAGGCCGAGATGGACGCTGCCCAGCGTCGTCACCGTGCCGCTGGTGCCGAGAAGGCGTGGCCGCACCGCGCCGCGCGGCAGCCGCGCGGCGAATCGGGCGAAGCCGTCGCTGACGATCGCCCGCATCGCGGCATAGGCGGCGAGCCGGCCCTCGCGCCCCTCGCCGCCGCCCGCCTTTTCCGTCAGCGACACGACGCCCCATGGCAACGAATGCCAGTCCAGGACGCGCGGCACCGCGGCGCCGTTGCCGTCCTTGGCGGTGTCGACCAGCACCAGCTCGGTCGAGCCGCCGCCGATGTCGAATACCAGCGCCGGATCGTCGCCCGGCTCGATCAGCGCGTGGCAGCCGAGCACCGCGAGGCGCGCCTCCTCCTCCGCGGAGATGATGTCGAGGTGGATGCCGGTCTCGCTGAACACCCGCTCGATGAAGGCGGGGCCGTTGGCCGCCTGTCGGCACGCCTCCGTCGCGACCGAGCGGGCGAGCGCGACGTGGCGGCGCTTGAGCTTGTCGGCGCAGACGCGGAGCGCGGCGATGGTCCGGTCGATCGCCGCGTCGGACAGCCGGCCGCTGGTGGCGAGCCCCTCGCCGAGCCGGACGATGCGGCTGAACGCGTCCACCACCGCGAACCCTTGTCCTTGCGGGCGCGCGATCAGGAGGCGGCAATTGTTGGTGCCGAGGTCGAGCGCGGCGAATGCCTGCGCGTCTGACCAGCGCCCCCGCGGGGGCCGGGTCTGGGCCGGACGGGCAGGACCGGCCTGCCGGTACGGCATAGTGGCGGGGTCGCCCATGCCGTGAACTCGTTTCTGTTATGCCGTCACGGGAGAAGACCCGCCGGTGCTTGCAGGCAGAGGTAGCGGCTCGCCCGCCCCGCGACAAGCGCGTTGACAGCCGCGCGCCCGCCGCTTAGACGCGCCCCTCTCGTTGCCCGATCCTCTAATGGTAAGAGAGCGGACTCTGACTCCGTCAATCAAGGTTCGAATCCTTGTCGGGCATCCATCACCAGCGGTGATCCCCTTCCCTTCCCCGCCGATCGCGCCGGGTGGAAGTTGGGGAAGTTGCGGGTACGTCGGCGCCGGAAACGCCTAGCTCCTCGATTTCCATTCCTGCTTGGCGGCTTCCCAGCGCGCCAGGAGGTCGGCCTTTGCGGCCAGGTCCGGCGAGTCGGACCCTGCCTCCGCCGCGGCGGCGAAGCGGGGGGTCACGTCCGGGCCGCGGACGCGCGCGGGCAGGCCCGACAGGATGCGCTGGGCGTCGCACGCGGTGGCGAGCAGCGCCTGTTCGAGCTGGATGGCGGCACCGTCCGGGTGGCGCTCGGCCCGGCAATCGTCGTTCCAGCGGCCGTAGCGGACGGGATCGCGATAGCGCAGCACGAACATGGCGAGCCGCTCGTCGTAGCGGCGCCGCTCGCCGACCTGCTCGCCGCGGTAGAAGACCGGCTGCGCGACGCCGTGGATCGCGCGCGCGAACACGGCATCCGACAGGCGCTTGACCGCATGGTCGAGCGCGGCGTCCCACGCGGTGCGGAAGCTGCCGGCATCGACGCGGCGGCGCAGCGCATAGGCGGCGGTGTCGGTCATCCCGACCCGCGCGCACGCCTCCGCGACACAGCCGCATTCCGCAAGCGCCTCGATGAAGCGGACCTGCCGCGCCGGCGTCCAGCCGTCGCGGCGGGGGCGCACGGTGACGTAGTCGAAGCGAACCTCGAAGGCGCGGGCGCTGGTGGTCCTCGCGGCGGCGGAGCGGATGGTCTTGCGGGTCATGCGCGCGAACCGATCAGGTCGGGCGCGTGTAGGACAGCCGAAAGGCCGGGGTGTTGGACGGTTCGGCGGGCAGGTGTGGCGGCGGGGCATCCATCAGGCGAGGACGGGGGTGGCGCCCGGCTGGAGGTCGATGCCCGCCACGGTTGACGTTGGGCAGCTTGTTGTCCGTCTGACCGCCATGCACGCCAGCAGCTACGCCGAAGCCGGCGAGAACCTGGAGGCGATGATCGACAAGCTCGTCGCCGATGGCGCGCCGTTTGCGGTCACGCGTCAGTGCGGCGAGGGCGCGGTGCTGATCTCGGGGAACGAGTGGGCGTCGATCGAGGAGACGCTGTACCTGCTGCGCTCGCCCAGGAACGCCGAACGATTGCTGGAGGCGGTGCGCGGGTCCGAGGCGGACGACCGGAAGGCGGTGCCGCTGCCGTGAACGTGGCGTTCTGGCCGACGGCGTGGGACGACTATCGCCATTGGCAAGAGGGTGACGCCAAACTTGCCGACAAGATCAACGCACTGATCGAGGAATGTCGGCGTCATCCGTTCAAGGGCACCGGCAAGCCCGAGCCGCTCGGCGGCAACCTGTCAGGCTGCTGGTCGCGGCGGGTCAGCCACGAACATCGGTTGGTGTACCGGGTTGCGGGGAGCGGCAAGGAGCAGGTGTTGCAGGTGGCGCAGTGTCGGTATCATTATTGACGCGCTTCATTCCAACGCTTCAAGTCGCCGGCTTGCTGACCACCTTCAGCGCTTTACGTTTCGGCTGGGTAACAGTGACCGGAGGCAAATCGTCATCGAGATCATCGGCGCCGATCTCGCTAGCACGAAAAACTAAAGCCTGCCACTTTGCATCGCTAACTCGCTTTTTCCCGTAATGCTTCCGTATTACATGATATGGGTTCCAAAACAGTCCGTAGGAAAACTCTCCATTTGGACCTGTCTTAAAGTCGATGAACTCTAATTCTCGTAGTTTTGCTAACCTATCTCGCCACGTGTAGACGGCTCTCTGCCCAGTAAACCCTGATGCGAAAGCCATTTCCTGCGGTTGATTCAGGTTCAGAAATCCTTCATCTCTTAAGCGACACCATAGCTCAAGATAGGTTGCCCCAACTGGCTGACCTTTGTCAGACAAATCATTCATGATTGTCAACATCAACGGCAATGCACGTGGTACGGTCGCGAAACCGTCGCGATTGTGCCGATCCCAAAGCTGCTCGTCAGTCACTCCTGGCCACAACTTCTCACGAAGTTCGAGCTTGCGTCGCTTGGCAGCGGAGTTGGATTTTGTAGATAATGTTGCCATACGCCCTCCAGCGGGTGGGCTCGGGTGTGGACCCCGAGCCCTATCGCTATTGCCTTGCCGGGTAGTGGAGCCGCCGATCCCCGTTTGGACCGGGGGGCGGCTCCTTCAATCGCGACAAACTCTAAATAGGTGTCGAAGCATGCAAAGTCACCTGTTCAGTTCGCGCATCAGCGCAACCCAGTCGCCCTCTGAGTTGCTCGCTCACGTAGCCCAGCGTCTCCCATTTAAGCAGACTTAGACATTGTGCGTGCACGGGCTAAACCGGATTAGCCTTGTCTGACTGTGACTTACGGACTTTTCCCGGTGCTCCATGTGCTCTCGTGATCGCGTCCTCATGTGCTCACGTGCTCCGGTCCTCGTGGCAAAAACCGCCTAGCTGTTAGTCGGCAGGTAAACCTCTCCACCCTGCTCCCGGAACACCTCGCTCATCCCCGCCATCCCGGCTTCCGCCTCCTCGGCCGCGACGAACGTCTCCACCGGCGCGTTCTGCTTCGCCGCGAAGTCGCGCACTTCCTGAGTGATCTTCATCGAGCAGAACTTGGGACCGCACATCGAGCAGAAGTGGGCGGTCTTGGCGCCTTCCGCGGGGAGGGTCTGGTCGTGGTACTGCTCGGCGGTGACAGCGCGTCGTCGCGCATCTTGGCGGCGGGGTGGCCCTTGGCGAGGTCGGCGGCGTGGGCGGCGAGCTTGTAGGTGACCACGCCCGTCTTGACGTCGTCGCGGTCGGGGAGGCCGAGATGCTCCTTCGGCGTGACGTAGCAGAGCATCGCGGTGCCGTACCAGCCGATCATCGCCGCGCCGATGCCGCTGGTGATGTGGTCGTAGCCCGGCGCGATGTCGGTGGTGAGCGGCCCGAGCGTGTAGAAGGGCGCCTCGCCGCAGACCTCCAGCTGCTTGTCCATATTCTCCTTGATCTTGTGCATCGGCACGTGGCCGGGGCCCTCGATCATGACCTGGACGTCCTCCTTCCAGGCACGGTGGGTCAGCTCGCCGAGCGTGTAGAGTTCGGAGAACTGCGCCTCGTCGTTGGCGTCGGCGATGCTGCCGGGGCGGAGGCCGTCGCCGAGGGAATAGGCGATATCGTACGCCTTCATGATCTCGGTGATCTCGTCGAACCGCTCGTAGAGGAAGCTCTCCTTGTGGTGGGCGAGGCACCATTTCGCCATGATGCTGCCGCCGCGGCTGACGATGCCGGTGACTCGGCGAGCGGTCATCGGAATATACGGGAGGCGGACGCCGGCGTGGATGGTGAAATAGTCGACGCCCTGTTCGGCCTGCTCGATCAGCGTGTCGCGGAAGATCTCCCAGGTCAGGTCCTCGGCGATGCCGCCGACCTTCTCGAGCGCCTGGTAGATGGGGACGGTGCCGATCGGCACGGGGCTGTTGCGGATGATCCACTCGCGCGTGTCGTGGATGTTGCGGCCCGTGGACAGGTCCATCACCGTGTCGGCGCCCCAACGGATCGACCAGACGAGCTTGTCGACCTCCGACGCGACGTTGCTGGCGACCGCGCTGTTGCCGATGTTGGCGTTGATCTTGACCAGGAAGTTGCGGCCGATCGCCATCGGCTCGGATTCGGGATGGTTGACGTTGTTGGGGATGATCGCGCGGCCGCGGGCGACCTCGTCGCGGACGAACTCGGGCGTGACGTAGTCGGGGATGGCGGCGCCGAAGCTTTCGCCGTCGCGGTGGTATTCGCGGAGCATCTCGCGGCCGAGATTCTCGCGGGTGGCGACGTACTCCATCTCCGGCGTGACGATGCCGCGGCGGGCGTAGTGCATCTGGCTGACGTTCTGCCCGGCCCTGGCGCGCAGGGGACGCTTGACCATGCGCGGGAAGCGGGGGACGCCGCCCGAGCGGTCGGGGCCGAGCTGGCCGTTGTCCTCCGGCCGGATCTCGCGCGCGTCGTAGCTCTCGACGTCGCCGCGCGCCTCGATCCACCCGCGCCGCAGCTGGGGCAGCCCGCCGGCGATGTCGATGCGTGCGTCAGGGTCGGTGTAGGGGCCGGAGGTGTCGTAGACGTTGAGCGGGGGCTCGCCGGAGGAGGGATCGAGATCGATCGCGCGCATCGCCACGCGCACCGCCGGGTTGCCGGGGGCCGCGACGTGGATCTTGCGGGAACCGCGGATCGCGCCGGTGGTGACGCCGATCTCGGTCTTGGCGGGGATGTCGGCCATGTCTGTCGCTCTCCATTACGGGAGGAGAGACGGCGGGGCCGCGCTCCACTCCCTACGCCGGTGTCAACCGGATCAGGTTCGGCGGGTCGACGGCTGCGGCCGCCCTCTCAAGCGCGACTGAGCGCTCCCCCGGGGATGCGATCAGCATAGGCCAGCGCCGCGCAAAGAAAAAGGGCCGTGCGAAGGGAGAGCCGCACGGCCGCCGATGGCAGGGAAAGGCGCGCGCCCGCGCCTCAGTTGGCGCCGGAGGTGCGGAACGTGCCGTTCAGCCCCGACGGGAAGAACCCGCCCGACGACACCGCGCCCGAATCAAGGTAGACGATGTTGAGCACCTGTTGCGGCGTGCGCGCGAAGGCGAGCGCGTTGGCGTCGGCGGGCACGATGTTGCCGAGGGCGGCGGTGCCGATCCCCTCGTCGCGCTCGCCCTCCCCGTCGAGGGTGTCGCGGGCGTCGCTGACCGCCTGCGCCGCGGTGATGAAGTCGGCGGTGTCGAGCCCACGGCGGTAGAGCACGGTGCGGATCAGCCCGGCATGATACGCTTCCGCCGCGAGGATGCCGGCGGCGGCTTCCAGATAGGTCTTGCTGGTGAGCAGCGCCGCGCCGCCGGCATAGGCGGTGACCCCGACATCCTCGAAGATGTAGGCGCCGAGCAGGAAGTTGTTCTCGTTGGCGTAGGGGTCGAAGCCGCCGGTCGCGGGCACCACACCCGCCCTTCTCGCCGCCGCGGTGAACGGACCGCCCGCATCGCCCGAGATGTTGATCGCCGGCATCGCCGCCGCCGCCGATCCGAGCGCGGTGCGCAGGAAGGTGACGTGCGCGATCTCGTCATAGGCGATCTCGCGCGCGTACTGCGCGATCACCGGATCGGTGAAGGTCACCGCGCGCGGGCCGGTGGCGGTGCCGGCGGCCGCGACCGGCCCTTGCGTGCCGGTGCCGGTCAGCAGGCCCGCGGAGAGCCCGTTGCCGAAGGCGGCATAGCTGTAGAATTGCGCTTCCAGATATTCGAGCTGGAGCGCGAAGTTGAGGATGTCGGCGTCCAAGGCCGCGCCCGGTGTCGGGGTGGGCGTCGGCACGTCGTCGTCGTCGTCGCCGCCGCACGCGGCCAGGAGCGACAGCCCGCCCGCCACGACGGCGGCCCCGGCGCCGGTCCTGAGGAAGCCGCGGCGGGCGCGGCGGCGGGCCTCGATACGCTCGATGATCGCGAGGGTCCGGTCGATGGTCATGGCTGTCTCCTCCCCCCTCAGTTCGCGGCCGCGGCGCGGATGGTGCCGTTGACCCCTGCCGGGAAGAACCCGCCCGCGGTGACTGCGCTGCGGCTCAGGTAGACGATGTTGAGCACCTGCCCGGTCGATCGACCGAAGGCGAGGCCGCCGGCGTCGAGCGGGACGATGTTGGACACCTGCTGCCCCGCCACGGTGGCCGGAGCGATCCCCTGGTCGAGATCGGCGGTGCCGTCCAGGCCGTCGCGCGCGTTGGAGATCAGCGTGGTGGCGTCGCGCAGCTGCGGCACCGCGACCCCGCGGGCGTAGAGCGTCGTGCGCACGATCGCGGCGTGGTACGCCTCCACCGCAAGGATCCCCGCCGCCGCCTGAAGGAAGGTGGCGTTGGTGATGAGCGGCGATGCGCCCTTGTAGGCGGTCACCCCGACATCCTCGAAGATGAACGCGCCGAGCAGGAAGGCGTTCGAGTTGGCGTAGGGGTCGAAGGTGCGGCCGACCGGGTCCAGCCCCGCCGCGGCGGCCACCGCCGCCGGGATGCCCGCGTCGAACAGCCCCGCCGCCCGCGCGGCCGCCGTAAAGGCGCCCGACGCTCCGCCCGAGATGTCGATCCGCGGTTGCGCCACGGCCGACGCACCCAGCGCGGTGCGCAGATAGGTGACGTGGGCGAGTTCGTCCGCCGCGATCTCGCGGGCATATTGCTGGACCGCACGCTCGTCGGCGGAGGTGCCGAAGGCGACCGCGCGCGGCTGCCCGGTATCGCCGCTGCGGATCACCACCGCGCCCTGGCCGGCGCCGCCCGCCGCGGCCGCGGCGCCGGGGGCCTGGAGGCTGGCGGCGATGCCCGCCCCGGTGAAGGCGTAGGCGTAGAATTGCGCCTCGAGATATTCGAGGTTGAGCGCGAAGTTGAGGATGTCGGCGTCGGTGACCGCCGCCTGGGCCGCCGCCTCGCCCGCATAGGCGAAGGCGGCCCCGCCGACCGCCGCCCCCAGGACCATGCGGAACATGTCGCGCCGCTCCGCCCGGCGCTCGACCCGCCGGTCGAACGCGTCGATCAACTGCTGGCTCTCGGTCTCCAAAATCCACCTCCCTTTGATCGCGCCCCGGCGTGCCGACCGGACGCGAGAACGTCCGGAAGGGTGGGAGGGATGCGCCCTGCCTGCGACCCACAGACGAAGGGGATCGCGCAACCCTAGTCGCGCGATCCCCCCGTTCGATCAACAGGCGATCAGCCGGCGATCAGTTCGCGCCCGACGCCCGCAGCGTGCCGTTGACGCCCGACGGGTAGAACCCGCCCTGGGTCACCGACGCGCGGTTCAGGTACACGACGTTCAGCACCTGCTGCGCGGTGCGGCCGAGCACCAGCCCGTTGGGGTCGGTGGGGACGAGGTTGGCCGCCGCGGCGGTGCCGATCCCCTGGTCCGTGTCGGTCGCCCCGTCGAGCCCGTCGCGCGCGTCCGAGATCTGCTGGACGCGGGTGTAGATCGACGGCGTGGTCAACCCGCGGCGCCACAGTTCGGAGCGGATCACCCCGTCGTGATACGCCTCGGTCGACAGGATGCCCGCCGACGCCTCGATGAACGTCTTGTTGATCAGGAGCCGCGCGGACCCGCGATAGGCCGAGACCCCGACGTCGGTGAGCAGGTACGATCCGATCAGGAAGTTCTCGTCATTGAGGAACGGGTCGAAGACGCCGCCGGTGGCGGTGAGGTCGATCCCGGCCGCACGCGCCGCCGCCGTGAAGGCGCCGACCACCGTAGCGCTGCCGATCGTCACCGACGCCGAGCCCGACAGGTTGATCGCCGGCATTGCCGCCGCGACGCTGCCCAGCGTGGTGCGCAGGAAGGTGATGTGCGCGATCTCGTCCGCCGCGATCTCGCGGGCATATTGCCCGACGACCGCATCGGTGAAGGTCACCTGCCGTGCCGCACCCGATCCACTGCCGGTCGCGACCTCGCCCTGGGTACCGGTGCCGGTCCTGAGATTGGCCGCGATGCCCGCACCGGTGGTGGCGTAGCTGTAATAGTTGCCCTCCAGATATTCGAGTTGAAGCGCGAAGTTGAGCACGTCCTGGTCGAGCGTCGTCGGTGCCGGGGTCGGCGACGGCGTCGCGGTGGGGGTGTCGTCGTCATCGTCGTCGCAGGCGGCGAGCAGCGACAGCCCGCCGGTCATCGCCGCCGCACCACCGCACAGGCGGATGAAGCTGCGCCGCGCCGCGCGCTGGTTCTCGGCACGCTCCATGAGGTCGAGAAATTCGATTTGGTCCTTCATCTCGGCCTCCCTCAGTTCGCGCCGGAGCGGCGAAGTGCCGCGTTGGGATTGTTGGTGCCCGCGGGGAAGAAGCCGCCCTGGGTCACCTGGTTGCGGTTGAGGTACACGATGTTGTGGACCTGCTCGGTGGTGCGGCTGAACGCGATGCCGTTGGCATCGGTCGGCGCGATGTTGGCGGCGATCGCGGTGCCGGTGCCGGTGGGATCGATCCCCTGGTCATCGTCGGCGACGCGCATCGGCGGACCGGCCGCGACAGCGGTGCCGTCCAGCGTGTCACGGCCGTCGGAGATCTGGCGCGCGACCGTGCGGAGCACCGGCGCGTCGACGCCGCGGCGATAGAGCGCCGCGCGGATGATCCCGGCGTGGAACGCCTCGGCGGCGAGGATGCCCGCGGCGGCGTCAAGGATGTCGGCACTGGCCAGGAGCGGCGCCGCACCCTTGTACGCGGTGACGCCGACGTCCTCGAACACGTAGGCGCCGAGCAGGAAGGCGTTGTCGTTGGCGTAGGGATCGAACACGCCGCCGAACGGGGTCAGGTCGACGCCCGATGCGACGGCGGCGGCGGTGAACACCTGCGGGGAGATGTCGATCGCGGGCTGCGCCACCGCCACGCTGCCGAGTGCGGCACGCAGCGCGACGACGTGGTTGCGCTCGTCCTCGGCGATCTCGCGCGCGTACTGGATCACGGCGTTGTCGGTCAGCACGGCCTTGCGCCCGCCGGTCACCGCGCCGCGGGTCTGGGTGCCGCTCAGCAGCGTCTCGGGAAGGCCGGTGCCGTTCGCCGCGAAGGAATAGAACTGTGCCTCGAGATATTCGAGGTTGAGCGCGAGGTTGAGGATGTCGGTGTCGCTGGGCGCGGTCTGCGCCGCCGCCTGTCCGGCGATGCCGAGCGCGGCGATGCCGCCGGCGGCGGCCACGCCCATGCTCATGGCGGTGCGGAAGAACTCGCGCCGTTCGCTGCGTCGTTGCACGCGACGGTCGAACACCGCCACGATCTCATTGTCCGGATTCATCGGCACCTCCCTGTGCTATCGACCAACAACAGGGCCGATCGCGACAGAAACGCTCGTGGAGCCGGATTGGCTTCACCCGGATCCTAAATATTTGGATAAAGCAGATCAGCGGCGCTGGCCGGCGGGCTCGCTTACCGGGCAGGCGCTGGCGCAGGCGCTAGAAGGTATAGGCGACGCCGACCGCGCCCAGCCACTGGCCACGCGACGTGGTGATCGGACTGTCGCCGAAATCGTTGACGAGGCGGCGATAGGTGCCGCCGGCGACCAGCTTGAAGCCGCGCAGGAGGTCGCCGGTGAGCGCATAGGTGCCGACCAGCCCCACGTTCCAGTTCTTCCATCCGCCGTCGGGCGAATAGGTGACCAGCCCGGAACGGACCGCCTGCGCCGGGGTGACACCGAAGTAGGTGGTGGCATAGCCGTCGCCGGCGTGTTCCGCCGACACGAAAGCCGCGACCGCCGCCTTGCGGCTGAGCGGGGTGAGGTAGTTGATCGACGGCTGCCAGATGTCCGAACGGTGGACGCCGTTGACGTCGGTGCGGTAGCTGAGGGTCACCGACAGCTTGTCGTAGGGGCTGGTGACCACCCCGGTCTTGCCGAGCCCGACATAGCCGCCGACCTCGATCGCGGTGCCGAGATCGCCCAGCGCGCGGACCTGGGGGTTGTCGATGCTGTCGGCATTGTTGCGGTTGAAGTTGATCACGGCGATCGGCCCCGCCTGGACATCCCAGGTCGGACCGGGCCGGTTGGGGATCAGGTCGGCCGACAGCCGGTTGCCCGCGAGCTGGAACGAGAAGCCCTTGTACGATCCGAGCGCCCCGGGCGCGGCGGTGAAGTTGTAGTCGCTCGATCCCTCGTAATCGGTGAGGTAGACCGCGCCCGCGCCGATCGTCAGCGAGTCGCCGTCGATCGCGTCGTCGACCGACTGGATATCGGGCGGCACCGCCGCGTCCTGCGCGAACGCCGGGGCGGCGAGGAACAGGGCGGGTGCAAGGACGAGAAGCGCGCGCAAAGGGGATACTCCGGATCGTTACGCGCGCAACGCGAACCGGATCGTTTGGGTCCGCGGCGGGAACTCAGAAGATGTAGCGCATCCTGATCTGTTGCATTTCCGCATCATTGCCCGCCAGCGCGAAGCGGGCGGCGGCGAAGCGGGGCGGGCCGAAGCGGATCGCCGGATTGCGCGAGAAACCGAACCCCTCGCGCGGGATCCCCGCGAACGTGTCCAGCCGGGCGTTGCCGTTCTCGTCGTGGATCACCGCCACCGCATAGGCGCCGGGCGCGAGCCCATCGAAGCGGACGCGGCCCTGGGCGGCGGGGATCGAGCGGGTGACCGCGTCGGCGTCGTCGACGCAGGCCGGGAAATTGTCGGGATCGGCGGTCAGGCAGACGCGGATCAGCCCCTTGGCCGATCGGAGGTTATCGACCCCGACGTCGAGCCGCGCCACCGGCGTCGCGCCGACCAGCAGCATCGCCCCCGCCAGCAGCGCCGCCGCCGGCGGCGCGGCCGGCCGCCTGCGCGTGTGCCCGCGCGAAATCGCCGAGACCGCGGTCGGTGCCGCAAAGCCGGTCCCAATGACGGAAGTATAGCCCATAGTTGCACCCGTATCGTTCATGGTGCCGCTGGTGGTGGGACGCGGTGATGAGCCAGCCGCCCAGCGGACCATCCCACAGGAAACGCGGGAAAACCTCCCATCCCATGTGGTTGGTCACCCCCATAACCGTCATGATCGCCAGCACCAAGCCGAGCGCGGCCGCGTGGATCGGAATAACGAACACCAGTAGCGGAATGGCCACAGCCCCGGTCAGCGCCTCGATCGGGTGGAACGCCATCGCCGCCCAGGCGGTCGGCGGCCGGCTGGCATGGTGGACCGCGTGGGCGAGCCTGAACGGTCCGGGCCGATGCATCCAGCGGTGGCTCCAGTAGAACCAGGCATCGTGCGCCAGCAGGTATAGCAGGACCGATGCCGGCAGGTACCATAGCGGCCGGTCGCCGACGTCGGTGTAGATGCGGGTCCAGCCATGGTTCTGCCATCCCCAGGCGACGATGCCCGCGGGCACGCCGTAGATCGCGGCGGAGGCGAGGCTCCAGCCGATCTCGCGCCGGACCTGCGCGTCGAGCCCGGTGTAGAGGCCGCGATGCCGCACCCGCGTCGCCGCCGCGAACGCGCCCGAGACGAGAAGGTAGCGGACCCCGACGATAACCGTCATCGCCAGCGCGGACAGGAGGATCGCGAGCGTCACGTCCCCGCCCTAGCCCATTGTCGCGGCGAGGGGAAACGGATCGCCCCGCCCGCTCGTTCGGGGCGGAAAGGAGATCAACCGATGCCCACCGACCAGCCCAGCAACGCCGCCGATCCGGAGGACCTGCCCCGCACCGATGCCCGCGACGACCGCACCGCCGCGAGCGTGCTGGCCGATGCCGACCTCGACGATGCGCCGGGCGGCGGCGGACTAGGCGGTGCCGCGGCAGTCCCGGGCACCGCCCGCGCGACCGGCGGCGCGGCGCCCAACAGCCCGCTCGCCGATGCGATGGTCGCGGGCACCGGCGACGGCGGCGGCAGCGACGGCGACCCGGCCGCGGAGAAGGAGGCGCGCACCCGCATGGAACATGAGGCCCCCGACGAACGGCACCCGTCGTCCCTGTAGGCCCGCCCCTCATGCGGCGGTCGCAAGGCCGGTGAGCCGGGCGCCGTCGCGCCGGCAGAAGGGCGCTTCCCGGATGACGACGCGGCCCGACTCAGGTCGGCGCAGGAGATCGCGCCGACCGCTCGAACACCAGGGTCGGCGCGTCGTGGTAGGCGGCGGTGCGCGTCCGACCGTAGCCGAGCTTCTTCGCCAACCGGATCGAGGCTCGGTTGTCCGGGTGGATGATGCAGCATGTCGCCCGGACGCCGTGCACGTCCGCCCAGCCGAGCGCCGCCGCCGCCGCCTCCCGCGCCATCCCCCGCCCCTGGAATCCCGGCGACAACGCCCAACCGACCTCGGGCAGCGCCAGCGGCGGATCGATCGCGCGTTCGGCTTCCAGCAGCCCGACGTCGCCGACGAACCGTCCGGTCGCGGTCTCGCGCGCCACCCACGCGCCGTAGCCGAACAATCGCCACTGCCCGACGGCCCGCAGCAGCCTGATCCACACCTCTTCGCGGGTGCGCGGGCGGCCGCCGATCATGGCGGTGACGGTCGGGTCGCCCCACATCGCGGCGAGGTCGTCGAGGTCCGCGCGGCAGTGACCGGTCAGGGTCAGTCGGGACGTGCGGAGGACGGGGGCTGACGCGATCACGGCTTCCGGTTGAGCATGGCTCGTGCCCCGCGGCAAAACATCCCGTGAGGATCCGACCCGCCGAACGCATCCTTGATCGCAGCCATGCGCCTTGGAAACCGCGCCACCCGTGCTTGGGCCACGCACGCTGCGCACCGCCCGGCCTGCGATCGCTTCCTCCTCGATCCCGTGCCCGGACACTGGCGTAGCGGCGTCGCGCCCCACGTCCGCCGAGGGAACTTGCCGGCTCCTCCCATGGCGGCAGCACGGACGGCAGGACCGGCCCGGATCAGGGACGCCGGGTCGCCGCACCCGTGGTGGAGGGCACGCCGGGATGCGGCGGGACCTGCCATCGACAGGAAGTGGCCCTTCGCCTCGGGCCACGGGCGGCCGGGAACACGGCCCCGCCGACCTGCTGATCCGGGCCTTCCACCGCTCACCTGGGCGTCGACGTACGCCGACCGCCCCGACGGCGCACCCCGCGTCCTTGTCGACCGCATCGGCGGCGACCGCGGCACGTGCGGACCGACGCCACACGGCATCTTTCCGCCGTTCCCGCGGCCAGGCGGCGGGATGGATCGGCCGGGTGGCCGCGTCCGGCCACGTGGATCATCGCCGCGCCACCCGCCGCTTGCGCGCCCCGCACCATCAGCTAAGCGCCACGATCATGGCAGCCACCATCCGCTGCGATGTCGCGATCCTGGGCGCCGGCCTCGCGGGCGCGCTGATCGCGCTCGCGCTCGCCGAGCGGCACCCGGGGCTGGACGTGCGGCTGGTCGACGGCGCCGACCGGATCGGCGGCAACCATCTCTGGTCCTTCTTCGGGGCGGACGTGGCGGCGCGCGACCGCTGGATCGTCGCCCCCGCGGTGAGCCACGCCTGGCGCGGCTACGACGTCGCCTTTCCGGGGCATGCCCGCACCCTCGACCAGACCTATTACTCGATCGAGAGCGAGAAGCTCGACCGGGCCGTCCGTGCCCGCCTGCCGGAACGCGCGCCCATGCTGGGCCGCCGGGTCATCGGCGCCTCGGCGACCGCGGCCGTCCTCGCCGATGGCGACCGGATCGAGGCGGTCGGGGTGATCGACGCGCGCGGACCCGCGGACCTCTCCACCCTGGAGTGCGGCTGGCAGAAGTTCGTCGGTCGCGCGCTCCGCCTTCCCGCGCCGCACGGCCGGTCGCGCCCGGTGGTGATGGACGCCAGGGTGGAGCAGATCGACGGCTACCGTTTCCTCTACTGCCTGCCGACCGGCGAGGCGGAGATGTTCGTCGAGGACACCTACTACAGCGACACCCCCGCCATCGACCATGCCGCGCTCGCGGGACGGATCGACGCCTATGCGCAGAGGCAGGGCTGGCGCGGGGCGGAGACCGTGCGCGAGGAGAGCGGGGTGCTGCCGGTGGCGATGGGCGGCGACTTCGAGGCGTATTGGCGCTCGGGCGGGCGCGGGGTCGCCAAGGCGGGGATGCGCGCCGGGCTGTTCCAGCCCGCGACCGGCTACTCGCTCCCCGATGCCATCCGGCTCGCCGCGATCATCGCCGACCGGCGCGACTTCGGCGGCTGGGCGCTCCACGAGGCGACCCACGGCCATGCCCGCGCGACCTGGCGGGCGCGCGGTTTCTACAGGATGCTCAACACGATGCTCTTCAAGGCCGCGGCACCGGCGGAACGCTACGGCGTGATCGAACGCTTCTACCGTCTGCGGCCCGGGCTGGTCCGCCGCTTCTATGCCGGAGACTCCACCTTGGCCGACAAGGCACGCATCCTGATCGGCAAGCCGCCGGTACCGGTCGGTCGCGCCATCCGCGCGCTGGCGGGACGATGAAGCGCGCGGTCGTCGTCGGCGCGGGCTTCGGCGGCCTCGCCCTAGCGATCCGCCTCCAGGCCGCGGGGGTGGAGACCACCGTCGTGGAGGCGCGCGACAAGCCCGGCGGGCGCGCCTATTACTGGGAGCGCGCCACCGACGCCGGGACCTTCGTCTTCGATGCCGGCCCGACCGTCATCACCGACCCCGCCTGCCTCGCGGAACTGTGGGCGCTCACCGGCCACGACATGGCTGGCGACGTGACGCTAGAGCCGGTCAGCCCCTTCTACCGGCTCAACTGGGCGGACGGGACGAACTTCGACTACACCAACGACGACGCGGTGCTCCGTCGCGAGATCGAGCGGCTGCACCCCGGCGACTGGGACGGGTATCAGCGCTTTCTCCAATACTCCGCCGGGGTCTACAAGGAAGGCTACGAGAAGCTCGGCCACGTCGCGTTCCTCGACTTCGCGTCGATGATCAAGGCGGCGCCCGCCCTCGCCAAGTACCAGGCGTGGCGGTCGGTCTACTCGATCGTGTCCGGGTTCGTGAAATCGGAGAAGCTGCGGGAGGCGTTGAGCTTCCACACACTGCTGGTCGGCGGCAACCCGATGACGACCAGCGCGATCTACGCGCTGATCCACAAGCTGGAACGCGACGGCGGCGTCTGGTTCGCCAAGGGCGGGACCAACCGGCTGATCGCGGGCATGGTCCGCCATTTCGAGCGGATCGGCGGCGAGCTTCGCCTGGGCGATCCCGTCGCACGGATCGAGACGCTGGGCGACCGCGCCACCGGCGTCACCACCGCAAGCGGCTGGCACGCCGATTGCGACGCGGTCGCCGCCAATGCCGACATCGTCCACACCTATCGCGACCTGTTGTCGGGCTCGCGCTCGGCGAAACGGACCGCGGCGAAGCTGGAGCGCAAGCGCTACTCGCCGTCCCTGTTCGTGGTCCATTTCGGCGTCCGCGGCACCTGGCCGGGCATCCCGCACCACATGATCCTGTTCGGTCCGCGCTACAAAGGGCTGCTGGAGGACATCTACGACCACGGGGTGCTCAGCGAGGACTTCTCGCTCTACCTGCACCACCCGACCGTCACCGACCCGTCGATGGCACCCGAAGGCATGAGCACCTTCTACGCGCTGGCGCCCGTCCCCCACATGGGCAAGTTCCCCGTGGACTGGGCGGAGGTCGGGCCGATGCTGGAGAAGCGCATCCTCGACGAGGTCGGGCGGCGGCTGATCCCCGACATCCACGACCGCATCGTCACCAAGTTCCACTACGCACCGTCCGACTTCCAGACCGATCTCGCCGCCCATCTCGGCAGCGCCTTCAGCCTGGAGCCGGTGCTGACGCAGAGCGCCTATTTCCGCGTCCACAACCGCGACGACGCGGTGTCCAACCTGTATTTCGTCGGCGCGGGCACCCATCCGGGGGCGGGCATCCCCGGCGTCGTCGGCTCGGCAAAGGCGACCGCGCGGCTGATGCTGGAGGAAGGCGGGCGCGGCCGAGGCTGAGGTGCCCGGCTCGCCGGCATGTGAACCACCCACGTGGAAACGACGCCCGCCCACTCCAGCTTTGCCGGATCAGACCTTGAAGCGGGATGACCTCAGCCGGAACCGTTCGTGCCGCGGGGAATTGGGCGCGGTTGAAATACCGGCGCGAAGCACATGTCCCCTTCGACCACCTGCCTGCAGCAGCCGCTCAGGACAGGCTTCGACTGCGCCCAGCCTCTCCTCAGGGTGCACGGTGCCGGGCTAGGTCACGCATCCGTAGGCCGCTGGTGCTGGGTGTGAGTCAGTGATCCAAGCTCTGAGAGGAAGCTCAAGATGCGCCGACGCCGGTACGAGCCGTCCGACTTTGAGTAGTGGGTGATCGGGGCGGTGACGCGCGCCTACGCAGGCGGGGTGCAGATGGTGGTCTCCACCGCCATCCGCGTCCACCAGCACGCGGATGGCGGAAAAAGGGGGCTCAGGACGCGCCGCTCGAGCACCGTCTCTCACCGCTGGCGTCAACGCCACCGCCCGCCGCCTCCGCAACCTCATCGAACGCTTCTTCGGCAAGCTGAAGCACGTCCGCGACGTGGCCAATCGTTACGAGGAACACGCCGCCAACTACCTCGCACCCGTCCAGCTCGCCGCCACGCGCATCTGGATGCGCGTAGTGAGTCGGTCATGTCTCTCGTACAGCGGCACATCGACTAGACATGCATCCCAGCCTTCGCTGGGGTGACGTGAGGCGCCCGATTGGAGCGCGATCGCTCATCGATGCTGATGCGTCCGCTGCATCATCGCCGCAGGTCGGGAGCGACGCTTCGCTACTCCGCCGCTTCCAGCGCCTCGGCATCGTCCAGCGGGTGGGCGAGGCGGGTGAGCATCTCGCGCGGGACCACCTGCCAGAAATGGCCGGCCAGCCGATCCCAGTCGTCGAGGAGCCCGCGCGCCCAGCGGCTGTCGGTCCGCCGCGCATGGGCCTCGACATGGTCGCGCAGCACCGCTTCCCAGTGCGCGGCGGCGAGCCGCTGCCAGACGATGCTTTCGGGGTTGGCCAGTCGCTCGAATGCCTCGTCGGGGTCGTAGACGAACGCCATGCCGCCCGTCATTCCGGCGCCGAAGTTGCGCCCGACGCCGCCGAGCACCACCGCGACCCCGCCGGTCATGTACTCGCAGCCATTGGCGCCGCAGCCCTCCACCACCACGGTCGCGCCCGAGTTCCTGACCGCGAACCGCTCGCCCGCGCGCCCCGCCGCGTAGAGCCGGCCGGCGGTGGCGCCGTACAGCACGGTGTTGCCGAGGATGGTGTTGTCGTGGCTGCTGAGCGGGGACGACACCGACGGGCGGACGACGATCGTGCCCCCCGACAGCCCCTTGCCGACATAATCGTTGGCGTCGCCGAACACCTCAAGGGTGATTCCCTTGCACAGGAAAGCGCCGAGCGACTGGCCGGCCGAGCCGCGCAGGCGCACGGTGACGTGCCCGTCGGCAAGCCTCGCCATCCCGAACCGGCGGGTGATCTCCGACGACAGGCGGGTGCCGACCGCGCGGTGGGTGTTCCTGACCGAATAGGTCAGCTGCATCTTCTCGCCGCGCGCGAAGACGGGGGCGGCGTCCTTGATGATCTGCGCGTCGAGGCTGTCGGGCACCTCGTTCCTGAAGGTCGACAGCGAGAAGCGCCGCTCGGCATCGGTCGCGTCGACCTTGGCGAGGATGGGATTGAGGTCGAGATCGTCGAGATGCTCGGCGCCGCGGCTGACCTGGCGGAGCAGTTCGGTGCGGCCGATCACCTCGTCGAGACTGCGCACGCCGAGCCGGGCGAGGATGTCGCGCACCTCCTCGGCGATGAAGGTCATGAGGTTGATGACCTTTTCCGGCGTGCCGGTGAACTTGGCGCGCAGCCGCTCGTCCTGGACACAGACGCCCACGGGACAGGTGTTCGAGTGGCACTGGCGGACCATGATGCAGCCCATCGCGACGAGGCTGAGCGTGCCGATCCCGAACTCCTCGGCACCCAGGATCGCGGCGATGACGATGTCGCGCCCGGTCTTGAGCCCGCCGTCGGCGCGCAAGGTGATGCGGCCGCGCAGGCCGTTGAGGGTGAGGGTCTGGTTGACCTCCGACAGGCCCATCTCCCACGGGGTGCCGGCGTACTTGATCGAGGTCTGGGGCGAGGCGCCGGTGCCGCCGACATGGCCCGAGACGAGGATGACGTCGGCGTGCGCCTTTGCCACCCCGGCGGCGACGGTGCCGATCCCCGCCGACGACACCAGCTTGACGCACACCCGCGCGCGCGGGTTGATCTGCTTGCAGTCGTAGATGAGCTGGGCGAGATCCTCGATCGAGTAGATGTCGTGGTGCGGGGGCGGGCTGATCAGGGTCACGCCGGGAGTTGCGTGGCGCAACTTGGCGATGAACTCGGTGACCTTGAAGCCGGGGAGCTGGCCGCCCTCGCCGGGCTTGGCGCCCTGCGCGACCTTGATCTCGATCTCGTCGCAGGCGTTGAGGTATTCGGCGGTCACGCCGAACCGGCCGCTCGCGATCTGCTTGATGGTCGAGTTGGCGTTGTCGCCGTTCTCGTAGGGCTTGAAGCGGACCACGTCCTCCCCGCCCTCGCCCGACACCGCCTTGGCGCCGATCCGGTTCATCGCGATCGCCAGCGTCTCGTGCGCCTCGGGGGACAGCGCGCCCAAGGACATGCCGGGGGTGACGAAGCGCTTCCTGATCTTGGTGATCGCCTCGACCTGGTCGGTGGGAATGCCCTCGTCGGGGAAGTTGAACTGGAACAGGTCGCGCAGATAGACCGGTGGCAGGTCGGCGACCCCGCGGCTGAACTGGAGATACGCCTGGTAGCTGTCGGTCGCGACCGCGGTCTGGAGCAGGTGCATCAGTTGTGCCGAATAGGCGTGCGCCTCGCCGCCGTGGCGCTGGCGGTAGAAGCCGCCGATCGGCAGCGTCGCCACCGCCTGATCCCAGGCCTGTTCGTGGCGCATGGTGGCGTTGAGGTGGAGCGAGGTATAGCCCTCGCCGCTGATCTTGGCGGGCATGCCGGGGAAGAGGTCGGCGACCAGCGACCGCGACAGGCCCACCGCCTCGAAATTATATCCGCCGCGATAGGAGGAGATCACCGCGATCCCCATTTTGGACATGATCTTGAGCAGCCCCTCCTCCACCGCCCGGCGATGGTTGGCGAGGCACTGGTCGAGGGTCATCGCGCCGAACAGCCCGCGCGCGTGGCGATCGGCGATCGCAGCCTCGGCGAGGTAGGCGTTCACCGTCGTCGCGCCGACCCCGATCAGGACGGCGTAATAATGGGTGTCGAGGCACTCGGCCGACCGGACGTTGATGCTGGCGTAGCTGCGCAGGCCGCGGCGGACGAGATGGGTGTGGACCGCGGCGGCGGCGAGGACGCCGGCGATGGCGATGCGGTCCTCCGACACGCCCTCGTCAGTGAGGAACAGCTCCGACTTGCCCTGGCGGACCGCCTGCTCGGCCTCGTTGCGGATGCGCTGGATCGCGGCGCGGAGCCGCTCGGGGCCGCCGTGGGCGTCGAAGGTGCAGTCGATCTCGGCCGCGCTCGGCCCGAAATGGCTGCGCAACCGTTCCCAGTCGGCGCCGGTGAGCACCGGGCTCTCGAGCACCAGCACCCGTTCGCGCCGGTCGCGGACGTCTAGGATGTTGGCGAGGTTGCCGAACCGCGTCCGGAGCGACATCACGTAGCGTTCGCGCAGGGAATCGATCGGCGGATTGGTGACCTGCGCGAAGTTCTGGCGGAAGAACTGGCTGATCAGCCGCGGCTTGTCGCTGATCACCGCAAGCGGCGTGTCGTCGCCCATCGATCCGACCGCCTCCTTGGCACCCTCGACCATCGGCGACAGGATCAGCTCCATGTCCTCCATGGTCTGCCCGGCGGCGACCTGCCGGCGGGCGAGCTCCGCGCGGGGGTAGCGGACGACGGTGTCGCCGGGCGGCAGGTCGGCGGCGGACAGGAACTCGCCGGTCATCGCGGCATAATCCTGTTCGGCGGCGATCCGGTCCTTGACCGCGCGGTCGTGGAGGACCGTGCCCTCGTCCAGGTCGACCGCGATCATCTGCCCGGGGCCGAGCGCCCCCTTCTCCACCACCGTCGATTCCGGGACCGGGACCATGCCGCTTTCCGACCCGACGATCAGCAGCCCGTCCGAGGTGCGGGTGTAGCGCAAGGGGCGCAGTGCGCTGCGGTCGGTACCGGCGACCGCCCAGCGGCCGTCGGTCATGGCGAGCGCGGCGGGGCCGTCCCAGGGTTCCATCACGCTGGCGAGATACTGGTACATCGCCGCGTGCGGCTCGGGCGTGTCGTCGCCCACCGCCTCGGGCACCAGCATGATCTTGGCGGTGGGCGCGTCCCTGCCCGATCGGCAGATCGTCTCGAACACCGCGTCGAGCGCGGCGGTGTCCGACGCGCCCGCGGGGATCACCGGCTTGATGTCCTCGCCATTGTCGCCGAAAGCCAAGCTCGCCATCCGGATCTCGTGGCTGAGCATCCAGTTCTTGTTGCCGCGGATCGTGTTGACCTCGCCGTTGTGGGCGAGGCAGCGGAACGGCTGCGCCAGCCACCATTGCGGGAAGGTGTTGGTCGAGTAGCGCTGGTGGAAGATCGCGACCCTGCTCTCGAAGCGGCGGTCCTGGAGGTCGGGGTAGAAGACCGACAGGCTCTCGGCGAGGAACAGCCCCTTGTAGACGATCGATCGGCAGCTGAGCGAACAGACGTAGAAGCCGCTGATCTGCGCGGCGATCACCCGCTTCTCGATCCGGCGGCGGACGAGGTACAGCTCCTTCTCGAACTCCGCCGCGGTCATCGCCTCCGGGTCCGGGCCGGCGATCATGATCTGCTCGATCTCCGGCCGGGTCGCCTGCGCCTTGAGGCCGATCACCGATACGTCCACCGGCACCTGCCGCCAGCCGTAGATGGTGTATCCCGCCTCGATGATGACGCTCTCGACGATCGTCCGGCAGCTTTCCTGCGCGCCGAGGTCGGTGCGGGGCAGGAAGATCATCCCCACCGCCAATCGGGCGGGAAGGACCTTGTGCCCGGACGCCGCGACCGCATCGTCGAAGAAGCGGTGCGGCAGGTCGAGATGGATGCCCGCGCCGTCGCCGGTCTTGCCGTCCGCGTCGACCGCGCCGCGGTGCCACACCGCCTTCAGCGCATCGATCGCCGACTGGACGACCCGGCGCGAGGGCGCCCCGTCGGTGGCGGCGACCAGGCCGACCCCGCACGCATCGGATTCCATGTCGGAGCGGTACATGCCGTGCTCGGCGAGGCGGGTGCGCTGACGCTCTTCAGGCGCGGTCATCGAATGATCCCTTCCGAACGGAGCTTCGCGATGATCGTGCGGGTCCCGCCGATCAGCGCCGGAACGTCGTGCCAGGCGCGGTTGACCCGCGGCGCCGGCGCGGCGGCGTTCACCGGGTAAACGTGCACCAGCACGTTGCGGGTCGCGCCGATCTCGATCCAGCGGTCGGCGCTGCCGATGCCGCCAAGTGCCTCCACCCGGCGAAACTGGTTCTGCGCGGAAACGCCGGCGACCGGCTCGCTCGACGGGAAGAGAAAGCCACGGAAGAGCTTGCGCGTGACCAGATCGAACAGCTGCTCGAACATCCGCAACAGGGCATGCATCGGCTCCCGCGGTTCGTCGTTCCAGGCAGCCGGGACTTCCGGTGTGACCGGCAGGGTCCCGGCGACATGGTCGACCAGTTGCCGCAGATGAGCGCAACGCCGGTCGGCGGCGACGGCGGCTTCGGTCGTGACCTCGCGGGCGTCGGCCGGGGTCACAGCACGACGCCGTCGCGCCGGGCCGCACGATCGATCCACCGCTCCGCACTGCCGCGGGCCGCGACGACCACGTCGATCTGCGGCTCGTCCAGCGCCTTCCAGATCATGGAGCGGAGACGGATCTCGTGATCGGGATCGGCCCGATCGGACCGGGCCTCGATGTGGAGGTCGATATCCCCGCCACGCGCGTCGTCGTCCACCCGGCTGCCGAACAGCCGCAGCACGGCGTCGGCGCCGAAGACCTCGCTTGTCGCCTCTCTGATCGCGGCGGCGTACCGGGCGGACAGCCTCACGCCGCCACCTTCTCGCCGGCCGCCCTGGCCTTGAGCCAACGGTGCATCGTCGCGGCGACGTCGCGGCCATCCCGGATCGCCCACACCACGAGCGAAGCGCCGCGGACGATGTCGCCCGCCGCGAAGACGCCGTCCAGGCTGGTCATCAGCGTCCTGGCGTCGACCAGCACCGTGCCCCAGCGGCTGACCCCAAGCTCGGGCGCGTCCCAGAGCGTCGGCAGGTCCTCCGCATCGAAGCCGAGCGCCTTGACCACCATGTCGGCGGCGATCGTCTCGTCCCCCGACGGATCAGGCTCGGGCGCGCGGCGGCCGCTGGCGTCGGGCGCGCCCAGCCGCATGCGGCGGACGCGGACGGCGGCGACCGCATCCCCGCCGGGCCCCGCTTCGAACGCGGCGGGGGCGGCGAGCCAGACGAACTCGACCCCTTCCTCCTCCGCGTTGGCGACCTCGCGCGCGGAGCCGGGCATGTTGGCGCGGTCGCGGCGATACAGGCACCTGACCGACGCCGCACCCTGGCGGATCGCGGTGCGGACGCAATCCATCGCGGTGTCGCCGCCGCCGATCACCACCACATGCTTGCCCGCCGCGGTGAGCGTGCCGTTCTCGTGTTCGGCCACCCGGTCCCCGAACCCCGCGCGGTTGGCGGCGGTGAGATAGTCGAGCGCCGCGACGACGCCGCCCACGCCGCCGCCGGCGGCTTCGATCGCGCGCGGCCGGTAAACGCCGGTCGCGACCAGCACCGCGTCGTGACGCGCGCGCAGATCGTCCAGCGAGGCGTCGCGACCGACCTCGAACCCCTCGTGGAAGACGATGCCGCCCGCCTTCAGCCGGTCGACCCGGCGCATCACCACCGGCTTCTCCAGCTTGAAGCCGGGGATACCGTAGGTCAGCAGCCCGCCGGCGCGGTCGTGACGATCATAGACGTGGACGTCGTAGCCGTGGCCGCGGAGATACTCGGCCGCGGTGAGCCCGGCCGGGCCGGCGCCGATCACCGCCACCGACTGGCCCCGCGCGCGACCGGGGACGAGCGGCTCGACCCAGCCCTCCGCCCAGGCGGTGTCGGTGATGAACTTCTCCACCGATCCGATCGTGACCGCGCCGTGGCCGGAGAACTCGATCACGCAATTGCCTTCGCACAGCCGGTCCTGCGGGCAGATGCGGCCGCAGATCTCCGGCATGGTCGAGGTCGCGTTGCTGAGTTCATACGCTTCCCGCAGCCGCCCTTCGGCGGTCAGCCGCAGCCAGTCGGGGATGTGGTTGTGAAGCGGGCAGTGCACCGTGCAGTAGGGGACCCCGCACTGCGAGCAGCGGCCCGCCTGCGCCTCCGCCTCCGGCACGGCATAGCGCTCGGCGATCTCCCGGAAATCATCGGCGCGGAGCGTGGGCGCACGCTTGTCCGGATAGGCCTGATCGCGCGCGACGAACTTCAACATCTGATCGTGCGCCATGGACCACCCGTGCGATTGTTGCACATGGGGCCCTAAACGGGCAGCGAACAACTATCCAGACAGCATTGCTGCCACACTTTCGCAATGCTGAAGGGCTGCGGCTCGTGCACCTCTGTGTTCTCACAGAAACGAGCATGAGAGCGGACCTAACCGCCTTGCAGCATCAGCAGCGCCGCGGCCCCGGCGATGATCCGGTACCAGGCGAACGGCGCGAAGCCGTGGCGGGTCACCACCGCCAGGAATGCCTTAACCACCGCCAGCGCGACCACGAAAGACACCAGGAAGCCGACCGCGATCAGCTGCACGTCGCCACCGGTGATCGCGTCACGATGTTTGACGAGCTGGAGCACCGTCGCCCCGGTCAGGGTCGGCAGCGCCAGGAAGAAGGAGAATTCGGCGGCGGTGCGCCGGTCGATGCCCAATGCCATGGCCCCCATGATGGTCGCGCCCGAGCGGCTGACCCCGGGGATCATCGCCAGGCACTGGACCAGCCCGATCCTGGCCGAATCGGCTGCCGACACCTCCGCGATGCCGCCGGCGCGGGTGGTCCGCGCCACCCGTTCGACCACCAGGATCGCGACGCCGCCGACGATCAGCGCCCAGGCGACGGTGGCCGCGCTCTCCAGCAGCGCCTCGATCCGGTCGTTGAACGCGACTCCGAGCACCGCCGCAGGCACGAAGGCGACCAGAAGGTTGCGCACGAACGCGACCGATTCGGGCTGGCGCGCCCACAATCCCTTCAGCACCGCCAGGAAGGTGCGCCAGTAGAGGACCACGATGGCGAGGATCGCGCCCGGCTGGATGGCGATGTTGAACACCGCCCAGCGCGCGGGGTCGTAGCCCATCAGCTCGGTGGCGAGGACGAGGTGGCCGGTCGAGGAGACCGGCAGGAATTCGGTCACCCCCTCGACGATGCCGAGAAGGATGGCGGTCAGTGTGTCGGACAAGGGCAGGCTCCCGATCGGGTCAGGCGAGATCCTCGGCACGGCGCGCGAAGCGTCCCTGGCGACGATGGCGGACCAGCCAGCCCGGCGCGACCGCCGCCATCGGCGTCGCGTGGATGCCGAGCGCGGCGAGCCCGTCGGTGCCGGTGACCACGTTGTCGCCGCCGAGCATCAGCCACTGGTCCCAGCTGATCGGCGCACCCGGCAGGAAACCGCCGCGCGCGATCAGGGCGCCGACCAAGTCGGGCAGCTCGACGATCTGCGGCCGTCGGCCGATCGCCTCGGCGATCCAGCGGATCAGCACCCCCATGGCGATGACGTCGGGGCCGCCGAGTTCCAGCGTCGCCCCGGCGTGGGCGGTGGGCCGCTGCACCAGCGCGTTCACCGCCTCGCCGACGTCGGCCGCGAACACCGGCTGGAAGCGGGTGTTCGCGCGCAGCACAGGGACCACCGGCATCCGCGCGACCATCCCCGCGAACCGGTTGACGAACCCGTCCTCGGGCCCGAACACCACCGACGGGCGCACGATCGTCGCGCGCGGGAACGCCGCCAGCACCGCCGCCTCGCCCTCGCCCTTGGTGCGGCCATAGACCGAGGGCGAGGCCGGATCGGCGCCGATCGCCGAGACGTGGATCATCGCCTCCAGCCCGGCCGCCGCGGCCGCCTCTGCCACGTGGCGCGCCCCGTCGACCTGCACCGCCCGCGCCCGCCCGCCGAACGCGCCGACCAGGTTGACCACCGTGTCCGCCCCCGCCAGCGCGCGCGCGATCGTGTCGGGGCGGGTGACGTCGGCGGCGACGAACTGGGTCTGGCCGAGCCCGCCCAGCGGCTTCAGGAAGAACGCCTTGCGCGGGTCTCGGCCGGCGATCCGCACCCGCGCGCCGCCGCGCAGCAGCGCCTGCGCCACGTAGCGCCCGACGAACCCCCCGCCCCCGATCAGCGTCACCAGCCTGTCGCGCATCGCATCACCCCAGAAATCCTCGACCCCGCGGATTGCCGTGCGCGGGGATCGCCATAACCCGGCGGCCCTTGCCCCCCTGCGCCCGCGAAGACAAGCTACGGTGTTGACAGCCCCGCCACCCCTCCCCTAGAGGCCGCCGCCTACCCCGTGCCCAGATGGCGGAATTGGTAGACGCACCAGCTTCAGGTGCTGGCGATCGCAAGGTCGTGGAGGTTCGAGTCCTCTTCTGGGCACCACCGCTTCGCAAACAGCGGAAAACTCATGGAAATCGTCACCGCGACGGTCCCCTGAGCGTGATTACTACGGTAAGCTGCTACGGTGCGAGGGATCGTCACCGCCTTCAAAGCCGCAGAAGTCCTCGGGAAATCGTCGCGATGAGTGCTACGGTAACGTGCTACGGAATGCGCCCGTCGGATTGCTTCGACGTGGACGTCGATTCTACTTTCGCCTGACTGTCCCGACCGACGCTCAGCCGCTCATGAAGAGGGTCGAAATATGGCGCTCTCTCCGCACTGACAGCTTCGCTACAGCCCTAAAACGGCTACCCAGCGTGTCTGCCGATCTGATCGCCGAGATCGAGCGGGCGCGTTCCGAGGCTGGGCTGACCGTTGACGAGACGCTGGTGCGCCCGTGCCCGGACGATGCGACGAGACAGTCGGAATCGGCGGGGGCTCCGCCTACCACTTCCGAGAGCCCGACGCCCCTCACCCTCGCAGAAGTTTACCGACGCTACATTGACGACCCTACGAGGGCTTGGTCGAGCAGCACGCGCGAGGCTTACGAGACCATCCGGAAGCTGGCGATTGCCGTGCTCGGGGCGAACACCCCGGTCGTTGCCCTGTCACGGGTGCATTGTCGTGACCTCCTCGATGTTCTCCGCTTCCTTCCCGCCAACGCCTCCAAGCGATACCCGAAGCTGACGCCGCGAGCCGCAGCGGAGCTTGCGCGGACGCAGGGTGACATCAAGACGATCAGCGCGGCGAATGCGAACTCGCTGATGTCGAACATGAGCAGCTTTCTGAACTGGTGTGTCGCGGAGGAACTCATGGGTCGTAATCCCGCACGCGGCTTACGCCTTCCGGACCCGGTGGCGAAGCGAGACAAGCGGTGCCCGTTCAGCAAGGATCAACTCCATGCGATCTTCAATGCTCCTCTCTATCGCGGATGCACCGATGGAGACCGGGGCTATGCCAAGCCCGGTAATGAGCTACCTCGTGGCGCGCGGTTTTGGGTGCCGCTGATCGCCCTGCACACGGGCGCGCGTCTCGGCGAGATTTGCCAACTCGACACGAGCGACATCCGGTGCATCGATAGCGTGCACTGCTTCGTCATCACTCAGCGATCCTTGGTCGGCAGCAAAGACAAGCACCTGAAAACGAGCGCCAGTGACCGGACCATCCCTGTTCACCCAACTCTGGAGACATGCGGGTTTCTTGCCTTCGTAGCCGCCAAGCGCCGCGAAGGTGCGCTCAAGCTGTTTGACGACATCGACGTCGGCGACACTGCATCACGAGCAGTGGCGTTCAGCAAGTGGTTCACACAGTTCCAGCGATCATGCGGTGCGCAGCGAAGCCGCACCTCGTTTCACTCGTTCCGCCACAACTTCCGAGACGAGTTGCGAACCGCGCGGATCGATCATGACATAGCTATGCTGCTCGGAGGCTGGACGTCGCCATCATCGCGCGGTGCCGTCCACGAGAACTACGGCAGCGGCTACCGGGCCGATGCGCTGAACGAAGCGGTTTGCAAGTTGCGGTTCGCCGACGTTGATGTTCGCCATCTGGCGATGCCGCAGCAGGTCGGATAGGCACAATGGTGGCTGAGGGCACATTGAGCGCCGTTTGATTGACAAGCAGGAGGGATGGGGTGCCGGAGATCGAAGCAAGCAAGGTGCAAGGTCATTGCCCCCAGTGCGGGCCTCGTCGCTGGTCTGACGTTAAGGGGCAGCACGCAACGGAGGAGCGCGACGACGAAAGCGGCGTCTGGGGGCGAACGGATTACCGTATCCTTGAATGCCGTGGCTGTCTGGCAACATACATGCAAACGGAGTCTGTATTTTCCGAAGACACGGACCATCGGCAAAATGCGGCAGGAGATTGGGAGGAGTTTCTTAATCCTACAATCGAGCATTGGCCTGCGGCATCTAAGAGACCCCTGCCGAGTTGGGCCATGCAAATTCGGTTTTTCGATGATAACCTCGGAAACCTATTTTCCGACATATATGGATGCCTGAACGCCGATCTTGATGTTCCCGCAACAGTCGCGATCAGAACAGCGTTTGATAGTGCTACCGAACTTTTGGGTATCGATCCGGCAAAACGCTTTGCCGAGAAGATGGATGAGCTAAAAACGCTCGGCAAAATCAGTGATGACGAGCGTTCAACATTGGACGTTGTCGTGGATGCAGGGAGTGCAGCGGCGCATCGAGGTTGGCGGCCTACGACTCAGCAACTAGAGACCTTAGTCTCTCTTATCGAAACATTCTTCCACCGGACGTTCGTGCTCGGAGATGAGGCAAAAAAGATAAAAGCAGCTATGCCCGCTCGCCAGCGTAGGCAGACTGCCGCTGCTCCAACGCCGTCCTCGTCCCCTCCGTCAACTCAGCTTCCTGTGCGGTAGGATATTGAGCGGCGAGCTTGAGCATTACGTTCAGGTCCAGCACTCATCGCGACGATTTCCCGAGGACTTCTGCGGCTTTGAAGGCGGTGACGATCCCTCGCACCGTAGCAGCTTACCGTAGTAATCACGCTCAGGAGACCGTCGCGGTGACGATTTCCATGAGTTTTCCGCTGTTTGCGAAGCGGTGGTGCCCAGAAGAGGAGCGAGCAGGGGCGCGCGGGTGACATCCACCTCGACCGGGGAGTTTTCTCCTGCCTTTTCAGTGTCGGCGGGTTGGAGTCCCAGAAGAGGCACCGCACCTTGAGCGTCTTCGACCGCTTCCTGACGGCCTTGGACACGCTGGAGGATGGTCAAGATGGTGACGGGCTGACCATCGTCAGAACCGTCCTGAGACGGCTCTGAGGCCAGTTGTTGACGGTCGTCGGTGGTCGAGGTGCTGGTCATCCGGCCAGCCTCTCACGGATCGGTATTTCGTCAAGCAGATCGGGTCAGCGGCGGGGGAACTCGATGACGTTGTTGCGGTCGAGGAAGGCAACGATGCCCTCCTCGCGCAGGGTGAGTTCGAAGGCTTCGCTGGCCTCCTCGTCGGTGTCGAACAGGTTGTCCCAGACGGTCGAGGTGCCGTTCTCGTTGACCACCTCCAGCGCCCATCGGGGGTCGTGTTCGAGCCGGTAGATCATGACCTCAACGCGTGCGCCTTGGACGGTGACGGCGCGCGACAGGCCCGAGTTGACGATGTTGGGGTCACGCTCCTGCATGGTCGGCTCCTGCGGTGTCGATGCCGTGATAGCCGAGCGTGACCGGGGGGTCATCTCGATGCAGTGGCTGGAATGCCGAGCTTGGCTGCGAGGGAAGGGTCGAGGCGGTAAGCGACAGCCTCCTTGGCCCGACCGCTGAACTTCAGCACCGCAGGCTTGCGGCCATCGGCACAGACGAACCGACCATCTTTTCCGTCGATGAGGATGGCACGCGCGAACGCCTCGATGTCGGTTGGGGTGGCGTCTCGTTCCTTGCCGATCTGGGAGGTGCCGTTGATGCGGGCGGCGAAGCGGGCATCACCGGCGGTGTCGATGAGGGCGAATCGAGTATCGTGGTTCATATGGCCTCCGTTGGTTGAGGCCGAATCAGCTACACACGGGCGAGGCCGAAGACCAATGGCTTCGTCAGGCTGGTGGCTTGCGTCGCACGATTTCCCACTGATGGTCGCAGTTGAGGCATTGCCGCTCTGGCTCACCGATGAGGGGCAAAGAGCAACCACCCAGCACGGCTTCTCCGCGTTCGACCTGCTCCCATGTCTCGGGCGTGGGCATACCGAAGCTGATATTGACGCCCCGACGCTTCTTGCAGGCAGGGCAGACAAACAGCCTCGGGGCTACATGGCTGGTGCCCGGTAGATCGAGCGAAGTCGTCACTCGACCAGCAGATATGAGGTTGGTCGGCATGGATGGTTGCGTGGATAGGGGTTGCGTAGCTTCTTCGCTGTCGCATCCCACACCATCCAATGGCGATATTCCTCGCCATCCTGTTCCATCATGACGAACACGAGTGCGTCGCTTTTCAGGTCTTGAGGACGCATTAATCCGAACGGTTGCCTTCTGCCCGTCGATGGCTTGCGGTTCAGCTTCTCCAATGCTGCTCGAACTGGGGCAGTGCCGAGCCTGCGTGAACGCCCGGATGGATAGAGCAGCGCAGCCGCCTCATCGTAGGTAATCCCGGCCAGCATCGCGACGCAGGCAGCGCCGCAGCCGTTGTCGTGCTTCTGCTTGACCGTCTTCATGCCGCCAGCGCCCGGTAGACGCTGGCACGACCGATGCGGAGACGCTTGGCGATCTCGGTAGCGCCGATGCCCTGCTGGTGCAGTTCGCGCACCGCGTCCGACGAGATCGTCGCGGGACGGCCCCGGTAGACGCCTCGGGCCTTGGCGGCGTCGATGCCCCGGCGCTGCCGCGCCTTGATGAAGTGCTTCTCCATCATCCCCACCATGCCGAAGATGGTGAGCAGCACCTCCGCCATCATGTCGGTGCCGTCGAGCAAGATGTTGGGGTCGTGGATGCGCAGCACCGCCTTCTTCTCAATGACGCGCTTGCCGATGGTCAGCAGGTCGGCGGTATCGCGGGCGAGACAGTCGGGGTGAAGGGCGAGGAGTTCGTCGCCGGGTTCGAGCAGGCGCAGGGCGGCTTCGAGTTGGTCACGACCGTCGAGGGACGATCCGCTGCCGGTGTCGGTGAAGACGACCACTGCGCCGAGCGTCAGCAGCTTCTCCTTCTGGTTTTGGATGTCCTGCGTGTCGGTCGAGACCCGCGCGTAGCCCAGCACCTTCCCCATTCCGTTCTCCTGTCCCGTATGGATCAAGACCTTCTCACGGATACAAAAATCGTCAAGCAAAACGACCCATGTGAGACGAGGAATGTGTCTCACCCGGTGTGTCGGATGAGATTACCCGAACGAGGCGATGGTGTGACGGAAAAGCCGTTCACCGGCGAGGCTAAGGTTGCGGAGGTGGTTCTCGACGGTCTGTTGTCCGTCAGTGGTGGAGACGCGGGTTTTAGCGGGCAACGCGCTTGGGCATGGCGCGAGACTCTCACGGATATCAAAATCGTCAAGAAAATGGTCTTGGTGCGAGGGCGTAGTTGGACCCTATTTGCGGGGCTTACCCGCATCGCTACGCTTCTCGCGCCACCGGCCGTCATCGTTCTTCGCCCGGGTCAAACCAGCGTTAGGTCCGGTCTTTACCTTCGGCCCACCCTTAGTGCGGTCGTTCCCGTTGCTGTCGAACAGTCCCATCGTCGATGCCTTCTCGGTGCGCACAAGCTATGCTCACCAACGCTGATCGCCAAGCACTTCGTTCCAATACCATCCGATTGTGGAACAGGTCGCCGAGGCCCGGTCAAGTCACGGTTTTCTGCTGGTCGTGGAGTATGCCTGACGGAGGGGTTTTCGGAATGGGGGTTTCGACAGCCGAGCGCGTGCTATACAGTTACCCAGCATTCAGGCCGCGAGGTTTTAGATGGTCAAGCTTGGATTCAACGCACATGGCTTTATCTTTCAAGATGCCGTCAACAGCGTTCTTCATAGCTTCAACGCTGCCAACCAAGCGCTGACCGCAGAACTTGTAATAGCGGAAACCGCTGCCGCAGCCTTCAAGCCGAACCCGGACGCCGAGCCAGATGACAGCGGCTTTGATGAGGCAGAGTTTCTCGCGTATCGCATTGAAGCGGCAGAGTCGGCTCTACAGACGTTCCGCAAAGCTTTCGCCTTGATCCTATATCATACATGGGAACGCGCAGCGCGGCGGTGGGTGCAAGTAAAAAGCGAAAGCCACGACGATCTTACGGCTGCTGTTACGAAAGCAGGAGTGCCGCTTCATCCAACGCTCAAAGACCTGCGTATTTTAGTCAACACCTTGAAGCACAATAAGGCAAAATGGGGAAAGGAGTTGGCAGCATGTCAAAGCGGTGCGTTTTTCGATCCCGGATTTTCAGTGAACGGAACACGCGACTGGTATGAAGCCATAAAAATATCACCGGCGATGATGGTCAAGCTCTTCGACGCAGTATCTGGATCGGGACCGAATGTTCATTCGGCGTCCCCGCAATGACGCCGGACGAGGCTACTCGCAAAGCCGCTCCAACCGTCTACAACCGGGGACCGGGTTACACGATGCCATCGAGGCGTCAGCCCACACGATCCACCTCAGCCTATGATCGTGATCGACCGTAGCGCAGGCGGCATCGTAGATACAGCGGCGACATTCGGCGGTTAGGTGATCGTCGTCGAGCGGCTTGGGATAGCGGATCGCGGCATGGTGTAGATCAATGTCGGCGTCGGGCTCGCCGGTGAAATGCCGACCGGCTATCGGATCAGGCGCAGCGGCGTTAGCATGATCGACATTGTGGCGGGAGGCCGGTCAGGCTTCGACCAGATCGTCGGGTTGGTAGTCACTCGTCTCCACCACTCAGCGAAGGTGATGGCTGCTCGTCTGGCATCCGGCGATCCTCTCACGGATCGCCGGATCGTCAAGCATTAGTGCCTCTATCGCCTCTCGAAGAAGGCGGCGGTCTTGGCGATGCTACCTGCGGGCATCGGCTTCTTCTTGGTTTGAATGTAGCCTGCTTCCGCCATCACCTCGGCCATCAGCGTGCCCGCCCAACTCGTGGTGTCGTGATCGCCGTATCGTGAGCCGAGTGCGGTGCTGAGCATGTGATCGACGCCAGCCATTGCGGGCTTTCCCTGATCCGATGCCTCTTTGCCGCCCGCTCGACCCTCGTCCGATCTGATAATTTCCTCAATGGTCTGGATGGTGGGATGGTCTCGCGGCAGACCACCACCGGCGCGGACCAGCAGGTCGTGCTCGACCATGATGTCGATGATCTGCTGCGCCTCGGGCGTGCCTTTCGCGCGAGCGTTGTCGAACAGCGACCCGCGCTTGGCGGCGGGCAGCGCCTCGATCTTCTCCTTCGTCCATTCCACGACGTGTCTCCGATCTTGAGCTTGATCGATCATGCCGTCAGTGAACACGAGACGGAAGCGTGACGATCAGGATGCGTTATGACGCGCTCTGCATAGGGATTGCGGCGCGACCCGGTCAGTCACTTCTTTTTCATGCTGAGCGCAACGCCAGTAAGGTAGCCCCCGATCTCCTGCACGCCGCATGCGGTCAGGATCGCAAGGATCATCGCCGACGCAGCATAAGGCATTAGATCATCCTTCAAGGCCCGTGCAGCCCGTTTGCCATACCGTGCAGTCTCTGTCGCAAGATGGGCTTCTGTATTGCCCTATCAGCGGTCCTTTGGTCGGTGCCCAGCGATGACGCGAACGACCGAATCAGACTTCAACCGCAGTCAGTCCAAGGGGGAGGTCAGACTCACCTGACACGAGTATGTGCGACCTGCCCGGCAGGGTGCGCGCGGAGTTTTGGCAAACGCATTCGGAGTGTCGTTAAGCCTCACCGAAGTAGCTGACAGGAGAGACGCTGACAGCGTTACGATTGTGACCGGAGTCGTTCGCCACCTACTCGTCTCGGCGTGAAGTGGGTCGCCCCGCCTGCGCCGGTTAAGCCAAGCCGAGCCCCGGCCAAATGAGATCAGCGATTTCAGCCAGCTTCTCACCACGGACGCGGATCGTCTCCTCGTCCCAGCCATCGTGCGCGGCGACATCCCGATTGAGCGCGAGCAGCGATTTGACGATCCGCTCGCGTTTGACCGGCCAAGCGTCGTTGCCGTTCTGCGAGTTAGCCGGAGGGGTCAGCAGCGTCAGGTTCCCGAGCGTGTTCTTTGCTCGCTCCCTGATCTCCATTTCTTCACGCATCTCTGGCGAGATAGTATTTCCTGCATCGACGGCAGCGAAGAAGCGCTCGTGCGGGGCCTTGCCCGATACCGGCAAGGGCCAGTGCTCCGACCAGCTATCCGGCAAGATGTGCTCGACCGACAAATTCCCTATGGGAATGTCCTCGTCGAACTTGGTGCGCATCTGCTTCTCGATTTGAGTGAGGATGTAACGCAGCTTCTTCGAGCCGAGGTCGCCATAGGCATTCAGCTTGTTCGCGGCGGTGAGCAGGTCCGAGTGCGTCGGCATACGCGATGTCGCGGCGGTCAGTCCCGCGATGTGCGACTTCAACGCTGCAAGCGGATCGGGCGACGCTCGCATCGCCTTGATCATATTTGGCGCGACATTGTTGTAGTTTTTGTTGCTCTCGCCTGTGAGGTCGCGCCGCACGATATAGTCCTCGATCAGCTTGAGGATCGCGGCTTTGTCGGGTTCGGAGATGGGCTGGGTCGCCGCCCAAAGCGCGACCGAGTGAAAGGTCGAGGTGTCCCACACCGTCGTGAAGTTGCCGTAGCGCCCGAGCGCGTTTGACTGATCAGCCTCCTCGATCTGGCGGTAAGCGGCTGCGTAGTGGAGCAGCCCCTCGATCTCGGCTTCTACCGAGGGGAACTGCTTCGCGACGGCATAGGTCTTGTAAGTGTTGGCAACCCGCCCGGTCTCGATGTCCTCCCCCGTCTCGGCCACCAAGCTATGCGCGATCAGGTGATCGACACGCGGGCGCTTCAACCGACCCTGCTTGACCTCAGACTTCCAGAAGTCCGTTTCGAGCTTCTTCCAGTGGTTCTCGTAGAGCGCGTCGTCGTCCTCGGATTTGAGGCGCGCGCGGTGAAAGATGTCGTTGCGGATCAGATCGAACGCCGTCAGCGGCTCGGCGTTGCCATTCAGTGAGGCGAAGATTGTCTGCGCGTCGTCGTCCTTGCCGAGTTGCACCACGACGATCTGGAAGGCGTTGAGGAAGCCTGAGAGCAGCGCGTCGAGCACCTTGTCACCGGTGATGCCCTCCTTCGATTTGTCCTCGATGTAGCGGGCGATAGCCTCCCGGAAAAACCAATAGGCCGCGAGCAGCTTCGGCGCTGGCCCGTAGATCAGGTTGCCGTTCTGGTAAAAGTTTGTCGGAAATGACTTCCGTATCTCGTCAGCCGCCTTGGTCGCGACGGCGAGGAAGAAGGGTCGGTCGAAGCTCGACGACCAGAGCTTGAACTGCTCCTTCTCCGGGTCGGCCATGCCCCCGCTCTTCGCATTGAAAAGATATTCGGAGACGGCATTGGCGATGTGCTCGTGCCCCTGAGCCTGCGCTATCTCCCGCAACGCGCTGAGCACGAGGTTGAATGTCGTGATCCGCTGCTGGCCGTCTACGAGGAAGCGCTTGTTGACTGTGCCGAACGGCTGGTCGGTGGGCTGCGAGTAGATGATCGCGCCGACGAAATGAGGCTTCACGTCGTGACCGCCGAGCTTCTCCTCGGCGCGGTCGCGCAGGTCGGCCCAAAGGGTTGGTATCTGCTTGTCCTCCCGCGTCTCCCACGCATAATGCCGCTGATACACCGGGATCACCCACTGCTGCCGCTCTTGCAGCACGTCGTTTAGCTTCCAGTCCTTGGCGTGCATCGCGTTCCTCGTTTCCCGCGCACGATGCCAAGGAGGTGTGGCATTGGATAGCGCGAAACGGCGTTGGCTCACTCCGACCGCTCGCGTATCACCGTGCGCATGAACCCCGTGGAGATCGACGACGCTGTCACGACGCTGGCGCAGCAGCCCTTCGATCCGGGTGCGTTCGCATTCGAGTTCTTGCGAGCGTTCGGGAACGGGGAGACCACGATCAAGCGGCTACGGTCGGGCTCGACCAATCAATCGGACGTCGCCGGTGCGGTGCTCCAGCGCAACAACATCCACATCGCCACCTGCGCGCCGGGGCAGGTCGATGCGACGCTGAAGGCGCTTTGCGAGAGCCCGAAAACCGCCTCGGCCAAGGCGAAGTTCGTCGTCGCGACCGATGGCGACGAGTTCCAAGCCGAGGACACGACCAGCGGCGAGACGGTCGCCTGCTCCTTCGCTCAATTCCCCGATCACTTCGGCTTCTTCCTGCCGCTCGCCGGGATCACCACCGTCGCGCAGGTCCGGGAAAGCTCCTTCGACATTAAGGCGACCAACCGCCTCAACCGCCTCTACATCCAGCTTCTGACCGACAACCCGGATTGGCGCACGGTCGAACGTCGCGCCGACATGAACCACTTCATGGCGCGACTTATCTTCTGCTTCTTCGCCGAGGACACGGACATCTTCGTCGGCGAGGGCCTGTTCACGAGCACGGTCGAGCAGATGACCGCGCGCGACGCCTCCGACACGCATGTGATTCTGAGCGAGGTGTTCCGCTCGATGGACACCAAGCCAGCCGACCGCGAAGCGGCGAAGGTGCCGCGCTACGCCAATCAGTTTCCCTATGTAAACGGTCAGCTTTTCAGCGGCAGCACGGAGACGCCCCGGTTCAGCAAGATTGCGCGATCCTACCTGCTCCACATCGGAGGGCTGAACTGGCGGAAGATCAACCCCGACATCTTCGGCTCGATGATCCAAGCCGTTGCGGACGACGAGGAGCGCGGCGCGCTGGGAATGCACTACACCAGCGTTCCTAACATCTTGAAGGTGCTTAACCCGCTGTTCCTTGATGACCTCCAGAGCAAGCTGGAGGAGGCGGGTGACAACGGGCGCAAGCTCCTGAACCTGCGCAACCGCATGGCGCGGATCAGGGTGTTCGATCCGGCCTGCGGCTCGGGCAACTTCCTCGTCATCGCCTACAAGGAGATGCGGGCGATCGAGGCGGAGGTGAACCGGCGACGGGGTGAGTCCGACCGCAGGTCCGACATCCCGCTCACCAACTTTCGCGGGATTGAGCTTCGCGACTTCCCGGCTGAGATCGCTCGGCTTGCGCTCATCATCGCCGAATATCAGGCTGACGTGCTCTACCGTGGGCAGCAGGAGGCTCTGGCCGAGTTCCTGCCGCTCGA